>CEQQ01142427.1_pt1 | contig 28470 bp, 24 predicted proteins | sample 531041 | NCBI WGS metagenome assembly CEQQ01 (sample SAMEA2621222, study PRJEB7988) | marine metagenome | biome: marine biome (ENVO:00000447); feature: deep chlorophyll maximum layer (ENVO:xxxxxxxx); material: "saline water (ENVO:00002010), including plankton (ENVO:xxxxxxxx)" | depth 150 m | reverse complement strand
TTTTTAAGCCGACTTAAGCTATTACGAATTGTGACTGGATTTGAAGATAATGTGCTTAAGATTGTTTGGGGTATTACGGTGGGAAAGGTAGCTACCTATGGTCAAGTAGCGGAACTAGCTGGGAGGCCAGGTGCTGCAAGGCAAGTAAGGAATTTGCTTCGCAGCAAAGGTTTCATGGATGATGTGCCCTGGCAACGTGTGATAAATTCCTCTGGCGGTATTTCAACCTACAAACTTGGAATTGAGGAATTACAGAAAGAAATTCTCAAGGATGAAGGAGTGTTGTTTGACGGAGAAAGAGTGAACTTAAATGAGTGGCAATGGATTCCTGACTAGTAGCGTTATTGGCCTAATCTATTAATACGGAAGATCGGGCTTAAAAGGAACAAGTCTTATAAAAATAGATCTTGTGTCAACGAAGTCTATCTTTAAAATAGGTTTAAATGGTGGTGATTTTTATCCTGGTGGTTATGCGAAGATAACGCGGTCCTAGTGTCGCATCGTATGATGTTGGCAATGAACGAGGAAGTCGCGCTCGCTCAATCATTAATCCGGATCTTCAGTCCCTCAGGTGCTGAGAGTCGAGCTACAGTCTTGTTTGTCTCGGCATTAAAAGATCTAGGGTTTGATGAAGCCTATCTTGACGAGGCAGGTAACGCTGTAGGGATTCTCCGGGCTGGTAAGGGACCCTCATTGATGTTCAACGGGCATCTCGACACTGTGCCCTTAGGCGATGAAGACGAGTGGATCCATCCCCCGCTATCAGGCATAGTAAGTCAGGGAAGGCTTTGGGGTCGCGGTGCCTGTGATATGAAATCGGCTGTTGCTTGTATGGCTTATGCAGCGATTGATGCTCGTAACCGTGGATTCAAGGGAACCCTTATTGTGACGGGAGTTGTCCTTGAAGAGGTTGGTGGTCTCGGGTCATATCATGCAGCAGAGACCTTGCGACCAGATTTGGTCATACTAGGTGAGCCAAGCAAACTTTCACTGAAACTAGGCCATCGTGGAAGGGTCGAGCTTCATGGCGTGGTTCCAGGGCGAAATGCTCATGCCGCTAGAGCTGAGTTAGGATTGAATGCTATAAGTCGGGCTGCAGATTTCCTGAATAAGTTAGAGGGCCTAGCATTGCCCAAGGGTGGTCCCCTGCAGAGGTCTAGTGCAACCCCTACGAGGATAGTAAGCTTTCCTGATGGGAGTACAAATGTTGTTCCTGGCTCGGTTGAGATAACCATAGATTATCGAAACATTCCTGGTGATGAGCCAGAAGATATCCTGAACCGTATAGGTATGCTCGATGACGATATTGTTTGGTCTATACCAGTAGTGGAATCTGTCACCGAGAATAGTAAAGTGCGACTTCGCACTAGTAAGACGATAAGCCCATACCTTGCTCCGGGTGAGAACATAGCTGTGAATCGAGCTAGGGAAGCGATTAAAGTTGGGATGTCGAGTAAAAATATAGAATTTAAGGAAGGGGTGTGGTGGTTTTGTACTGACGCTCCTCAGCTTTCCCGGTTTGGTGCTCCAGTAATTGGGTTTGGACCGGGCGAAGAGGAACTTGCTCACACTACTAAAGAGTCTATTTCAGTCGAGCATCTAATAATTGCGAGGCAAATTTATGCTGATTTAGCATGCGCCCTTTTGGGAGCACCATGAAAGGGGAGACTCTTGAATTCGAAGGTAAGCCTTGGACCATAGTAGACGTTTCTCCAGCTGTCTCATTGGCAGAGATGGCAGCTGTTATCCTAGAAGAAGAAGGCATTTCAGTCATTATCTGTACGTTGGAAGAGAATGAGCTTAGTGAGTCAAATAATGAAGATCAGTTTGGGACCGCCTATGTACTTGTGCCTGAATGTGAATCACCTAGGGCATTGGAGTTGATTAAGGATTCTGTGACTGATTACAGAGGAGAGCAGATAGAAGGATTCCTCGAAGGTCTGTCAAACGATTTGGATGAGTAATTAATGGCATTTTGCTCCTGTTAGAACTAATATGAATTAGATCAGGTGGTTGAGCTTCAGCATCGGGGAATAACATAAAGAACCTAGCAGCTATGATGGTCAGATGAATGTAGCGGTCCTTATCTATCATCACGTGAGTGAACTTGGGGTCGTTGCTCCCATTTCGGTCATGGGGACTGCTAAACGCTTACAGGGAAGCGATTCTGAGCTGGCAGTGTTCACGGTTGCTCGGTCCCGACTTTCTGTTCAAACAGTCTCAGAAGTGATTCTTACGCCCACCTGGGCTTTCGCGAGCGTGCCACAGATCGATGTCCTGTTTGTTCCTGGGGGCGTTGGGGTGGAAAGAGCCCGAAGAAACAATTCAATTATCGAGTTTCTTAAAAGGGCAGCTTCTCAGGCATCTTATGTTGTTTCAATCTCGAGCGGGTCTCTTTTGCTCGGGGAAGCTGGTTTGTTGAGGAATCAAAATGTTTGTGGTCCTGACTATCTTCGGGAAAGGTTAGAGGAGTATGAAGTGGGTCAAAACCTATCAGTTCCAGAACTTAGAAATCCTTCTGGTATATGGTGTGCAGCCACAGATGAATCCAGTTTTAACCTTTGCTTCGCTCTGGTCAATGAGCTGGGTGGGTCAGGACTAGCAGCAGAAACTGCTCAGTTAATGGGAAGAATGGATGAGGGTCAACCGATATAAGGCCTTAGAGGGATAATTGATAAAACATCCCCCTCTGATACGACACTACCAGCTTTTAATACCGCTAAGCCATCCGCTTCGACCATAGAACGTAAGACGCCAGAACTTTGATTTCCAGTTGTGTAAGCTGTAGTCCCATTTGGTGTCGAGCTTAGTCTGACTCGATGAAAAGTTTCTTTCGAAGTAGAAGCTCGAAAATCCTGACCGGCTCGAGCGGTTTGGAGGCAATAATAAGGAATGTTTTCTGAACATTGTAGAAAGGAGCTTATGAATGCTCGACCAAGTAAGAGGAAGACTACCATGCTGGAAACTGGATTCCCGGGTAGCCCGATAATTGGTATGTTGCCCCAGTTTCCGAACATGACTGGGCCTCCTGGTTGCATTGCCACTTTCCAAAAATGTACAACACCATCCTCGATAAGAAGGTCCCGGACCAAATCGTAACGCCCCATAGATACTCCACCGGATGTGATTAATAGGTCGTAGCTTGATGCGTTTTCGATCGCGGTTTGTAGGGCTATTTTATTATCTGTAACGCTAGCTAGATTTATCGGAATGCCTCCGGCCATATGAACCATTGCAGAGATTGAAAAGGCGTTAGCGTTGTAAACCTGTCCAGGGTTCAGGGGCCTGCCTGGTGTGATAACTTCATCCCCTGTAGCAAGGATACCAACCCTGGGTTGACGTACGACGCTTACAATAGAATGCCCCATAGCTGCTGTTAGGCCTATACTTGCTGAATCCATTACCGTGCCAGCAGTGAGGTAAGTGTTTCCCCGGACTAGGTCTTGGGCTCGGGGTCGAATGTGCCTAGGTGTCGCAGGTTGAAGGGCAGCGACTTGCCGTTCGACCCCTTGTGTATATTCAATAGGGAGGATGGCATCTGCACCTGCAGGGACTGTGCCTCCAGTGTAGATGCGAATAGCCTGTCCACGACTCAACGCTCCGGTGAATGAACGTCCAGCTGGGACTTCTCCGATCACTTCAAGGAAGACCGGTGATTCTTTTGATGCGTGTTTTGTATCGGCTTCATAGCAGGCATACCCATCCATAGCGGAATTCTCGGTGCTTGGGTGGTCGACTAGGCTTTCCAGGTTTTGCGAAAGCGTTCGGCCTAGGGCGTCAGCTAGTGAAACCTGTTCGTGTGATCCTTTCGGAGCATGATCCTGTACTATGCCTATGGCGTTAGATATGGTGATCTGTGTTGGGTAAGTGGATGGTCCGACCATATAAACAGAGTAGCAGGATAAGAAGGCTAAACCTTTGTAGGGTTACGTCCGTCCCATCCACCGTAATTATAAAAGCATCCAGGGTTACCATCGCAAAGATAATTTAATAGTGGGTCTCGTAGAGGAGGTACCGGTATAATTCTCGCTGCCTCTTCAACAGTTACAAATCGTGCCTCAACAATGAAGCCATCAGGATCGCACGGATTAAGCAAGCCCTCATATTCAGCGGAAAACGCAAATGATATGGCGCGGTCGTCACGTCGTTCATCTTCGACATGGACTGCATAAGCGAGGTGTTTGATCCGGGTAATTATTAATCCCGTTTCCTCTTTAACTTCTCTGCGGAGAGCGTCGGTAGTCCTCTCGCCAGGTTCGACCACACCGCCTGGCAGGGTATGCCTTACTTCCCCCTGACCTCGCCAGTCATTGCCTACGAGTAGTACCCGGTCTAAAGGGTCAAGCAATATTGCCGCGGCAACGACGAAATCACGCCTTGCCATCGGCCCCCCCAATCGTATTATTTTCAGACTCCCCCTTTGAAAGGAGGCGAAGCTGTAATACCTGTTCCGCCTCGCTAAGAGCTGAGTTCAATTCGGCTAACGATCCGTTCAAAATTTCAGGCAGGTTGTGTGAGGTGAAATCTATCCTATGGTCAGTGACCCGTGATTGGGGAAAGTTATAGGTGCGTATTTTTTCGGATCTGTCACCTGTTCCTATCTGGACTAGTCTAGCCTCTCTTGTTTTTTCTGACATTTTAGACCTCTCACGTTCTAGGAGTCGTGCTCGTAGGACGGCAAGAGCCTTTTCCTTATTCTTAATCTGGCTTTTTCCATCCTGACAAGTGACTATAATCTCATCAGCTGTTCCAGGAAGATAGGTTAACCGGACTGCCGAGTCGGTGGTGTTTACAGATTGCCCACCAGGACCGCTTGAACGAAAAACGTCTACACGGTAGTCCGAAGTCGGGAGGTCGATATCAACATCTTGAGCTTCTGGTAGGACCGCTACAGTAATGGTACTCGTATGGATTCTTCCCTGCGTTTCAGTCTTTGGGACTCGCTGAACCCGATGTACCCCAGATTCGTATTTAAAACGGCTATATGCTCCACGACCTGCTACTTCTAGGGAAGCTCTACTAAATCCACCAACATCTGTGGCATGTGTGTCTAGAATTTCAATTTGGAAACCAAGAAACTCAGCGTATCTGCGATACATTCCCAGGGCTTCAGCGGCGAAAAGTGATGCCTCGTCGCCTCCGGCAGCTGCCCGGATTTCAATGATGACGTTTTTGAGGTCGAACGGATCTTTTGGTAATAATAGTCGTTGAAGTTTTCTTTCTAGAAGCAACTTCTCAGTTTCTAATTGTGCGAGTTCTTCACGAGCCATTTCTATTAATTCGGGATCCGTGAGTGCCTCTCGTGCTTTTGCGTCATTATCCATCACTTTTTGATAACTACGGAAGGTACCGACTATACCCTTGAGGTCGCTATACCGTTTCATGGTCTTAAGGTACAGAGGTTGATTTTGAAAAAGTTCTGGGTCCCCAAGACTTAGCTCAAGGGAGTTGAACTCAGCTTGAAGATTTTCTAATTGGTCAATCATTGTTTATTAGTTTACCGCGTACTCGCTTTGTTAGCCGTGAGTCTTCCTGGTAACACCAAGAGCTCCTGAGGTACTTCAATTAAAGATGTTTGTTCCCGAATTGTCACGTCAAAGGTTATTTCCAATGTATGTAGAATTTTCTTTGGGTTACCGTTTGAGAAGTAGTCACTGTATGGTTAGGAGTTCAGGAGTATTTAGTCACTAAGAGTTTTTAAGGAGAACATGTTGAACGAGCCTTAGGATCAGTATGACTTGCTTCGTCACTTTTAACATTATGAAATTGGGACTTGATTTTAATGTTATTTGCTAGAACCCTTCTTGGGAAGGGCGTTATTTTGTTATGCACATGGAAGTGAGTGGCTGAGGTTATTTGTTTTAGGATTAGGCTTTAAACAAAGCATCTCAACCTTAATGTGGCTTCTGTCCGCAAGATTGACAGAGCCACCGCGTTGTACTTGCCTACCTAATCCTCTTCAGTCCCATAAGATTGACCTCCGAAAATTGATCGAAGCTCTTGCGCGCTACTAGCTTTTCGAAGTTTAGATATACGATCGCTTTCTTCCGTTCGTAATGCACGTGCATTAGCAAGGACTTCATCTATCCGGTTTGCGGGAAATTTGCATGCCCCGTTTTCGTCCATATGGATGATTTCTCCGGGAGCAACATCCATTCCAGCCACAGATACGGGGATATTGATAGCGTGGACGGCTTGGTTTCCATGCCCAGGTGTGACCCCACTTATAAGATACTGGAAGTCCATTTCTCTAACCTCATCAATATCTCGCGAAGGGCCGTTAGAAATCATGCCAACACAACCGATGGCTCTCATGGCCGATACCATGTTCCCGCCAGCAAGGCCTACCTTATTTGCAATTTCGGGAGGAAATTTCTGTTCCAGCGCAAGGACCGTAGGGCCGTTGATTGAGTCTATCGCATCCAGTACATTCATAAATGAAAGACGATTGTAGTTTGGGTCTGGTAGTCCGAATACGCACGTGACCGCATATCCGACACGTACTCCTAGATTTGGATACATGCTTTTTATAGTTTGGTCCGTATACCAATTCTCCGTCCACGGATTATATAGTCCTAAGCAGAGAGGGTCGCCAGGGTATGTAGCAACAACGTTGGTGATTGATGGGGTATCAAACTCTTTTAATTGCTCTAATTGTGAGGTTATTTCTTTCATCAAATCCTACCTTCTATTATGCGTAAGGAGTCGTACTTAGAGTATGAGACTGTTAGGAAGTGTTACACATTTATTAGATGTACCTTGTCTTTTGAATTAAGGATATGAGAAGCTATCTAATTAGTAGATCTAATAGTTTAGATGGTTTTTGTAATTCTTGAACTGGATAATTTGATTGTAAGGTGAATTTTTAACGATTTGAGGTGGTCGAAATGGGAAATACCCCGGCGCTTGGTTTTGGTATTCTAGGTGCAGGCCGGATAGGTTCGCTGCACGCTCGTAACATAGCGAGTCGTATAGTAGGTGCTGAACTTATTGCTGTTATGGATGTTGACCTTGCGACTGCCGAGAAACACGCATATGGCGATTCTTACGCAACGCAAGATTTGGATCGATTGTTAGGTGATCCAAAAATCGACGTCGTACTCATTGCCTCAATCACTTCTTTACACAGTGATCATATCCGATGCGTGGCGGATGCTGGAAAGGCTATTTTTTGTGAAAAGCCAGTAGCCCTTGATATTGAGGAAACGCGAAGTGTGATGAGGCTAGTTGAAGAAAAGGGACTGGCTTTTCAGATTGGGTTTAATCGTCGTTTTGATACCGGTTATGCCGATATCGCGAGTCGCCTTCACGGTGGTGAGATGGGTAAGATCGAGATGTTCCGTAGCCAGTCTAGTGATCCTATGCCACCACCAGAGTCCTATATTGCCTCTTCAGGCGGCATCTACATTGATAGCGTTATTCACGATATAGATGTAGCTCGTTATATGGTTGGCGAGGTACGTCAAGTGACTGCGCTCGGTCGTAACCTGATAGATCCTTCATACGGGAAACACCAAGACATTGACATTAGCATCTTGACGCTCGAATTTGAGAATGAGGCGATTGGGGTGATTCAGAATTCACGGCGCACTCCACACGGTTATGATTTGCGGGTTGAAGTTCACTGCGAGAAAGGTAAGCTCGTCGCCGAAGATGAACGCCAAACTAAGATCTGGCGTTACGATGAGGCTGGGATTCATGGTGATTACTATTACTACTTTATGGAGCGTTTTGAAGATGCGTATAGGCAGGAAATACAGGTGTTTGTTGATACAATAGCTAAGGGCGAGGCGACTAAACCGGGCACTCAAGATGCGATTGAGACTTTGCGAGTTGCTGTTGCAGCTACCAAGAGTTTACGTGAGGGACGGCCTGTTCTAATAGCAGAAATATAGATACTTGGATCTATAGGGCCTTTGTCAGGGCCTAATCTAGCTTGGATATAAACCAAAACATTCTTGAAGACCCATCTATGCTTACCAGAGTAAAGATAGGCTTGGGTGGGGGTGTAGGACTTTTCTCTATAGGGGTAAGCCTAATTTAGTTACTCCAAGATTTCTCGATTGGATGCAGCTTAGTCAGCATGCAGTAGAAGATATTTGATCAGATTCTGAGCCGTTTGTTTGGGCAACCATAATCGAACAGTCGATGTAGACCAAGAGGCCCAGAAGATGAGAGTAGTTACAAGGAGTTGGTGCGAACACATATTTTCATCCAATGGTTCATTGCCTCATTTTGTTTTACGTCGGTGTCCCTGAGGCTCTTCATAAGCACACCTCAATAAGTTTTTCAGGTAGTTGGTAAGTTCCTACTATTGTTACCGGGGGGATTTTTGTACTTGATAAGCCAGGATATCTACTAAGTATAGTTGGGCATTTTGTCCGTATACGGTGTGTACTAAGGGGAGCGGGATAGGAGATAGGAAGTTCAAGTACTTTGGCAGGGGAGAGATCACAATTTCATTTTGTTGCCGTAAAACAGTTTTAACCAATAACATAAATTGTTAACTTGCAGATTAGGCTGTTGGAATCTTTATTAGTTCAGACGTGGTTTATTATGGTGCGCCCGATCCGATTCGAACGGATGACCTTGGGCTTAGGAGTCCCCTGCTCTGTCCAGCTGAGCTACGGGCGCACGCGACTGGCATTCTAGCTAACTTGGAAATGGTAAGGCAAGGGAAAATACAATTCACTGACGCCTACTAGATAATCGTTTCTCACTGTTCTGGTTTTTTTGCGAGCGAGCCTCCAAGAGCATAAAGCCTAGAATAAACCGGGCCTAGGTTTAGCAAATGCGTTTCAAGAGTATGCGATTTCGGATTCATATAATGTGCCCTAATTAGCTCAACACCAAAAATGTTTGGTCGGGGTGGCAGGATTTGAACCTGCGACCACTTGACCCCCAGTCAAGTGCGCTACCAGGCTGCGCTACACCCCGATGAAGTGGAACCGAGTTGCCTAACGAGCTTACGGTCTACGTGTCGTTGCGTCAAGAGTGAAGTATCCCTATGGTGAATTTGAATTATGAGTCCAAGTCTTATTACCGGCTAATAGAAGTTGCTATTGGTAAAAAGTGGGTTGAGGATCTGGCGGAAGCTTGTGGGGGTAGGTAGCGTGGAATATATGGTTAGCCTCGGAGCAACGTGCAAAGTATAACGGGGTTTTTCCCAGTGCTTTTCCGGATAAAGCGGCCTACCTGTTTATAAACATCGTTTCTGATGTCCTTGATTGGGCTTTTATCACGAATCCCAGCATCCAAAGAATTTAAAACTATTCGCTTGATTTCATCTTCGAAGCTAATTTCAGGTTCGGATAAACCTCTAGTGGTTAACTCGAAGATCGGATTCTTACGGGCAACAGCCATGATTACGACAACGCCCTCTTGCGACATGATTTGCCGATCACGGATTGCAGAATGAGAAATCTCCTGTGCTTTGTTCCCACTGTTGTCTATGTAGACGGAACCTATTTCGATTTGGCCATTCGCACGTAGGTCATTTTTGGTAAGTTCTATTACATCCCCGTTGCTAGCAATTAGGGTTTTTCTGGGTGGTAAAGATAAAGATTTTGCTATGTTTGCATGATTAATCTGTTGCCTCATTTCTCCATGCCAAGGAATGAAGAAACGCGGTTTAGTTAACTCGAGGATAAGTTTCAATTCATCCTGGCTAGCGTGTCCGCTAGCGTGTACATTGTATTTAGGTGGATCGAATACCTTGACTTGTCTAGCGTAGAGTTTATTAATTAATTTGTTGACTGGTTCTTCATTACCGGGGATTGGGTTAGAAGACATGATGACAGTGTCTCCTGCTTTAAGGGTCACGTTACGATGATTTCCTGTAGCCAGCCGACTCAGAGCCGCCATTGGTTGACCCTGAGAACCTGTGCAAAGGAACAGGACTTTGTCGTCCTGCATTGTTTGTACATCAGCACTTGTAGCGATGGGTTCTTTCATCTCTAGGTAGCCTAATTCTTCAGCTACCCGGGTGTTTCGTACCATTGAACGTCCTTCTACAACGACGCGCCGATCTTGTCTTTCAGCTATACGAATGACATTTTGTAACCTGTGAATGTGGCTTGAGAAGGTTGTAACTATTACACGCCCTTTTGCACGGGAAATTATCTCTTCCATGGCTTTCATCACGTCATCTTCGCTAGAGGTGATTCCGGGCCTTTCGGCATTAGTTGAATCACTCATTAAGGCTAGAACGCCTTCGGCACCAATAGCAGCAAGTTTGTGGAGGTGACTTGTGCGACCGTCTGATGGTTTTAAATCTAGTTTAAAGTCTCCACTGTGGACAATGCGGCCTATAGGTGTGTGGATAACGAGGCCGCAATTATCTGGGATGGAATGTGTCATGCGGAAATAGTCGACAGTGAAGCTTTTGGATACCTTGATTCGCTCGTCGGGACCCACTTCCTTTAGCACTACATCTTCTGATTGAAGTTTGAACTCCTTAAATTTTTCTCGTAATAGCCCAAGGGTTAACTTGGTGCCGTAAATGGGAATCTTGGGTAGCTGAGGCAAGATGTAAGGTAGTCCACCGATATGGTCCTCATGGCCATGGGTTAGAACCCAGCCTTTGATCTTTTTAGCGTTCTTAACCAGCCATTCGACTTTTGGTATGAGGATATTGACCCCGAGCATTTCAGCGTCTGGAAATGCGAGTCCTCCATCGATCATCATAATTTCGTCCCCGTAGCTTAAGGCGATCATGTTTTTGCCGATCTCGCCCATACCACCTAGGGGTATTATCTTCAGTAAAGTTTGTTGTTTAGCCATACTACTCCTGCGCAAGAACTGCGCTTAAATCTACATCCAGGGATGTTGTCATTGGTTGAAAAAATTTATCGAGACCTTTATCGTCGTCCGCGATTACGAGAATCACGACCTCCCCGGCTAGGGCGGTTGGGTCGAGCTGAACGCGGAGCGACGATGCCCTCAAGCTCTGGTCTCACTAGGTCGATTTTGCCGCGGTCATCAATGGTGTTGACTTTTACCTGGATTGGATCGCCTTCTTTAAGGTGATCCTCAACCGTTTCTACACGTCCCTCGGCAATCTGTGATATGTGCAATAACCCGTCAGTACCTGGGAATAAGTTAATGAAAGCACCAAAGTCTACCGTTTTGACAACCCGACCTTCATATATTGCGCCGACCTCAGCTTCGGTAGTGAGGTCCTTAATGGTGTCTTCTACCGTTTGGGCGGCGGTGCTATCCTCACTATAGATTTTGATTGTACCGTCTTCACCAACTTCTACTTTTGCTCCATGTGCCTCAAGTTCCCTGATTTGCTTGCCGCCAGGACCAATTACAGCCCCTATCTTATTAATTGGGACTTTGACTAATCGAATACGGGGGGCTTGGGGCGAAAGCTCTTCGCGAGGAGTTAGAAGAGTATTTCCCATTTCAGCTAGTATGTGCATCCGCCCTTCACGGGCCTGGGCAAGGGCTTCTCTCATGATTTTGGAAGTAATACCAGATATTTTGATATCCATTTGTAAAGCGGTGATACCATCCGCAGTTCCTGTAACCTTAAAATCCATATCCCCCAGTGCATCTTCTGAACCGAGTATGTCGCTAAGAATTTTGTAGGCATCCCCTTCTTTGACTAAGCCCATTGCGATTCCGGCGACTGGTTTTCTAATAGGAACGCCAGCATCCATTAGAGCAAGAGAACTTGCGCATACCGAAGCCATTGAGCTTGATCCGTTTGACTCAAGCGTTTCTGCAACGAGTCGTATTACGTAGGGGAAATCTCCAGAGTCTGGGATTTGCCCAACAAGAGCGCGCCTCGCAAGGTTGCCATGTCCTTGCTCGCGTCTACTTACGCCCCGGAGGCGCTTTGCCTCACCGGTTGAGAAGGGGGGGAAGTTGTAATGGAGCATAAACTCTTCACTGTCGTCAAGACCAAGGTCGTCGACGAGACGGTTGTCACGACCAGTTCCAAGAGTGGCCACGCCCAGCACTTGCGTTTCTCCCCGGGTGAAAACAGCTGACCCATGCGCCCTTGGTAATACGCCGACTTCAATCCAAATAGGACGGATCTCGTCAGTACGACGCCCGTCTGTACGGACATTATCTGTGAGTACCATTGTTCTCAATTCAGCCTGCTCGACTTTTTGAAAGGCAACTGTAAGCTCACCTCTACGCTGTTTATATTCCTCGCTTTCCGAATCTGGTACCAGGCGTTCAAGAACGGTTTCCTTAAGATTTTGTAGTGCTTCCCCGCGCTCTTTTTTGCCTTCGGTGAGAAGGGCCTGCCGCAGCCCAACCGCTTGAGCCTCTGCCTCTACTAATACAGTATCTTCTTGCGAGACTGAAGCTGCGGGCTCGAATGTACGCTTCTCTAAGCCAATCTCACTCCTAATTCGGTCAATTGTGTCGATGAGGGGTGATAATTCATTTTGAGCAAACTCGATCGCTCCGACCATCACTTCCTCAGAGAGCTCGTTGGCAGCAGCCTCGACCATGAGTACAGCGTCGCGGGTTATGGATACAGTCAGATCTAGAGTGGAGTTATCTTCCTCGAGTTGCTGGAAAGTGGGATTAAGAACGTACTCGCCTGCAATGTAACCGACCTTTGCGCAGGCGATGGGTCCTTCCCAAGGTATATCCGACATGGCTAAGGCAGCAGAAGCGCCAATAGCACCAAGGGGCCCAGGATCGTTTATCTGATCCGCAGATAGAACAGTGATTATAATCTGTATCTCATTACGGAGATCCTTAGGAAACATAGGCCGTATTTGTCGATCAGTAATGCGTGCATTAAGAGTGGCTTGTGTGCCAGGTCGACCTTCTCTGCGGAGAAATGACCCTGGTATTTTGCCAATGGCGTAGTGCCTCTCCTCATATTCCACTGTAAGGGGCAAAAATGGAAGACTTGAACCGTATTCAGACATTTGGGCCGTAACCAGTAGCATGGTGTCTCCGTAGCGGACAGTAATAGTTCCGGCTACCTGTTTTGCATATTTGCCTGTTTCGAGGATTAGGTCACGTCCGCCTAGCGGAGTTACGTAGCGTTTAGGATTAGGGATTGTCACTGTTTCTCCTTACGGACTGCGGTTCTTCCCGTCCTGCCTATCTTTGCATCAGTTGGCGTGACGGATAGGCTAACGAAAATCAAGGTGCAGTCCTTTATGCCTACGGTCAATAATATCTGGGTCAACGGAGCCCCGTAGGGAGCTAATATTGGCATGCGTGAGATTTCGTTCGATGGGATTTAGGGCAAGTTGGGTCAACGACGAAGACCGAGGCTTTGGATGAGGCTTTTATATCCCTCGAAATCGGTTGTTTCAAGGTAGCCGAGTAATCTTTTTCGCTGTCCGACCATGAGCAGTAGGCCCCGTCTACTGTGGTGATCCTTGCTATGGACTTGTAAATGCTCGCTAAGCTCTTGGATGCGAGCCGTCAAAAGAGCAACCTGTACATTAGTTGACCCTGTGTCACCTTCAGCCTTACCGTAATTGCTTACAATTTCTAATTTTTGTTCCTTACTAAGTCCCAAAATATATACCCTTTCCAGCCGAGTATTAAATCAGCCGTGTTGGTAAATCCGAACGGAATCAGTAATAGATTAGATATCCGACCAGACTTCCAAGGCGCCACTCTAGCACAGTATAAGGGAGCTGTCCAAGCAAGGGTCCTTTATAGAGACCGCGATATGGAGAGGACGCTGGTACTATATCTGGGTGTTATGGGCTCAGAAGACTATCTCCTTACTACCTAAACCCAAGGGAATTCACTTGGTTACTGATGAAATTTTAAACGGAGTTGAGTTGACAGCTGTGCGAATAGGCATTCTACACCTTCACCTTCTCCATACTTCGGCAGGTATTTGTCTTAATGAAAAGGCTTCTCCGGAAGTTAGAAAAGATTTAGGATTATGGTTTGAGGAAGAGATTCCGTTTTCTGACCAATTCCTTCACAAGGAAGAGGGGTTCGATGACATGCCTGCGCACATAAAGTCTATTCTTACTGGTTCTTCTTTAACCATACCTATTTCAAATGGCAATCCAAGGTTCGGTGAATGGCAAGGTATTTATTTATGCGAATTTCGCCCTTCTGCGGGTTCGCGTAGTTGTGTAGCTACACTTTTAGGATCAGGCTAGAATTGTATTCTTACAACAATAGAGCTTAAGTAAGTTTGGGATGGTTTGGCCGTGCTCAAGATTCTTTAATCGGTTCAAGTAATTGTGAAGACTTCGAACGCAATCTGTCGATCTAGAATTAGGCATTCTAAAGTCAATTCGCTATAGGAACGCGTGCTATTGAGTTATCGTTTAACGTTAATATATTAATAAGGCCTGGATTCGATGTTGCTGACTAGTAGATTAGTAAGGGTTACCTTATTTGTGGGAGCAATATAAGGTTCCTCTACTACCTAGGTGAGGTTGATTAGGTGTTTTTGCTGCGCTTAGTTTGTATCGTATTGAGCAGTATGCCAGTGGCTACAGATGCGTTTAAGGATTCAGTTTGCCCTCTTAACTTAATGCTAACCAGGTCGTCGCATGTTTCTCTAACTAACTTTCTTAAACCTCGACCTTCAGACCCAATTACTATCGCAATTTCACGATCCCAATCAATTGCTTCTACGGTATTAATGGAGGCTGTTGAGGCCCCATAGATCCATATGTTTTGTTTTTTTAGGTCTTTTAGATACCGGACGAGATTGGTGACTTGGGTGACCGGTAAATGTGCTGCAGCTCCAGCTGAGGTTTTTACGGCAACTGCAGAAAGGGGAGAGCCCCGCCTTTTTTCACTTACTACCCCGTGGGCGCCGAGAGCTTCGGCGCTTCGGATAATCGCCCCGTAATTACGTGGGTCCTGTACCTGATCCAAGACAACTAGCAAAAGGCGCTCTCTTCTCTTTCTGGCAAGAAGAATAGGAGCTTCGGGTTCGGCGAGAGAGACTTCCTCTAATTCTGCTGCGACACCTTGGTGCCTAACAGTTCCTAGGGTTTGGTCAAGAGAAATCCTAGCAACAGTATCGGTTGGTAAGTTGGTTTTGGCTGCGAGGCGCCGGAATTCTCTCTCCGTATTAGCCTCTATACCCTTAGCGATAATGACTCTCCTAACCAGTCCACTTTGCAAGGCTTCTCGGACTGGCTGACGGCCATAGATGATCATTGACTTAGGGTTTCTAGGGCGATTAAGGCCCTTCGGCGGTCTTCTTCTAGTTGCTCCTTTAGGATGGTCAGGTGTTCAAACCTCTCCTGGTTTCGAAGATGACTGTAGAAGGTGACCTCAAGTTTCTTGCCGTAGATTTGATCTGCAAAAGCAAATAAATGAACTTCACACGAAGGGGTTTCATCAGGGAAGCTTGGTCTCGGTCCAACGTTTGCCATGCCTTTGTAGTTTCTACCATGTATACGGGCAGTTACGGCGAAAACGCCAATAGGGAGAGCTTTCCTGACGTCGATATCCATGTTTGCTGTTGGGAACCCTATAGTCCGACCGAGTTTCTGTCCTTTAATCACCTTTCCGATTGCGATATAAGGAGAACCCAGAAGACGGTTAGCTTCCTCGATTTTCCCGAGACCTAAAAGTTTTCTTATTCGTGATGAGCTAACTATGTCGCCCCCTGAAGATCGTAGGCGACAGGTTTCCAGGTGATCAGTAATGACACTGAGATCATTCAACGTACCGATCCGTGATCGGCCAAACCTAAAGTTTTCGCCAACTATAATGGCGTGAGGATTTAACTGTTCAAGTTGTCGCACGAACTGGTCTTTGGCGGTCCGAGCATAAGCAGGATTAAAGGGAATCATAATCACCTTGCTTGGATTAAAGCGTGAAAGGAGTATCGATTTTTCCTCAGCACTAGATAGAAAATTTGCACCGGAAAACAGCACTCTTGTAGGTGGGAAAAATGTTAGGACAAGGCTGGGCTTCTTCGAGTTCCTTGCCAGTTTCCTCATGCGGTTCAAGAGCATACGGTGGCCAACATGGACGCCATCAAAATTACCAATTGTGATAACGGGATTTTTGAGGTCGATTTGTGTGAGATCCGTCTCTAACATCTTGCCATAATCCAAGGTTTGATAGGTAAAAAGATTATATTAGGGAGCTCTAGTATACTGGTCATTGCCGTGCTCTAGTCACGAGTGTTCACGCTTCCTAAAAAAGTCCTTCTATCCCATATCAAAAGTATTACAATCGATTGAATCTTTTCTATAAGACCATCTTAGCTCAGTTTAGTAAATCAGGGACAACAATCGAGCCGCTACTTAGCAAGATTATCTAATTTCGTGAAACCTTGGTTCACCGGAGTTTTAACGGAGCACAAGTTAGAGCGAGATATACCTTATGGGCGCCTCATTAGCCCAGGCTTAAACTTTCATTACTAATCTAAATTATGCTGTTGGTTCTAATCAATTGCTATTCGTCTAGTTCTCTTCTCCCTCTGGATTGTACCTAAGGAAAGCAGGAATATCATAGTTACTAGGATCGTAGGCTTCACGGCCCTTGTTAGGGAATTTTGGAGGTCGAACAACCTTCATCTGTGGGCTGTGGTCAAATCCAGCTGCAATGACTGTTACACGAACTTCGTCACCAGCGTCTTCATCATATGTAACGCCGAACAAAACGTTCGGGTCGTCTACCTCGGTAGCCTCGCTGATTTTTTCTACAATTTCTGTTGAATCAAATAGTGTAAGCTCTTCGGAACCAGTAATATTGATCAAAAGGTGGTGTGCGCCTTCAACCCCACGGGCGAGTAACGGGCTATGCGTGGCTGAAAGAGCTGCTTCTTCTGCAAGTTTTTCACCCCGGCCTGACCCAATACCCATAAGAACGGTACCGGCACCCGAGAGCAAGGTTTTTACATCGGCGAAATCAACGTTTATAAGCCCCGGTACGTTAATTACGTCACTTATACCGCGGACTCCATGGTATAAAACCCGGTCAGCAACGCGGAAAGCGTCTGTTAGCGTGACCTTGCGATCCAGAGCTGATAGAAGGCGTTGATTTTCTACCACTATTAAAGCATCCACCTTGTCTTCTAAGCGATGGAGACCCTCCTCGGCCGCTCGTTGGCGACGGGGACCTTCGAAGGCGAATGGCGAGGTAACTACAGCAACGGTTAGGGCACCAAGCTCACGGGCAATTTCAGCAATTACAGGAGCACTACCAGTACCTGTCCCGCCACCCATTCCAGCGGTAAGAAATACCAAGTCGGAGCCTCGGAGTGCTTCCGCAATCCGATCACGATCCTCTAGGGCAGCTTTTTCGCCAATTTCGGGATTAGCTCCAGCTCCTAACCCTTTGGTTAGGTGATCCCCCATTTGTATTCGGGTATCTGCCAGGCTGGTGGCCAGGACTTGGGCGTCCGTATTCGCGGCAAAAAATTCGACCCCTCGCATTCCTGTTTCAATCATGCGATTGACCGCATTGTTGCCCCCTCCGCCTAAGCCAACCACTCGAATTACCGCGTTTTCGTTCATTTCCTCGCTCCTCACCCTTGCCACCCCTTAACCTAAATAAATATTTGGCCTTAGCCATTTGATCTGCGCTCAATTTACGCAGTTGCTGCTTAGAAAAAGTCCTTTAAAAGATTACGAATGGTTCCCATTATTCCCCGAGAGTTATCGTGCCCCCGAGTTGATTCAGTCCTTCCTGATGGTATGTGCTGGACACCATACCTAACTAGGCCAACAGCTGTCGCGTGTGCTGGACTGGCTACGACATCTACAAGTCCCGAGACGCCCTCAGGCTTCCCAATGCGTACAGGCAACCGAAAGCGTTCGGTCGCTATTTGATCAAGTCCGGGCATTAGTGAAGCGCCGCCAGTAATAACTACATTGCCTGCTAGTAGTTCGAGAGCGCCCATCCGTTGCTCGATGTTTTGTTTGACTAAGTCGAGAATCTCCATGACTCTAGGTTGTATAACTTGAGCTAGCTCAAACGTGGAAAGAGAAGCAGTGTAGTTAGCATTTGATACTTCAAGTTCAACATCGCGATCAGCCATTTCGGGTAAGGCTACTCCATAGCGTTTCTTGACTCGTTCAGCTTCGTCTGGCGGTATCCTTAACCATTGACTTATGTCCTGTGTAATATGATCTCCGCCTAAGGGTATGACGCCAGAATGAGTTAGCTGGCCACGTCTAAAAACGCCAATATCGGTTGTGCCACCTCCGATGTCAATTAGCAGGCTGGTGATATCCTCTTCTGAGGGACTGAGAACGGATAGCCCAGATGCTAAAGCCTGTACAACAATGCCATCGACCCCAATCCCCGCATCTCGTGCACAGCGTTTAAGATTCTGTAAGGGTCCTTGTGCTCCTGCAACGAGATGAACATCAACTTCTAGTCGAACACCAGACATACCTACTGGATCACGTATGCCATCATGCCCGTCCACAACGTACTCTTGGGGAATTACATGAATAATATCCATATTGGCTTCGAGCGGAACGGCTTGGGCGTTTTCGATAGTGCGATCTACGTCTGAACGACTGATTTCTTGTCCTCGCCGAATGGCAGCCATTCCGTGACTTGTGAGGGCTTTCAAATGACTTCCAGCGATTCCTATCCAAGCCGATTTGACTTCCACGCCAGCCACACGTTCAGCTGCGGAAATAGATTGTCTTACTGAGGCAATGGTTCGTTCAAGGTTAACGACCACGCCTTTTCGAAGGCCGTCACTGGGGACAGTTCCTTCGCCAATAATGTCAAGTACGCCATCGGAGGCTATTTCACCTATAACAGTGCATATCTTAGTAGTGCCGATGTCGAGTGCGACGATGATTTTTTCATCACTCATTGTCGATGCTAACTCCCCAGGCATAAACCGAAATCCGATTGCCAGTGTGGCCTAAAAAGCCCGACCACTGGTTTTTGAGGTCCTGGACGCTCGGCGTTAAGACAACCGTCCTTGCTAGTTGGATCTCGAAGCCTTCTGGGGTATAGCTTAACACCTTTGGCTCATACTCCGCTAGCAGCCTTATGAGGTCTAGAGATTCATCGATCCGCGATTCCCCCCAACCTGTCACTTGTACAAGATCGGGCAATACTTGAGCATGCGTATTAGCTAAAATAGTGCCATCTTTTGCCCAGACATTGGTTCCGTCGGTTGCTAATGGTTGTCGTTCCCAGACTTCTATATAAATCTTTCGCTCCGGCCAGTCTCGTAGGATATGGGCCCGACTTATCCACGGGGATTTCGCTAGCTTGCGAAGAGTCCAGGGATTAACCCAAAGTAGAGGTTGCCCTTGCTTTAAGCCGGCCAGTTTAAGCACTTCCGTATCAGTGAGGAATTTGTTCCCCGATACTTCAAGGCTCCTGGCTTCTGGATAAAGCCTTGAGCCAAGCAAGACTGTGATAACTAACAGTATTACGATGTAGGCAAGCCATCTCATGCTACCCCCAACCCCGCCACTCGAGTTCCAGGGGAATTTCTACTCTTGATCTCACTTGGGCAATAAGCTCTAATACGTCCTTTTGGGTGGCTGAACCAAGGTTGACAATGAAATTACCATGTTGATGAGATATCATCGCATCGCCTACTCGTAGGCCTTTAAGTCCAGCTTGGTCGATTATGAATCCCGCTGCTTTTCCAGGCGGGTTTTTAAAAGCGCAACCCGCGGATTTGTTTTTCGGTTGTCCCCGTCTAGCTTCATCCACAGAAGCCATTGCTCGGGCTACCCGTTGAGGCTGTGATGGAACTAGTTGTAAGCGGGCACGGACAACTATGGAATTAGGTGGAAGGTTGCTTGTACGGTAAGCGAGACCGAGCTCAGATGAGGATAGGTAGCATAAGTTGCCTTCAATGAACACTTCCACTTGAGTGAGGGTATCGGCAATAGAGCCGAAGCGTGTACCCGCGTTCATGGCTATAGCGCCGCCTACTACTCCGGGAATGCCAAAGAGGCCCTCTAGCCCAGATACTCCCTGCCGTTGAGCCCGGCGTACTAATCCAGGCAATGGTGTGGCTGCACCGATCCAAACGTCGGTAGTGCCGTCTATAGCAGAGATGTTGCTGAACGATTGACCAAGTTTAATTACGCGGTCACTTACACCTTCGTCACTCACCAGGAGGTTAGAGCCGCCTCCAAGTATCTTAAACGGCTTGACTGTTGCTTCTCGAATTTCGTCAATGCTATTGACTTGCCACAGTTCAGCTGGTCCCCCAATACGCAAAGTGGTGTAGTTGCGGAGGGAAACAGTGCGTGGGAGTGAGTTACTGGTCATATCTTTCTTGATTTACCAGCAACTCAGCTACTTTCCAAACGTCTCCTGCTCCCAAAGTAATTATCAAGTCGTTTGGGTCAAGTGTACTAGCGATGCTCGAAACCACGGATTCGAGAGAAGAGTGGTATTCGATTGGGGTACCTGTAAGTGCGACGCGGTCTCTTATTATTTCTGGAGAGATGCCGGGGATAGCAAGTTCACCCGCACCGTATATGTCTACCAGAAACACCTCATCAGCTATGGAGGCGGCATCAGCTATAGCCGGCCAGTGGAGAGCGGTTCGCACCCAACGATGAGGTTGAATAACAGCGCGAACTCGACGCCCAGTTAGTTGTGCAGTGTTAAGAGTAGCCATTATTTCGGTCGGATGGTGGGCATAATCATCGATAATAGGTGCCCCTTCGATAGTACCCCAATGTTGCCAACGTCGGCCTACGCCTTTAAATTGGCTTAAGGCGTCAGCTGAGGCAGAAATATCAAGTCCACTAAGGTGCGCTACGGCAAGAGCGGCGGCAGCGTTGAGTGCATTGTGTTGACCGGGTATTGAAAGGCAAACTTGTTGAATATTGCCTTCTGGCAGCACGAGATTGAACCTGGAGGCCTCAGGTAAGAGGTTAAGTTCGCTAATTCTGTAGGTTGCGTCAGAAGTGGTTCCGAATGTGGATGCTGTACAAGTTTGGCCAAAAAGAGATTTAAGAAGAGGCCAATCGGAACAGAATAATAGGTTCTTGGCTCGGCTAGCAAACTTTTCTGTAGCGTCTAAAAGGTCGTTAAACGTAGCATGGTATGTGCGGCGTTCACTGAATCCATCAGCCACATGATCGTTCTCCAAATTAGTTAACACTGCCAAGTGACTATCTAGCAGAGAAAATCCAGGATCTGATTCATCTACTTCCGCCACCAAAGTGGTGCTTCGGCCAAAACGCATGTTCCCACCAATGTCCTGTAGGTCTGCGCCAATTAGGACCGAGGGGTCGAGGCCTAGCTGGCAAAAAATAGTAGCTATCATACCAGTGGTAGTGCTTTTACCATGACTTCCTGTGACGGCGATGGCGTTGAAACGTTGAAATAGATCGCCTAGCAACTCTATACGGTGTTTGACTAAGATGCCGAGTTTGGTAGCGTGTTTAGCTTCTGGTTCATTCGCAGGTACAGCTCGATTTTTTATCAGAGTCATTTTGTCAGTTAAGTGGTCAGGGTTGTGGCTCGAATGTACTGGTATCCCTAGCGACCGTAATTGTTGAACGCTTTGGCTGTCGGCAGTATCACAACCGCTGACTTGGTGACCTTCTTGTAGGTGCCATTTGGCGAGTGCACTCATCCCGATTCCGCCAATACCCATAAAGTGGAAATGTTTCGGTGTCTTCACGAAATACCTAGTCTTTCATGCATCATAGGAGGGGTATCTTGTCGAGCTTTATCAATTACCTTCCATATTTGTTCGGAAGCTCCTGCTGGTGAACGAGATTGAGCTGCTTTAGAAGCTTCATAAAGAGCTGTCGGATTTAGTGCTTTCTCCCAGTTATGAGCTAGTGCGGAGGCATTTTCATCCTCTAGCACCATTCCTGCGCGGGCTTTTTCAACTGCTCGGGCATTAAGTAACTGGTGATTGTTGGCAGATCCGGGTAAGGGAAGCATGATAAGAGGTACTCCATGAAAAGCTGCCTCTGCAAGAGTACTTACCCCCGATCGAGTGATTCCAAGATCTGCAGCTGACCAAGCTAGGGAGGAATCGGCATAGGGTACCGTCTTATAGGTATTACAGGTAGAGCTATCGAGACAGTGTTTCAGGTGAGCGCCGGTGATGTGTAATACAGAAGTGTTTTGGTGGAGTTTTTTATAGGCTTCTGGTACTAGGCGGTTGAGAGTTTCGGATCCTTGAGAACCACCCATTATTAGAGTCAATATACCCGACAGAGGAAAGCCTAGTTTATCGCGAGCTTCATTTTTAGGAATTCGGTGTTCGCGAATTGGTTCAGGGATATGGATGAACCTTTTGGCTTTCGTTAAGTACCCACAAGACTCCTGCTGAGCCCCGATAACTGCCCAAGCACGACTGGCAAACCAGCGTGTGACTTTACCTGGGAACACGTTACCGTCATGGAGTACGAGTGGTATGTTAAGTAGTGTTGCAGAAGCACAACCAGGGAAACTAGCAAATCCACCGAAACCCATAATTAGTCCGGGCCTCTCTCGTCGTACGACTTTCATGGCTGATAGTGTTCCTCTCGTTGCTGAAATTGCCTGTAAGGGGTTTGGTTTGTGGCGGTCCCATTTGCCTGCCGGGACTCCAATGAACCTGAACCCTGCATTCCTGGTAATGTTTTCTTCCATTCCACCCTGCTGGCCTAGGAAGATAATTTGCTCTCCCCGTTCACGACCAGCATTAGCCACTGCGATGGCAGGATAGATATGGCCTCCTGTCCCACCTGTCGCGAAGATCACGGAAGATGTCATTGCTTGGTCTCCGTTTTTAGGGCACGGTAACCGCTATGGATGAACCCTACGGCAATAGAAGCAGAAATCATGCTGTTGAAACCGTAACTGACGAAGGGCAATGGGATACCAGTAACTGGTATGAGTCCAGCAGAAACAAGTAGATTAAGGCCAGCTTGGCCACAAATATATGTTGTTGCGCCAGCAGCAAGCAGGCTTCCTGGTCCTCTTAAACGAGAAGCGATAAAGAGGCCTCTAGTGGCAACTAGGACGTAAAGTATGATTAGGGTCGTAATTCCGGTAAGTCCCAAAGACTGGGCAATATTGATAGCTACCATGTCGGTCCAAGACTCAGGGACGCGGTTGAGATGTCCGGGGCCTATTCCAAAAAATCCAGAACGCTGAAGGGTTCGTCTGGCCATAACAGCTTGAAAGCTCAAATTTTCAGATTTTTCCTGGGTGGTGATAAAGTCAATGTACCCAGAAAAGCGATCGCCAATGTATTCGAATTGGCTTAGATAGGAGCCGGCAAGGACTAACGCAATCAGTGCTGCAGAAGTACTAATTGCAAGTAACCGTGCAAGTGAGGTGCCTGCTGCTAGCATGATTGCAAACGCGAGGGCGAAGATGAATGCTGCTGTACTCACATCTGGTTGGGCCACGATTAGGCCAGCCGCGAAGCCCACAACAACCATTGGTCGCCAAATTTGCCAGTTGCCGAGGTGGTTATAAAAGAACGCTGCTAGGTAAGCAATGACTACAACTTTCATGAATTCTGACGGCTGTAGGCCGAAGCCGCCAATAATTAACCAGCGCTTACTTTCGCTTCCTTCCGGCGATGAGCCCCAAATAACTACAGCTATAAGAAGAATAAGAGTTAACAGGTAGGCGTAGGGGGATAAGCGGACTATGGTGTTCGCAGTGAGTCTTCCCACTAAAATCGAGATAAACAAACCCAAGAGGATTCTAACGCTATGCTCGATAGCTAATTCTGGTTTTCCTGTAGCCACGGCAAGGACGCCGAAGGCTCCAAGGAGAATCTGTGTGATCAGTAATCGCGAATCCATTGGCGCTCTAGTCTCCTGGTTATCTCAGTGAAAACTGATCCTCGGTGTTTATAGTCGCGGAATTGATCGAAGGAAGATGCCATGGGGGCTAGGAGCACTGTACCTTCACCGTTCTCGTTCTGCTCAAGGTGCCTTAAGCCTCGCTTAAGTGCACATTCAAGAGCTGCCTCGCCGCTGCGTTCTGTACAATGGAAAGCCGGGAGCCACTTACCTACCTCCTTAGTTAGCCTGGCACCGGAAGCTCCTACGCCTATAAACAAAACTACTCGGTTTCGTACAAGAGCCTCTAGCCCTTCCAACCCAGATCCTTTATCGGTACCTCCCGCAATCCACACTATTGGGGCTGTGCATTCACGAAGAGCTGAGTGGACAGCAAGGGGTCGGGTTGCGTATGAATCGCTAACAACAGCGACTTTACCAATCGTTCCAATGTGTCGGAATCTTCCTGGCAGGCCTTGAAAAGTGCAGAGGCCTTCAGTAATTTCTTCGGGTGCTAAACCGTACGCATGAGCGATTACGGCTGAAGCTAAGGCGTTACTTAGGTTGTGCGCCTCTTTAAGGAGTAGCTGTTCTCGTTCACAAATCACTTTTCCAGATACTTCTATTTTGCCGCAAGCAATTGTCGCATCACTGTTTGGCGATTTTCCAAATCGCCAAACCCGAGTGTTGATAGTCCTAGCCCAACTCTCAAGAGTACTGTTGTCATCGGGTATTACCATGTTGTCGTTTGGTCCAAGATTGCTCACAGCCGAGTGTTTAGCAAGATGGTAATTCTCTATGCTTCCGTGGCGGTCTATGTGGTCTACGCCTAGATTTAGTATCGCTGATACGATTGGCCTGAGTGTAGGACAACGTTCAAGTTGAAATGAGGATAGCTCGGCAACCAGTAGATTCCCTTGTGTAGCAGCTTTACTTAGCGGGGGGTCAAAATTTCCTCCTGGAATAGCGTCGTATCCAGCACGCCGCAGGATGTGAGATGTCCAAGCCGTAACTGTACTTTTACCTGCTGTACCTGTGATGCCTATAATTGGTTTTTGTACGGTGCGAGAGACCCATTCAACTTCCCCAATAGTTTCTATTCCACGGCTCCGGAGGTTCACAAGATCAGGGTGGTCGAATGGCACTCCAGGAGCAGCAATACAGATATCTGCAGGCACTAGGTTTATATGCTCTGTGTTCACCCAATTCTTATTCTTGGCCATCTCGATTTCTGGGGTGCTTTTCTGCTCATCGTAGAAAAAGATCTCATGGCCTTGCTCTTCAGCAAGAAGGCCGGCGCCAATACCACTACGACCAAGACCGTAAATCAGCACTTTCACGTTGGAATGCCCTTAAGGAAAAAGTAAATTCCAACGCAAATTGCAGTCACTATCCAAAATCTAGTCACCACCTGTTGTTCGGTCCAACCGCTTAATTCGAAATGGTGATGGAGGGGGCTCATCTTTAATAACCTTTTCCCTTGAGTTAGCCTGAAGTAAGAAACCTGGACAATTACCGAAAGGGTTTCCAGGACAGGAACTAGAGCGATGAGTGGTAGGTATAGCACTGCTCCCTCTAATATTGCGATTCCTGCGATAGCTGCTCCGAGAGCTTCAGACCCAACGCCGCCCATAAACACACGGGCTGGGTGACTATTGAACCAAAGAAAACTAAGAATGCCTCCTAATAATGGGGGCCCAAGGGGTGTGGTTAAGAATGGTAGGAGAATAATTGCCGTAACCCCGCCCGCTAACCCGTCGAGGCCGTCTGTCATATTAAAGGCGTTAATTGACCCTACTACGACAAAGGTAAGTAATAGCCAATCAAAGATCGGGATATCAAATGGGCCGTGTCCGCCCAAAATAGCGTAGATAGCAAATCCACCACCGAGCATTATTTGTATCCCAAGGCGGTATCTAGCAAGCAAGCCTGTTCCCAAGTCTTGGTTTTGGTCACCCTTATTCTTGAGGGCTACAATGTCGTCTATTAGGCCTAGAAAAGCACTAGCAATGATCAGCAAAACTAGTGCTAGTGAGTCGGGAGTCCGCGGTCCTATCGCAACCCAGGTGCCTATTGCAGTTACGATGATAGCAACGCCTCCCATAGTGGGAGTACCCGCCTTGGTTCCATGTGTACTTGGGCCATCAGCTCTGATTGATTTTCCCCAGTTCTTGCGTCTGGCAAAAGCGAGGAACATTCCGGTTAACAGCCAGCCAAAAATGACTCCCATAAAGAAATTCACGAGCGCCTCTTCGTACTAGTCAGGGCTGTAATGATTCTCTCAAAGTGCATTCCTCGTGAGGCTTTGACTAAAATCGTTCCTTTGAGGTCCAAGTTTGCCAAAACTTCAATGGCCTCTTCAGTATTAAGCGCTCGAATCGCGTTTGGGTGATTAGGGGCGATGAGGGCTGCCTTCTCGCCTACAGTCACTAGTCGATTAATGGTCATGGCAGACTTCGAGAATGAGCAGTGGAGGTCATCAGCCGAAGTGCCTAGTTCAAGCATATCGCCGAGAACCGCGGTTGTGGGTTTGTTGGAGGCCAAAAGAACTTCGAGGGCGGCTACAAGGGAAGCTGGACTACTGTTGTAGCTGTCATCGATAATGGTCAGGTTGTCAGATCGAATAATTTGTAATCTGCTAGGGCTAAGTTTCATGTGCACCATTCTTGCTGCTGCTTCAACTATGTGAATGTTGAGTGCTTTAGCGATTGCAAGAGCTCCAGCCGCGTTCCGGGCAAATGTACGTCCGATTCCAGGTAGACGATAAGAAGCTCCTAATTTTAGAACAGGATGGCCTGCACGATCGATAAAAAATGGTGGTTCAAAATCCGCCCCTTCTCCTTCAAGTCCGTATGTGGTTGTGCGTTTTCGGACGGAGGAGGGTAAATATTTAGCGGCTTCGATGTCTGCAAAAGAATCGCTGGAAGCTTCAAGCAGGAGAGTCTTTTCAGCAGTGATGGTGGCTAGATTTTTCAGGCCATCAAGATGAGCAGTTGCAAGGGCAGTTATGATTCCATGAGTTGGGCGCACCAAATCTACCAAGACTTTCATTTCGCCAATATGGTCTATGCCGAGTTCCAGAACGATTGGTTTTGTCGGTATGCGCTTTGCTTCCATTGAAATCAATTCTGTCGCATGAGCAAGAGGCGTATTTCGGTTGCCTGGACTTGCGTAAGCAGATATTGCGGCTGCCAGTAAATCTTTGGTAGTTGTTTTTCCTACAGAACCGGTGACTCCTATCACTGCGCCAGTTCTAGTATTTCGGGACTGCTGACCAAGCTTGAGTAAATAAGTTGCCGGGTCAGAGACAACTGTGCCTGTTGGGTGTGGCTGGTCCGATATAACGAAAGTAGCTCCTCTGGCAAGGGCTTCGTCGGCAAATTGGATTCCATGGGCGTGCTTGCCAGGAAGAGCGAAGAATACGTCACCTGGTGTAATCCTCCGACTGTCGTATTTAGCTCCTGTTACGGCTGGGCCTGGCCGGGGTCGTAGCCGTTCTAGTTCCTCTAAACTCGAAATACTCACAACCCTAATATACTCTTAGTGTGTAATGTGTGTAAAATCTTCACATTCTATCTTTGCTTAGCCAAAACTTCGGGCCTTGGATTAATTCCTAATCTAGCAGCTACTTCGGTACCTATTTCTCTGAAAAGAGGTCCTGCTACTGTGGTACTTGTCGATCCTTCGGGTGTTCGTTGCAAAGAGACCACTATAGTGACTTCAGGTACTTCGGCGGGAAACATGCCTACGAAAGTCAGGGCGTACGTGTCTTCTAAATAACGACCTTCAGCGTGATCGAAAATATCCGCTGTTCCGGTTTTACCTGCTACCTGAATATTTGGTACACGTGAATTACGAAGACCACTCTCTTCAACAGTGTAAGTGAGCATCGAGCGTAATGATTTAGCTACATTGGTTGTTAAAACTTGGCGCGGTGCGTCTACCTGAGCGTCCTCCAGAAGCCTAGGTTGGAATAGCATCCCGTCATTAGCAAAGATGCTGTAGGCGGTTGCTAGTTGCAAAACAGTAGTCGAAAGTGATTGGCCTATGGTTGCAGAGGCGTGATCTTGAGGGACCCATCTCTCCCAGGGGTTAAGAATCCCAGATCGCGTGAACATTCCCTCTACACGCAAATCTTGCCCAAAGCCAAACTTTGCGAACCACTGGTAAAGCTCGTTTGAATCAAATCTTTCGGTGAGGTTGATCATACCTGTATTGCTGGAGAACCGTAGTATGTCTTGGACGCTCAATATGGGTTCATGAAAAGTCACATCTCGAAAAGTTTTGTTACCTACCCGGCGACTCATTGCTGCTGGTATAGATTCCTCAATAGAAAGGCGATTATCCTCGAGAAGGGCAGCTATGACAAAAGGTTTCATTACTGAACCAGGTTCGTAAGCTTCCATAAAAACGCGATTCACAAGTTGATCCTGATCTGACGCAGCTGGATTTTCAGCTGGATTAAAGCTCGGGAAGCTTGCTGCTGCTAGAATCCTTCCTGTGCCGGTTTCGATGATTGCTACTGCACCACTAGCAGCAGAGTGTTTTGCTGCTGCTTCGTGCAAATGCCTTTCTGCTGCAGCCTGAATCACTGGATCTATGGTGATGCGCACCGGTTCGCCAGATTCTAGGCGAGCATCCATGCTGTACTCTAAGCCCTCAAGGCCGAAGCGGCCATCGGGTTGTAGTGCTCCACTGAAACCTACAAGATTAGCAGCTAGCCGACCTTGAGGGTAGCGGCGCGCTTCCGCAGAGCCCTCTGCTAGTACAGCTCCTTCGCTTGATAAGATAGGGCCCC
>CEQQ01144802.1_pt1 | contig 28734 bp, 20 predicted proteins | sample 531041 | NCBI WGS metagenome assembly CEQQ01 (sample SAMEA2621222, study PRJEB7988) | marine metagenome | biome: marine biome (ENVO:00000447); feature: deep chlorophyll maximum layer (ENVO:xxxxxxxx); material: "saline water (ENVO:00002010), including plankton (ENVO:xxxxxxxx)" | depth 150 m | reverse complement strand
TGGTCGTCGTCACTATGAAACTCAGGCTATGGAACACGAATCTAACTCAGCTGGTACAGATGGACTGTACTCTCCTCGGCTCAATTGGCAGGTTCAGGAAGGACCTGAGCATACTAAAGCCCTGATGTGTAGATCGAAGCACTATAAGTACGTTATGCGTTTGTATGAGACTGATGAACTCTACGACCTAAGTTCCGATCCAGGGGAGGAAAAGAACCGTATCGAAGATCCCGTTCTTAGTTCTGTGCTAAAAGATCTACGGGGTCGAACAACTCGGTTTTTGCTTGAAACTGCTGACGTTGTACCTTACGAAACAGACCTTCGGGGTTGAGTTAGCAAAAAATAAGGCCCCGGAGGGTACGATTTAAATCAGGAGGTTAATGATGTTGCTCAGTAAGTACTGTTACCAAGGAAAGGAGAGATGGTCTTATGATGAACAGCTCCTCACGGTTGGCACAACCCTGGCAGACTTGCTCCGCGAACCTTTAAGGGACTTGGTGAGCACCATCGAATCTAGGCTTACTTCAGAGAAGATTCCCTCCGGTCTATCGTCAGTCGCGCCGATCGATGTTGCTCAGGAAGTGTGGGCTAGTGGAGTAACCTACCTTCGGAGTCGCGATGCACGAATGGCTGAATCGGACATTGCAGATGTTTACGACCTAGTTTATGACGCAGATCGGCCAGAGCTGTTCTTGAAGGCATTAGGTTGGCGTGTTAGTGGTCACGAGGGACCAATCCGTGTGCGCAGCGATAGTGACTGGGACGTCCCTGAGCCGGAACTTGTACTGGTAATTAACTCGCAACTGGAGATCGTTGGGTTTACTGCTGGAAACGACGTTAGTTCTCGCCAAATTGAGGGGGCAAACCCGCTGTACCTGCCACAGGCAAAAGTGTACAACGGTTCTTGTGCAATAGGCCCTGGAATCGTTATTTCGGATGGAAGCCAGAAAGATTTTGCTGGGCTACCGATATCATTAAATATCAGCCGAGGCGAAACTCTTGTTTTTAATGGGGAGACCGATACCTCTCAAATGAAACGTTCCTTTACAGAACTAGCTTCACACCTTGGTCGGGAGTTGGACTTCCCAGACGGGGTTTTTCTGATGACAGGAACAGGTATCATACCCCCGGATGATTTTTCTCTAGAATCGGGTGATTCAGTCGAAATCAAAGTTGGCCAGTTAACTTTAACTAACAAAGTTTCTTCACTGTAGGATGAATGTTTTTATCAGATTTTGTTTAAATCGTTGTTGTGTTACGGGGTGAATACAACTCATTCAGGCTTACTTTCTAATTCGTGGATGGTTGGTAGACTTTTAGGCGTTTGAGGGTACGAGACGCGGCAGGGGGTCGCGATTGTGTTGATAAACACTCTTCCCTTTCATCATTTCTTAGGGATGAGCCGTTCAGCTTTTCGTTTCATGGCAATCATGTTTTTGCTATGCGTTGGAGTGGTTTTGGCGCAAGACTTGTGTGCTGAGCCCGATCCACCCGAAATGCCGCGGCCTGAAACACCTATAGCGATGCCTGAAGACGTTCGCATTGGTCTGTTTAACGCGGTTTCAAGTGCGGTACGGGATTTTTACCTTTTTGAGGATTTTAATGGTGTTGACTGGGATGCTGTAACAAAAGATTTTGCTCCTTTCGTATTGGAGACTGAGAACGCTTGGGCTTATTACGACATTCTTGACCGGATGGTTGGGACTCTTGATGATCCTCTAACCACTTTTATGAATCCTCTTGTGTTAGAGGCTGCTGCTGCTCGAGAAGCTTCCTATGGTGGTATTGGTGCATTACTTGACCGATCCTGGGTTAAACGTCCTGATGATGCGTTGCGGGTGGTGGCTGTATTTCCAGATAGTCCAGCGGAGGAAGCGGGACTTCGTCCTCGTGACAGGATATTGGCTGTTGACGATGACACCTGCGCTCGTGTGGAGATCATTCGTGGGCCAGCGGAAACTACCGTAAGATTACTGGTGGCATCTCCTGATGAGGATCCACGTGAGATACCAATCGAGCGGGGTACTGTAACCGCACTTATATTGCCTGAAGTGCGCAAAGTAGGACCAGACAGCACTTATGGATACCTTCGGCTGGTGAGCTTGTCAGGTGCCGAGACTCTTCGTGCTATCGAGCAGGCTATGGCGTTCTTTGCAACGCCACCCGGTATCGAAGGTTTGATTCTTGATGTGCGTGGTACTCGCACAGGGGCTCCAGGTGTGCTTTTCCCGCTCCTTTCGTACTTCTTAGAGGGAGAGGTAGGTTCTTTGTATACCCGGGCTGGTGATAGTGTGATCGAATTGCCGCCGGCTCCCCTCAAGCGTGGTTTTGACGAGGTACCTATTGTGGTGCTTGTAGACGACACCACAGTTGCCGAGGCCGAGCAACTTGCTGTACTACTCCAATCTCAAGGAAGGGCGCAAGTGGTGGGCCAACCGACCTTGGGGGTTACACACGGTGTGCGGCCTCTAGACTTTGTTGGCGGCTCGCTTTTGCAGCTGACAGTGGTTGGTTTACGTCTTACTGATGGTAGCGTACTTGAACGAGCTGGAGTTGAGCCAGATGTATTAGTTGAAGTGGACTGGGCTCAGTACAGTGAACAAAATGACCCATACCTAATCAAGGCCTTCGAGTTATTAGCCAAACGTAGCTCAGGAGGCGATACACAGGCTTTTAATAGATCTTTACCATCTGCTAGTGGCGGGATAGGACATTTACTCTGGACGATTGCGATTCCAGCTATTCGCTCCCAGATGGCGGAAGAGGTCTTAGTCGAGGATGCTAGCGAACAAACACTTTCTGAGACGGAACTGCGGATTGAGCAGCTTGAGCAACAAAACACTAAACTACTGGGAGAACTTTACGATGCACGGCGTGATAAAGATAGATACCAGGAACTGGTTGAGTTATTACAAAACCAGGCCGAACAGATGGAAGCTAGCCGCCTTCTTCTCATAGAAATGCGTAAAGATATACCAGAATCCCGCGCGGAAGCTGAATTTTATCTGGAGAGAATTCGAACCCTAGGACTAAAAGCTGATCCCGTACGATTAGGGACACTAGCTAGGCGAGTACAAGAAACCAGCCAAGTATTTCTTGATTGGAGGCACGCCGATTATTCCAGTCAAGAGGAAAGCTCTCGGGCGCTTGCAGAGACTGGTGCTCACGGTTTTCCCACAGCTCTAGGTAAATACCGTGACGCTGTACTCCTTAGTGTGAGTAACAGAATAGAAGCCCTGTTGGTGTTGGTTGAATGAACCATAAAAAGTGGTAACGGAAATTTAATTGTTAGAAAATTTTATGAAAGTGGTGATGACGAGTGAAAATGGTGGCGGGAGATAGTAGTTCAATTGTGAAGGAACCTGTGTTGTTTCAAACGAGAGGTAAGCACGACTGGGTTAAAAATAATGACATAGTTCAGGCCAAAATGACGACCAGATACACAACAATGGCTCTAGCATGTCTAGTACTGACAATTTGTTTGGTGTTGGGAGTTTCGTCGGCTAAAAGTAACATTGAGATCCCAACTGCACCCGTCAAACGACCAGATTCGGGCCAAGCTATTAACCTTCTCGCACCTATAAAGAACATGCTCTCAGGGAGAGCATGGCTTCTAGTTGAGGGTATAGATCCTGGTTTATCCCGGAGGCCTGGTACCAATACTCTCACCCGCATGAATTGGACGGGACTTCAGAACGGAATGTCGCAACCAGGATCGCTTACACAGGCACCCGGTGCTGCAGCACTTGTACCGTTTCGTCAACCTGGTCCAGCGTTCAGTAGAGATCTCCTGATCACCAGAGATTTCAGTCAGATGCCAATTCAAACCGAACCTCACCTAGAAGCGAACCCGAATGATCCCGAGCACCTAGTTCTCGGGATCATTGATTACAATTTTCCTTCAAATAGTTCTTACGTTAGCTTTGACGGTGGAGAAACTTGGGAGGGTCCTAATCAGGTGCCCTATCTTCAAGATGATCGGGTCTCGGGCGGCGATCCAGTACTGACCTTCGATAACGATGGCAATGTTTACATGGCTATGATTTCGATGGGAGTTGAAGAGTTCGCAGTAGGACCTGTAGCAATCTACTCAATGGTGTCCAGCATTGCTGTATCTAGCTCAACTGACGATGGTTTTAGTTGGCCCCAGCCGATTTCAGCAGCGCGTTCACGAGTAAGTACTGACGATCTTGCCCCCGACCAGTTTGGTCGTCTTCGAGGCAATATTGATGTCGGTTTTCTCGACAAACCCTGGATGGCTAGTGGACCAAATCCTGAGGATGAGACACGCGATGTTTTGTACCTTGTATACACGGATTTTGAGACCAGACATGAGGTGTTTTGGGTTGGCGAGGTGCCTGCTCTTATCCCACGGGAAACACGCTCAACTATCAGAATGGTTTCATCTGAAGACGATGGTCTCACCTGGACAGAACCAATTGCTATTAGTCCAACCGTTAGGAAAGGTTATGGAGAGATAGATAGTGGGGGTGCTCCTGGGATATTTGGCTCCGATCGCGTGGTTCAGGGCCCACAACCAGTCGTTGGTCGCGATGGTACTCTCTGTGTCGCTTGGGTTGACAGTACAGATGACGGCAGCATGAAAGGTGCCGCCGAAATCTGGACAGCTTGCTCCAAAGATAAGGGCATTAATTTTGAAGCGCCGTCGGTAGCCACCTCGTTCAACGAAATCCCATTCAGGCCTCGCAATGCTTACTTCCGATACTGGGCAAGCTCGTTCCCACAGTTAGCTATTGGGCCTGAAAATGAGTTGTACGTTGTTTACGTGGCTCGGCCTTCAGATCGACTAGATGATGATGGTGATGTTTTTGTTGTCACTTCAAAGGATCAAGGAAAAAGTTGGACGCGTCCACGTCGGCTGAATGACGATACTGAATCAGCACTTCAATTCTTCCCATCAGTAGATGTAGGTCCTGATGGAGTGGTTCATGCGATGTGGGGTGACATGCGGGATGACCCAGTTCAGACTAGTTACCATATCTACTACACAAGGTCAGAGGACGGCGGAGAAAATTGGGGCTTCGAAGACGAACGCCTTGGATACAGTGTGGGAGATACGCGAGTTACCGACTTCGCGTCCAACCCAAACCGAGCATTCCCTAATGGCCTATTTATTGGTGACTACTTCTCGATCAGTGCCACTGAGGACGAAGTCTATATGGCTTGGGCTGATTCCCGCCTCGGTGAATTTGGTGGTGTCAACCAAAAGATCGGCTTTTCGCGCCTAAGTGCTATACCATCGCCCGAAGTATTTCTTTCGCCTGCAGCCGGACCAGGGGGCCAGGAAGTTACTCTCCAAGGATTTGGCTTCCAACCTAAAATGGACATTTTTGTATTACTTGGAGACTCAACCATAGCCCTAGCCCGCACCAACGATGAAGGACGTTTCTCTAGTCGATTGTTCATGCCGGTAACAGGGGAAGGTGCTCAAACATTGCGAGCAGTTGACGCTAGCGGTAATGTTGCCAGCACATCATTCTTTACTGAATTCGGTTTTGGATCAATAGAAGATTTGATGCTGCGTCTCGAACAACAAGTTGATGAAATAAAAGATCAGCCTTCCACGGACGAAGATTTGGATGGGCCACTCTCTCAAAGTGGTACTGGTATTAGTGGTCCGCCGTCTGCAGGTTTAGATATACCCGCTGCCGCCTCAGGTTTCCCCGGCTCAGGTTTCACCAGTATAGGGAGACTAATACCGTGGGCACTCGCATTTTTAGTGATCCTGTTAGTCCTAGCTGCTTGGAGTTCACTATCTGTATGGAGTTTGCGGAGAACATTGTTAACTAAGAAACAGACTCAGGAGCGAGACTGAAAGGAGAAACCAATATGGGAATAATGGCTCCAAAATATTGTGGACTCAACGGGTTTTGGCGTTCATGAATCGTCCTACTAAAGTCGTGTGGGCAATCACAACATGCTTTGTTCTAATAACAGCCACTGTTCTTGCCGAGGAATACGAGCCTCCCCACTCGCAGCCTGGTCCTGCAGCTGATAAAGTGTTTTTTCGATCTTTTCATGTTGATCGCGCACCGCTCGAGCTTACTAGTGGCAACATGGATCTGTACTATTTTGGTTTACGTACAGACGCCGCATTAGATTTACAGGACGACCCAACAACTCAACTTTACGAAGCTCCTTCCACAACACTTTCGCTTATTCTCAATCCAGCACCTGCTCCAGATGGCAGACTTAATCCCTTCTCTCTGCCTGAGGTCCGGCGCGCGATGCAGTTTCTTGTAGACCGAGAATTCATAGCTCAAGATCTCTACAGGGGTCTTGCAACACCGATGTTGTCGCACGTAAGTCCACTCGACTACGATTACCTCACGGTGTACGAGATAGATCGAGGTTCGGGCATTCGATATGACCCGGAATTTGCCCGACAGCGCATTGCAGAAGCAATGCGCGGTGCAGGAGCTGAATTTGTTGACGATCGTTGGCACTACGGTGGTCAGCCGATTCGCCTACGTTTTATCGGTCGCGTAGAGGATGAACGGCGTGAGATTAGCGATTTAATTCGAGCCGAGCTTGACCAGGCTGGGTTCGACGTTGCTATCTCATATCAAAACTTTGCTCCGGCTGTACTTACCGTTTACTCCACTGACCCTGCTTCGTTTGAGTGGCATCTATACACAGAGGGTTGGAGTCGAGGTGCACCGCGGCGGTACGATGTTGGCACCATAAATTCCATGACTGCCCCCTGGTTGGGAAACATGCCAGGTTGGCAGGAAATGGGATTCTGGCAATACGAAATGCCCCGTTTAGATGAATTAGGCAAACAGCTTTTCCGGGGCGAGTTTTCAAGTCGCGAAGAGCGCGACGCCGTATACGCAGAGATGACTTCTCTGGCACTTGATGAGTCAGTGAGAGTGTGGTTAGCCACAGTTACTAACAACTTTGTCTCTACTGCAGAGTTAAAAGGTGTGACAAGTGATGTAGTCGCTGGACCGCGGTCGCCTTGGACCCTTCGAGAAGCGTACGTCCCAGGGCGCCAGGACTTGACCGTAGGACACCTATGGGTATGGACTGAACGCACCACCTGGAATCCGATAGCTGGATTTGGTGATGTTTACGGCGTTGACATTTGGCGAAACCTCACGGATCCTCCCCTCTGGAACCATCCATTTACAGGCGTACCAGGCCCTTTTCGTGCATCTTTCGAAGTTCAAACTGCCGGGCCGGATTCTACTCTGGAGATTCCAGACGATGCGATGCTTTGGGACGTGACGGCAAAGCGCTGGGTGCCTGTGGAACCAACAGCTCAAGCGCGCAGCAAAGTAATATTCGATTACTCAAAGTATATTGGTAGTAACTGGCATCACGGCCAGCCAATAACCATTGCCGACGCTCTATACAGCATCGCGCAAGCTTATGAACTAGCCTATGACCCGGATAAGGCCCGCACCGAAGCTGCGTTAGCCATTACCTCTCGACCGTATCTTGAGACCCTCCGAGGCTACCGCCTACTAGAAGACAACCGGCTCGAGGTATACGTCGACTTTTGGCACTTTGACCAGAGTTCTATTGCTGAGTACGCGAGTCCAGCGTCCTTCTCAACCCCATGGGAAGTTCTTGCCGCAATGGATGATTTGGTGTTTTCGCAACGCCGGGCTGCTTATAGCGACACAGCCGCAGCACGTTTCAATGTGCCTTGGATCAGCCTTGTAATGAAACGCGACGCTAAGTTGGTTGAGCGCACCCTAAAGAGGTTCTCAAGAGAAGAGTTTCAGCCAGAGGGCGTATTTGATTTCGGAGGCCGTACCCTTGTGGCCGCCGATGAAGCTGAGGAGCGTTATAGAGCTGCACTAACCTGGATTGACGAGACAGATCATCTAGTGATTAGTAATGGTCCCTTTTGGTTGGCTCGTTACGATCCACCAGCACAATTTGCTGAGCTACGGGCTTTCCGAGATGAATCCTATCCCTTTCAGCCGGGACAGCGATACCTTGGTCAGCCAAAAGAAATTCTTATTGATGCTCCTGTTGAAAGTGCGTTGCGCTCCGGCAAAGAAGGAGAATGGGAAATCAATGTTACGGCTCCCGGTGAGCTCGAATTGCGTTATCTTTTACTAGATGCTGCTACTAACCAAACAGTTGATAGTGGTATTGCCCAGCAGGACGAAAATGGGTTGTTCAAAGTCGAGGTGACGACCGAAGTATCTAAGGATTTATTCCCAGGTCTCTATCATCTGCATTTGGCTGCTTCGTCTAGCGAGCTTGCGCTTATTGCTGAACGACGCGTAGATGTAGAGGTTCTTCCGTAGCGTGACTCCTTCGCTGTTGCGCCCACTAGTGGTGCGAGCAGTAAGCTTGGTCGCGGTTCTCTTCGTAGTTCTCATCCTTCTTGTGGTGAGTCTTGGTGCGACTGGATTTAGCGAGCGAATGCTCGGTGCTGTTATTGGGGAGGAGTTACGTGCCCTGCGCCCGGCTCTAGCAGAGACAATCAAAGACCCAGAGGCCCTAGAAGTAGCGCTTGAAGCACGGCGTACTGAACTTAACTCTTCCTATGGCCTTGACCGAGCATGGTTTCAGCGTTTGCCCAGTATGGCTTTACAAGTATTTACCCTTGATTTGGGTGTAGCTCGTACCATGCGAGCTACTGACGGAAGCAACCGTATAGCTGATATTGTCCTTGAGCGGCTTCCCCCGACTATTCTTTTGCTCACCACAGCAATGATGATTACAGCTGTTATTGGTTTGACACTAGGGGTTTGGCTTTCCACTCGTGTTGGCAGCCTTATCGATCGTATCGTTTCATACATGGCATCAATTAGTTACGCTCTACCAGCTTGGTGGACAGGGATCTTGCTGATATTACTATTATCGTTTCAGCTTGGACTTTTGCCAGCAGGAGGAATGTACAGTACCCCTCCGCCAGAGGGTGGATTCGCACGCTTTATCGACTTAGCCTTTCACGCTATCCTACCAGTGTTAACTCTCGTACTTGTTGGTCTAGGGCCATATATATATGTGGTTCGGACCATCACGTTAGATGTGGCCCAGGAGGACTTCGTTATGCTGGCACGAGCTAAAGGTTTGCCTGGGCACTTGGTGGAGCGCCGGCACGTGTTACGTCCGGCAGCGGCCCCAATAGTTACAGGTCTGATTCTAGGGCTTGCTGGCTCGTTAGGGGGCTCGATCCTCGTGGAAACAGTATTTGATTGGCGAGGTATGGGGAGACTCTACTACGATGCTATTGTAGGCACGCCAGATGAAGGGCTCATTATTGGGCTGACCTTCATGTTTACATTACTTTATGTTTCAGCCCGCATGGTGTTGGAGGTGCTGTACGTGCTTCTCGATCCTCGTGTGCGTTATGAGCATGGGCAAACGCTCGGTTCTTAGACAACTTTTCGACTCAGCTCCTGGGCGCTTGGGCTTGAGTTTACTGGTGGGACTGACACTTACGTCCCTTTATGTGGTGTTCACCTATCCACTCGACTTTGGTCCCTCGCGTTGGAGCAACCCAGCTGTGTGGTCCGATAATCCGTCCGCTGCCCCCCCTAGGTGGACGAACTGGTTTTCACGCGAACCTGGACCAGTGCACCAAGTCACAGAAACTCGTGAGCCAACAGTAGTCGGGCCCCTAGGCCCAGGGGAATCTCGCGTTTTCGAACTACCGTTTAATCACGACTCAAATTTGGCACCTACCTTCCTTTCTCTTACATTGGGAGAGATTAACTACTTTGCGAGGCCTCCCCAATACTGGGTAACGCTGATAAGGCCCGACGGTTTGCGCATACCGTTAGCGCGCGAGGTAGTGTCAGGGCCAAGGTTAGGAGAGAGCGGACCTTTCATTCGCTACGCAGAGACACCTAAACGATTACTTCTTACCAGTGGTAGGGATGTAGTACCGATTATCGTCGACTCGCTCTATTCCGTATATGAATCAGCAGGCGAAGCCTCATTCCGTGATGAGATCAAATCAAGACCCTTGAGAGGGCTGTTCGGTGCACCAAATTCGGACGGAACGATCGATCCATTGACCGGCCGCTATGTTCTCGAAGTACGTTTTACACTTGCTGACTCGGGTGATGTGGTCTCAAGCGTGCGAGGTGTTGCTGGTGGTGCTGCATTTGGTTTATTTGGGACGGATACATTGGGTCGTGACCTTGCCGAGGGCCTCCTATTTGGTTTGCCCATTGCTCTTCTAATCGGTGTTTTGGCTTCCACCCTCAGCACTCTGATAGGTACTACCCTCGGATTAGTGAGTGGATTTGTTGGCGGGCGTACCGACCTAGTAATCCAACGAGTTGCCGACGTTATGAACAACGTACCAGCTCTACCACTACTGATCTTCCTAGTGTTTATTTTGGGATCACAGTTGTGGTTAATCCTAGCGATCTTAGTGGTATTTAGCTGGCCGGGTTTAACCATCTTAGTGCGGTCAATGGTGTTGCCCCTTCGCAACAGTCCTGAGGTAGAGGCAGCACGTACATTAGGAGCATCGACAGCTCACATATTGCGTCATCATGTATTCCCCCATACTGCGCCCTTCGTGCTTGCGCAATTGATCTTCTTCGCTCCTGGAGCGATACTTGCCGAAGCAGGTCTTTCTTTTCTTGGGCTTGGAGATCCTAGTTTACCGACCTGGGGTCAGATACTAGAGCAGGGATTCCGAACGGGTGCAGTGTTTTTAGGTTATTGGTGGTGGATAGTACCGCCTGGACTCCTGATTGTACTTACAGCCGTTACCTTCATGCTACTGGCACTAGGGATGGAAACGGTCGTTAACCCGCGTCTTCGGGAACAACAATGAAACATCTTCTAATTGATAATTTGAATGTAAGTTATCGGCGTGGCGGAAACGAGGTAAAAGCGGTCGATAACGTGTCGTTAAACCTGGCCCTCGGTGGTGAGGCTTTAGGGATAATCGGGGAATCGGGCAGTGGTAAAAGTAGCCTCGCTAGGGCGCTAATGCGTCTACTACCAAAAGGTACTACTATCTCCGGTCGAATGCGCCTTGGGGACCTCAGCCTAGAGAGCATGAGCGATGAGCAATTCCGTACCGACATACGCTGGCGTTGCATATCAATGGTGCTTCAGAACGCAATGCATGCTCTTAACCCGGTGTTGCGGGTAGGGGAACAATTGGCAGAGTGTTGGCGACTTGATGCTTTGGGTCGACGTGAGAGCCGTAACCGAGCATCTGAATTGCTAGAACAGGTCGGCCTTGGGCCAGAGATTAGACTTCGGTACCCGCACGAGCTCTCAGGGGGTATGCGCCAGCGTGTCATGATTGCCATGGCCCTAGCGTTAAAGCCCGATCTTCTAATTCTAGATGAGCCCACTAGTGCACTTGACGTATCGATCCAGGCACAAATCATGAATCTTCTGAAGAATTTGTGTTCGGAATATGGCGTGTCGATGCTTTTCATTACTCACGATCTTGCCCTCGCTAGTGACCTGTGCGATAGACTGGCAGTTCTCTATGCAGGACAAGTACGTGAAATTGGTCCAGCTGAAAAAGTCCTTACAGCCCCTAATGATCCTTATACTCAGGCGCTGTTGAACAGCATTCCGCGACTACGAAGTAACACACGCCCAACTTTCCTTTCCGGTACACCGCCCGACCCAAGTTATCCCTTCCTAGGGTGTCGCTTTCAACCCCGTTGCTCCGTAGCGTTCGAGCCTTGCCAAACTCATGAACCTGCTCTAGTTGAAATCAAAGCCGGCCCGTCAGCCCGCTGCTGGCAATACCAGCCGTTACCTGATGGAGTGAAACAAGAAGCTAACTTGTCGGACAGCGGCAATGAATCAGAATCCGGTAAATCTTCATCTGTTCATCCTAATTCTTCTCGTTCTGAAACCCTACCAGTAGCTGACGTACATCATAATGAGGACCCACTAGTAGAGATGAAGGGTGTCAGTTTTTACTATTGGGTTAGACGCGGTTTCCTCGGTAATGCTCCGGTAAAAGCATTAGAACTAGTTGATCTTAATCTTTACCGCGGTGAAAGTGTTGCAGTAGTAGGGGAGAGTGGAAGTGGAAAATCTACACTCGCACGGGCGCTCTTACGATTGGGAACCCCAGTGCAAGGACGAATCAAGTTCGATAATCAGGACGTCACGGTTAAGACCGAAGCTGATTTACGGTATTTTCGCCAAAGAGTACAGGCAGTCTTTCAAGACCCCTATGCCAGCTTGAGTCCTTACCAACAGGTGTACAATCTAGTTGAAGAGCCACTTGTGGTACAAGGAGTAAAATCCGTAAAAGAGCGACAAAGACGCGTCAAAACTGCACTTGAAAAAGTAAAACTCGAACCTACTTCAGAGTTCGCAAAACTATACCCTCACGTGCTTTCTGGTGGTCAGAGACAACGAGTGAGCATTGCCCGAGGCATGGTATTAGAGCCACAATTATTGGTGGCTGACGAACCGGTTTCGATGATCGACGCTAGTAGTCGTGCCGAGATTTTATATTTACTCCGTGAACTACAGGAAGACAGTGACCTAACCCTCCTGACTATTACTCACGACCTCGCTAGCGCCCGATACTTCGCTGACCGGATTGTGGTGTTGTACCTTGGTCGCGTAGTTGAGATTGGGCCGGCTTCGAGGGTCATAGATTCGCCAATGCATCCATACACCCGTGGTCTACTTGCCGCGGTTCCGGAACCGGATCCAGCAAACCGCCACAAAATGCGTTCCGTCATAGATGGCGAACCTGCTAACGCATTAACAGTGCCTAGTGGTTGTCCATTCCACGCACGATGCCCAGAGGCAATACCAGGGATTTGCGACGTTACTTTTCCAACAAAATCTAATCATGGTGAAGGGCATGATGTAGCTTGTCATTTGTACCCAGGTGAGGGTGGTGGAAAAAATTAAAGACAAAAGATATTTCTGTGGAAATTGGTTGATCCTTTTCGAGGCGAATACAGTAAAACAAAAAGGTTTATCGGAAAAATATGGATGTCGTAATGAAATCGATTAAGGGTAAGCCCAATATTCTTCTTATCCTTAGTGATCAACATAGTGGAAACATTGCAGGTTTCAATGGCAACCAAATAGTTGACACTAAAGCACTAGATGCACTTGCTCAAAAGGGTGTTCAGTTCGGTGCTGCTTACTGTCAGGCACCCCAATGCATCCCAAGTCGTTTATCGCTCCTAACTGGTCGTTACCCACATCGTTGCGGAGCCTGGGACAACGAAGCTCAGCTGTCCGAAGAGTATCAGACCATCCCAAAATGGCTAGGAAATCACGGCTACGCTACCGCAGCAGTTGGCAAGATGCACTTTAGAGGCATTGAGCAAAATCACGGTTTCCAACACCGACCCTTCGGTGACCTTGTTGCTTCGAAAATTGATTTGCACCAACCTGATCCCCCTTCGACAGCTGATGGTCGTTCTACTGATCACGCCGTAGGGCGGTTTCCCTTCGCTGGCCCATCCGTTATTCCCGAGAGTCTCCACTCTGACACGATAGTCACAAGAGAGAGTTTAGCTTGGGCCTCAGAATTCTCTGATGAAAATCCGGAAACCCCCTGGTTTCTATGTACCTCCTACTTTCGACCTCATTTTCCGCTTACTGCACCTGGTCGATACGTCCGGAAATACCAGAATAGAGAATTGCCCAAACTTAAACCACCCGATAATCTCGATCATTTCCACCCACACGATCGATTTATTGTCGAGGATTTTGGCCTCCAACATTTCAGCGAAGACGAGCACCGTAACGCTCTAACTGCTTACTACGCTTCAGTTGATTATGTTGACGACCAGGTTAGAGAGCTCCTAGCTGGTTTTCAGCGTAATGGATTGCTTGATAATACCTTTGTGATTTACAGTGCCGACCACGGTGAGATGGCTGGAGAACACGGTCTGTGGTGGAAGCGCAGCTATTATCAAGCTTCCGCAGCCGTACCATTGCTCATTGCCGGTCCCGGAATACCCCCAGGTACGCGGGTCGAAGAGCCTGTTGAATTGACCGACCTCTTCCCAACTTTCTGCTCCTGGGCTGGAATTGAACCTCCTAATGGACTGGACGGCGAGACCCTAGGTCCTTTAATCGATGGTTGCTCTGATCTCCGGCGGAAAACTTACGCCATCAGCCAAATATTGGGTGGTGCTAAGGAGACTAGGTTCCGGATGGTGCGAGATCAACGGTGGAAGCGAATAGAATTCCCCGCAGCGCCACCAAGATTGTTCGATCTTCAGAACGACCCAGGGGAAACACAAGATCTTGCCAAGAGTCATATAGATAAGAATCTTGACCTACCCTTAAACGAAATTTTCGAGTCTTTTGATGACTGGGACAGTCTCGATCATGCCCGCGAAAATGATGAAAAGCATAAGAAGTCACCAAAAACTACAAGCCGCGCCGCGACTCACTACCGGTTACCTGACGGTCGTGTTGTTGACGCTGATGACCACCTATACGATGGAAGTTCCGTAGAAGAATAGGTTTTTCCTATTCCTTCGCGAGATATAACCGGATGTATTGTGCTTCCCGAACGAGAGGTTAAAGAGCTACGTTTATGGCTTTCAATAGATCGGTCGATTCCGGTTCAACATCTGGTCCAAAACGGGCTCCCACCTGACCTTCCCTGTTAACCAAGAATTTTGTGAAGTTCCAGGAGATATCTCCGGCTCCGTCTGGTTGGGTATCCTGTTCGGTTAACCAGGCATATAGAGAGTTACGACCAGCACCATTTACGTCCACCTTAGCGAACATTGGGAAGGTGATTCCGTAATTGTTAGTGCAAAAAGCCCGGATCTCTTTTTCATTCCCGGGCTCCTGGCTTCCGAATTGGTTGCAAGGGACCCCCAGAACCTCAAAGCCTCGGTCACGATATTCATCGTAGATTACCTGTAGTCCCTGATATTGCGGGGTTTTCCCGCACTCTGATGCTACGTTAACTACTAAGCAAACCCTGCCCGCGTACTTTTTGAGGGAACAAGATTCACCATTGATTGTCTCTAGGGTGTGTTCGTAAAAGCTTGACATGAACATGAGAGTACCAAACGTAACTTAAGGAAAAAAAGATTTGCAACGCTTCGAGATTAATTGCCTCTGGAATATTCTGCCCTATTGTATTGATAGTTTTGCACCTGGTATGAAAAGATAGGTTAATTAAACCCGGAGGTTCGTTGTGCTGATAACACAAGAAGACATAAATTCTTATCGTGATAAAGGATTTTTCTTCCTAGAGGGAGTCATGTCTGATGAACAGGTTAAAGGAATCCGTGCTGAATGTGATCAACACGTTGAACAGGTAGAGCGTGATATCGAAGAGGGCCGGTCAAAATCCAATATCACTCACTATAAAAGCCGTTACTTTATTTCTAGTCGAGGGCACGAAAATCCTCACAGTTTTGCGTTAATGTTCAGTGATCTAATGGCTGATATCGCTCGAGCTACTCTCGGTGAGACTGCTTACCTGTTTAATGAACAATTTGTAGTTAAAGCACCAAGAGTCGGCGGCAAATTCGCTTGGCATCAAGATTCTGGATATATCGGGCACTACCATCAACCTTACCTTTCTTGCTGGTGCGCACTTGATGATATGTCGGAGGAGAATGGTACGGTATATGTTCTGCCATTTGACCGTGCAGGAATGAAACCAGATGACCTTTTTGATCACGAGCGCGAAGTAGGGAGTAATGACAAGGTCGGATACTCTGGAGAAGACCCAGGAGTACCCGCAATTGTACCGGCGGGGAGTATCGTGGTGTTTTCAAGTCGCACGTTCCACCGTAGTGGTCCGAATATTACTGACCAACCACGACGGAGTTACCTAACTCAGTACTCTGCCGAACAAATAATGAATAAGGACGGGTCTGACTTATGGGGCCAGGCTGTGCCTTTCTTAAAAGATGGAAAAAGAATGGAAGTTACACAGACTGAACGCTATTGGAGTGAGCGCTTAAAAGCAAAATCCCTTACCTAGCCTAAGAGGAAAACACGGGTAAGACGGCGTAAATGTAGCGAATACACGGCATTAGTTTCCCTAAAATTACTTTCTTCTGGGCAATTTTTTTGTTTAAATATGTTTCGGAATTTTGACGGAACCGGGTATTAACTCCACTTTTCTAATCCTAAAAATCTTTTCCCGAGCATCGTTGGCGATGCTCGGGAATTGTCGTTGATGTTCAAGATCCCTCCCACTCAGGAGTGCCATTGTTATGGTTTCACTTGATCCGATATGGTTCTAGCAGATCGTAGTCAGGTGTTATGCCAAGGCCTGGACGGTCAGGAACTAGTACATAGCCGTCTTCATCTAAAACTAGTTCTTCCTTGAAAATTTGGCCTCTTAATGGGTCGACTGTTTCGCGATAGTACTCGAGCATGAGACCGTTCGGAATAGCGGCTACTAGATGAATATGTACCTCCTGAGCACCGTGAGGTGCGATGTGAAGGTCTTGCGATGCGGCTAAAGCAGCAACATTCATGAATTCGGTAATTCCACCTAGGATTTGTGCGTCCGCGTTGAAAATGGCAGCGGCCTCATGTTCAATAAGATCTCGAAAACCGTAACGCGTATATTCATTCTCCCCTGTCGCTATAGGGATAGAAGTAGCCCTAGCAACGCGGGCGTGGCCACGGTAATCATCTGGGGCGACCGGTTCTTCAAACCAAAAGACGTCGTAAGGCTCTAACCGACGGGCGATATCGATAGCCTCATAAGCTACATAAGCGTTATTCGCATCAACTAATAGTTTGACCGTAGGGCCTATTGCTTCACGAACAGCGGCTACACGTATCACATCCTCCTGAATGGTAACTCCGCCAATTTTCATCTTTACAGCTTTTGCTCCTAGGGCGAGGTTTTCCTCCATCTCAGTAGCTAATTCAGTGAGGCCTTTCCCTTCCTCGTAATAACCTCCCGCAATGTAGGCAGGAATACGGTCGGTGTAGGCCCCAAGTAAACTGTGTACCGATTTACCCACAGTTTTCCCCATTAGGTCCCAAAGGGCAATGTCTATTGCGCTGATGACCTGCGTTGAGATGCCCCGCCGACCAATGATCTTGGGTTGCCACATTTCATCCCAAATGCGTCTGTACTGAAAGGGATTTCGGCCGATTAAGGCCTGTTTGAAGTGTTCTATTAGGGCTTCGGTGACAGCACCCGGTCGGCCTGCAGCGGTGCCACCACTGTAACCAATACCCGTTATGCCGGCGTCAGTGGTTACGTGGACAAGATTAAGCCCGATAGTAACGTAGGTGTATCGTCCGTTCCGAATTGGTTGAGGTCGGGGCCAAGCGTAACGATTTACAGTAACGTCGGTTATTTGCAAGTCAATTGCTCCCATCGCGAGTGTTGAGGAGCCCAGTAAGGGGATCTTTTTCGGGCATACATCTTGTTTGTTAGGTCAATTTTACAACTCATGAGCGTTTTAACCAGACGTTCATCTCGCCTAAGCCTCGGTGTGACCACGCATAGTAAGGTATCAGGGTCACGTCATTCCAACAGATTTTGGTAACGCCACCAAGTAGGTTTGGATTGTATTCAGCCTCAAGGTCAGCATTGTCCGGGAGGGAAATGTTCAGGGCTTTACCGTTGTTATCGACTCCCTCAGCACAGTAAACGATTGGCCCACGCTCAATAGCTGTAAGACCCCGGTTTTCTTCAACATTAACGTGACTTACTATTCGCTTTGCTTCCATTGGCAACCGTAGATGAATCTTGTCTCCCGGCAACCAAGTTCGTTCGAGAACGGCAAATCCCTGGTTTATCGTAGTCTTGACGGGGTTACCGTTTATCCACACGGAGGTTTCCTGGTCCGACTTATTTAGGTAGCGGTAGAGATTGCTAGGGAAGGGTTGATTTCTTGTCCAGCCAGGAATTCGGAGATGGAGGGTGAAATCTAATTCCCGCTCTATATCTATTGTGAGGGTTATGTCGCCTGACCACGGGTAATCGGTTTCCTGATTAATCATTACGTTACCAGTAGAGGTTGGGATGGTAGCGGTGCCAGCAACAAAAAGATTAACGTAGATATCGGTTCCACTATAGGCGTAAACGTAGCCAGGTAATGACGGCATTACTCGGGTCACGTTTGTTGGACAACAAGAGGTTTCGAACCAAGGACTTCGTTCCGCAGAAATCCCATTGTTAAAGGCCCATTTCCCATCGGAGGATAATGGATTCACGTAGAAAAAAGCGTCTCCCTGCATAGATACTCCGGAAAGGAATCCGTTATAAAGCGTTCTTTCAAGTAAATCTATGTACTTTGCATCACCATGCAAAAGGAACATCCTGTGGTTCCACATCATGTTAGCTATTGCGGCACAAGTTTCGGCATAAGCTTCGGAGTTAGGTAATTCAAAATCCTCACCAAAGGCTTCCCATTTATGCCTAGAGCCTATGCCGCCAGTTACGTATGTGCGTCCCTCAACGGCATTTGTCCAAAGAGCATCGAGCGCTTCAACGTAATCTTGGTCACCAGTAAGTGCAGCGATGTCAGTCATGGCGCTGTACATGTAGCCTGCCCTTACACAGTGACCGACAACTTCGCGCTGATCAATGACTGGTAGGTGATCCTGATGAACCCTCGGGTCGTCCGAATAGGAAGGGGGCCTATCGGGATGATCTAGATAACCACGCTGATCTAAGAAGAATTTAGCGAGATCAAGGTAGTGTTTTTCTTGAGTTTCGCGATAAAGCTTAACTAGGCCAATTTCGATTTCTTGATGGCCGGGGACGTCATTAATCTTTCCGGGACCAAAGGTATCGTTGATCAACTCAGCGTTTTTGATCGCAACATCCAGGAGAGTACGCTTACCGGTTGCTTGGTAGTGAGCAACGGCAGCTTCGTACATGTGCCCAACATTGTATAGCTCATGATTAATCGCCAGGTTTGACCAGCGCGTACTTCCTTCCTTCTCTGGAGTTACTGCTTCTGTATCTATCGTGCGGGCAGTATAGAGGTAACCATCCTCCTCCTGAGCGCCTGATATTTTTTTGATCAGCTCGTCTAGATAAGTGCTTAACTCCTTATCTGGGTGAAGATGGAGCGAATAAGCAGCACCTTCGATTACTTTAAAGACATCCGAATCGTCATAAAAAATTCCTTCGTGGGGTCCTTCCATCAGGCCAGCAGCTTTTGTGAAATTATCAATTCGGCCTGTCTCTTCGGATTTGGCAAAATTGAAGGGGATGCTTACTTCACGGTTAATTTTAAGGCGCGGTAACCAAAATTGGTCGTTGAATCGTACGCCTGTGAATAAAACTGGGGTAATGGGGTAGTCCATAGAAACCTCCTTTTCAAACTTATTTTTCGAGTGATTCTACCGTAATCTGTTGGGCCATTAGCTTCGCAAACGCCTAATAATGTCTCTTACAGCCTATTTTCATGTTGAGGTTCCTAAGAGTAGTGTTTTAGGCTAAATAAACAGTTTCATTTTGTTCTGCAGAATTGTAGATAGCTAGGGCGATCTCCAGTGAACGAATCCCGTCTTTTGCATTAACGTAAGGGTCGGTACCTTGGTTAATAGCGTGTACGAAAGCTTCAGCCTGTCGCCCAAAATTGTAATGCGGACCTAACTCTTCGCTTAACGTGTGGGTTTCGATGCGTTCAAGACGACTATCGCTACTCAGTTCGGCCCATTCGCGCGTCCGAAGCCTTAAAAGCCCATTACTACCGTAAATCTCAGTTTCCCAGAACTTGGGCTGAGCTCGGTAGAGAGGAGCGCTAGAAGTGAGGGTGGCGACTGCGCCGTTCGTAAAGTTCAAAAGGGCAGAGATGCTCGATTCGATTTCGCTACTTGAGTCAAAACGTGCAGCTTGGGCCGTTACAGACGCAACCTCGGATCCCATGAGCCAGCGGAGTCGGTCAAGGCCGTGGATAGAGCTGTACATTAGTACGCCTCCACCTGCTGCTGCTTGATTCTCTACCCAGCCACCTAAGTGAGGGCCACGCTGGCCCCCCATAGTTTCTCTTGCCACCATGGGTTTACCGATAGCCCCCTCATCGATCCATTGGCGGGCTATTTGTAGTTCTTCGCGGTACCTATGGACAAAACTAATAGTTAAACTTACATTAGCCCTATTACATGCTTCGACAATGCGCTTCCCATCCTCAAGGGTAATGGCTATCGGTTTTTCCATCAGTACGTGAATGCCTCTAGCAGCGGCTTCCTCAGCGGGCTCAAGGTGTAGATTGTGTGGCAACGCTACAACCAATATGTCAAGATCCATGTTTAGCATGTCCTGCCAATCGGTTACTGCACGGGCGCCGTATCGATCAGCTACTGAGGAGGCAAGCTCTTTGTTGAGGTCGGCTATCGCAACGATTTCGGCTCCTTCGGTCGTGGAGAACCCAACAGCGTGGTGGTCACCTGCCTGACCGGCTCCGGCAATTCCGACACGAAGACTCATTGTGAACTTCTATCCGTTTTAAGAATTGTCATGATGTGCCTCCTGTAACCAGTTTATGTAGGCCAGAACCCCTCTATAAAGGTCAAAATGAGGATACCAGCCTGTGTCGGCTTTAAGCCGTTGTAGGTCCATACCGGCACGGGCTTTGCTTGCCTCTAGTGTTATGTCTGCGCCCTCCGGTTCATCTGATTCTTGCCACTTGAATGTGGGAACGGCTTCACTTATTGCTTCTAGTGCAGTTTTAAGAGTCTCAGCTTGGTTACCGCCAACGTTATAGACGTTGTGGTTGAGCACTTCAACCTCTAAGAGTGATGCGAAAGCTTCCGCAACATCGGTAACATAGCAGTAATCGCGTGAGGTGGATGCTCCAAAAACGGTAATCTCTTTTCCATTCAAAGCTGCGTGAGCAGCTTGGTGAATACGAGATAGGCCGAGGCGAGAGCCAGTAGTTCGCTCCATCGGTCCGTACGCGGAGCCGAGTCTTCCTACAGCTACACTCATTCCAGTAAGCTCGCCATAGCGCCGACAAAGGTGTTCCGAAGCCTGTTTAGCAATCGTATAAATGTTGGTGATATCTAATGAGACTTCTTCTTTCTTAAGCGGTATTGGTGGTGCTGCGCCGTATATGCCACTTGAGCTCACAAATACTAGGCGCTTGACATCAGAAGAACGACCAGCCTCAAGCAAGTTCAACGTACCAGTAGCATTTACGTCGAATACTTTTGCTGGGTCAGAGTATTCTTCATCTGGCGTAGCAGTGACCGCGGCAGCGTGCAAAATGTGGGTAACGCCTTGGCTTTGCACGAGGTCCTGCATTCCCTCCCTATCAGTTACGTCACCTTTGACCCAATTAACCTGAGATCTATAGTTTCCCAAAAATGACAATGTGGTTTCATCTGGGGCGCGGCGGGTAAGTGCAATCACGCGCCAACCTACACTGGCTAGTCGGTATACAACATTTAATCCAACGAATCCCAAAGCCCCTGTTACCAGAACGCTCGATCTGCTTTTTTTCATCACAACTTAGTTTAACGTGCTTGTGAGTATTTCAGGTGTGGTTATTCTCTGCATTTTAGCGATCAGGTTTTCATGCGTGGATCAAGTACATCGCGTAGCCAGTCGCCCAATAGAATCATACCTAGAGTAGTCAGGGTGATGGCGATACCAGGAAAAGTAGATAACCACCAGGAGGTTGCAAGGTGATCACGACCATCAGCGAGCATTATTCCCCAGGTTACGGTCGGGGGTTGGACACCAAGACCGAGGAAGCTCAATGACGATTCAGCAATAATCACGGTGGCGATTTGCAGAGTTGCAAGGACAATGATCGAAGCCGTAACGTTCGGCAGGACGTGCTTATATATCACGCGAAAAGAGACCTGTCCCAGTGCATTTGCCGCCTCGACATATTCGAGATTCTTGACAGAAAGCACTTCTCCTCGCACTACGCGGGCAAAGACAACCCAATTTGCAAGACCAAGTACGACCACGAGAATTAATATGCTATTACCGCCACTTGTTCCTACCACCCCGACGACAGCGAGGGCCAGTAAGATGAACGGGATGGCCATAAAAGTATCAATAACTCGGGAAATGAAACTATCAACTAAACCACCAATGTAGCCACTAATTAAGCCTAAAGTCACGCCCATTAATAGCGAAATACCAACGCCTATCACACCTACCGCTAACGAGATACGCGTACCGAAAATCAACCGGCTAAGAAGATCCCGGCCGAGCTGATCAGTGCCGAGAAAATATCCGGGTTCACCCCCAAGCCAACTTGGGGGCAACAAACGCCCTTTAAAATTGAAGGCTGTCGGATCATGGGGTGCAAGCAGGGGGGCTCCGACCGCTAGAATCACAGCGCCTGCTACTAAAACAAACCCAAGCAGTCCCACAGGACTGCGCAATAGACTTCTTACCCACCTAAATCGTGGGGGCTTGCGAGACGCTGCCTCAGCAGAAAGGTCAGTAGCGGGCATCAGCTGTACCGGATGCGGGGATCAAGATAGGCATAAAGAATGTCTACCACTAAATTAGTGAACATAATCACCAGGGCGAAAACCATCACACCAGCCTGTACTACCGCAAGATCACGTAGAAGCACCGAACGAAGTAGCAGGCGCCCCATGCCAGGCCAAGCAAAGACTTCTTCAATAATTACTGATCCGCCTAATAGCCAGGCCATTTGCAGACCAAATACTGTTACTACTGCAATCAATGCGTTGCGTAAACCATGGCGCAGGATAACCGTCCACTTTTTTAAACCCTTAGCGTGGGCAGTTGTCATGTAGTCCCGCCGCATTACTTCAAGCAGGCTTGACCTCAGCACTCGAGCTAAGGTTGTAGCGATACTTGTTCCAAGCGTAATGGCCGGCAGGATAATTGATACTAACTCGAGCCGACCTGAGGGCGGTAACCACCGGAGTTGCACCCCCACCACTAAAATAAGCATTATTCCAATCCAGAAGTTCGGCATTGCACGGCCCAGTGTGCTGCTTGTAGTTACTAAGAAGTCAATCCATGTGTTTTGGTAAACCGCAGACAATATGCCAGCCGGCGCTGCAATCAGAAGAGCAACTACAATGGAGGCAAGTGCTAATTCTAAAGTTGCAGGAAGACGGTCAATTACAAGTGGCATGGCTGGCTCTTTAAATCTTAAGGAATCTCCGAAATCCCCTCGGATGATTAGGCTGAATTGTGTGAAGTACTGTTCAAGAAATGGCTTATCAAAGCCGTAAGCCTCACGGACAAGTTGAACTTCCTCCTCAGTCGCATCCGGTTCCACCATGTGCGCTACGGGATCACCACCGACACGAATAAGGATAAACAGGACCACAGTGAGTCCCAGAAGAGGAGGGATCATTTGGAAAAGTCGGGAGAGAAGATAGCGAGTCACGATTTATCTTTCAAGAATCTATTATATATAAAGATTTTGTAGTGATTGCGGGAGCGAGGGAAAAACCCTCGCTCCCGCATCGACTTCATAAAGCTAGGCGAAATGTTGAACTCTCAAGAGATCCACATTTTAGCCTAATAGCTTAGCGGTTCAGTACAGCGTCACCCATCCAGAGGAAGCCGTCAAGTGGCATGCTCCACTCAAGATCTGATGTACGACCCATTGCATCCTTCATCTGGTAAAGGGGGATCATAATCGCTTCTTGTAGCACGATATCGAAGACTGCACTCATTTGGGCACCACGTTCGACTGGGTCCATGTTAACCGCACCAGCTTGGATTAAAGCTTCAGCTTGGTCGGCTCTTGAGCCTTCCCAGCCAGTTCGGAATCGACGGCCTTCTTCGAACGAACGAACAGCGATCCATGGATCAAAGAACGAGTTTCCTAAGGCATCCATGTAGATTTCTTCGTTCTTGTTGGGGCGGTAAATCTGCTCACGGAAGGTAGTCACGTCGAGAACCTGAAGGTCAATATTAAGACCGACGGCTTCTAACATGGCTTCGAGAACTTCGCTGACTTCCTTCTGCATGAGCCAGGAAGTGCTGCTGTGGAAGGTTAGTTCCTCACCATCGTAGCCAGCTTCAGCAAGTAAATCCTTAGCTCTTTGAGGATCATAAACACCTACTTGGTTGTAGTGTAGGGGATCCCAGCCTAAGGTTGGCGGTGTGAGACGAGACAAGGTTGGAATGCCAAGTCCGCCGACAACATCGATCAGGGTCTCGCGATCGATGGCATAGCTTATTGCTTGGCGGATGCGGACATCCGAAGTAGGTCCTTCCCAGTCAGGCAGATCTTCCGAACCACCCTGCCGGAGCGACAGTAGCATTACCCGCGTGGTCAGGAACTCTTCCGTCGAAGTTCCGTCGTTGGCATTGATGCGATCCCAATCCTGAGGAGGCACACCTACCGAAAGATCGATGTCGCCAGTGAGGAGGTTAGCAATCCGGGTGGAAGTCTCCGGAATGGACCGCCAGATGATCGTGTCGATGTCAGGCTTGCCCTGCCAGTAGCTCTCATTAGCTGCAAGGACTAAATTATCATCTTGGTCATAGCTGACCAAACTGTAAGGTCCAGTACCGACTGGGTGGTAGTCGCCATCACCCACAGGGGTCATTGCTGGGCCTGCGCCAGGCGCTTGGATGCCGCAACCGGTGCCAGCCATTTTACTGAGGAAGGCAGGTTGGGGCTTGTCAGTAATGATATCGACCTCATATGGTCCATGAATCACCACGTCAGTAATGAACGCCCATTGACCGAAAGTGATGAATTCGGCCCTTGAAGCATTCGTAATTCGCTGATAGGTCCATTTAACCGCATCGGCGTTGAATTCCTCGCCGTTGTGGAAGGTTACGCCCTCCCGGAGCTGCATACGCCAAGTGGTTGGATCGATGTTCTTCCAAGACGTGGCGAGCCAGGGCTCGAAATCAGCTGTTGCGCGATTACGCCAAACGAGGCAATCGAACAGGTTCATATGGATCCAGGTTGCTGCAATCGCCCAATCACGTGGCGGGTCAAGCAACGATGGTAGTTCATTCATACCGATAGTTAGAGTCTTCTGCGCCTGTGCGTTACCGAACAGGAGCAGGACAGCTAGGGCGACTAACCCCAAGCCGGTCACTCTTTTTATAACGAGCTTCATCAAAGCAGCCTCCTTAAATGGCTTGTTGCTAAATAGTTTATGGCTTATAGAGTTTAGCACGGAAATTTGTTTTTAGCGAAAATTCCCTTAAATATTGGCTTAAAACACCTCCCAAAGTAATTAACGATAGGTTTCGTTTGCAGTGGTGTAGGTTTTTACTTTAGCAGGATCGAGATCAACACCAAAACCAGGTTTTTCGGGCACCCTGAGAACTAAACCATCTGGTTCGAAGGGTTCAGTTAGAAGCGTGTCTTTCAGGTACGTAAAAGGTGATGGCCACCGTACACAAGGGAAGGCTACTGCAACGTGGGCAGCCATAGCAGCAATAACGTCAAAATAAATAGCAATTGATAACGACAAGCCAGCTGCTTCGAAAATCGATGCAATCTTCACCACGTTAAGGAGCCCACCATGTTTAGTGATCTTCATGAGCGCCAAGCTGGCGGCCTTACGGCGGACTACCTCTATCGAATCCGGTGGGGCGTAGATTGCTTCATCAGCCATAATTGGCGTGTTGAGCCTCCGCGCTAAGGTACTCATGTCGTCAAGATGGGCGACAGGTTGTTCAACCGTACCAAGTCCACCAATAGCTTCCATCTCACTCAAAGCCGGAATTGCTTGATGAAGGGTATAGCCGGTGTTTCCGTCAGCCTGGATGACGGCGCGACCGTTCACGGCCTCGGCGACAGCGCGAAATCTAGCAACGTCTTCTTTCGGGTCTAGACCAATTTTCATCTTCAGAACGGGGAAAGCTTGCTGAGAAAGGATGCTATCGGCTTCATTGGCCATCCGCTCGGGCGTATCGTGATGAACAAAGCCCATTAAGTCAACACCACTCCGAACCTTACCACCGAGTAGTTGATAAACCGGGACCCCTAAAGCTTTGCCTTTCAGATCCCACAAGGCCATTTCCACTCCCGCATGTGATGACCAGTGGTCCGGTAACGCCGTCTGCATCTTGGCGTAGAGCCGCTCGATGTCGAAGGGTTCCTCACCAACAATTACAGGTGCGAGGTGCGTGTGAATGTTGACCGCAATTCCTTCCGCCGTTTCTCCGTAAGAACGTGGCGCCACAGCCGTTTGTCCAATACCAGTTTTTCCCTCACTCGTAACTAGTTGGACTAGCACAGTGGTGGCAAAGTCACCACTGCCGTAGGAAGTGGTGAGTGTATCTACCCGGGGCAGTCGGACGACATTCGTCTTTACTTCGATTATCTTCACGTGTATTCCTTCCGACAGCGTTGCTTCGTTAAAGGCGTTTCAGGGATTACGGTAGAAAGGTACATACCTCAATGATCCTTAGGCGACGCGATCTCAATTCCGTAGTCTCGGTAGGCGCCCTCTGGAGTTACGTAGCCAAGCGCCACATCCCTTACGACCAATTCTCTCTCTCTTTCTTTAACGTCGCCGAATCCCGCGCCTCCTGGCATTCTCATTTCAATTTCGTCTCCTGGACCGAAAGCCAGGATGGGGAACTCTTCTAACACTTTCCCATTGAAACGCACCTCACCTGTAGTCCCCACTGAGCCGCCGTCAAGACCGGGAGGTGCACAAAAAATTTTGTCGGGTCGGACTCGGGCATTGTAAGTTACGTCTGCAACGTTCCGGACTGTCATGACCTGCCCAACCCCTCCGCGGCGCCTACCTGGCCCTGCGGAGTCAGGCAGAAGCTCCTTGTTGAGGAACAGGACCGGCGACCGCAATTCCATAATCTCGACTGGAGTAACTACACTGTTGTGGGGAAAAGCGACGGGAATTAACCCGTCCAGGCCCTGCATCGCCCCGCGTCCTCCGTGAGGAAGAATGTGGGCACTAAAAGTGCCGTAGCCTTCGGAAGTACCACTTACGCTAAACGGCCAGATGGAACCACTACCAGCTTGAGCCTGTTCTCCCAGAACAGGCCACACTGCTCCAAAGATTACCTGGTTAATGTTGTTAGTAGTTTTGGCGCGGGCGCGCACCGGGTGAGGGAAGGTTGTATTCAAAATGCTTCCTTCAGGTGCACTTACATGGATTGGTCTAAAAAGAGCTTCATTATTGGGAACTTCCGCAGCTAAAGCACACTTGAAGGGGTACATTGTACTCGAGAATGTCACGTTATAAACGCAATTTATTGCAGCCGTTGGGGTTTGTGGAGACGTGCCAGCGTAATCCACGTAAATGTCGGTACCGCGAATTTCGACTGTTGCGTGCAAGTGTACAGTGTCAATGTACCCGTCAATGTCAAGCCCAAACTCATGCTTCCCATCGGGGAGCTCACCTATTTTACGTCGTAGGAGAGCTTCAGAACGCTTAAGTATTTCGTGAGAAAGACCTTCTAGGCTTTCCATGGCGTAGTCATCAAGGAATTCCTTGACCCTACGAGCACCAACCATGTGGGTACCAACAATAGCTCGGAGGTCACCAAGCACAAGGTCGGGAACCCGGCAATTATTCCCAATTATCTCAAATAGAAGCTCGTTCTCTTCACCCGCCTCGTAAAGTTTCGTTGGTGGCAACCTAAGGCCTTCCGTGAACACGTCAGGCGCAACAATGTCACCGTCATGACCACCCACGTCGGAGAGGTGAGCAATAGTTCCCATGAATGCCACCACTTTGCCTCGCCAAAAAATTGGTGTAATTAGTGCGTAATCCGGAAGATGACCCGCTGCAAGCCAAGCATCATTGGTTACAAGAACATCCCCCTCTTGTAATGTTTCAAGTGGATACTTTTCTAGTAAAATTTTCGCTGTTCTGGGCAAAATGACGCAAAAGTCAGCCGGACTAAAACTAGATTGGCATAGTGACGAGCCCTGGCCGTCCAAAAGAATACAAGCGAAGTCGTGACTCTCTCCGACTATTGTCGAGAAAGAGGTCCGGATTACTGCATTGTCAACCTCGTCCATGATGGCAATCAGGCGCTGCCATTGGATCTCGAGAGTGACAGCATCAATGTCTGTCCCAACTGTTTTAGTCATCTTCTCCTTCTAGGTGCGCTAGTATCTAAATTCAGATTCAATTTTAGAGCCCAACGCTAACATACGAGTAGCTTCAAGTCAAAGCCCGGTAGCTCAGGATTAACGTCTGTGACGCTAACTATTCACCCTTACAAAACTCCAATACAGAGTATTTGGGAAAGTAGCAAATCCTAAGAGTAGTTATAGCCAGCGCCTGTACCAGTCCAAGTAACGTTCTATGCGAAAGGCTCGGTGCCAAGGCCTGCCATTCCTAGATAGTTCATGCGTCTCGTTAGGAAAGCGTACCAACTCTGTGGGTACTCCTAATCGTTTAAGTGAGATATATAGTTGCTCGCCGTTTCCTACAGGGCAACGGTGGTCAAGTTCGGAATGAACAACCAGTGTTGGGGTTTTGATTGAACCCACATAATGAATTGGTGAGCGCTCAAGGTAGATGTCCGGGATTTCCCAAGGTACTTTCCCGTCAAATTCGGTTTTATCTAACAAAAAGCCAATGTCCCCTGTCCCGTAGAAAGCGTTTCGGTTAACAAGGCTTCGGTCAACCACTGCTGCCTTGAACTCCGGGTGGCGGGCAATGATCCACGTGGCCATGTAACCCCCGTAGCTACCGCCTGAAACGGCGAGACGTTTTGGATCGAGGAAGTCGAACTTCGCCAGGGCGTCCTTAAGGAAAGCCATGTTGTCCTCATAGTCAAGGTCACCCCACTTACCACGGGTCGCTGCAGAGAACTCTTGTCCGTAACCGTAGTTTCCTCGTGCATTGCAGTTGAGCACGGCGTAACCTTGGGCGGCATAGGTTTGCCATTCGTGTACGAAAACGCTAGCG
>CEQQ01121502.1_pt1 | contig 29142 bp, 30 predicted proteins | sample 531041 | NCBI WGS metagenome assembly CEQQ01 (sample SAMEA2621222, study PRJEB7988) | marine metagenome | biome: marine biome (ENVO:00000447); feature: deep chlorophyll maximum layer (ENVO:xxxxxxxx); material: "saline water (ENVO:00002010), including plankton (ENVO:xxxxxxxx)" | depth 150 m | reverse complement strand
TGCGAGGATGAGTCCTTTCATTATCTATAACCCCCCACTCATTGGGACGATACCGCAGAATGACCTGTGTTGAAGTCAGACATGTTCGTTAGGGAGTCGGGCAATAGTGTCCTATTTCGGCTTGAAATAGGGTTAGATTTTGTCTGACGCTTCAAGCATTCGTGTCAAGGCATATCGTGATGTACAAACTGAGATCAAGAACCGTATGTGTTTGTGAGCAATTTTTCTGGTGCGGTGAGGCTAAGGAATACCGCAAAACATAAAATCTACTGAAAAACCTGGTTTGCCATATTAAGATGCCATATATGACAACTTCGGACATACACGTGTCGGTTTCCATGGACGATGAGGGAATTCAGGATATCCGTTGGGAGGCTGATGACGCTCCTGAACCAACTTCCCAGCAGGCTAAAGCTATGATATTGGCGCTATGGGATGGGGTGGAACGCAACGCGATGCGTATCGACCTTTGGACCGTAGATATGACGGTCGATGACATGAATGATTTTGTTTTCCAGACGCTTATATCACTTGCCGATAGTTACGGAAGCGCCACTGGTAACAAACCCATGTCTGCCGAACTGAAGATATTTGCTCGCGAGTTTGCTGAGAAGGCGAGCCGGGCAGAGGGGCGACAGTAACTGTTTGCGTGAAAAACCAAATAGCCTAGCAATCTTGCTACGTCAGTGGGCTATATGATCTAAACTCGCCTTGTGAGAAACTTTTTTTGTCTGATCATAATTCTTGGGATTATGGCACCTGCCTTGGCCCAGACTGGTACATTTTCTCGAATTGCTTTTGTTACTTTGGAGGGTCAGCTCGCGACTGTTCAACCTGATGGAAGTGACCTTGTTCTACTTACCAGAGGAGACTCAGAGTTGTTCAGGTTTCCAGCATGGTCGCCAGACGGGCAGAATCTAGCTGCAGTGCGTGATCGTAACAATGAGGGAGCTGTTGTAGTTTTTACCTTTACTGAAGATAGTGTCGAGCAATCTGTGCTCTACACAAGCAAAGCTGAACCACCTTTCTACCTCTATTGGTCTCCAAACAGTCGAATAGTCAGCTTCCTAGCAAACAATGCCCAAAGTGTATTGGCACTACATCTTGCCAACGTGGGAGATAATTTTGAACGAACATTGGCGGGAGGGAGTCCTCTATACTGGCAGTGGGCTGCTAACAGTAGCCAAATGTTGGTCCATATCGGGTTTGCTGGTTTTGGGGCCCAACTTGGTTTCATAGATATCGTAAATGACGCAGTGATTGTTGACTTGGATGACCCAGGATTTTTTCAAGCTCCTGCCATTTCGCATACCGAAAAGTTTGTTGCTTATGCGAAATCCTCAACCGAAATTGGTAACAAAATATTAGTTCGCCCTACCAATGCCGATTCCCTGGATGTTCAGGATTTTGAACACAAAGGACATGTAGCGTTAGGCTGGAACCCAACCAAGGATGTCTTAGCAGTAATGAGTCCTCGGGAGCCCTATGCTACTTTTGCTGGCCCTATAGATCTTATCGATCCTAACTCAGGATCAACCGAACAGCTCGTTGATGGGAACGCTATTGCATTTTTCTGGTCACCCACTGGTCAACACCTGGCTTATTTGACCCGTGCGGGTGGCCAGGCTGGTGAGTTTGCGTCAACTGCAAACAAATCTTTCGCGAAAATACGGACAGATGGCTCACGTTATCGAGTAAAACAACAACGCCCTTTACTGCTTAACCTCTGGGTCATAAATATCGAGACAGGTAACTCGGAGTTACTGGCTACTTTCGAGCCAACACCAACTTTCTCCCGGCAGTTCTTACCCTTCTTTGACCAATACTCTCGGTCGCACCGATTGTGGTCACCAGATGGGACTGCGCTGACTGTCCCAGCGATGGGTGAAAACGGCAACTCCCAAATCTTGGTGGTGAACTTGGACGGCACCATAACTAGCATTGCGACAGGTGATATGCCCTTTTGGAATCAAAGATAGGGACGGTAGAAATTCGCCACTTGGCAGATAGGTACTGAGTTTCATGCAAAGCCACAACATTGAGTTGGGATTCCGGCATGCTTTCCAACCGGTTTTCCAAGATGAGCAGAACTTCTCTAAGGTGTTAAGTCAGGCCTACAAGCGCCAGTTCGAAGTGGGGAAACCCACCCTAGAATACTGCTGAATTGGGTCCTAAAATCACGAGACTGAAGCTTTACCCAGATTCACAAAGGATTGAATAAGGTTGAGACTGCTTAAACCACCATCATTGTTTAAGAGATTTTGATTTGAACCGGAGTAATACTATCTAGGGTGCTATCTCCTGAGCAAGGGCTCGTTGAAGAGCTATATACGACGGATACCCTAACTTTGGTGCCACCTCGGTGTGCCATACTTCGTCCATTTCTTTTATGACATCGGTTGGTAACTCGTATCGGTAATCACCGACACGACCTCGACGTACCTTGGAGGCATCACCCCCGGCAGGGTGTAGGCCTTGGCTGACCATCATCTCCCGCATTAGGAGATCGTTGAAGCGATCCCCGTGCTTGAGCATGAAGTCCAACGAGGATTGTTTAACAATCAGACTAAGAAGGGTTTCGTCAAGGGTTATGCCTAGGAAGGCCGCAATCCGCCGCACACTCGCAGGGGTATCCCGCTTCATCTCTTCGTAGCATAGGAGTAAGACATTGTTGTTTTGGCGGTGTTCCCACCATGAGATTAGATGACGCCAGTAACCCCCCTGGAACCGATCTGTAAGGTATATCTTCCTAGCAAAATCTGCGATGGATACAGAGTTAGCCTCGAACATCCAGTTGTTGAAAAAGTGAAAAAGTGAAACTACGGCATCCTTCGGGTCACGGATCGATACTAGATAGCGACCCCCTTTGGGGATATCGTCCCAACTTAAGTGGCTTTTATAGGCCCTGAACGCACCAATTTGTGGCGCTTGGAGGTTGAGACCTAGCGCCTGAGCGGTTTCGATCCAAGGCACCACCCGGGAAACGTCATCGAAATCCAGGTTGCCGTGGGTTTTTAAGCCGTAGACAATATGCTGAAGCCAGGTCGTACCACATTTTGCAAAAGGCGAGATAATAACGTCTGTTTTACAAGGCCGGAAGTTGAGGCCGTGCTCCTTACTGCTGTCCCATAGGGACTGGAACCCCGTATCAATTCTTCGCTTAATCATCTCCTCGAGTGAAGTCGGGCGGTTCAAGTGGTTCAGGCTAGGCATCTCTCTCTCCTGAGACATGGAAAGCGAATAATCTTAAGTCCCGAAAAATTCTGCGCGAAGTAGCTGTGCGGCTACTTCAACACCAAGTGGAGTAAGTCGAATTTGCCAGGTTTTTCGGTTACTCATATTGAGACAATTGCTATGAAGGAGAACGCCACGGTCTTGCAGTCGATCTAAGGCTTTTCCCAAACCCGTCACCTCGCTTTTAGAGGGCTCTCGCCCAAAGACCTCAAGGAAACTTTTTCCGCCAGGTGTCCCAAACCAATACTGGTGCCTTGGAATGTCGGGCCGTCCATCCTCGCGGTTGGCAAATTCCCTCTTTGAAAATCCAAGAGCCTTGAGGCGCACCCCCTCATGGTGTTTTTCATTACTAGCGCTATCAGGCCCAACCTTCAAAAAGAGGCCCTTCGCAGCCAGGCACTCCTTAATTTCCTTAGTAGCTTTTTTTCCCACACCATCAATGCCTATCAGGTCCTGTTCAGAGAGCTTCGTTAAGGCATCGACGGAACTAATCCCACCTGCTTGAAGCGAGTTTAATGCTCGGCTAGATAGTTCAAGAAATGTGATAGGTAGGCAAGAATTAGAGTGACTCAAAGTATCGATTTTACTGTTGTCGAAAACTTTGGAATCCACTGGAGGCAATGTGCGCCAATTGCTTGTTCCTGACTCGTGAAAATCTACAAATCGAAAACTCCCAGGGTTGCCCACGGTCCGTTCAAGTATCAGTTGAATAAGACGACGGTCAACTGCTGGTGTTAAGCTGGCGAAAATCTGCAACACTCGTTTCTGAAGACTACCGAGACCCCTAAGAGCTTTTTTCCATTCGGTGTCGGATGGGGTGCCTGTCATTACCCGATGATATCCTTTGTAGCTTAGAGAATGAAGGGAAATGAGGTTGTATTAAGCGGCAGGTCTTTGCCGTCAAATGCAACGATCAATACTACAGGTTATATTTGCTGCGATAATGGTATTGACGGACGGTGTCTTGAAAGAATTTGGGTCACACGTTCAGAGGGGGAGCATGGATAACAATAAGGTTCTTCTCACAATCTTAAATAGTATGGCCGGTGGCACAGTCGAGGAATCTTTCGACCAGCACCTCGCATGGAACCTACAGACCCTAGATCTGAAAGATGCCCTCTACGGTAAGACTGTTGAGCAGATCACTATTCCTGAGGCTGACCAGATTCTTCAAGCTGCGGAGAGCCGGGGGCTTAGCATTAATACCCTGTCTAGCGGCCTGTTTTATGGGGATATTGAGCAAGGTGAGGTTGCGTTCCGCGAGACGTATTTTCCTAAACTCAACACCCTCCTAAATAATGCACGAATATTGCAGCCCTCCCAAGTGCGCTTGTTAATGGCCACCTCGTCAAAGCGGGAAGGGATTCTAAACTCAATAGTGTATTTGGAAGCCCGGCACCCGTGGGTGTTTGGTGTTTATCAAGAAGCTGTAGAGAAGATTCACTCGGCAGGTTTCCATACCGTTCTTGAGAATGAGGTTCATAATTGTTTGTTTGCTAGAACTGATGAGATCGCAGGATTTTTTGAGCTCCTAGACTGTGGAGATGCTCTTTCATTAACTTGGGACGTGCAGAATCTCTGGCAGATGGGGACCTTTCCAAGCTTAAGTGTGTATAAAGTACTTCGGCCCTACCTCGGCATGATCCATGTTAAGGGAGGACGTACCGATGTTGCCGGGGGCGCCTTAAAGTGGAGATCTGGCCTTGAAGAAGCCTCTTGGCCAGTGATTGATATCGTTACCGAGGTCGTTGCTGATGGTAAATCACCAGTTATATGTCTCAACTCTTCGCACGGTGAGAGTACGCCGGAATACACGCCGGATTACGAGGGTGACCTGAAATTTTTACGCAGGAATGTAAAACAGATTGCGTAGAGTCAGGTGAACAATGAGCAGGCACCTCGTGCCTTTTTTTGAGATCCTTTATGCCCTTCTGAATATCCCAGCATTGCCTTCTTTCTAGGCCTTACTTTTGTCGTAATGAATCAAGCTATACTCATTAAATGAGGTAAGTTATTGCCATGGGTGATGCGTAAATTGTTGAAGGAAGGGAAAAAATAATGGAAGGTCTTAGTCGATCGCAACTGCAGCAATTTCGACAGGAAGGCTATCTCAAACTAGATGCACTACTTGATCCAGTCAAGGATCTCGATCCCATCATACTTGAGTATGATGGCGTCCTAGATTCCCTTGCGCAGAACCTATATGAAGCCGGCAAGATTTCCTCCACCTATTCAGACCTATCGTTTGGGGAGCGTGTAATCCGTATTTACGATGATACAGGAGAGTTACACGCCCAATACTTTGATTTTGCTCTTCCACAGGGAAATGTTAGGCACGATACACCTATGTGGCTGGGGCCAGCGGTATTTCGGGCTATTACTAATCCCCGCTTACTTGACAAGGTACAGTCTGTAATCGGTGGCGAGATCTATTCAAATCCCGTCCAACATGTCCGAATAAAGCCTCCTGAAAGGTACATAAGGAGTGAGACGAACTCGGTGGCTGGCTTGGTTGGGGTAACCTCTTGGCACCAAGATAACGGTGTAGTGCTCCCAGTAGCCGACGAATCAAATATCCTAACTGTTTGGTTTTCTATAACTGATGCCACGGAGGAACAGGGATGCCTGCAAGTGGTACCCGGTAGTCATAAGGAGGGGTTATTCACTCATTGCCCTGGTGGGCCAGGAGGGCTCGAGATTCCCGAACAACTTCTAGATCGTGCTCGAGCAATCCCTGTTCCGACGAAAAGGGGTGATGTGCTATTCCTTAATAAGCGGACGTGTCACAACTCGCTCAGCAACGTAAGTAACGACATTCGCTGGAGTTTTGATCTACGCTACAATCCCATTGGCCAGAACACTGGAAGGGAAGAGTTTCCGGGTTTTGTTGCCCGGAGTCAGCAAGATCCAGCAAGCGAACTAAAAGACCCAAAACATTGGGCTCAACTGTGGTACGAAACGCGCAAACGCTTGGCTGATGATCAGATTAAAGGTCCCTTCAACCGCTGGAAGGCAGATGTACCTGCATGCGCCTAAAAAATAAGTTTGAGGTAGAAAACTTAGTAAGCAGTTAAAAAAATCATTAATAAACGTAAATCGTTCCTAAATATAAGGACGAAGATAGACGAAGCTAAGTGATGTTTATCAATGCTCAAATCATAAGAATCGTACGGTTATTCCGATTAGAAGCGGGATTCCGTGCAAAAGCCTCTCTGAATCTAAAATGTAGGCAACCAAGGCGGTTTCAAGAGGTTTCATAGGTTGCGGTACAGAGAAGTATTGCCACAACCCCAGTTGCGGTTGCGGTACTTAGTAACAGTGCCACAACCCCGGTTGTGCCGAGGCTACCTAATGTTTCGTGGAGTTTCGTACCACAACGAGTGGTATAACCCGTGTAGGCTGAAGATATGGGTAGAGCAGCAGCAACAGCTCGCAGGCTAGGAATTAGTGAAACAATGGTCCGACGACACATTCGAACTCTCGAAGAGGTACACGGGACCCTCCCTCGTGATTCACAGGGGCGAAGGTTCTATGACGACAAGGTTACAGACCAACTGTCGGATGCTTTGGACGCGGTGCGGTCGGGAGCAGTGGCATCGGTCCGAGAAGCGTTAGAGGGCACCCTAAACGGCACCACCTTAACAAAGCCCGTGGGACGTTCTGTAGGAGAAGGTCGTGTAGGTTTAGTGCTCCAACATCTGGAAAGTTTAACGACACAAATCCAGACGTTGACACAAGAAGTTAGCGATCTGAAATCACAAGTATCGAGTGAAGTTAGCGATCTGAAATCACAAGTATCGAGTGAAGTTAGCGATCTGAAATCACAAGTATCGAGTGAAGTTAGCGATCTGAAATCACAAGTATCAAATCAACCTGATTGGGCTGACCCAGGTCAACGTATTACCTCATACAACACAGAGATTAAGCGAAGAATGCTGAATGAGATTAAGTGCAAGCTTCAAAACTTAAAAAGCCTCATTCCATCTTCCGTAAGCCTAATGCAGTCACTTAGACAGTTTCTCAATCGGGCTAACACCCCATAACACCTAATGACGAGGGTAAGCCAAAACGCTGGGGTCAAGAGATTATGTGTACACAGTTTTATTTGTATATTTGGTAAAGCGATATTCAAGCCTGGACGCCAAATAGTCGGCCAGGTATGAATTCGTATTGAGCCCTAACCTAGTCTCTTTATAACCCGACTGCTTTGGACGCTCAAAAGAGAGTCGGGTGCGTAAAATTCATAGTTTGGTTAAGATGAATAATCCTATGAAGATTAATCGAGTAGAAGCCATTGCCATAGAAGTGCCGTTGCCCAAAATTCATTCCGGAGCAACCTATACGATCCCGACAAGAAACACCATCATCACCAAAATCTATACGGACGAAGGGCTTGAAAGCGAAGTATTTAATGGTGATAACCGAAGAAGCGGTACAGAAGTGGCTCGTATTATTAATGAAGATATTGCTCCACTGATTTTTGGGGAAGATCCGACATGTAACGAGGCAATTTGGGCAAAGGTATTCACAATTACTAGGGCGCATACCCAAGGTGACCGTAAAAACCTCATGGAAGCGATTGCTTGTGTTGACACAGCAGTTTGGGATTTGAAAGGTAAAGCTCTAGGAATTAGCGTTAATAGACTCATGGGTGGCTATCGACAGAGAATTCCTATTACAGCAACTGGCGGATATTACCGAGAAGGACGCACAATCGAGAGTTACGCGGAAGAGATGAAATGGTTGATAAGTGTTGGTATGGGAGGATGCAAATTCAAAGTTGGTGGGTTGAGTCCGGAAGAGGACTACGAAAGGGTAGCTTCGGCCCGGGAAGGGGCTGGCCCCGAGTTCATACTCGGATGCGACGCTAACCAGGGATGGAATATCGATGAAGCGACCCGATTCGCAGAATTAGTGGCTCCTCTAAATATCGCTTGGTTCGAAGAGCCTGTCCATTGGCAAGATGATGTTCGCTCAATGGCGGAGTTACGAAAGAGAATTCAGATCCCAATCAATGCCGGTCAAAGTGAAATTACCAGTTGGGCTGTTCGCCGGCTTTTGGATGCAGGTGCTGTCGATTACGTAAATTTCGATATGTCTCACGGAGGGGGTCCCACTGAATGGTTACGTGCCGCTACCCTTTGTAGCTCCGTAGGCGTGAAGATGCTACACCATGAGGAGACTCACTTAGCAGTCCACACTCTAGCTGCAGTACCGAACGGACTTTATGTAGACTGTTTTCCTGATCCAACTCGTGATCCTATTTGGGACCGAATGATCATTAACAAACCGAAAATTTCTAAAGGCTTTATCGATGTTCCTCAAGGATTAGGTTTTGATATACAACTTGATTGGAACGAGCTCAGTAAATATATTGTCTCCTGAACTCCGCCTAGTTTTTATACCTAAAATCTTCTTAAAGCCTGTCTGTGAAGCAATCTAGAGCCTAAAGCGTAATGCTGTCTATAGGTATTTGTAGCTTAATTTATAGCTTCCTAAGCCCTATAACTCGACTAAAGTCATTGCTGCCACTCGGTGTTGACTTGTGTTGATATGAACGTATATACCCTAACCAATCGACTTGTTGCTGTGCCCCATTTCTTCAGCTATCATTATGACTCCATGTAGGCAGTAGTAATGATGTATGGAACGCAAAATATAGGAAAAAGTTATAATAAAAAAGTCATGAATTCACGAGTAATAACTCCTAAAATCAAAGACATTTTTCCTTCTCAGCGGCAGTTGTTACTTTGGATAGCGTCTAGTACAGGATTCAAGCCAGTACCACCAATCCTAGCTTTACAAGTTGATAACCCGGTTCAAGAGCTAAAAAAGGTTATAAGTAAAGATAAGCAGCTTTATGAAAAAAGTGTGTCTGGTGGTGAGATAGGCTATGTTTTTGAGGGCCGCAAGCATGTTCCGTGGTCTACTAAGCGGTATTTCGACACCAAAGCGACTGGTTTCCTTGCGAAATTGGCGAAGGAAAGGAAAGGAAAGGTAACACCTAGCGAAAGGGCGAATACGAGTAATGACCTTATTGCTCTCGAAAAGAGGGGGCTTATCAAAAGGTTGGACCGCAGGACTCACAAAACCACCAATAGGCACACCACTCATGTGAGGCTTACCGATAAGGGACGGTTTTACGTACAAGTGTATTGGGACTCGTATATTAATAGGGGCATGCTGGCTGCGCCGCCACCAATGTCGAACATCATGTGGGTAGTAGAAGGCTCCGAAGGTTTATACCGAAAAGAACCTTAATCCTGGGACTGACGACTAACCCTTTTTTCTTGACATTCTTCTAGTGCTTGTTGACGTGGCTGGCATCATTAACAGTCTGGACACGAACGTGCCCGTTCGTGATTTGCAGGCGAGTGATACTTGTGTTTTCGAAACGGAAACCCCAACCACCTTGAACACCCGAATCTCTACTCGTTGGCCTTCCTATTACACCAAAGAGAATAGCTCCGATACTACCGCCGTGAGCGACGGCCGCTATAACTCCTTGGGTTGGCAGTTCGTCCCGCCAGGTCCTTAATCTAGCCTGAAGGTCATCGCTCGACTCCCCACCCGGAATTCGGAGGTGATAAGGTCCGACAACCCCCCGGGCGTGTAGGGCCTTATCTTCAGGCGTAAGGTCAAGCCAACGCCTACCCTCGAAACAGCCCATATTGATTTCTCTCAGCCGAGACTCAGGACAAATGTCCAAAACGGTGGGAAAAACAATTTTCGCAGTCTGGTGGGCACGCTGCAAGTCCGAAGTATAGACCCTATCAAAAGTGGTCCCCTTTAACCGCTCATGAAGACTTTGAGCCTGTCCAACACCAACTTCATTTAACGGGATATCTGAACTCCCCTGAATGAGTCCTTTGGAGTTCCAGTCAGTCTCTCCATGACGAATTAGCCAAAGATCAAGCATCTCTCTATCTATCCTACATCTAGATTGCCAGAACCCCATCCAGGAAACGTAATGTTCATTCCCAGTGTTGAGCCAGACATTTTAATTGTTGGCGGGATTCTTGAATACGTCCATCGTAAACAACGCCGCTCCTGGCTGAACAGACTCTATTCGCCTGCGGATGTTGGTTTCGTAATACCCACGATATTGATGTGATCCTTCTTGCGCTGACGACTAACCCCAACAACTAGCTCACAGAACCGAGTTAAAGATTATATTACAGGTGTAATTGGGGGTGTTTCAGGACGTGAGAAAAGGCTAGAAGTGCCGTCCTGGCAGGCACTGGCAGGGTTTTAATATACTAAATTATTTCTTAATCATACCAAGGGTTATCGTTTCGTCTTCAGTTTTACAAGGACCAGGTGGGTTTGTCGTGCGAGGAGTTATAGCGACCTCAGTAGTTATTCCTCAGGAGGTCCTGTCTCAATACCAAATGCGTACCTAATTACGGCGTGCCGTTAGTGCCCCGAACCAAACTCCAACGAGAACTAAGGAACCACCCAGAACAAATAACCAAGTTATTCGTTCTCCAACGAGTGAGGTAGCAAGTACAACAGTAATCAGCGGAATAAGAACATTAATATATGAGGTGGATGAAGCAGTCCACCGTTTTAATACATATAGGTAAAGCAGGAACCCGAGAACTGAAGTACCGATCGCTAAGTAAGCAAGAATCCACCACATACTAGCTGTGCTTGGAAGTACCCAAGTTTCACCAGATAGCAATGAGACCCCAAGGATCATTACTGTGCCAATAGTTGTTGCTATTGCACTTACTGCTATTGGGTCTAACTTTGGGAACTGCTTCATGATAACAGTTGCTTCAGCCATGCATGCTGCAGCAAGCACTAAAGCCAGGAGCCTAATTACCGACACGTCACCACTGACGGTACCGCTGAACGCGATAGCTATACCGCAGGAGGCGACCAAGGCACTGATTAAATTACGAAGATTGATTGTCTCTAGGCGATGAAAGAAAGCAAAAAACAACGTGAGTAGCGGTACGACTGAAAGAACGATCGAATGCAAACTGGCAGGCGTTTTTTCAAGACCCCAATAGATTAAAACTTTGGCACCAACTCCGCCAAGAATACCGAAAAGCAAGCACGCGAGTAGAGCTCGGCCTCGTGGTAATGTACCTTTACGGAACGCAAGTAACACCCATAAAATTATTGCTGCTGGACCAAACCTTAATGCTGCACCCCAGAAAGTAGGCAGCTCAGCGTAGCTGAACCGTATTGAAACTGCTGTGCCCCCAGAAATGACTACAACAGCCACGAAAGCAACAAACGTAGGAGTTAAAATTGACCATAGGCCCGGCCATCTGTTTAGGCCAAATGATTTTGGCATAGTTAGGCTACAGTACTCTTTGATCTACCGCAAAAATTTGTGCCCAAGGATCACTCCGCAGGATGGGAGTCAATCTTGATTGCACCTTTTACGGTGGGGTCGAAACTAGAGTAGGGCCAAACTGTCGAGTCATCAAAGATGGCATAGGTTAAGACAGCACCAGCTAAGTCCGCATCGTGGAAGTTAGCCCCAATTAGGTTAGCTCGTGTGAAGTCAGTAAGCGTCGCTGATACGAAGTGTAGGTCAGCCTCTTGAAGATCGGCCCCAGTAAAATTAGCACCGGTAAGATCACCGTACGAAAGATTAATGCCACGAAGATCTGCACCCGTAAGATCAGCCCATGTGAGGTAGGAGTCATTCATTGCCGCTCCACTGAGATCAACGCCTCTTAGGTTCGCACAAGACCAAAATACGTTTAACTCCGGGTTTTTCCAATCTACGGTCCTGAGGATTTCGCATGGCCCAGTATCCATGTCATCTTGACGTGACTCCTCATCGCCAAATGTTACGCCCGAGGACAGAATAATAGCGGTGGTTACCGCTACCAAAATCATTCTTATAATGTGCAGTCGAAACGTCACCGGTTTCCTCCCTCTTTTAATTTGCCAGTGCACCCGCCGGAGAGCGGCAATTGAGCACTTGTCTACAGAGTCTCGTACTATAACCTGTTTCAGATACCTTAGAAACTTGAGGCCTATTGGGACAGGTATGTAAATCGGGTCATGCTGGCCGTGCCGCCGCCAATGACGAAAGTTATGGAGATAGTAGTGACAGCCTAAAATTTATTACGCTAATTACTCAAGTCAGCTAGAAGACATTGGTACCGATGCCTGTGTTCCAGTCCCTGAAGGATCTGAGTTAAGCATAGGTTGGAATTCGTAATTCATTACACGTAATCGCACTGGTTATTGTCTATACAAGGATTAGGCACATCTAGACGAATTGCAAATATCTCTTCTTTGCGATTTTGACTACCTCGTCAGGATTACGACGCCACCAATTTCGTTCGGAGAATATTTCGACTTCATGAAAGCCGTTGTAGCCGGTGGCCTCGACTAGGTTGCGGATCCGAGGGATATCGATAACACCATCACCCATCATTCCGCGATCAACGCGAAGATCAACCGTTTCTCTAAGCCAATCACATACATGAAAAGCTGATATTCGTCCCCGTGATCGTTCAATTTCACGTTCTAGATTTGGGTCCCACCACACGTGATAAACGTCAATAACTATGCTCAGTTCCGGGCCCACATCCAGCTTTTCAATCCAATCGTTAGCCTCACCGAGGGTTGTAAGACAGGAGCGGAAGGCTGAAGTCATGGGATGCAATGGTTCAAGGCCAATCGTTACGTCCCGTTCCCGAGCGTAGGGGAGAATACTAGCCAGCCCCTCTAGACAACGTTCGCGGGCACCCGTAAAGTCCTTAGAACCTTCGGGTATGCCCCCTGCAACGAAAACAACACAACGAGCCCCTATCTCAGAGGCTTCGTCAATAATGCGGAGGTTTTCGTCAATCGCCTTCCGGAATAGTTTCTGATCATTATCCGTCAGGAGCCCACCAATACAGTAACCAGTGACGGTCATACCGTGGTTACGTAACATTCTGGATGCCTCCTTCAAGCCAACTTCACGTAACTTTGTGTGCGATACAGAGACACCCCGAATGTTGTGACGGGCATAGCCCTCAATAGCATCACGAAAGCCCCACTGTTCCCTAGTGGTGTACATGTTGATTGAAAGTTTAGTTAGATCGCTAGCCATTGCTTTTACCTCAAACGGTTTTTACCGTTACTTTAATCGAATGTTACCTGGCTTGCCGTAGAAAATGAAGTTGGGGCGTTCAAGCAATTCTTACTTTGGGCTGTAGTTGCCAAAAGGATCACTAAGATATTTTATGTACTTAGGATATCTAGAATTTGTTTAGAATGCCAGATAATGTTACGTCCATTATGTTGCATCTCGGGCGGCACTAATCCTCACCCGAGATGGCGTTGATCGAACCACACCTCTGGAATTAGGCACGTATTATCAGGGGGTTAACATTAACCAGAAAAAATATAAATTTTGCTCGATACGATATACGGCAAACCTAAATTATTAAACTAACGTACTTCTGATTAGGAAAAACACGACCGTTACACTAATCTATTATGAGGGTCACAACTAGTAGTTAACTACCTAGCGGGGCCCATGGGAGTAATGATGACAAAACCCAAAGGTTGGTGGACTAATCACCCGACAATTCTTAATGTAACTGTTGCGGGCAGTTGGGATTCTAATGGTGATGGAATCGGTGATTTCGAAGGCATAAGGCAACACCTGGACGATCTAGTAGCTATGGGAGTGTCTGGCTTACGCTTTCAACAGATTACCCGGTTTGACGATGATTTCGAGTGGTATGGACTTGTAGCTCAGGACTGGTTCGATGTCGATCCGCTGTATGGAACCATGAAAGACTTTGAGCGATTAATGAATGGCTGCCAAGAGCGTGACATCGCTGTGATGGTCATGGCCGTTCCAGAGTATTTAGGGTGGCAACACCCTGATTACCTAGCTGCTAGTAAGGCTCGGCGGGATGGTCTAAATGATCCTCGGGTTGACTGGTTTAGCTGGGAAGATGATGGGACTGTTGAAACGACCTGGGATCGACCGGCGCCAGACTTTGCGAATCCAGGTTATGTCGAAGCATACTTAGAGCACTTACGCTTTTGGATGGATAAGGGGGTACGAGGTTGGGATGTAGATGACCTTTACTCCTGGAAAAACCTGAATGTTGAGGCGCTTCGGGAGATCACAAAATGCGTGATTGAACGAGATGGTTTCATCTGTAGTGAGCACAGCACACTCGAAGATGACACCACACTCCGTGGTGGATTTAACGCAGGTACTGGCCTTCACCGTAGTGGTTTTTATAGGGAAGTGGACGCCATTATGGAAGGGAACGCTAACTATATTCGCCAAGGCTTGGCACGAAGAAAGCAGCTTATCCAGTACGGCATGTTTCCCTTTCAGCAATTTGGCGATGACATTTATGAACGATATTCAAGTAAAAATAAGCGTTTCAAGCGCCAACAGTTTCGATTGCAGGTGGCCTTTAATGCGGCACTACCAGATCAGGTTTGGGCTCTGGCTAACACCATTGCTTTCCCCACGAAGGCCCTCACCCCGCTACCAACCCCCCTCGGGGTGGTCTGTTGGGGACAACTTGATCACAGTGAAATAGCAAGACAGAAAAACAATCCCGAGTCACCATTTAGTTTTTTTCAGAAGATGTTTCGCCTCCGAGCAAACGAGCCAGCCCTTGGAATTGGTGACCTAGAGGAACTTCCTACTCAATTACAAGAATGGTTAGTAGCTTCACCAGAGTCCTCTGTTTATCGTTTAAGTACAGACACTGCACTATCGAAAGAGCCAAATAATGATATTGGTCAACACCAGCAAAGTATTTGGCAGACAACTTTTGCAGGCCTAAGGACTAGTGAGGACGGGTCCCAAAAGGCGGTAACGGTGTTCCATTTTTCAGCAGATCCGTGTCGGATTGAAGTGGCAGTGGGGAACCAAATCAAAACCCTGCGAAACTTCCTAAGTGGTGAGGTGATTAGCGCTAAGGAAGGGGTTGTTACCGTAGAACTTGGCCGATACGGATTTAAACTACTAGAGGTTATCGATTAGTGAGAGTTTTTTACAATGCCAGAAAATTTCTGGAGTGATTCTATGAGTAATCTTCAGAGCGACCGAGTTGGCAAAATCCCAATCTCCTGGTTTGAACCAAAACAAGACCCAGGGAGCCGCACTCTAGTCATCTGGATCCCAGGCTTTAGTGGAAGCAAAGAGGACATGAAACCCTATCTGGCTGACCTCACTTCAGCTGGCTTCTTAGCTCTCAGCTTTGATCCCCATCAGCATGGTGAGCGGATGGTGGATCCCTCACGTGAGGCCTTTACCAATCGCGTTCGAGGAAACCTTCGGCGGTATTTTTGGCCTATTTTAGCTGAGACTGCCAAGGACGCCTCGACGGTAGTTGATTGGGCCGTCAAGCATTTGGGCGTGAGAGAAGTGGCTGGTATGGGAGGTATTTCCGCTGGGGGTGATGCGTCCGTTGTTGCGTCCAGTATTAATCGGGACATTGCTGTAATAGCGACTGGTCTTGCTACTGCAGATTGGTTGAGGCCTGGATCGTTCGAGCCACCAGGGAAACCAGACGACACAGCCCAGGATCACTACGACCAATATAATCCACTGACCAACCTTGAATCTTATGAACATACACCTGCAATAAATTTCCAGGTTGGCGCAATTGATAGGCAGTGCCCACCTGACGGTGCGAGGCGTTTTATTGAGGCGTTACATAACAACATTTACAAGGATTGTCCAGAAAAACTTGAAGTCGAATTACACCAGGGTATAGCTCACGAGTTTACGGACGCGGCATGGCAGAACTGCCTGGACTGGTTTCTGAAGTATCTTAAATAAAATAGGTCGCTAAACTTCTGGAAGGAGCTCGGCCATGTCTACTGAATCAGCCCGTACTTTGACCAACAAAGAAAAGTACACATTCGAAAATGACGGCTATGTGATTTTACATGATGTCTTGCCGATTACTGAACTCGAAGCGTTGAACCGCGAGATGGAAATCCAGTATAGGGAGCGATTGAATGATCCTGAGATTTCATCGAACGAGGAAAAACGGAACCAAATTCATAGTCTAGGGAGTGACTCGGAACGGTCCCAAAATCTTGCGCGTGACTCACGACTACTATCTCTGATAAAGGATTTAGTCCGTCCTGGTATTGCGTTGTTCTCGGCAAAGCTTATCTCTAAAGGTCCCCACGAGCCAAATAACGTCTGTCACTGGCACCAGGATGAGGCATACTGGCATACTCACTCCCAAAGTGAATGTCGAATGTCCATTTGGATACCATTAAAGGACACAAGCAAAGAGGACGGTTGTTTGCGGGTAATCCCTGGGACACACAGGAAAGGCATCATTCCGCACCAACCACGCAGTTCACGTGATCACGGAGCTTGCCGTCTCAGTTTCCTGCCAGGGGAGCAAGAGTTACCGGGCACCGTATATTGTGAAATCTCTGCAGGGTCGATAGTGCTTTTCTCAAACAAGTTGTGTCACTCTTCTTTAGGTAATCACACCGGTCGCCACCGTCGAGCGTTCATTTTGACGTACCAAGAGGCAACGGTAAGCCACGGAAAAGATGGGAACTTCACGATACTTCCAGCTGATTCAACACAACCACTGAATTAGGGGGTCCGCTAACTTGATTGAACATCCCCGATCTATTAACGAAAAGGTATTCAACATTTGGCGTAGTCCTGGACGCTTCACAAAAAACCCAGATATCATTGCCCTCCCGAACGATCGAATGCTGCTCGTTTACAGCGACACAGATGCCCACTGGTCTCAAAAAAACCAGATCATAACTCTTCTTGCTAGTGACGATAATGGCCAAACTTGGTTCAAGCATCGAGAGATTGACGAGGCTGACATCACCAAAGGAGATTCAAGGCTTGTGACACCGCGTTTAAGCCTCCTTGATGACGGTCGTCTAGTGGTGATTTGTGATCATAATGACGACGGTCACTTCCACGAAGATCAAGGCCCAGGTAACTGGTTATGGTGGAGTGAAGACCTTGGGGACACCTGGGTTTGTCAGAAGGAAAATGGGATTCTCGGTTTCGAACCCGATCGGATTATCAATTTACCTGACGGGACTCTAGGCGTAGCAACTCACTTGATGCGTGGTGATACCCAGGAGTTTGCTGACGTCCTCTTCGTTTCGGAAGACAATGGGGACACTTGGCATGAACGGAGCACCATTGCCCACAACGGTTACCACCGGTTCTGTGAAGGAGCTATCGTGATCTTAGATGGGGGCAAATCACTAGCTTGTGTAATGCGGGAAAACCACTCTGGTGGTATTCCCTGCCTAGTTACTTTCTCTGAGGACTGTGGTCACAGCTGGTCAACCCCACAGCTTGCACCATTTGCATTACACCGGCCCTACGCAAAACAACTTGAAGACGGTCGAACACTAGTTACTGGGCGTCACGTTAATGGTGGCCTAGGATGCTACGCCTGGATTGGCGACTTGCGGGTTGAGGCTGGTACTCATGTTGTAGGAGGTCCTCGGCGCAAGTTCCACGCTGAGTTGACCAACGAGGCCCTAATAATTAACAACCGTCCCGAGCACGATTGCCGCTACACCATGTTGCCTCCTGAATCTAATTTCAGTGAGGTGATCTTTGAAGCCGATGTTAAAGTTACTGCTTCGAGCAATACTCAAGTAGCCTTCCTATCAATCTCCCGGATTGGTCATATAGTTACCCTTGCACCCCAAAAAATTTCAATAGGACTAAACGATAGTCACCTCCACGCACAGGTTGATCTGACCCGCTACCGCACAGTGCGTCTTCATCACCACCGCGGCTGGATGCGTGTTGAGGTTGACGGTGAGGTGCTACTTAACCGTTCCGTATATAGGGAGGAAGCTCCAGCCACTGATCACCATGGAGTCAACCCAGAACGTCGCACCCAGTTTGGCCAGATAGGTATTAGTGGGGAGAGTCGATGGAGAAGAATTTCGTATCAGGTGAACAATCCAACCCTCGATAACCACCATTGGTCGTGGGCTGCATCAGAAGGTCATTGGCCAGACCAATACCAGAGAGATCGATTGATTCAAGTACACGCTAACCATCCTGCCCAAAAACCCGATCATGGGTACTCCTCCTGGTTACCCCTACAAGATGGCCGAATTTTCCTTGTCGACTACACTAATTACCTGGATGTGCCAGGGACAAGTCATCTCGTTGGCGTGTACATAACACCAAACGACCTAAAGTGATAATTGTGTTGCAGAAAGAGTCGTTTTCACGTACACCGTAATTCCAGCCTGAAAATAGAGTTCATACGTTTCGTGTTCTTATTGCCAAAAGTCGTGATACCGTTGGTCGCACATGGAGTACGTATGTTTGGCAGCAGGACGCGGTACGCGTATGGGTAGCTTGAGCCGCTATCTACAGAAATGTATGTACCCCATTGGTCTCCACCCGTTTCTAGAATATTCGATTCGTAATCTAGTGCTGCATTCTGACTTTAACCCCGATGAAGACTCCTTAACGCTTGTAATCGGTCATCATCAAGAACAAGTTAGGTCATATTTTGGGAGCGAGTATCAAGGCTTGAAAATTCGTTATGTTCAACAGCAACAACAGCTAGGTACTAGTCACGCTATTCATCTTGCTTACGAAACGCTTCTACCTACTAGTTCTATCATCGCTTGGTTAGCAGACCTTTATGTTCCGATCGAATTATTCGATGAAATTCGGTCACATTCGAGTGATAATGTTCAAACACTCGCGATGGCAACTCCTGGTACTTCCTCCGAAATTCAGGTGACGGTAGAGAAAAACATTGTCACTCGCTCATGGAAGGGGTCCAGTGGACTTGTAGATATTGGGCTATGGAAACTAGCACCCGATATTTTAGGCGCAATGATGGAGCGTCATGAGGGAGAATACCGAATCATGCCGAATCTTCAGCATGCCATCGAGTCCGGTAAACAGATCGTGGCCTTGTTTGCTGAAGAATGGGTACATTTGGGTGGTAACGAACCAAGCACAAAAGATAACCTGCGCGCGGTAATCGAACGAGTACTTGAGTTGGAGCAGAGTACGTGATTGTTGCTAAGGTTCCTCTCCGCATTCCTTTAGCGGGAGGACTAACTGATCTTAAGCACTACACACAAGACTTTGGCGGGGTCACCCTCAGTACCACAATAAATAGGCACGTGTACATCATTATTAAAGAAAGCTACTATGGTTTCACTGACCTTCATTACCAAGATAAACATGAACGGGTTGATACTATTGACCAAATACGTAATGACCTGATTCGTGAATCTTTACGGCTTACTGGTCTAGAAAACACCCCATTACAACTTAATGTATTAACCGACTTTCCAGGTGAAAGTGGGCTTGGGGGTTCAGGCGCGATCACGGTAGGTTTACTTCACGCAATGCTTACCTTTCAGGGTAATACGGTTACACCTGAGCAGCTCTTTACTCAAGCTGCCCAGATCGAGGTAGAAATTTTAGATGGAGCCTCGGGCTATCATGATCCCACAATTTGTGCAATTGGCGGGTTTAAATTGATCGAGTACCACGGGAATGAGATCTTGTCCCGAGACGTTACTATGAGCGAAAGAACCAAAAATGAATTTGTTAATAAGTTATTACTCTTTTACAGTGGTCGGCACCAACCTAGCAAACCATCTCTAAACATACTTAGTCGCCAACTTCCTGATGCGTATGAGGTACTGCATGAGATGAAACAGTTGGCTTACAACCTCGAACAGGCTTTCGGAGTTGGTGACTTGGCCAAAATCGGAGAAACTATTGGCCAACAGCAAAAGTTGAAGCAGCAACTCCCGGGACATTTCCGGGATGAATTTGTTCTAAATGTCACTGAGCGTGTGCAGCAGGCTGGTGGTTATGCCCAGATTCCTGGTGGCAAGATCAGTGCTTTCGTGATCGTGTGTTGTCCCAAAGGGAATGTTGACGAGATTAGAGCTGCTCTGCCCGACCTACAAGAAGTACGATTTGAGCTAGCAACTGAGGGATCCCAGGTCCGACAATTCTAATTACGCTAAAAAATCATTCTAGGCCGGCAACAGAATCGCCAGCCCACCTTATGTTGGATTGAAACGACAAACCTGTGGTCCCAATATGGTTACCAAAAAACATCGACACAATTAATTCCATAGATTTCCTAATGAAGAGAAGGTTATCCTCAGGTAGGAAGGGCGGTACTTTTTTAATGACCGACATAGCTAAGGCTAAGGCTCACATTGCCAAGATCGGTCAAATGCTTTTCCAACGGCGATTAACCGATGCGGCGGGTGGAAATGTGAGTGTTCGAGTTGATGACGTTATGTGTATGTCACCTAGTTACAGTGGTAGCAAACGCCAATGGGAGCTCGAGCCGGACCAAGTGCTAGTTGTTGGAATGGATGGGAAAATTCTCGAAGGAGACGGAGAAGTTTCGCGTGAGACGAACGTTCACGTGACTCTAAATGCTGAATTTAGCGATTACGGTAATGCAGTTATCCATGCTCACCCACGCAACCTATTGGTATTTGCCGCGTTAGAAGAGTCGATGCCCCCAGTGCTGGAAGCCAACCTCAAATTCGGCGAAATTCCGTGTGTACCGTATGCCCCAGCTCATAGTCCAGACCTAGCTCGACATGTGGCGAACGGAATACGCGGTCACGAAGAACGCATTCGAAAGCATGCTTTCGGAGTAATTGCACCGTGGCACGGCCTTTTTCTAATGGGTAAAGACTTAGATGCCGCTTTCGATGCAGTAGAACGTTTTGATACCAATGCTAGAGCGATACTAATGGCCCGAATGACAGGCCGTTCCGATAAGATTGAAGAGAAGCGAGAAGCTCTACAGCAAATTGTCAAAGTTCACGAGCAGGAACACAAGGTCTAGAGTCAGGCCTTTTTGATTCGTGATCATTACTTTTACTGGCAACACATCTTTAGATCACATTCTGTTCGTGCCCGAGATCCCTACTAGCGGTACTGTTAGGGCATCCCGTGCATTCGAGAGTATGGGTGGCAAAGGTACGGACGCCTCATGGATCCTTAGTAAACTCGGGATTCCGAGTCTCGCTCTCGGGTTTATTGCTGGTAGAAATGGCGAGCGGATCAAAGAAATGCTTCAGGAACAAAATGTCGAGACGGACTTCGTGGCTGTTGAAGGTGAATCGCGCCGTAACGTTGTGATTATTAATGAGAGTGATTCTCAGCAAGTGACTTACACTGCACCCTCCCTTCAGGTAGAAACCAAACACATAGAGAAGCTCTTCTCAAGCTATAAAGTTGCTCTCAGTAGGGCCAGTTGTGTGGTTTTAGCCGGCACCTTACCCAACAATGTGCCACCAGATCTCTACACCGAAATTATTGAACTGGCCCGCGCTAAGAGAATTCCTGTAGTGTTTGACGCGAGCGAACCATTCCTATCCGCAGGACTTGCTGCTGGACCTAACTTCGCCAAACCAAATCTCCCAGAATTAGAAGCCCTTGTAGGGCACCCACTGCCAAATATTGACGACGTACACACAGTAGGTCGCGAGCTTCAACAACGTCATGGCACTGCATTAATTATTTCATTAGGAGACCAAGGAGGCCTTGCAGTACTACCGAATCTAACGTACCGGATACCGCCAATTACCGTCGACGTAGTAAACTCTTCCGGGGCTGGCGATGGGATATTGGCCGGGTTAGCTTATTCACTCTCTGCAGGCATGTCGATAGAAGATGGACTTAGACTCGGTTTCGGAATCGCTACAGCAGTGTTGCTTTCACCACGTACAGCTGATTTTGATCCCACCGCGAGTGAACGGTTCCACGCCGAAATAGATCTCATCCCAATTAAATAGTGAAGCGTCCTAACTCACTACAAAACCCAGCAAGATACCCTTTACCCCCAAACCCTAAACGAACCGATATGACTTCCCGCTACGCGTTCGTTACGCTCCTGATGATGAATGACAGTTATCTACCAGGAACCCTCATGGTAGCGTACGCCCTTCGTCAGCAAGCAGTAACAGCAGACCTTGTCTGTATGGTCACAAGTGAAATTTCCGAATTTGCCCGAGAAGCCCTCAACATTGTCTATGACAAGGTGATTGAGGTCGATTCAATCTTTGTTCGTTTTGACGGTAAACGCAAGGTTCCTCCATTCGCACCCTTCATGATGACGCGACTGAATGCCCTCCAATTGGGTGTCGGAGGAGAACTAGCATGTACCTACGACAAGGTAATTACTGTAGATGCTGACGTCCTACCCTTGGCCAATTACCAGCACCTATTTTCCCTAAACGCACCAGCGGGGATCATTAACGAACACAAGGACCATTTTCTTGGTCCGGGCATCACAGGTTCTCACAAGGTTACCGAGGAAATTAGTCGCACCGGAAAATGGTACTGGCATGATGTATACGAGTCGATTTGCCCGCACGGTCACCTGATCCCGAAGCAAATTACTGACCGGGTTCATATAGACAAGGCGAATATGGGTGTTAATGGTTCTATTTTTGTACTAATACCAGACCAGGCAGAGTTCTACGATATCCAAGCCGATCTTGCCACTCAGAAGACTAGACGACTAATAAATTCTTCTATGACCTGGCCCGATATGCAGTACTTGACTATGCGCTGGTCAGGACGTTGGACCAACATAGATTTACGGTTCAGCGGTTTCAAGGGTTACCCAAGCCTGGAATTACTTTTCGGTACACACTTTGCTGGCCTCAAACCATGGAACTTCAATAATCGATCTATCAGGTCATACAGCAACTTCCCTGACTTTCAATTGTGGTTCCATACTTATCAAACTATGTTGGAAGATTATCCTAAACTCAGGAGCATTAAACGGCTAGCTACTTTAAGTTCAAACATAGACGAATTATTAATGACTACGGAACTATAAGTTAAGACCTAACAATCTCAGGAACCGGAGTTAAACCCACATAAGGTCACGGTTTGCATCTCAAAGCCTTGACGTAAAGGAAGAATACGCAATCTATTTTTAAGGTTACCTAGAATTATGCACGCCAAGTTTTTGCTCTGGTGAGGGTAGTGTTGGTGGCCAAGCTGCAGAAATTTGTAGGTTAAAGAATTTCAGTAGAAAATACAATACGAAGTGAGATTAAGCCAAAAGCATATTGATACAATAGATCCCATAGTTATAGGTTTGGGTTCTAACCAAAGAGCCTTAGAGACTCGAAACAACTTTTTGGCAGTTTGCTCTCGAGAGAAACTCAGGGTTTTCTAGCATGTTTTAGAATTATTAGCCAAAGATAGGGAGACCAGGATGAGTGCACGCCAGCCGCCGAATATCGTTCTTCTGGGTATCGATTCGTTACTCGCCACCCACTTGAGTTGCTATGGCTACCCAAAGCAAACCACGCCACACATAGACCATTTTGCCGAAGGTGGCGTCTTGTTCGAAAGGACCTATAGTCCCCACATACCGACTACTAGTGCCTACGCATCTATGCTTACGGGAATGGATTCCTTTGGCACACAAGTTGTTGCACTTCGCCATCAAGGGCCTCTTCGCTCCGAGGTTTTAACAGCGGCAGAAATCTTTCGCGATTTCGGTTATGACACTAGTTGTGTTGGTTTTACAGGTAATCCTAGCTCCCGAGGGTTCGACCGGTATTTTGATTACCCCGCGTGGGATTGTCCCCCAGAGGGTCGCATGCATAAGGCGCACGATCTAAACAAAGTAGCTATACCCGAGCTTGAGCGCATGGCTGGCAATGACCAGCCGTTTTTCCTCTTCTTGAGGCACATGGATCCTCACTCACCATACTTGCCTCCTGAGCCTTACGACCGGATGTTTTACCATGGTAATGAGTTCGACCCAGCTAACAAATCTATGGATCCCGTTTGGGCGTTCAAACCAATGTCAACCTATTTTTCGACCTGGATGCCAAAGGGAGTTACCGATAAAAACTACATAATTGCTCAATATGACGGCGCAATAGCCTACATGGATGCCTGTATCCAACGAATCTTCACAACTTTAGAAGGACTCGGCATCTTGGATGAAACTATCATAGTGATTAACGGTGATCACGGAGAAACTCTTTATGATCACGAGTGTTGGTTTGACCATCATGGTATTTACGACGTTACGTTGCATGTCCCATTGATATTGCGTTACCCAAAGAGAATTCCAGCAGGTGCGCGAGTAAAGGGCTACAACCAACACAAGGACCTACTTCCCACTTTGCTTGACCTGGCAGATTTAGAACAAAATCAAATCGACTGGCCTAGCGACAAGCGTTTTGACGGACACAGCCTAATGTCTTTGGTGGAAGGTGAAGAAGCCTCATTTGACAGCGAGTTTTACATCACCGAATGCACCTGGATGCGTAAGCATGGTTGGCGCACACCCGAATGGAAACTTATCCAAGCACTCGAACCCGACTTTCACTTTAAACCTGAGATTGAACTCTACAACCTCGTTAAAGATCCAGGTGAGAACCAGAACTTAGCAGCTAAGGAACCCGAAATGGTAGCTCTTCTCACTTCAAGAATGGAAAGATGGATCGCGAAACGTGAAGCTGAGACAGGTTTTACCAACCCTATGTATACCCAGGAAAATTGGCATGGCAACAGTAATGTTGGAACGTTCAAAACTTCTCAGGAGGCATACGAAACGTTGTTCATCGGCGCAGTAAAGGATGGGGAAAGACTTCAGGCAGGTGAAGTAAATAACGATGAGGAGGAGTGAGTTCCGAATGAAATTAGGTGCAAATTCTGTTCTTTTTGGTAACGACAATATGGAAACGACTTTTAAGTATTTATCTATGGCTGGTTACGATGGGATAGAGATGGGTGCTATTCCTCAAATGGCGGACCATCTAGACCTTAGCTGCTGGCGTGATCAGGTTGACGAAATTAGAAGGCTTAGCCAAACTTATGGATTAGAACTACTGGCGATGGAGCAACCACAACAAGACCCAGACCTTATGGAACAAGCATTCCAGGCTGCTGTTGAGATCGGCATTCCCATTATTAATGTTGGGCCTGGTGGGACATCTGGTGAAAAGGAGAGTCTTCAGCAATCTATTGACTCTTTGGGTCAGTTAGTAAATCGAGCTGAGCACTACGGTGTGACTCTTTGCGTCAAAGCGCACGTCGGAGCCGCAATCTATAACACCCCAACGAGCCTTCAAGCCCTAGACGCTATTAGGTCACCAGCCTTCGGTTTAGACATGGATCCATCTCACATTTACCGAGCTGGTGAGGATCCGGTAGAAGCTCTCAGGGCAGTAATAACGCGCATAAAGCATGTACACATACGTGACTGCAAAACTCGGCAAGATGAGATGGACGCAGCGACTGCAGCGCAATTACAGACTGCTGCAGGTCATGGCCCAGGTGAACCACCTGACCAAGCTAATGGTCGGGGTGACATAGATCTTCTGGGATACATAAGAACCCTTCATGAACACGGCTACACTGGACCCCTCAATCTGGAGGTAATTGGAACGCGAGCTAAAGGTTACACAACAGAACAGTGTTGCGTTATAGCTGCCGAAGCGCGTGGGCACATGCAGAGTTGTCTTCAAGCCTGCGGTGCTCGCTAGAAAAAATCTTTGTTGAGCATGACGATTAAAGCACTAACTTTTCCTAATGGAAGTGTTTTTTGTGCACAGTGCAGTTGCCTTATCGTCGTTTATTGCTCAGTGGAAAGTTGGTTGTGTTTCTTCAATCGAGTTAACGACGGTGCAAACGAAAGGATTTTTTATTCACTCTAGATCTCTTTAGCAAGATTGCCTGAAGGAGAAAATATGACTGAACAGAACCCCGTTAAGGTAGGAATCACAGGACTAGGGCGAAGTGGTTGGAACATACACGCTAACGCTATCCATGAGCTTCCGAATTTATTCCGAGTTGTGGGCGTGTGTGACCCGGCCCCAGAGCGTCAGAAGGATGCTAAAGACAGATTCGGATGTACCACATATGCCGAATATGATGATCTCGTCAAGCAGGCTGATATTGAACTCATGATTGTGGCAACTCCAAGTCATCTCCATAAAAAGGACGTGATTGCTGCTCTTCGTTGCGACAAAGACGTTATGGTTGAAAAGCCAATGGCTAGCGACCTAGCTGGCGTTGATGAGATGATCTCTGTCGCTAATACAACTGGTCGCATGCTGACAGTCAACCAAAATCGGCGCTGGCAGCCAGATTTCCTGAAGGTAAGGAAAATCATTGCTTCAGGCGTTCTTGGACGTACTATTGAGGTCCGCATTAGAAGCGATCGTTTTGGTCGACGTTGGGACTGGCAAACCCTAAAGCAGTACGGTGGAGGCGAGCTAAATAACTCGGGTGCTCATTACATTGACATGGGTCTACTCCTATTCGATGATCCTAGGCCCAAGGTTTTTTGCCACATGGAATCAACTTCGTTTTATGCTGGCGATGCAGAAAATCATGTCCGAGTTCTTCTTACGCCGGAAGCCGGACCGCTCGTAGATGTGGCTATCACTACCCATCAGTCATATCAGGAACCAAGTTGGGTGGTTATCGGGACTCGTGGTTCCCTGGTCTGTATGGGCAAAGAGATTCGCTGGAAGTTCTTGAGTGACGATACTGTACCCCCCATGTCGCTCGCTACAAAAGCAACTGACGGACGAAAATATAATCAAGAACAACTTCCAATGACAGAAGAGATCGTAGATCTAAGCGATGATTTCAATAGGTTTAGTCAAGGTCATGGTGTTCTGGATCTTTACCGTTCACTTTACAAAACTCTTCGGCATGGTCAACCATTAGCTATTACACCTGAAAGCGTGAGAAGGCAAGCAGCTGTACTAGAGGAGTGCAGGAAAATTTGTCCTGTTTAGCTCCAAGAAAAAATACAAAATCTAGTTACTAACTCAAATATCTAAACTAAATGCCGTTTTCGATACTTAGGGAATTCACTCTAATCTGTTATCCAGAGTTTGATGCCACTCCATTAGCTTGGCGTTACCGGTATGAGTAGGTATTAAGGCCTGATTTTTCTAAACTCTCAGCCGGCCAAGAAGCGTAGCAGATTCGGGCATCACCCACCACAACGTCTACCGCTTTTACTGGAACGTCAATTTCGCCAGGAAAATCCTTAAAACGTTTATCTTCAGGATTTGCAAAACGTTTTGTCTCCCTGTCGTGTGCTACTCCAGTTTGGTGCAAATCATGTCGTTTCCGGTGGGTGCCAGGTAACAATCTTAGACAACCGTTTTCCCGGGAGGTGTTATCCAAATAGTACATCAGGAAGATCATTGGTGGCATGTCACTGTAAGCACGCGGGTCGTTCCACATGAAACAGTCCTGGTGCCAATAAAGTTTTGGTCCACCAGGTGGCTTGCTTATTATGACAGCTTGTCAAAACCGAATGTCATCTAGTCCCATTTTGTTGAGTTCCGCCAAAGCTTGAAGGTTCCCAATCAGCGGTGCGAGGCGAGGGTAATGAAAGGAATCAATGTCGGTACCCATTGCTCGAGTATTGGTTCGGTCTTCGTTAGCGAGGTTCTGTAATGCCTCCTCCGCACAAGAACGAGTCATTTCTAGTAGTTTCTGGTCAGCTACACCCTCGATTACGCAATAACCATCTTGGCGAAGTTGTTCGAGCCGGTCACTTGAGGATTTAAGAGCGTTAATAGCTACGCATCCTTATGGGGTATTTAGATTGCTAGTAGTTAAGGCGTTTTTTCCGAAAATTATTGGGTAGGTCTCACCGGTTTCGTCGACAGTGGTTGCGTCTTGGTAGCACACACTGAACGCACGACGGGATTGACTCGATTGGTTAATGCCAGAGCTATGGACTAGCCAGTTGTGTAGGAGTACTACTTCCCCAGCTTCGAGTTCAAGATATTCCATGCTTTCATTTTTCAGGTTCTTTTCTAGTTCCGGCCCTAGGTACCCTGCTTGAGATTCGGGATTGAGTAGTGTTCGGTGGGAACCAAGAACAATACGTACACACCCATTATCAATGGTTGCTGGGTCGAGGGAGGTGTAGATGGTGACTTCAGGGTCTCGATCTAACCGAGGCCAGCGGTCTTGATGCCATGCAAGATATGTGCCTCGATGGGAGGGCTTATTCATGAACATTGCGCGGTTGCAAGCTATGGAATTTTCTTTACCGTAGGCACGCTCGCACACGTCTTTCCATAATGGTCTCTGCATATACTTGAGGAAGACGGGGTCCCATTCAAGATCTTGGATTTTACGGTAGTTCAATGTGGAACCTTTATGACCTTTGGTTTGCGGTCCGGGGTGCTCACCATCTTCGCTATCTATCTGCATGAGCATACGGTCGTAATTCACATCAGCTGTACCAAGCATTATGTCGTCGATACGAGTCTGTAGGGCTTCGAGGGTTTCTTGGTCGATGATTCCAAGACGAAGATAACCGTCTTTTATATAGTTCGACCATTGGGCGTCAGACAGTCTGTCCATATCTGCGTTCCTTTCCCTGAGACGTTCTATTTACACAGTGGTTACTATGCTTATTTTAAGACCATTGTATGGGATTTTTCTCAAGGATCAACTCTATGGGTGTTCCGTCAGAAATCGTCCGATAGTCCCGGTGAGGCAGGTCGATCGCGATCTCGATGCCGACTTGGACGCCAGTTACGGCTATCCGGTATCTGGTCGTGTCGTCGACGTTGATGCTTGCGTCGACCTTGCCGTGCAGGGTAGGGAATCCTTCGAAAGCTATCTTTTGGCCAGGTTTTAACCAGGCCTCAGGAACGCCGGAGAAGAGTCGAAGGCAGGTCTTTTCTTCGGTCACCAGCATGGCTCTCTGCAGTAGCCAAAGCTCCGCTTGTGACCAGCCGTGTGGGGTAATGTTGTCGAATTTCTGGCAACCCCGGAGTTGAGAAATAAGGCTGACGCCGTGGACAGCGTTTTCGGTACCGACACCGTCGCGCCCTTCTCGGAACCCGTAAAGTCCCGGTACGTCCTGGTGAGCGAGACGGTAGTCCAGCACCTGCCAGGCGCGCTCGCGC
>CEQQ01125117.1_pt1 | contig 29413 bp, 28 predicted proteins | sample 531041 | NCBI WGS metagenome assembly CEQQ01 (sample SAMEA2621222, study PRJEB7988) | marine metagenome | biome: marine biome (ENVO:00000447); feature: deep chlorophyll maximum layer (ENVO:xxxxxxxx); material: "saline water (ENVO:00002010), including plankton (ENVO:xxxxxxxx)" | depth 150 m | reverse complement strand
AGCCTCTCTGGTGGGTCCTTGCCCATAGAGGGGGGTTTGGTAATTGCCCTTAATAAGCTTAATAAAATACTTAATCTTGATCCGGAATCTAGACTTGCGGTAGTGGAACCAGGAGTGATTAACCGACAGGTTTCGGTTGCGGCTGCGCCACATGGCCTTTACTACGCTCCTGATCCCTCATCTGGACCAGTTTGCACGATAGGCGGAAACGTTGCTTTCAACTCTGGTGGCGCCCATTGTCTGAAGTACGGAATGACCGCTAACCACGTGCTTGCTATTAAAGCTGTCCTACCAGACGGGGAAATTGTGGAGTTAGGTGGTGAAAGCCTTGAGAATGCCGGTCCAGATTACGCAGGTCTTTTCGTTGGTTCGGAGGGTCTTTTTGGAATTGCTCTTGAGGTCACTCTTCGACTTTTGCCCCAGGTGGATAATTACCGTACTATTCTCGCAGCGTACCAAGATCTCACTGTAGCTGGCGAAGCTGTTGCAAGCGTGGTTGCTTCCGGATTGTTGCCGGGTGCTATGGAAATCATGGACCGGCTTGCCATGGACGCAGCTGAAGCTGCAGTCCAAGCTGGTTACCCATCTGATGCTCAGGGTCTTCTTATTGTTGAGTTAGAGGGGCCTAAAGCTGAGGTGGAAGTGGAATTTCCGAAGTTGATGGCCGTGATTGATGCATCAGGTCCATCTGAGGTGCGCGTAGCGCAGAACGAGGCAGAGCGACAGCGTATATGGAAGGGACGAAAGGGTGCATTTTCTGCGGTTGGTCGCCTCAGCCCTGACTACATTGTCGGAGACGGTGTGGTGAGACGCGGTAGCCTCGGTGAGGCACTAGGAGAGATTAGGCGGCTTTCTAAGAAATACGAGTTACGCGTAGCTAATGTCTTTCATGCTGGTGACGGTAACCTTCACCCACTAATTCTCTTTGACAGTAGTCGGGAGGGTGAGCTTGAAAGGGCTGAGGAGTTGGCTGGTGAGATACTTACTCTTTGTGTCGATCTTGGGGGCTCAATTACAGGTGAGCACGGCGTGGGAATGGAAAAACTTGCTTACTTGTCTAAACAATTCGGTCCTATCGAGATGAACCTAATGACTAATCTGCGTAGATCAATAGATCCGACAGAAATCGCCAACCGTGGGAAAATGCTTGCAATAGCGTCAGGAAAACAGAGGCCTCCCACTAACCACCACCCCTTAGAACAGCAGGGCGTCATCTCTCGCGGTTGACTATAGTGATGACCAGATGACTTTTGAAACTACCGATCGTAATAAAAAACTCGAAGCGCTTCAGAACTATGTTCGTCAGAGTGAAAGAGTACGTCCGGTGGGGGGTGGTAGTAAACCAGCACTATCAACCTCAGGTAATCTAACAATGACAGATCTATCCGGTGTTATTGAATACGATCCTGATGAGTATACGTTAACAGCTCTTTCCGGCACCCCGGTCGCAACGGTTGAGGCTTTACTTGCAGAAAAGAGCCAGGTCCTCCCGTTTGACCCGCCACTGGTCGCTGCAGGTGCAACACTTGGTGGCACAGTTGCCTCCGGCCTTTCTGGGCCGGGTCGGCTCCGGTTCGGCGGGGTGCGTGATTTCCTGCTTGGCGTTAGCTTCGTTGACGGTCATGGTGAATTGATTCAGGGTGGTGGAAAGGTTGTTAAAAACGCTGCTGGTTTTGATTTTCCTAAATTAATGGTCGGAGCTATGGGATGCCTTGGGATTCTTGTCGACCTAACCTTTAAAGTGTTTCCTGCTCCTGAAGCAGCTGCTACTGTCAAGCTTGAGTTGGGATCTTTTAAGGAAGCGGTGGGTACTATGAATACCCTAGCTTCAGGTCCATACGAACTAAGCAGCCTGGAACTAGAACCCCCGTCAACTCTTTGGCTTCGTTTAAGCGGATTTGCTGAGGCTTTACCAGCACGTCTTATGGTTTTGCAGGAGGATATAGGGAAATCAGGAAAATCATTTCAGGATGAATCTGACTCGCATATTTGGCAACAAGCTCGTGAGTTTTCTTGGGTACCAGCTGACTACGGTCTAGTGAAAATTCCCACTAACCCTTTTAAACTCAGTGCTATCGAAAAACGTGTCTCAGAACTTACTGTGAATGTGCCTCGTCGATATAGCGTAGCTGGTAATGTTGCGTACTTTGCCTGGCCAAAAGTTCTTGGTGAGGAGGCCCTTGAGAGACTCCTCGCTCCAGATGCTCTCTCAGCAGTGACTCTGCGTGGGAGCTGGTCACGGCCCCTGCTGGGTCGGGTGCCAGGTGGCGCTTTTGCGAGTCGTGTGACATCCGTACTAGATCCGAAAGAAAAGTTCGTCATCACAGAAAATGATTTTGAAGCTGGGAAAAGCTAATGCCCTACTATCGCGGGAGAAGGAGTAGCTAATGAGACCTAACACCTTTCGCCAATTACTTACAGAGGACCGACCGACCCTCGGTACCCATATCCACAGTACGTGGCCTTCAGTAATAGAAGCTCTTGGTCACACCGGTCTCTATGACTACGTAGAATTCGTTGCTGAGTACGGTCCGTTTGATCTGCACGATCTAGACAACCTTGCCCGTGCGGCAGAACTCTTCAACCTATCTACGATGATCAAAGTTGACCAGGAACCTCGAGGATTCATTGCTCAGCGGGCCATAGGTTCCGGTTTTCAGAGCCTCCTGTTTGCTGACTGTCGTGATGCTGCTGAGGTACGCGAATGTGTCTCTATCGCCAGGGCTGATACTCCAGAGGACGGCGGCACGTATGGGGTTGGTACTAGGCGTTTTGCTTACATGGGGTACGGCGGATCACAAGAATACGTTGAGGCTCTTCGCCAAATCGTCGTTGTCCTAATGATAGAAAAAAAGGGTGCTGTTGACGATCTCGAAGAGATCCTCGAAATCGATGGAGTTGACATGATCCAATGGGGCGGATCGGATTATTCCATGAGCATTGGGTATCCCGGTCAGGGGCAACACCCAGATGTTATAAAGGCCAAGCAGTATGTTTTTGATACGGCCATCAAGATGGGAGTTCCTCCTCGCGCAGAAATCGGTAGTCCTGACCAAGCTCGTGCCTACCTTGATATGGGCGTCCGACACTTCTCGATAGGAACCGATATTTCAATACTCCACAATTGGTGGAAAACAAACGGTGAAGATATGCGTAATGCCTTAGAAGGCTTTTAGGCGATCAAGATAGGAGATACGATGGAATATGCAGGCCCACAAAGCGAGGCGATGTCGGGTGCAATCGACAGATGCGTTCACTGTGGGTTTTGCCTTCCTGGGTGCCCAACCTATGTTTTAACAGGCGAAGAGATGAATAGTCCCCGTGGCCGCATACTCTTAATGAAAGAGGTGTTAGACGGCACCCTCGAACTTGATGAAATCACGCCCTACATTGACCCTTGCTTAGGATGCTTATCCTGCGTCACCTCGTGTCCCTCTGGTGTGCAATATGGTGACCTGCTTACTCCCTTCCGAATGCAGGCCGAAACTCTTCGCGAACGTCCCTGGATTGAACGCCTACTTAGAAAAGTAGTACTCTCTACCCTCCCATACCCTGGACGGTTTCGACCGTTGGCAAGATTAGGTCAATTTGCCCGCCCATTCCGCAACCTAGCCCCACGTGCTCTACGAGGAGCACTAGACCTACTTCCTAACCGTGTACCTTCTTCCCTCCCATTACCTGAGTTGGTTCCAGCCCAAGGAAGCCGTAGAGCCCGTGTGATGCTCTTGCGTACATGTGCCCAAAAAGTTCTCGATCCAGAAATCGATATGGCAACTGTTCGGGTCCTAGCTCGTAATGGTGTCGAGGTTGTACTTCCTCATGATCAGGGATGTTGTGGTGCGCTTTCTGCACACACGGGTGCTGGTGAGCAGGCCAAGGCTTTCGCGAAGAGTGTCATGAAGGTACTACCGAACGATGTGGACGCTATCATCACCAATGCTGCTGGTTGCGGCTCTGGTATCCATGAGTACCCACTTTGGCTTGCTGGTGAGCCTGAGGAGGAAGCCGCTAAAACGCTATCCCAAAAGGCTATGGATATTAGTGCCTTCCTTACTGATCTTGGTCCAATCCGGCCCCCGGATCTTCCTCAACCACTTAAGGTTGCTTATCATGATGCCTGTCACCTCGCCCATGCCCAAGGGGTTACGATCCCCCCTCGGGAACTTCTGGGTCTGATTGGAAACCTTGATTTAGTCGAACTAGCTAATCCTGAAATCTGTTGTGGCTCTGCAGGAACTTATAATCTAGAACAACCAGATAATGCTGCCGAGTTGGGTCGCCGAAAAGCTGAGTCGGTAATTTCCACAGGGGCAGAAGCCGTTGCGTCCGGGAACATTGGTTGCCTAACACAATTAGGCATTCATCTTAAACGTCAAGGTTACGCAATTCCGACCTACCACACCGTTCAACTCCTTGACATGGCGTACCAGGGAGCCTGAGAAATAATTAACTGAGATTAGAGATGGCGACCCATGTTGGTAAGAAACTAGTTTCGCTTAATCCTTAAAAGTGTGGTCAAGAAGAATATTCTTTAGAAAATTTGCGAAAACAGTGGGTTTCATCGCAAAGCGACATGCAGTTAATACCTGCCAGATGTCATTATAGGAACGTGGTTCTCGAACTCATAACATCAATTCATGCAAGACCACAACGAATGGTTATGAATTTTGCCGGTGCTGGCTCACAAGCCCTGGCTTGGCTGCACAGCGTTGGGGGCTCTTCTAATACTATCCTTGAGGCGACCGATCGCTACACACCTGCCTCCCTGATTGAGGCGTTAGAGTTCAAACCTGAGCACTTTACTTCGGTAGACGTCGCTAGAGAGTTGGCCTTGAAAGGTCTTCTAAGGGCTCGAACTCTCGAACCGAAAGAGCCTCATATCTTCGGTGTCGGCTGTACTGCGACTATTGCAACTAATCGTAGTAAGCGCGGTGAACACCGGTGTGTAGTTGCCGTTGCCAGTGTTCTAGGTACAGCTACGTACGAGCTCACGCTCAGTAAGGGAATCCGTAAACGGGAAGCTGAAGAAAACCTCGTTAGCCTTGTAATCCTTAAGGCTGTCGCGGATGCTAAAGGCGTCCTATGCCACCCCGAACTTGATCTACAAGAGAATGAGGAATTACAACAGGATTTTGTTCCAAGCCAAATTTTTGCTCGTTTCATATCTGGGGAATTATCTTGGATTGGTATTCAACCAACAGATGGCTCTCTCATCACAGGAGAGACGCCGAAATGTGTTGGGATATTATCCGGTTCGTTCCATCCCCTTCACCAGGGTCACCTTGGTCTTGCTGAGGCCGCCACAGAATTTCTCAATCTGCCAGTTTGTTTTGAGCTGCCACTCGAGAATGCCGAGAAAGAGCCACTTAGTCCCTTTGAGGTTTGGCGGCGGGTGGGGCAATTTGCTTCCCAAGGCCTTCTCATTTTGACTCGGGAATCTCTTTTTGTTCGCAAGGCAGAGCTTTTTACTAATAGTGTTTTTGTTATCGGTGCGGACACAGCAACTCGCGTGTTAGACCCAAGGTTTTATAACAAGGACCAGGCAGCCCTGCTTTCTGCTCTATCCAACCTAACTAAGCAGGGAATACGTTTTCTGGTTGCTAGTCGTCGTTGTGATGGCGAGGTATTATCCCTGGCTGATATTAATGTGCCTGCAGGTTTCGAACAGTTATTTGAGGCTCTTCCGGAGAACATTTTCTGCATGGATGTTAGCTCTAGCGAGATACGCGAAAATTGGTAGGTAACGAATTACCTTGTATGGCTAGTTATTGATATATAAGTGCCTGTGATTTTGATGCGTACCTGATTACAATTCGGGTAAGACTGGTTTAAAACGATGTAAATTCAACTGGACACCACAACCCTATGACCGATACAATTAGTCGAATTGTATTTCGATCTGCGTACTTATGATTTTGAGTCAAAATCTCAACAAGAACGTTTCATGGTTGTGCTTAGAAAGAAGACGATACCTGCTCTGAACACTTTAGGGGTAGATAAAGTCGGAGTATTCACAACTCAAGAACCCGAGTTGTCACTAATTTTGCTTGTTCCTCACTCAAGCATTGAGAAATTAATTGCGATTCGAGATGATTTGCTTACAGCTAAGGCCGACCTTTCATTACCTGATCCAATGCCAAGACCGATTTTTCGTCAAGCTTCCAGTTCTGTGCTGCGAGGCTTCGATGTAATGCCAAACTACAATCTACCTACTAAAGCTGCTGATCGGGTATTTCAGCTGCGAGTTTACGAGAGCCCTAGTGCTTATGCAGGAAAGAAAAAGATTGAAATGTTTCAGCAGGGAGAACTGGATATTTTTCATCGCGTTGGTCTGAATCCGGTGTTTTTTGCAGAAACCTTGATCGGAGCGCAGTTACCTAGTTTGACTTACATGCTTGCTTTTCGCGATATGAATTCTTTAGATTGCGCCTGGGAGCTTTTTAGGAACGACTCGGTTTGGGACGAGCTCAGCAATCGACCAGAGTACTCGAACGAGCTCCTTATTAGAAATATAAATAACAAATTAGTTTTTCCAACTGAGTTCTCCCAAATGTAGCAAACTGAAATTTAGGAGTCCTTTTGACGAAGCTCTGAAAAAACCACAGCGTGGTTCTTGATGTTAGTTTCGAGGCCATGTTTTCTGCATAGTAACTCGAAAGAATGCTTGCGCCGTTTAGCTTTAACCTTGGAAGAACCACTACCAGCGTGGATTCGGTAAACGACACTGGGAGATTCGATCGTTTTAAGAGGGTAACCTGCAGCGGTTACCCTAAGGTGCCAATCCCAATCAAAATAACCACCGACCGTAGCATCAAAGTCTCCTAGTTCCTTATGAAATACCCGGGGGTAAGTTAAACCTGCAACCAGTAGCGTGTTGTCCTTTCTTAGGCTACAAGGATCGGCTTTTAGGTCCCACAGATGGCGGTTACCTCCCTCCTCTTCAATCATCCACCCGAAGCTGTGTACCAAGGCTGGTTCAGTCGTAAGGAGGGTTTTCACTTGAGATAGGTAATCAGGAACAGCTAGTAAGTCATCGTCATCCAGAAGGACTATATGATCCCCATTGGCTAATCGTACTCCTGCATTGCGGGCTTCTACTTGGCCTGTACCCGGGTTTTGTATGGCTTTAATTCGTGAATCGTTTAAATCACGAACTACTTGGATACCTGAACCATCCCCATCGTCCACAACCACTACTTCCCAGATCTCCCCTAGCTGTCTTTGTATGCTACGTAGTTCCTCGAGAAGGTACTCCGGCCGGTTGTACGTGGGTGTAATTACTGAAAAGTGCACTTAAACCAGCATAACTTTTTGCTTAAAGATGATTGTTAATTTTTGTTGCTTAGTTTGCAGAGTCCTTCACACGTAAGCTAGCGGATTGAATTTAGGAAACACTTTCGTCGTCCGTTATTGATTGACGATTTTGAAGTGGAATATTCGCATGGCAATGCGTTCGTTTACATTAACTCGATGAGGATTAGTGTTGCTTCCAGAGAAAAGTTGTAGGACCAAGGCGTATTTTCCTGGCTTTATCCTATTTCGAAGTTGAAAATCTACTTGCGCTTTGATACCAGTTTGGAGATCCTCGCTTGTCAATACTGTCCGGAAAATGTTGGGCTTTGTTTCGGCGTTTGCGAAAATTTGGTGAGTTGCTTGAACGTAACCTCCAGAATTCTGGAGTTTAATTACACTGAGAAATAACACCGCTTCTCTGTGTAGCGTTTCTGGATTTCCCATATGGAGGTTTATTGTTAGTGCACCATCGTCTCCCGCTCGGTACTGTTGGGCTATGTTTGTGTCGATTGATACTTCTTGTGCAACAGCAATGTTAATCAGTAACCATGCCGTCAGACCAGTACGCCGAAGATCCACGGGTCAACCGTCCCATTCAGGTCCATCCGTAGGATCGACTAGACGTTCTTTCCTGCTAAGGTTGTGGATGGCATCCATTTCGGTTGGGGATAACTCAAAATCAAAAATACTAATGTTAGATAGCCTATGTTCTGGACTCCCTGCTTTGGGTACCGCCGCTACTCGTTCTTGTTGAACAAGCCAGCGAAGTGTAATTTGGACAGGGTTCTTATCGTACCTGGATCCAATTTCAACCAATAATGGATCTGTCAAAACACGCCCCTTCGCTATAGGGCTATAAGCCGTTAAAAGATGACCATATTTACGAGCTTGTTTTAGCAGTTGGGATTGGGAAAGGTACGGGTGATACTCCACCTGGTTGCAGAAAATGTCGACAACCTCTCTTGCATCTTCAACAAGATTGGTAGGAAAATTACTGACTCCTAAATGACGAACAGAACCTTCATCCACCAAAAGCGAGAGGCTTTCGAAGGTTTCTTGAAGAGGAACTTCATTATTTGGCCAGTGAAGTAGAACTAGATCAATGGTGTCCGTATTAAGCTTTCTTAGGCTTTCCTCCACGGAAGCTCGGGCACATGCCCGAGCAAAGTTAGTAGGACGTACCTTAGTGGTCAAAAAGATTTCGTTACGTGGAAGGCCCGAATTACGTATAGCCAATCCTACCTCTGCCTCATTCTCGTAAGCTTGTGCTGTGTCGATGTGACGATAGCCAATTTCGAGGGCATGTTCTACTGCCTCTTTACACTGCTCGCCCCTCATCGGCCAAGTTCCGAAACCGAGAGTCGGGATTAAGACCCCCCGAACATCGATGTGCATCATTGGACTGTCTCCATATGGCCAGTCTACCTGGCTAATTACTGTTAAGCCAACAAACCTAAGGTTTCTGCTACACTCTTCATCACCATGGCTACGGTGGAGAAAAAAGGTCTACTTGGGATCGACATAGGTGGTTCCGGCATAAAGGGTGCGTTAGTTGACGTTGACCAGGGGGTGTTAGTCGCAAATCGATTTCAAGTACCAACACCGTTTCCTTCTACCCCCAATGCCATAGCTAAAGTAGTGGGAAACATTGTTGAACATTTCGATTACAAAGGCTCTATAGGTTGCACTTTCCCAGCAATAATCCAACAAGATATTGCATTATCGGCGGCCAACGTAGATGCTGCTTGGATTGGTACCAACGTTGTTAGCCTGTTTTGTGATGTTACACGTCAGCCGGTTTATGTCCTCAATGATGCTGACGGAGCTGGGGTTGCTGAAATGGTATTTGGGGCTGGGCGTGCCGAGAGTGGAGTGGTTTGTATGCTCACGTTCGGTACTGGGATTGGTAGTGCTCTGTTTATTGATAGTCAACTGGTACCTAACACGGAACTTGGGCACTTGGAATTGAATGGGCGTGAGGTCGAACCGTGGGTTGCTCCTCGCGTTCGTAAGAATGAGAATCTGAGTTGGAAGTGTTGGGCAAAGAGAGTCTACGAGTACCTTCAGTATTTAGAGTTTATTTTTTCTCCTGACCTTTTTATTATTGGGGGTGGTGTTAGCGGTCAAAGTGAGAAGTTTTTTCCCCATCTTAAAATCAAAACAGCAATTACCCCTGCTTTGCTAGGGAATGAAGCTGGTATTGTTGGTGCTGCCTATTTAGCTAGTCGAACATCAACAACCATCCGGTAAATCCTAATCGCTTTAGTTTTGTGGAAGGTGAGATCAAAAAAGATCGAGATCTGATTAGTTACTTTAAGGCAGGATAGATGCCAAGTTTTCTCTTTCGCATAAGCTGGCACCCCTTTAAAGAGATTGGTCCTGGAGCGACCTGGTTCGTAATTCCGAACTCTCAACAGTTAAGTTCCTAGCAATCCTGTATGCTCATGCGTACCGTTATGCGAGGGGAGGGGTTATGGAAATACGTACTGCAAGCCGAGTCAATGACCTTTTTGAATCAGTTATTCGTAGTACAAGCGTGCATGCCATGTCGTGCGGTGCTATCAGCCTGGGTCAGGGATCACCTGACTTCGACCCTCCGGAGGAGCTTATTGAGGCTGCGAGGCTAGCACTAAGTGAAGGCCACCACCAGTACGTACCCACCTGGGGCCTGCCTGAATTGCGAAACGCCATTTCTAAAAAAACCGCTCGATTCTACGGTTTCCAGCCAGATCCTGAAACAGAGGTAACGGTCACCTGTGGGGTAACAGAAGGCGTAATTGCTGCCTTGATCGGAGTTGTTGACAAGGGCGATAGGGTAGTAATCCTAGAACCTGCTCATGAAAATTACCATGCTGGTGTTGTGTTCGCAGGAGCAGAGCCTTTATGGGTGCCAATCAGGCCACCCGATTATGGTCTTGATTTAGATGAGCTCGAACGAGCCTTTCAACAACCTAAGGTTCGAGCTTTCATCTTCAATACACCGCACAACCCAACAGGTCGAGTGTTCAATCGGGAGGAACTTAGTTTCATTGCTGATTTATGTCAAAAATATGGCGTTATTGCCATCAGTGACGAGATATACGAGCATATGGTTTATGACGATTGTGAGCACATTCCCATTGTGACCTTGCCCGGCATGGCTGATAGAACAATCACCATTAGTGGGCTTTCTAAAAGTTACTCCGTGACGGGGTGGCGAGTGGGTTACGTTACAGCTCCTTCTTTGCTCACTGAGGCTCTACGCAAGGTCCACGATTTCACCACGATTTGCGCTCCATCACCTCTGCAACGCGCTGCCGTGGTTGCTCTAGAGTTGAATGATGATTACTACGCTTGGCTTACTGCCTATTACGCTGACCGCCGAGACCAAATGCTAGGAATCCTCACCAGGTCTGGATTTGAACCTTCGGTACCTGAGGGGTCTTATTACACAATGGCCACCTTTTCTGCCGTCTCGGCAGCTTTTGGACTCAATGATGACGATAACGAGTTTGTTTACTGGCTAATTGACGAGATTGGGATTGGGACAGTACCTGGCTCGAGTTTTTACCGAAGTGATCCAGAGCTTGGGAGGGGTCGAGTCCGTTTTGCTTTTCCTAAGCGGGATGAAACTCTAATCGAGGTTGACCAACGTTTTGAGAAAATCCGGGACCAGCTGCACTGAAACGGGGTGGTTGGAGTAGAAACTAGTTCAAAGAAGAACTCTGAAAGGGACTTGCCACCTTACGGTCCAAACCAGCCATCAGGAGCCAGTGGCGCCTTCACACTTATGGGGGGTACTTTGGTGAGTCGTCTGACTGGGCTTCTACGAAATTCCCTTCTTAACCAGCTTTTCCCCCAAACTGTTACTGACGCGTTTACTGTGGCATTTAAGGTGCCTAACCTATTTCGCGAGCTTTTGGCTGAGGGGGCGCTTACAAACTCCTTTGTTCCGATCTACCGAGGTCAATCTCAACCCGATGCTCGTCGCTTAGCCGGAGCTCTGGCTGGAATGTTGTTTTTGGTTAATGGAATACTTCTTTTGATTACAACGTTAGCAGCCCCTTGGGTTGTTAGATTACTCTTAGGTAGCGAGGGGAGTGTCGATTTCGAGCTGGCCGTACAGCTCACGCGGGTGGTTTTCCCATTTCTTGCTGCAATTTCATTTTCTGCTCTAGCTATGGGTGTTTTACAGGCGAATGAACGGTTTATCGGTCCAGCTTGGGCTCCGGTGGCGCTTAACGTAGTTACAGTAGTACTGATGTTGATTTTCCCGTCCCAGGCGGTACCTCTGGCACTAGCTTTTGTTTTTGGTGCGATTGCACAATTTCTTATTCAGATACCGTTTTTGGTTCGGTACAAACTTCTTCCTAAGCTGGGACACTTCTGGCACCCCGAGCTGGCCATTGTGTTGGTTCTTATGGTTCCGTTCGCTTTTACAACTGGCGCTAGACAGGTTCTTAACGTAATTTCTACTCGCATCCTTAATAGTCTCGAAGCCGGTAGCCAAACAGCTTTCTTTAATGCGGATCTTTTCCTCAGTTTAGCCTTAGGTCTATTTAGTATATCTCCAGCTCTGGCCTACTACTCCCGTCTTAGCGCAAATGCTTCAGAGGAGCCGGCGGCTTTTTCGAAGACGTTACTTGAAGGGCTCCGTTTAATCGCTTTTTTCACTGCACCGGCTGGATTGTTACTATTAATTGTTCCTGATGCAGCAGTTAATTCGGTTCTCAATTGGATAACAGCCTTCCAACCTGGGACCGGTACCAATCCGCGGACCCTAGAATTGTCGGCTGATGCATTGGCCCCGTTAGGCCTAGCGGTTTTTCCGCTTGGAGTTTCCAACTTGTTGATGCGCACTTTCTATATACGCCGTGAGGTGCGATGGCCAATCGCCGTTACTGCTATCTTTATTATTTCTAGTGGAGTGCTTTACACGTTACTAGTTCCACCCTTAGGAATTGTAGGTATGTCTTGGGGTCTCGTTATTGCAGCTTGGTTGCAACTCATTTTACTACTAGGGCTTGTTACTCGAAGAGAGCGGTTTCGTTGGGCTGCGTTTTGTCGTTACGCCATCGCTGTTTTAGGGATCGCGGGCTTTGCCTGTGGTGTAACCTACTTGATTCTGCAAATGGTACCAATTGCGACGAATTGGGTGGGATTTTTTACACGTGCCATTTTGGCGACTGGGGTGTTGGCCGCAGTTTACCTGTTTATTAGTTCTTTTCTTGGTTTTTCTGAAATTCAACGCCTTAGGATAGGCCGGTACAGCCGTTAAACCTAGAGCGAAATCGTAGCTAAATCGATCTCTTCATTATTTTTGGCTCGAGTTGACGAGTTATTACAGTTGGTCTCTTATTAGGAGCTTAGATAAACGTCCAGCTGAGCATGACGTCAGACGATGCCTCGTGCTAGCTTGGATAGGTCATGAAGAAACTTGAGCTTAGATCCTGCTGTACGCCGGAGCGTGTGACAAATGCGCAGAGTCGACACGCTGGAGTTTCATTTGAGACAAATAACCTGAGACCTTTATCGTATCAGGGAATGACAAAGCTTTCCGGTGGAGCTTTTCTAATGGGAAGTAACGACAAGTCTTTTCCCGCTGACGGAGAGGCTCCAGTTAGAGAGGTGACTATCGATCCTTTTTGGATTGATACCTGTGCCGTAACTAATGCAGAATTTTCAGCTTTCGTCGAAGCCACCGGATATCAGACGGAAGCTGAAAATTTCGGTTGGTCGTTTGTTTTCTACCAATTTCTACCTAATGGTTTAGCAGGTACCCGGGGTGTAACTGAGGCACCTTGGTGGCGCCAAGTTTCGGGTGCTTCCTGGCAACACCCTGAGGGACCAGATTCAGGAGTAGATCACAGAAGTGATCATCCTGTGGTTCATGTGTCTTGGAATGATGCCACGGCCTACGCGAATTGGGCTAATAAGCGACTTCCTACTGAAGCTGAATGGGAGTTTGCTGCTCGGGGTGGCCTTGAGCAAAACACATATCCTTGGGGCAATCGCCTGAGTCCGAAGGGAAAATACCGCTGTAACATATGGCAAGGTACGTTCCCAAAGAATAACACTGGGAAAGACGGTTATTTGGGTACGGCACCTGTCGATACCTTTGAGCCAAATGGATACGGTCTTTATAACATCGTGGGTAATGCGTGGGAGTGGTGCTCAGACTGGTTTAGTGAACAGTATCACCGAGATATGTTGAGCGAAGAGAGTATTAACCCTAAGGGCCCTTCAGTGGGAGATTATAGGGTTACTAAGGGTGGCTCATACCTATGTCACGATTCGTATTGTAATCGCTACCGTGTGGCGGCTCGGACAAGGAATACCCCTGACAGTAGCACTGGTCATATGGGTTTTAGACTTGTACGCTCCATAAAAACAGGTTAGACGGCTAAAGATTTAAATGTTGTCCATTGTGAGATGTGGCTGACGTTCACTTGCTTAGATTACATTGCTATAGATTAAGCCTTATGATTTCTTGAATACCAAGGCTGCGTTTTGTCCGCCAAATGCAAAGTTTTGACTAATGCCGTATTCAACTTGCTGTTGGCGCGCTTCATGAGGAATGTAGTCGAGGTCAAGTGCGGGGTCTGGGTCGTGGAGGTTCCGTGTAGGGGGAAGGATGCCGCTGTAGAGTGCCTGAATGGCAGCTATTGCTTCAATACCACCACCAGCGCCTAGCAGATGGCCGGTCATTGATTTTGTGGAAGAGACTGGGGGTACCGAATCAGTGCCGAAAACAGTTTTTAGGGCCAGGGTTTCATTTAGGTCATTCGCTGAAGTACTCGTACCGTGAGCATTTATATAACCGATTTGATCTGTACGTAAACCGGCTGACTTCAGGGCTCCTTGGAGACAGCGGACAGCGCCACTACCCCCCGGTGCTGGGGCTGTCACATGGTGAGCGTCAGATGTCGTAGCGTAACCAACGATCTCCGCTAATATCCGGGCACCCCTACGACAGGCATGGTCGTAATCTTCGAGAACAAGGATACCGGCACCCTCACCAGCGACGAAACCATCTCGGCTAGCTGAGAATGGCCGGCTTGCTGTTTCAGGACTGTCATTACGGGTTGAGAGGGCTCGCATTACAGCAAAGCCACCAATTCCCATTGGGGTGATCGGTGCTTCGCTACCGCCAGCGATCATATAAGTAGCTTCACCTCTTTCGATTATGCGAAAGGCATCACCTATTGCACCCGAACTTGTTGAGCAGGCGGTTACTACCGTACTGGTAGGTCCTAGCAGTTTATAGCGCATAGCAACATGGCCGCTGGCCATGTTGGCGATTAACATGGGGATAAAATGCGGACTCATCCTCATTGGACTTCTTTCGAAACTGATTCGTGCTTGCCGTTCCCAGGTCTCAATGCCGCCAACGCCACTGCCAATAAGGGTCCCAGTTTGTTCCCCTGCGATGTCGTCCTCAGTGAGGCCGGCGTCCTGAAGGGCTAAGGCAGCTCCAACTAAGGTGAAGTGGACGAAGCGGTCAAGCCGTCTTGCTTCACGCCGTTCGATGTATTTATCTATGTCAAGGTCGACCTCACCAGCAATCTGTACGCTTAGATCGCTGGCGTCGAATCTTGTTATGCGTCTAATGCCGTTCTTAGCTTCTTGTTGGGCCTTCAGATAAGCATCCGCACCTACTCCAATGGGAGTGACGGGGCCAACCCCCGTTACAACAACTCGATTCATTTCTGAAACCTTTCGCTAATGGAGGGGGGGACCACACGTTGGTGCCGAATAGGCACCAACTGATCATGCCCTTTCGGCAATGAACTTGACAGCGTCTCCAACAGTTCGGATATTTTCGGCTTCTTCGTCTGTGATCTCAATAGCAAACTCATCTTCTAAACCCATAATCAGTTCTACAACGTCGAGTGAATCGGCGCCAAGGTCGTCCACGAAGGAAGCCTCGGCATTTATGTCACCCGCGTCGCTGTCTAATTTGTCGGCAACAACTTGTCGAATTTTTGTTAAGATCTCTTGTTCGTCCACACTGACCTCCATAATTTTCCTTGTAGCACGATATTTTCGGGATTTTAAACTTCCCGATCCAGGCGATTCTAACACGCCGTTTTTGCTTAAGGCATTACCATGCCACCATCGACAGGTAAGGTTTGGCCGTTGATATAAGAGGCATCTTTGCTTGCAAGGAACACTACAGCTTTTGCTACCTCATTAGGTTGGCCGAAACGTCCAACCGGGATCTGACTAAGATATTGCTCTTTAAGTTCGTCAGGTAGGGTATCTGTCATATCTGATTGGATAAATCCGGGTGCGACTGCGTTAACGGTGATTCCCTTAGCTGCGTACTCACGAGCAAGTGACTTAGTCAACCCAATGATACCCGCTTTAGCTGCTACATAGTTGGCTTGACCCGCGTTCCCGAGCAATCCACTTACGGAAGATATATTAATGATGCGGCCAAATTTTTGACGTATCATGCCTCGAAGGACAGCTTTAGCCAAATAGAAAACTGAAGAGAGGTTGGTATCAATAACGGACTGCCAATCTTGGTCCTTCATTCTTAGGACAAGCGTGTCGCGAGTTATACCAGCGTTGTTTATTAACACCTCTAGCCCACCGAACTCTGTGACAACATTATTGATGAGCTCTGAGCAATCCGTAGAGTTTGCAACGTTGCCAGAAAAAACGGTGGATTTCCCACCGGCACCAAGGATTTCAGCAGCTACTTCTTCCGCTGATTCTTTTGAATTGACATAGTGTACAGCAACCCGGTACCCACAACGGCCGAATTCTAACGCCATTGATCGTCCGAGGCCTCTACTAGAGCCAGTTATCAGTACTCGTTGTTCTTGGTTAACAGAGTTCATGTCACCTCCTGAATTGCTTGTTGTACTGTCGTTGAATCAACCACAGCTTTGGCCTCGACACCTTCAATGTTACGGTTCACCAGCTTGGTCAGAATATCTCCAGACCCAAATTCTAGGAACCGGACGACGCCAAGTTTTACTAAACGCTCCAAACTTTCTTGCCACCGGACCGTTGCCGCTACCTGTTGGGTAAGTAGGTCAGCGGCTTCGTGAGTATCATTTAGAAGGTCGGCGGTGACATTAACTACAATTCCGAAGGAGGGTTCGCTGAATGTGATTTCTGCTAGATCAGCTGCTAGGCGCTTAGCAGCTGAAGTCATAAGGCTACAGTGGAATGGGGCCGAAACTTTGAGCGGAACTACCCTAGCACCTTTTTCTTTTAGGATCTCTGCAGCTTTGTTTACTGATTTGACCTCACCAGAGATTACGGTCTGGTTAAGGGAGTTGAAGTTTGCAGGTTCAACCACGCCGCCTGTCTCTTGGCAAACTTGTTCAACTATAAGAGGAGAGATCTTTAGGACAGCAGCCATTGTCCCCTTTCCCTTAGGGACAGCTTCTTGCATGTAAATTCCACGCTTCCTTACTAATCGGAGGACTTCCGAAAGCGGCAGTGATCCAGCTGTGACGTGTGCAGTGTACTCACCTAGGCTATGACCAGCAGCATAATCGGGTTCTTGGCCTCCGGCTTCTCGATAAGCAGCAAAGGCAGCAGCACCTGCTGCAACCAGGGCAGGCTGTTGGTTGGCGGTGTTCTGTAATTCCTCAGTTGGTCCCGAAAACATTAGTTGCAACAAACCAGGTAGTGTAGCGTCGGCCTCGTCAAGAACCTGGCTAGCGCTGGGATGATTGTTGTAAAGGTCCTTAGCCATTCCAACAAACTGCGATCCCTGGCCTGGGAAGAGGGCAGCAAGTTTACCGTTCATTATTACCCCAGGTGAGGACGCTAGCACCCCAGGTTAGTCCGGCACCAAATGAGACCAGTAAGAGGTTGTCACCATCCTTGATGCGACCATCGTCAAAAGCGTGCTTAAGGGCTAGCGGAATGCTTGCCGTAGAATTGTTACCGTATTCATCTACCGTTACTACGACCTTTTCAGGAGGTAACTCGAGAAGCTCGCGTGCGGCGTCAATAATACGAAGATTAGCCTGATGGGGGACAAAAAGGCTGATATCTTGTCTGCTTATACCTGCCTTGTTTATTGCTTCAATAGTAGCAGTTCGCATTACACGAACAGCGAACTTAAACACCTCGCGACCATTCATTACAACTCGGTCAGCTAGGGGTTCACCATTCGGTAATCTCGAACCTATGGCACGTTGGTGCAGGTGTTGGGCGCCACTACCGTCTGCTCCTAGAACCATGGATTTGAAACCGAATGGTTCTGGTACTGCTTCTACTACGCAAGCTCCGGCACCATCACCAAAAAGCACAGCGGTTGCTCGGTCTTCCCAATCAACTACTTTGGTAAGAGCTTCTGAACCAATAGCTAATACCTTGCTAAATTGTCCTGACTCTACATATGCTCGGGCTGCTGAAAGTGCATAGATCCACCCCGGGCATGCCGCGAGTAAATCAAAACCCCCCGCTTGTAGTTCGAAGTGATTCTGGACTAGGGCAGCGGTGGCTGGAAAAAAAGCGTCGGGAGTGTTGGTTGCAACTATTACTAACTCGACACCTTCGATCGCCGATTTCCCGTTTCTAGCGATTAAGTCTTCAACACTTCGAATAGCCATATCCGATGTGAATTCATCGTCTGCCGCTACATGCCTCTTGCGGATGCCTGTACGAGTCCGGATCCACTCGTCAGAAGTGTCTAAGGTCCTCTCAAGATCTTCATTTGTAATGATCTTGTTTGGGGCGTAGGCACCCAGGTAGGTTAGACCCGCTCTTATGGCTCTGACGGTCACTTGATCACGTCCACTCTGGTACACGCCTGGGTCCTATCACCCCAGGTCACAAAAAGACAACTAGACTATGTTGGGATGAAGATGGTCCCATTGTAAGCTACTTAGATCTCGAATAACCAAAAAGTGTCAGCAAGAACAATGTGGCCGTTGTCAGGCGTCCATCTCGATCACTTGGCGACCAGCGTAGCTCCCGCATTCGGGACAGACGACGTGTGAGGGTTTCATTTTCCTACATTCAGGACACTCTACCAGCGCTGGGGCACTAAGGGCGTGGTGACTTCGGCGTTTATCACGACGGGATTTAGAAGTACGTTTCTTGGGTACTGGGTGTTTGGCCATGAGATATCTCCTTAGTGCAATGAATTACTGCAGATCTAGATCCTTAAGAACAGCAAATACGGAAGGGTTACCACTTTTAGGGTTCTCTACCATCTCAGGATGATCGTTAAGATTTACTCCGTCAAGCGAGAGGCCTCTACAACTCTCCTTACAAAGCGCTGTAAGTGGAAGGTCTATGGCAAAAAGTTGGATCAGCATTGGTCCAAAATCTACCTCGGTTTGCCCAAAAATCAAAAGGTCCTCGTCTTCCTTACCATCACCCAATTCTGCGAGGGTAAGTTGCGTGGTGCCAGGTACATAGTTCATCGGGTAGAAAAAGTCAGACGCGATTTTTGAGGGGACTTTTTGTAGGCAACGTCTGCAATCTATTAACGCAGTTCCTTTGATGTTTCCCTCCACAAAAAAGTCGTCATCCCCACCAATGTTACGCACGACAAGGTGCCAAATGAGGGGATTTTCTAGTTGTATCCCAAGCTCCTTAAAATGCTCAGCTTCGGTCGTTAGCTGTCCATTACCCTTTACTTCGTCTGGCGAATCTGGGTTATGACGAAGAAGCTGAGCAAGGTTAAGTGTAGCGTCAGAGTAAGACAGCATCTCTCCAAGGTAAAGGCTTTTCGAAGGGGGTGTCAAGCGTTTGGGTGCTTCTGGGTTAGTTCTTTATCGTATTAGCTGGCAGGAAAGACGTCAGTTTATGGGAAATTCGGGCAACTGATTTTGAACTTTCTTATTCCTGGGAATGTTCGATAAACTTAGTTACCGTTCTTGCATTAACAATCATCAGGTCAGGGCAACTGGATTGACAACTTAGGTATACTTTGCCGATGTTCTTAGTCATTCCGGCTGTCGATATCCAAAAAGGTCAAGCTGTCCGTTTGTATGAAGGTGATCCCAAGCGCGAGACTGTATATTTCCACCGCCCTCTTGACGCTGCCAAACATTGGGCAGATCTAGGGGCGGAGTGGATACATTTGGTGGATCTAGATGCGGCTCTTGGTAATGGTGAAAATCGGTCGCCGATTCTCGAGATTGCCGATACAAAGATTGCTCGGTTTGAGGTGGGGGGAGGTATTCGGAGTTTCGAAGCAGCCTGCACCTGGCTTGAGAGAGTAGAGCGGGTTGTCCTCGGTACGATCGCGACGCAAAAGCCAGAAGTGGTACATGCTTTGGTAGAAAAATTTGGGTCCCAACGAGTGGCTGTATCAATTGACGCCCGAGATGGGAAAGTAGCTGTTCGAGGGTGGGCTGAAATCACCGAAGTAGCTGCAACTGATTTAGCAAGTTTGATGGCAGATCAAGGTGTGCGTCAACTTATCTACACCGATGTTAGCCGTGATGGGACTATGCTTGGAGTGGATCCAGAACCTGTGCATGATATACGTTCGGCATTTCCACATACCTTGATTGCAGGGGGTGGGGTCGCGACTGATGCAGACATCGATCTTTACGAGGAGCTTGGGCTCGATGGTTGTATAGTCGGGCGGGCCCTTTATGAGGGAAAGGTCAGTTATCCCCGAACTGCCTGAAGTCGAAACAATTCGGCTCGAATTAGAACCTTGGCTTTATGGCAAGACAATATTGGGAGTACAGTTGGTTGACGCCCTGCCTGGGCCAAAGTACGCCAATCTCGAAAGAGCTGCGTCGCAGCGAATAACAGATGTGACTCGCCGCGGGAAATTTTTACTGCTGCCGCTATCCGGTGGGGATGAGTTGATCATCCACCTTGGCATGACAGGGGTGGTAACTCCCCGTCGTCCAGATCAACACCTACGTGTCCAATTGGTACTCGATGATGAAGGTCCGAATTCAATCCTATACTTCTGCGATCCTCGCCGCTTTGGCCGCTTCTTAGTTGTCCCGAGGGGTGATTACAGTGATCTTCCCACACTCCAGAATATGGGGCCCGAGCCTCTCGAAGGAACCTTTACTAAAGCGAAATTTACTCAGGCTCTTGCTCGGTCGGGCACCGCTGTAAAGGCATATCTTCTTACTCAAAAGCCTGTAGCAGGGTTGGGGAACATATATGCTGATGAGGCTCTGTGGCGTGCTCAAATTCACCCCCAGACACCGGCTCGTCACGTTCCAGTATCGAAAATAGCAGCATTACAAAGTGCTATTAAGGAAGTCTTAATCGCAAGCCTGGAAGCCCAAGGAACCACGCTTAATGACTACCGCACTGTCAACGGGAATGTAGGGACTTATCTTGAAGAGTTGAACGTGTACGGTCATTCTAATGAACCTTGTCCTCGCTGTGGTGTTCAAATCAATAAGATTACTCTAGGGGGTCGGGGTACGCATTTTTGTCCCAAGTGTCAGAAAGCGGAAACCTAAAAAGACTCATAACCACTAACTTTTGACTCGATTGAAAGTAGCTTAATCAGGTAAAATTTGCAGAATTATAATCGTGAGACTATTTTCTTGTGTGGTGAGCATAAATGGTCAATTACAGGTGCTTCTTTCCAAGATCCTAATGCCAATCGTATGCTGGGTCACATGAGTCATAACACTAATATCCAGGTCCGATTCGTTGATACTGACGCTTTGGGTCACGTCAACAACAGTGCCTTTGCTCATTATGCTGAGGATGCACGTATTAGATTCTTCCAAGATCTTGGCGGTAAACTTGGCCACTTAATATTAGCTCGTTTAGCTATAGACTTTCGGAACCAGGTTCACTTTGGTAACGAACTCACGGTTACTACGCAAGTTGCAAACGTGGGTACAAGCAGCATACGTCTTCAGCAGAAGATTAGGTCCAGACTTAATGATTTGGCAGTTGCAGCTGAGGTCGAGTCAGTAGTGGTTTATTTTGACTACCAGGCTAACCATCCAATACCTGTTCCCGAAGGCCTTAGGAAGAAACTAGATCCTTTTCGCGTGATTTAACCCCGCAATTAGTTTTGATAGAGATCGGTTTTCCGGGATGGGTCACCACTTATGACTACGTGGATAATATGCTTGGTAAGTGGGTTTTTCACTGCTACGGCTGATAGGGTGGGTAATAAAGATGAGAAAATTTGCTCTTCAAGTTGGTGTATTACTGCTGCCGGTGTTTAAACGTTCACGAGTCTCCCATCTTGTACTATTGATGGGCGCGTTCGTAGTAATCTCATCGTATTCCTGTGCTGAGGGCATGCGCCCGGCCTGGCACAGCTCCGAGCTTATCGATGTTCGCACCGGTGAGGCTTTCACGTTGGCTACTTTTACTGGTAAAACTGTCTTTGTTCAGCCTATGGCAACATGGTGCATCCGTTGTAAAAGGCAGCTTATTAGTGTCGCGGAAGCAAGTTTGGAACTTCCACCGGAAGAGGTCGTATTCTTGGCGCTTTCCGTAGAAGGAAATCTACCAGCTCGGCGCCTCGTTTCTTATGCTGAGAGTAACGGCTGGACTTGGACCTTTGCAGTAGCCACGACGGATCTTCTCATTGCTCTTGTTGATTCTTTCGGACATACTGTTACTAATCCTTCTGCTACCCCACATTTCCTGATTAGTCCTGAGGGAGTTACCGGCTCCCTATCCACCGGTCTCGTGGGGCCAGACGATATTGTGACCTACGTTCGCCAAGACTTGGTTCCCTGATTGCTGTAGTGGTTAATCAACTACTAGAAGCCTTCTTCTTAGGCAATGTCGCTATTTTGACAAACGCTTGTCTACTCCCCCTTTACCCAGGATTTGTTGCTTTTATCTTGGGAATAGATCCTCAGGGTTTGCAGCGTAGTACTAGATGGTTGGGATTTTTCGTGCTTGGCGGAGTCTTGACGTTGATGATTCTTGTAGGTTTTATTCTGTCACTATTAAACACCTCGTTTGGCGTTCTCCTTCCGTGGTTCGTCCCGACCACCTACATTATCGTGTCGGTATTTGGTGTGTTATTGCTCGTTGGTGTCAATCCGTTTACGAGACTTTCAGTAACTAAAGTACCGGTGCTCCGTAACCGTCGTCTTAGCGCATACCTTTACGGGCTTCTTCTGGCTCCAATGACACTTCCTTGTACTGGTCCTATAATATTAAGTGCTTTTTTGGTGGGTGCGGCTAATGCCTCTGTCCTCACTGACGGCCTACTTTACTTCCTAGTTTTTGGAGTTGGCTTTGGTTGGCCGTTGGTGTTACTTCCGTTTTTGACCTTCTCGATCAGCAAGCGTGCCACAAGTTGGCTATTGTACCGTTACGCTTTTTTTACACGATGTGCAGGGGTTTTGTTGTTGGCTATCGGCTTTTATGGGGTATGGTTCGAAGCGTTTTCTAAGTAAAGTTGATTTATAGATCCTATTTCGATAATTGAGGTGCCAAACTTTTTATAACCATTGATTAGCCATTAATAAACCACGCGCGTACTTCGAAAATCGTGAAGTAGGGTGTTTTATGATTGTTTGAACGTAATCATCTGTAGTTTCAATGGTTGATTTTATTTCCATTACACTTTCATGATCTATGTAAGTACGGTCATTTTTGGTTCTTAAGTCTCTGTAGTGTATTTCTGAATCAAATGTGATTCTGAGGCCCTTTAGTAAATAATATTCTCGCTGATAACTTACTAGCATTACAGGTTTGAGGATGCCATATGTTTGGTCAAAAAATTTTGCTTGGAAGTTACAGAGGAAATTTTGTTGTTCAAAATCACTGACGATTTTGAAACGTCCTTCAATGGACGAAATCTTTTCTTCTTTGGTAGTTTTGGTATCCTGGTTGTACCAGCGTATTCGAACCTTTTTTCTGGGTAAAATACCTTCTTCAGAAGCCGTAAATAGTGCAAGATCTAAAGTATCAAAGTAACAACTGTTTATTTTTCTTCTGGGGTACTGGGGCCTCATACCGGTAGTTAGTAAAGAGGCTTTGAGAAGTTTTTGCTCACTTAATGACAAGCGATACTTATTTTCTTTCCTGAAACTCATTTTTTGCGCCTAAAAATCGGAGATTTCTCTTTCGTTATTGTACCTTTAGCCTTAATTGTTCCCAAAAGATAGAAAATGACTAAATAACCTGATGGTAAGAGAATAAGTAGCAGAAAACCAAGTTGCCATCTGAGAGTATGTTCTTCACCAATGACATCTGGGACTTTCCATATAAATCGTTCAGGAGAAACATCTTTACCCATAAAGTAGGATCTTTTAACCAAAGGCTTAGATTTTGGGATGGTGCTTATGAAATTTAGGAGTTGTTCCTTTTCCTTCGGAAAACTTTTTACTATGTTGGTTATTTCAGAAGGGTCTTTTTCAATATTGAATAATTCGGATTTACCGTTTTGGTAAACTAACTTAAGATTTCCAAGAATAGCTGCCGCGGAATCTTCTCCCATATCAATCAACAAAGGCTCTGCGATTTCCTCAGACTCGAAATTCCCAACACCAATCAAAGATGGATTGGGTCGGCCATGGACTCCTCGTGGGTTTTTGAAATTAGTACCGGCAAGTCTTGCCAGAATCGTTGGAACATCTACAGCTCTCACGACAACATTACTGACTGCGGGTTCAATTTTCGTGTCCCATACTGCGAAACTTAGTACGCGTGACCCCCCATCATAGAATGAACCCTTTTCACCGCGAAGAATAGTTGGTTCTGAATATTTCTCTAGACCCCCATTGTCACTTAAGAATAAAACTAATGTGTTATGACTCTCTCCGGAGTCTTGAATTGCTGACATAATCGTTCCAATTCCATCATCAAGAGCCATAACCATCGCGTTGTAAATTCGTTTGTCTTCAGGAAGATTGGGGTCTGTTTTATCTATATATTCTTTGGGTGCTTGAAAAGGACTGTGGGGAGCATTGAATGCAATATAGGCAAAAAAGGGTTCAGCATTTTTTGCATATTCCTTGATCCATTCTTGAGATTTCTCAGCTATTAATTTTGTGGAATAACCAATTGGCCAAACGGGTTGTTCGTCAATTCGCCAATCATGTTTGCCTTCGATGGTGTGTTCAAAATAATCGATTCGACCATTCAAATGCCCATAAAACCTATTGAATCCCCTACGAGTTGGCCAATATTCTTTTTTTCCATTACCTAGATGCCATTTTCCTACTGCGAATGTCTGATAGCCTGCTTCGCTTAAGACTTCAGGCAGTATCTCGGTTGCTACTGGTAGTCCGTGGCGGTGGTACCAACTGATTACCGTATTGTGCATTCCGAGGGCAGCTGCATGTTGGCCAGTCATAAGTGCAACTCGGGTAAAGGTACATGCTCTAGTAGCATAAAATCTTTCAAGTCTAAGGCCTCCCAAGGAATAATTATCGATATTTGGGGTTGGTATTTTTCCTTGGTGGTAGGAGGCATCTGCCCAACCAAGGTCATCTGCGACTATCAAAACAATATTCGGTCTCGTCTCTATAGCGAAACATGGCGCAGCTGAAAAAAACAAAAGGGAGGTGATTACCAAACTACGACTCGCCAGATATATTCTCAGTTTTGGGGTTAAGACTTCCAAAATTAGGTCTGTATAACTACCACACGGTAGTGTCACGTTTTTTGTAAAGCGTCTTAGCTTAAACATAATCTTATATCTTGGTTAAAAGTAGAAAATAGCGAAAGACTTGCAGTATCAAAATAGCGAGTTACTATTTTTTTGATGCTCAATTTTTACTCCGAAAAAGTGATGAGTTCTTGTCCTCTGCGTATTGCCCCGCGCATTCTATATGTTTGAGATTTGCTACTCCGCCACCGAATTCTTGTTTCTTCTGAACAGCTTCTACACAGATAGTGACGTTTCTTACTTTTGCATTTGTGACCACCAAACTCGAAAAGTCCTTAACGGACATTCCAATAAATGCAGAATGAATCGATATGTCGTTAACTTCGAATTGGGATTTCTCGCCAACTGATAGTGCCTTGTCTTGACAATTCACGAGAGAAGCATAGTTAATTTTGTAGATGCCACTGCTCACATCTAAGCAGTCATTACCCGCAGTTTGGACCTCAATATCAACCAGGGTTAACTGCGAAAAATCTAAGTCAATTGCGTCGGCATAAGCATCTTTTACCTCAAGCAAAGAAATGTTTCCCCATGAATTTACAATGTTTAAGCTATCCTCACATTGTCCGCCCGTAATGTGTAGTGAAGTGTGATTGAATTTGGAATTGTAAAAATTTAAGCAGCCCGTCATCCCGTGAATGTTGAATCTCTGTAAGGAAGGGTCTTCTTTATTGACAGGTAGTCCTTGAAAAGTAATGTTCCACTCAGATATATCGGCATCGCGAAAGAGTACCCAATCTTTCGGATTTGATTGGGTAATTACGATGACCCTTTCTTTTTCTTTGATAATTACAGATGTGCTCAAAGAACTCAAAATATTTCCCTCAAGCAGCTTGATTTCCTTAAGGTTGGCTCTCTCTTCTTGAAAATCTAGTTGCATCGAATTTTCTGGTAATAATACATGCCGCATTCCGTCTAAGACATTCTTACTTAAGATGCTTGCTAATGCTTCAGGGCTAACTATAGCCGTGGTTTTATCCTGGTAAGTGAGAAGAAAATTTTGGTTGTTTACTTTTATTGAGGATACGTGTTTCTGATCAAGGTTGCGTTTTAATACCCGAGAGTTATACAACTCATGTTCACTGAGGTTACCTGGATGAGGTGGTATCGGTACTTCTAGTTCACTTATTTTTGTTTGAAGAGAGACTACGTTAGCGTGTACTTGGGACAGGCTTTCCTCGAAAAAATTCTGTTTAACACTGTTAAATCGAATAACTCTATTCTGAAACTTAGGCAGTAGTTTTGATTTAAACTCTGGTGTTCCCAAGATGCTTGTGAAAGGAAAAACGTAATCGCTCTTGAATGCGAAGCTCAATTCTTCAATAGTGAGCCTGTTAGCTTTCATACTAAGATCAATGGGGATCGTAAGTGTGAGCATTCCATCGTAGTAAATTGGTTCGAAGCTATCCTTAAAAGAATTATAATAAAAGCGTCTATTGTGTGGTCGCAGGGCATGCCAACCTTTCATCGCTAACATTAGGAAGTGAAAATCTTCAAATGCGCTATTATCAGGAAATAGCATTAAGGCTTTATTTTTGTAGTTAGTATAGGCAAGATAAGCGTTTTGTAATTTAGGGAATGCAGATAACGTAATGTACTGAGAGCTTTGCCCAGCCAGAAACCATTTCTTATTGATTAGTCTCGCTAAAGTAACATCGTCTCTATAGACAGTCTGTCTCTCATCTGTCCAAATAAGGCTCTCGTCAGCTTCGAAAATCGGTCCTTCTCTTCTAAGGTTCCGTTCAAGCAATTCTTTCTGTGCGTCTTCTTGGAATAACATTACGGATTTGGAGCCATTTACATCGACTCGTACTTGGAATGTCTCAGGGGCTATGAAACCTAGCTCTCTTGCGACCAAACTTCCGAGTACTTCATTTAAATCATTACGTGTGGCAGGTATAAGCAATTTGAACCTAATTGCGTTCATAATATTGCCTTCCCGTAATTTGACGTTTAGAGATCTAAGAGGATTACCTTCAACCAACGATATGTGATCTTTCCAATCACCAGTTTGTCTCACACTTGCGGAAAATATACATCTTCCGAATTCGTAATCAACTATTATTCGCGCTTCGAAGTCCTTTTTCAGCGTAGGAGGGATGTTTCTTGTTCCAGAGGTTAAGATCCGTAGAAAATTCTTTACGAAACTGGCACTCTTTGGGACCTCTACATGAATTTCATTGATCGAACTAGGTTCTTGTAATTGAAATAAGTATTGTGAGGTATTGAATGTACAATTTGCCCATGACAAGGTACTAACAGTCAACAAAACAAAAGCCAGAAATAATTTTTTAGTCGCCGCCATTCTCCTCACGCATTCAGCTGGTAGCGTATTAAGTGCTTGCTATTTTCACATTTTGAGAGAATCTGTCGCAATTGTCCAAGGTTATCTGAAACTAAAAGGTAACTTGTGGTGTTGCCGTCAACCGACTTTGATTTTAATAGCTTACTGTTATCTAAAATATCGATACCGTCAGATGTTGTTAAGTCAAGAGTGGATAACGAATTGCCCTCAGTAAAAGAGGCATTAAAGAATTGTTTTTTAAACAAAACCTTACTTACCCACGAGACTACCCCAAGACAGCCGAATGCAACTAGGATTGAGACGACGAAGAAAATGAACCATAGCGGATCCACGGAAGCCGCAATACCCATTGTTATTGCGGCAAAATATACAGATAACTCAAGCGGGGATCGTACAGGGTTTCTGAACCGTACTATCGATAGGGCTCCAACCATTCCCAGAGACAAAGCAATATTTCCTGATATTACCTTCGTAATTACATATGTGATCACGGGTAAAAGGGTAAAGGTTGCAGTATGGGCATAAGTAGTGATCCAACGTTGACCTAGTTTCGCCAACAATACTCTGAAACCTATGCTGGTACTAATAAGTAATAAAACGGCTATGACGTACTCAGTTTGTGAAGATATATATTCGATGATTAACTATTACCTCCTTGAACTATAAAATCGTAAATACGCCAGTTAAGCTATTTCCTTGAGCTAAAGTACAATCCAGCCTTTGTACTGTGAATACGAGATCGATGGCCAACTTCACAGTGTATTTAGCTGACAGCTTTTCATAACCCAAGCTTCTTAGCTGTTAGTTTAGTCTCAATATAGAGCAACTGGTTTAATAACGGAGGCCACTACTGAGGAAATAGCTTAACTGTATTTGTTGCCTAAAGAATAAATCTTTGCCTCTATTTTTAACAGGTTTTTTGTTGTGTAATAAAAGATTGTCAATCTAGAGGATAGGAATATATTGTTTCGCCCTCAATGACCAAAATTCGATCCCCGATAACTCCACCAATTCCATTTGAGATGAACGTGAAATTCTGGTAGCGATGACAGGTTTGTCGAGGTAAATGAGCCAATTTTCCACTATCGCCAGAAATTATGACTAACTTTTCAAGCTCGCCAAATTGTTTTGTAAAATTTTCTGCGGAAGGAAGGTTAGGACTTTTAAACTGCACTGAATTTGCAAACATAATCAGTTCAATAATAGGAATATTGTGTCTTAAAAGAAACATAGAAGAGTTAGCGTTATCTTGCAACAGAGCCTTAGCTGAAGGATTAATCAACCAATTACTTGATACGCTATTTTCAATAATTAATACTGCACTGTCGGAATTAATTCTCTTCGCACCTCTAAAATTGAACGGTGATAGTGCGAAAATATCTGCTGCCGCCAAAGGTTCAATATCATGGTTGCCAGGTGCAACAAAGACATCAAAACTTGCACTAAATTGTTCGTAAAGTTTTTCCCATTGCGAAATTGATGGTTCCTCAAAGACATCACCTGTGAATATTACTTGTCTAATTTTGTTTCGATGTAATTCGAGAAATTGTTCAACAGTTCTTGCAATGTAATATGAATCTGGCGAGGGTTTTCCGTAGGCATGACCGATAACTACGGTGGCGTCATAAGGAATTTCAGAAATCTCTGGTATCGAACAAACCTCTAGGTTTATTATCTCTTCTGAATCCGAAACGGGACTTTTTATGTAGGTGTAGATCTTATGCATAAAATCGTACGGAAAGATTTGGAAAGTACCAACACTCACACCGTAGGTGAAGGCTAAAATAATACAGACTAGGGCCCAAAGAATTTTTTTCATGTTCTTATGCTCTATTATAACGTGTCATACCAAAAAACTACTTCGTGGTAGTTCAATAACAACGGGTCCTCTCAATAGTAAATGTTGAGAGGTTAGTTCGGTAACCATTATGGAATTGTCCCATTCGAGTTACTCCATTTTAGTTACACAACATGCAATTATGTAGGACAGTGCGGGTATCATCTTCGCAAGTACGGCAAGAAACTAGTACTGAGTTCCACACTGAGCAAATCGTAACTATTGCTAGTGGTCATGTTGTTCATGACACGTATACGGCTTTTATCGCACCATTGTTACCGCTTCTCCGAGAACGCCTGGGCATTGGTTATGCGCTTGCGGGTGGACTTACAATTTTTACCCAGATTCCAAGTTTGCTTAACCCTCTGATTGGTTACCTGGCTGATCGTATGAGCCTTCGGTATTTTGTCATCTTCGCACCGGCACTAACTGCCAC
>CEQQ01144816.1_pt1 | contig 29437 bp, 25 predicted proteins | sample 531041 | NCBI WGS metagenome assembly CEQQ01 (sample SAMEA2621222, study PRJEB7988) | marine metagenome | biome: marine biome (ENVO:00000447); feature: deep chlorophyll maximum layer (ENVO:xxxxxxxx); material: "saline water (ENVO:00002010), including plankton (ENVO:xxxxxxxx)" | depth 150 m | reverse complement strand
AACAACCGCATGGAGTTAACAGCAGCCGTTCAGGCATTATCAAATCTTCGCGAGCATTGCATAGTCACTTTGGTTACCGACAGCGAATACCTTAAGAGGGCTTTCACCGATGGCTGGTTGGATAGCTGGCAACAGAATGGTTGGCGCACTAGTAAACGCCAACCGGTGAAGAATCAAGATCTTTGGCGCAAACTGATAGAACTTTCCGAATTCCATCAAATAACCTGGTCTTGGGTGCGTGGTCATACCGGACATAAAGCAAACGAACGGGCCGATAAGCTTGCACTAGAAGCACGCAAACGCGGACATTAAATGAGGTGGCCTCTTCCTCTTACCAGGAAAATCCTAAAGGCCTATTGGCTAAAAAACGGTGACCAAGAAGATCTATGCTACCCTGATCCCTGAAAATCTAAATTGATTTTCTTTAAAAAAATAACAACGTAGCAATTCGATGGAGAGCTCCTATGCCTCACCCAAAAACTGAGCTAAACAAAGTCCTTAAAGAGCGCGGAAAAAGCAAGGCCAAATTCACAACAGAAAGCCGAGGACCTGATCACGATAGAATTTTTGTAGCTAAGGCTACGGCTAATGACGACTTACTAGGTTACGGAGAAGCGAAAACCAAACGCGAAGCTGAAAAACGAGCAGCAGAGCACGCTCTAGAAGAGCTCAACAAAAAGCAAATACAATCAACAGAACACGATGACTTCGAAGGCCCTTGGCCGGTTTTCGAAGCTGTGCTAGCCTCGTGCCTGCAAATTGCTCATGAACGTACTGAACCAAATCTGGTCGGAATAGCAGGGATACAAAGAGTTCAGGAGACAGGTCTGAGCCTTTACAAAAACATTCTTAAAGATCTTGGAGACATAGTGGAGGCGCCAGAGGAGTAATCATTTACACACAATCCGGCATGAGCAATACGCATCGAGATGCGAGGCTAACTAACCACAATGTATAATTGTAATGCGTTATGTAAGAATTAAGACTCGTTGTAAGGAAATCTTCACGAAACTATTGAGACTAATAGAGTTAGCCTTACGGATAAAGGTTTTTAATCACTTTAATACCTTACTAATGCTGTTACTCATTAGAAAGTCCAAAGGATCCAGTTAGAAAAAAGCCAGCTATAGTTGGGAGAATCCAATAGAACTGCTATCAATCTTAGCTGCATTCCTTATCATTGCCCTCTCTGCAGATCAGATTGGGAAATTCTTTAAGCGTTTTAGGTTACCGCTCATCACTGGCTTTATCTTTACTGGATTACTCGCCGGCCCATATGTCCTGGGCCTACTCCCCGAAGGCGGGAAAGAAAGCTTGCGATTCATAGATGAAATTGCCCTAGCTTTTATTGCTCTAGTTGCTGGAAGCGAACTATACCTGAAAGAACTTCAAACACGCATCCGGTCAATCGCATGGGTAACTGTAGGACTCGTCGTTTGTACATTTGTTTTAGGAAGCCTAGGGACATTATTCTTGATGAATTTCATTCCCTTTCTGCGTGACCTTTCAGCCACCAACCAAATAGCCGTATCCATCATTACTGGAACCATCTTGGTGGCACGATCGCCCTCATCAGCCATAGCTATTATCAACGAGCTGCGCGCTAAGGGACCTTTTACCCAATTAGTTTTGGGGGTAACCGTGATCATGGACGTGGTCGTAATCATAATGTTTGCCACGAACAAATCGATCGCCCTCGCACTATTCGACGACAAAAAGATTGAATTAACTGTATTCGGTACAGTCGCCCTAGAGCTTAGCCTAGCGCTACTGCTCGGCGTCTTATTGGCAGAATTAATTAGGCAATACCTCTCACTGCAGACCCACTTACTCATCAAATCAGCACTTACGTTAGCTTCAGGGTACGGCATCTTCCTGCTGACTAGAGCCACGTACAGCCTGACACAAGATTACTTCCCTCTGACCTTACATATCGAACCCTTATTGGTTTGTTTAATCGCCGGATTCAGCGTCACTAATTTTGGTCGTTACCGAAAAGACCTTAAATCCCTAACAAGTCAGGTGAGCCTACCAATCTACATAGCGTTTTTTACCCTAGTTGGAACATCGCTAAACCTCAATATTCTTCGGGAAACGTGGTTGATCGCCTTAGCTCTTTTTGGATTCCGTTTAGGGGGAATAATGCTGGGAACCTTTGTAGGAGGTGTCATATCCAGAGAACCAGCATTACATAATCGAGTGCGGTGGATGGGGTTTGTCACTCAAGCGGGAATAGCGCTTGGCTTAGCACGAGAAACCGCGAATTCCTTCCCGACCTTCGGACCAGATCTAGCAACTTTAATCATTTCGCTTGTCATATTAAACGAGCTTGTTGGTCCCATCTTCTTCAAGGTATCTCTAGGCATCGTAGGAGAAAGTCGGGTTCGGGCTAACCCGAATGCATTCGATGGGAGCAAGGATGTTGTAATTTTTGGGCTAGACCGCCAAGGGATCGCCTTAGCCAATAACCTAGAAGCTCACGGTTGGAAGGCTAAAATCACCGGGTTGGAAAACGACCAAGGAACAGAATTAGCAACGGATACAAGATTTCAAAGCATTAAAGCTCTAGATAAAATATCTCTCAGTACTATAAATCTTGAAGGTGCGGATGCAGTTGTATGTTTGTTTCCCTCAGACGAAGAAAGTTTAAAGGTTTGCGAAATTGTCTACGAAGAATATGGTACTGACACCGTTGTTGTGAGACTTGTGGATCAAAAAAATTACAAGCGATTCGAACAAATTAACGTATCGGTTGTCGACCCAACCACTGCGGGGGTGCAATTACTCGAAGAATATGTCCGAAACCCTTCGGCAACTTCATTACTACTTGGCTTGTCGGACAATCAGGACATTGTAGAACTAGAGCTACTCGACCCAGCCCTAAATGGGATTGCTCTTCGCAACCTCCGCCTTCCACTCGATGTACTTGTCCTGTCAATACGCCGTCAAGGCACCCTGATATTTGCCCAGGGCTCTACACGTATCTACCTAGGCGATAGGATTACTGTGATGGGTGCACCCGTTAGCACAAAGCAAGTGAACGATCTATTCCTGGCATGATTGCCTCTAAAGTTAGGTTAATTCGGAGGCCTCTACTAACGTGGTCTAGATTTTGCCTACCCTATTTTAGTTCCACAAACCTGAGCGAGATAATTTAAGCTAGCCGAGAAACATCGAGTGTACTTGAACCGTGTTCTTTTTTACGCTCTCAAGGCAAAGCAGTCAAAAATACGTGGTTAACCTATTCACTTGCCTCATCTAAAAATTGGCGTAATTTATCAATATTCACCGTTATGGGTGCTCGACGACGCCTAACGGCACCGAACTCAAGCAACCTAGCTAGGCAATGACTAACCGTTTCTCGAGTCGCCCCAATCATCTTCGCTAAGTCTTGCTGGGTAAGGTGTAGATCAATCACGGTGCCGCGCTCAGACTCTACCCCAAAATCACCAGCGAGACGCAACAGCAGATTTGCGAGTCGACCCGGTGCATCGAAAGCACCTACCTCGGCTTGCCATTGTTGAGCCTGCCAAAGCCGGGTAGACATGACCTTAATAAATTTCATCGCGATTTCCGGTTGTTGAGAAAGGAGCCTCTGAAAATCCTGTTCTGGCATCACAATCAGGGTCGTGTCTATAACAGCCTCTGCCTGGTTCGGTCGCCGCTCACTTGGCAAAAGTAGCAATTCACCGAAAATATCGTATTGGCCAAGCAGCCCCAGGATCATCTCTTTCCCATTAGGAAAGCACATAGATATCTTGACCATGCCGTCACGCACAAAATACAACGCATCGGCAGGATCCTCCATGTGATAAATAATCTCTCCTGCCGCAAAGCGCTTATACGGTGTAATCCTGGAAAGCTGCTCGAGCTCTTCTGGAGTAAGATCCTCGAACAATTGGGTGTTTTTAAGATGCCAAACCAAACTAGGATATTCGTGCACTTTACATAGTTTAACTTAATGTAGGGCTTTTTGGTTCAAAACCTAAAATCTACTAACAAGAAATATTTCGAGATGCAGTCCTTATTGGTCATCTTCTTCTGTTTTCCAATCCGGAATTTCACCCATCAAACCCCAATCGTCTACACTTCCCAACTCTCTATAAGGCTTCAGGCCTCGAAGGTAACCAGATCGCGCAATCATATACCCAGATAGAGGCGCCGTAAGGAAGAAAAAGGCTGCAATTACTAGCACCCTAGGCATCAGCCCTAACGGCGCAAACAACACGGCGGCTCCCACAAAAATACCGAGGCCCCCAAGAGCAACAAGCTTTGTAGTAGCGTGTAGTCGAGTGTAGAAATCTGGAAATCGGATAAGGCCTAGGGCAGCTGCCAAGATAAAAATACAACCGAAAAGAATCAGCAATTGAGCTGCCATGTTGGCCTGTAAAGGGCCAGACTGAAAGGAACTTTCCTTCTCAGCAACGACGATAATAGGGTTGATTACGATTGTGATAAGTAAAAAAATATGGCGTCTCATTTCATAATCCTCCCGGCAAGCAAATAGCGGGTCAGCGCAACAGTACCTAGGAACCCGAGAATCGAAACCAGTAGTGCGATATCCAGAAAGTGCTGAATACCGGTCCGCATTGCTAGAACCACGATAAGGACCGCAAGGTCGACCCCAAGAAAATCAAGAGCAGTTATCCGGTCACCCCAACTAGGTCCTCGCAACACACGATAGACAGCTAAAACTCCTGCAAGCACCAGACAACCCAAAGCCAAATCCAATATCACAATAGGCCAACCCTCACGCCATAAACCTCAGTATCAGGTCCTCTATAATCCGAATATCGTTACGAGAATCTTCAGGATCAGCTCGACCAATCGCATGAGCATAAAGAATTCTAGAATCCGCAGAAGTTCCCATCGCTACCGTTCCAGGTAGCAAGGTAATGGCAGCTGACAGGAGTGAAATCGCCGCATCACTACGAACTCTTAGAGGAACTGATACTACGTGCGGATGAAAGCTTGGGCTGAACTGAATCGCGAGGCCCGCAACAGTTAAACCTCCGCGTACCAAAGCAACCACAAATCTAATAATAAAGTAGACAATCCCGACGATACGAGCTGCAACCGGCCGCTCCTTACTCCTTAAGACAACACTTAGTAGTACCACTCCAAGTAGAGCTCCTACCAATAAATTAAACAGGGACAATTGACCAGAAAGTACGCTCCAAATAACCGCTAGGGCCAAAATAGTTAAGGACGCTATCATGAGCTTTAGGGCCCTTCCATTGGCGCGCTAGGGAAAACAGCTTCGAGGTAGGCATGATTATTTGATAGTTGTTCAGCAACCTTCTCAGAAGCACTAAAAATCGGCCCACTAAACACAGCCAAAGCGACGATCAAAATCACGGTAATGCCTGTGATTCCGGTGGCAATTTTGGATAACTTAACCCGATGAACAGCATCTGCACTACCCCAGAAAAATTTACGCCAAATCTGCATAAATGCGTACAAAAGTAAGAACCCAGCTAGTAAAGCGGCTATTGCAACAAATATTCTCAACGAACCACCAGCTTCAAAAAGAGCGCGAACAATGCCGAATTTACCAATGAAACCACTAGTCGGAGGTGCTCCAACAAGAGAAATAGCTGCAACGAAGAAGCCGACTCCCAGCCACGGATAAACCTCAAGATGTCCTTCGGATTGGTAACTCTCTCCTGCTATTCTTTCGGCCAAAGCCGCAACAAGAAAAAGTCCGAAAACCACAATAACAGAGTGTGTTAGGTAGTATATAGCGGCACTCAACCCAACTACCGATCCGATAAAAGCACCCATTACTACATAGCCGATACTAGCTACGTTAGCAAATGCCAAAACATGCCTCCATCTTCTCCTGACAATGGCCCCAAAAGCTCCAATTACAACCGTTAGGCCTGCAAACAGAAGAACCATAAGTTGGACATCTCGTTCGTGTGGAAACATTAACCAAAAGGTTCTGATTAACGAGTAGGCGCCTACCTTAGTGAGAAGAGCTGCAAAAAAAGCACTAACAGTCGCGGTAGGAACCGGATAAGCGTTAGGTAACCAAAATCCTAAAGGGAAAATTGCTGCTTTTGTAGCAAAAACTAGGCCAAGGAGTAGGGCAATAAGCCCAATCCTAGGGTCTGTACCGTGGGCTTCAATACGGATAGCGATGTCTGCCATATTTAATGTACCAAAAAGTCCGTAAGCCATTCCCGCTGCCACCACAAATAGCGCCGAGGCAATAAGGTTAACCACCACGTATTTGAGGCCCTCCCGGAGTTGCGGTAACTCTCCCCCCAACAAAAGTAGGCCATACGAAGCTACTAACATTACTTCAAACGATACAAACAAGTTAAACAAATCGCCTGTCAGAAACGACATGTTCACGCCAACGAACACAAACTGAAGAAGTGCCTGTGCCCCAAAGATCTCCCGCGCTCGGTTCAGAAGAGATCCTGTTCCCCGTCGCGGTGAGTCGCGAAGGCTTACAGCCAGAAATAGTACAGTCAACAAACCCACTATTCCTGACAGGGTGAGGACCAAACCAGTAAGGCTGTCAGCCACAAGAATAATCCCGTAAGGGGCAGACCAGTCGGCAAGAGTTAAGGTGAGAACCTCTCCTGTTCTCGTCCTCGAAGCAATAGCTAAAATCACTATCAGGGTAACGACAGCACCAATAACGGATGTTGTCGTACGGACCACCCGACTTCGCACTAGGAGCAATATTGAGGCTGACAATAGCGGTAGAAGGACAGGCCAGATTAGTAGATTCATCAAGCCTCTCCTCGTAGCGGCCCGATCTCGGGCGAAACAGACGGGTGTTCTGGATCGGCATAAACTTCCGGTGACTCAGCTGGGTCCGGCCTTTCGGTAAGTTCCTGGACGTGATCTGTACCTGTAACCTGATAGGCCCGGACAGCCAAAACCAACAGCAGTGCCGTAGTCCCAAATCCGATAACAATAGCCGTAAGAATCAACGCCTGCGGTAAGGGGTCGTTATATGGCCCCAAACCATCTAAAAAAGGTGGAGACTTTTGTTTAAATCCTGCCCCAGCAATGAGGATCCCCAAATTAACGCCATATGAAATCAGGCTAAGCCCCAAGATGAGACGGATAAGCGCACGTGCTAGAACCAGATACACACCAGAACCGATTAGTACAGCAGCTAGTAATGGGAGCAGTACTTCCACTAGGCCTCATCCCGTTCAGCATCTGTTCCTATATGGGTAAGTTTTCGGTCGTCACCAAGAAGGTCAATAATGGTGACGGTTGTGCCAACCACTACCATAAAGATCCCTAAATCGAAAAGCATCACTGAGGACCACTCGAACTCGCCAACCAGGGGCCAGCTTTGGAAACCAAAATTACTCTTCAGAAAAGGTAGTTCAAAAAACATCGGAGCAATCCCAGTTAACGCAGCTAATAAGAGGCCTATTGGAACCATTATCTCGGTACGAATCGCTAGTAAATGCTTAGTCTGTACCATCCGTGCAAACAAGGCAGCACCCGCAATAATCAGGCCAGCAATAAAACCACCACCAGGCGCATTATGGCCACGCAGGAAAAAGTGAAAGCCTAGGGCGATCAACACAAATACTATCGGAGTAGCAACTGTGTGGAAAAAGATATCAGGAAGTTTCACGTTCCCCCTCCCCTGTTGCGACTTTAGTAGTTTTTCTACTTGTTCTTAAGCGAAGTAACGCGATGACTGTAACAGCAACAATTCCCAGAACCGTAATTTCCCCCAAAGTATCGTATCCACGGAAATCAACAAGGATGACATTGACAACGTTCTTGCCGCCTGCTAAAAGCTTACTGTTCTGGAGAAAGAAATCACCAATACGGGGACTAATAGGAGACTGGACCGCTGTTAGCCCAGTAAACACGGTTGCTGCAACACCCAGGGCAATCAGGGCATCAAAACCAGCTAACATTTTCGACCGGTCATAGCGGGTTAAGAGTGGAAGTCGCCGGAAAACTGAAAGGAAGAGAATCAAAGTTATCGTCTCGATGAGTAGCTGTGTCAGAGCTAGATCCGGTGCGCGAAGGACTACAAATATTAAGGCTGCCCCAAAACCCACCAAAGCCACAAAGATGATTGCGCTTAAACGGGTCCGAGCGACCAAGACACCAACCACCCCTCCAAAGATCAGGATCGCAACCATCCAAATCTCTAACGAAATTATGCTAAAGACTTTAGGCTGATAACTCCAAAAACTTAAAGCCCCTATCAGAGCTACACCGATCCAAATTATTCGAAGATGGGTAGAAAAAGTGGCCCCCTGAGTACTCAGGGTGATCCGATTAGCTAGTTGTTCCACCTTCTCTACCAGACCATAATAAATTGTGTTGGCATTCCATTTAGGAGTTATATTTGTTTGTAAACGCTGGAACGATTCCCGAGCTATAAATAAACCTAATCCCACGAACCAAGTAAGAACACTGAGCGCAAGAGCATGAGTTAGTCCATGCCAAATGGTCAATGGTGTTATCGAATAGCCAAAGGAAGCTGAGGCTAACCCAGCAAACCAACCCGCAAACGTATCGTGCCAAGGAATAATTCCAAAGGCGACTGTAGCAACAACTAGCGGAAGAACTGGGACCCAAAATGAAAACTTTGCCTCGCTGACATTTGGGTTTGGGCACTGTAGAGAGCCAAAGAATACCGACAGAAACCGTAAGCTGTAAGCGAAAGTAAATATGCTACCGGCCACCGCAATAATTGTCGGCAACAAACCTTCTAGGAGAATGCCCTCAAAGAACAGCTCCTTTGATATGAAGCCACCTAACGGAGGAAGGGCTGCCATGCTGAGAACACTGGGTATTGCCAATGCTGTCGTAATAGGTAGCTTACGAGCTAAACCACTAAGCCCTGAGATCGACCTGCTTCCCGTAACGTGGTCAATTATCCCTACCACTAAAAATAGAGCAGCCTTAAATACCGCATGGTTAACTAGGTGTACTGTCCCGGCGAACGTGTGACCAGAGCCGTACAGTGCCATCAATAACCCCAATTGCGAAACAGTGGAATAGGCTAGCAAAGCCTTCAAATCATCCTGGCGCATCGCTAGGTACCCGCCCCAAAAGAGAGTAAATAGACCGACAAACAGGACGATAGTGGAAAACTCGGTACCGTGGAACAGAAAACCAAGTTTCGCTATCAAGATTACTCCAGCTTTAACCATCGTTGCAGAGTGCAAAAAGGCAGAAACAGGAGTAGGGGCCTCCATAGCTGTAGGCAACCATAGATGCAATGGCACCTGGGCAGATTTAGAAAAGGCGGCAAGAAGGACAAGAATAACTACAGGGACAAAGACACTGCTTGACCGGAAAGCCACCACATCGATATCGGACAGGCGGCTGTTATCACCCGCTATTGAAATTAGAACAACCGCTGCAAGCAAGGCTAGGCCACCAATTATTGTCACTAGCAAAGCCTTCATGGCTCCATCCTGTGAGGGTTGCCTTGCTCCCCAAAAACCGATCAGCAGGAAGCTACTGATAGAGGTAAGCTCCCAAAAGACTAGCAGCGCCACTAAATTATCTGCTAATACCAACCCAAGCATAGAACTGCCAAAAAGCAACATATAGGCATAAAACCGGCCATGCCGCTCACCAGATCTCAAATAACTGGCTGAATAGATCAGTATCAAGAATCCAATTGTCGAAATGAGAAGTGCCAAAACAAGGGAAAAGCCATCCGCCCGAAAAGCTAACTCTAAATCTATCCCGGGTACCCAAGGCAAAACTACCTCTACCGGGTCAGAACGCTTGGCATTAGGAGTTAAGGTGAATAGACCAATTCCTGGGGAGAAAGCAAAAGCTAGCAACCATCCTGTTCTCTGTTGCAAAATTCCACCGATAAAAGGCGCAATGATTGCAACAACCAGGGGAACAAAAACAGACAAAAGCAAAAGGGTTTCCGGACTCATGTTGTACCCGCTTGCCGTCGAAATATCATTAGCACTACTTTAAGTTACTCATCGAACCCAAATGCGTCGACGAGGGCGAACAGGCCTAGGTATGCCTCCAGATCACGGAAATTTTGTACCTTGTAACCACCCACAAAAACTGTGGGAGTTCCTCTGATACCAAGTTCACCCGCGGCCTGGTAGGCTGCTTCAACTGTTGGCGCGAACTTCCCTTCGACTATACATTTAGTCACCTCTTCGCCACCAAGGCCTACTTCCTCAGCAAGTGTCGTAAAGATCATCCCCGGAACGGTCGAATCACTCCATTCAGCTTGGCTATCGAATAACGCATCATGAAACGACCAGAAACCTGGACTGCCGTAGGTTTCCCCTACACATTCCGAGGCAATTGCCGCTGGGGCTGCATTTAGATGAATACTCTTCAGCGGGAAATGATGAAACTCAAAACGGACATCGCCACGTTGAAGCAATTGTTCCTTAATAGCGGGAAGTGCCAAACGCGCAAAATCCGCACAATATGGGCATTGAAAATCACTAAATTCCCGTATCACGTAACGGGCACCTACAGGGCCCAATGGGTAACTGGAAGGTGAGAATCCGCTCCAGTCTACTTCCTGAAGGTTGAGCGTGAAATCTATTCTTACTTCCCCCTCAGGATTGGTCCCCACCTCGATATGAAGGTGATAAGCCTCAAGACCCAAGGTGACTAACCCTTGTCCCTGTAACTCTCCTACCCTGTTTCGGAAAAAATCAATAAGGACACCCGAGACATTGTTACCGTACCCGGTGGCCTCAGCAAGAAGGTCAGAAGCGAAGGGAATACTTTCATCCCCAAGCGACCCCCGACCAGATACCGAATACAGCAACCCGCTTCTAACCACGAAAGCGAAAGAAAAGCCTCCTGGCCCCGTGTAAGCTCCATCTTCTATCGAGACTACGTTGTAACTATCTAACCCGGATAGAATCTTCTCAGGCGATTCACCAATTTGAGCCACAACCAACTGAAAAGGGAGAACCACGAGAAAAAGTGTCATCCTGCGGAAATGGCCTGACATCGTTTTAAACCCCCTTCGCTAGGGGCATATATTTGATGCCCATTATCGCGACATATTTCTGCCCAACTATCTTGATCACTGCACTACCCCTCCCAACACCTGCATAGTACTTTCAGCAGAACGCACACGTTATTAAGAACTAATGTATAGGTAAGTTCGGTGGTGAAACAGTGGTATAGGCCTCACCTGGCATCCTCACATAGTTGGAATGTAACCGAATGCAACAAATCAGGTGCGTCGACAAAACACATCAAACGGGCTAACAAGTGGCTTATTTTCTGCCCAACTCAGTCCAGAAAAGTAACACTACAAAAGGTATTTGTAGGCAATTAATAAGGCACTTGAGTCCCGATTATGAAATACCCTTAATGCTTTTCCAAACAACTGGATAATAGAGATACGATAATCCAAGTAGATCGTTCTCTGACGAACCCTTGTACCTACAAACGAAATTAGGCAATCGGCTATCGCCAATCAAAACACTGCCTCGCTAACCCCACCCCTTTTAGGAATCTCTGTCACGACTATTTTCACGAAGGGCCAAATCAGCGGTAACTTAATAAACCGGCTTTAGCTTTAAACTGATTTTGCCTATGTAGACGGTACCGCATCCATTCCCCCCTCACAAAAACATCATCTGTTCCTCCGGGAAATCGTTAATTACCCATCAGGGGGCTGTCTTTTTAGCATCTCAACAGCGAGATGCTAAAAGTTAATAACAGCGTCATCCCTAAAACTGGCTCCGATGGTAAACTTTTAATTATTATGCCGTCAGGAACAATACGCATCTCCTATCAAGGAGTCACCGGGGCTTTCAGTGAGCAAGCTGCCAAGCAATTCTGCGCCGATAGCGAAACTGTCGGTTTCCCTACCTTTGAGGAAGCCTTCGAGGCCACCGCAAGGGGTGATTGTAGCTACGCTTGTTTACCAGTTGAAAACAGCATTGCTGGTTCAATTAACCAGACCTACGACCTCTTAACCGATTCGGTCCTTCACGTTGTTGGTGAACAAATAGTTCGAGTCCACCACAACTTATTGGCTAAACCTGGAGTTACACTTGATAGTCTCCAAAAAGTCTACAGTCATCCTCAAGCACTTGCTCAGTGCCAAGAATTCATTCGTAAACATGGCTTGGAAGCCATAACTGACTTTGACACCGCAGGCGCCGCCAAAAGTCTTGCAAAAAAAGGTGGCGAAGGGAGATCCGCTATTGCCAGCAAAGGAGCAGCGGAAACATATGGCCTTGAAATCTTAGCTGAACGTATTGAAGACCGGACTTTCAACTATACCCGCTTCTTCATTCTTGGTCCTGATGAAGCTCCTAAGAGCGAAGGTCTCAATAAAACCAGTTTCGTACTGGCTACTAGACACAAACCAGGTAGTCTCGTCGCATGCCTCGAAGAATTTCCCAAACACGGTATTAACATGACTAAACTAGAATCACGACCACGCCGTGATCGACCTTGGAGCTACCTCTTCTATATAGATGTGGAGGGACACCTTGAGGACGAAAATTTGTCTGCCGCGATGAACGGACTAATGAGAAAAGCTGCTTTCGTTAAATACCTTGGTTCGTACTTGGCTGCACCAGCACTTGTTGACCTCGACTGATACCTTTATTTTTTCACCGCAGCCTATGGTAGGCAATCCAGATAAGTTTCCGAAACAGGAGACGGCTCTTTCCGCAAAACTGAACTAGCTTTTAACCAGGCACGCAGTTATAAGCGATTTCCTGAAACTAATGGCTAAGCCCTACAAACTTTTTTGATATTCCGGTACCGTAACAAAAACTACTGCTGAAAAGCGACAAAAATACCTCGCTCAAAATTTGCCTACCTTAACTACAGCAAATTAGAATATGGTTCATGAATACCACGGCACTTTTTCGGCTTGATCACGTACTAAAGCTCTCAGGAAGCGTAGAAACTGGCGGAATAGCAAAACATTTGATCCAGTCAGGAAAAGTTACAGTAAACGGAATCGTAGAAACACGGCGCAAGAAGAAGCTTATGTTAGGCGATAAGATCGAAATTGCAGGTGAGGTAATTATCGTAGGTACCCATATCACCTATAATTAACACTACCCGTCATAGGAATTTCTTCAAAGCAGCTAATTATTGCTTGCCTTTACCTAGAACCTCTAATGTCTTAATAATCTTAACAATTCAAAGGCAAAACGAACTATTCTGACTAACGTCTTTTGTTTTCAAAAGCATCACCCCATATACCTAGCGCCACCAAATCTATTTGACCCAGTCTCTCTATGGGCACATGCAGGAAGAGGCACATTCCCGACAAAGCTGAAAGGTGGGTTTAAGTAGTTTGAACAAACTTCCGAACCTTTATATAGCCTGATGCGACCACAAACCAATAGCACCTAAGCTATCCCTCATGATATTGTGCAACGCTGGAGAACCGGGACGGGGTTATGCCGAGACGCAACGACATCAACACGATTCTTATCCTCGGCTCGGGACCGATCAAGATAGGTCAGGCTGCAGAGTTTGACTATTCCGGTACCCAAGCTTGTAAAGCATTGCGCGGAGTTGGTTACCGTGTAGTGTTGGTAAATTCGAACCCTGCGACAATTATGACTGACCCGGAGGTAGCAGACAGGACCTATGTCGAACCTCTAACCCCCAGTACTATTGAACGTGTAATAGCGATAGAGAAACCAGACGCACTTTTACCAACTTTAGGGGGACAAACAGCCCTAAATCTCGCCAAGGAACTTCACGATTCAGGATTATTGGATCGCTACCAAGTAGAACTTATCGGAGCGCGCTACGAAGCGATACATAAGGGTGAGGATCGCCAAGCTTTCCAAGAAGCCATGACCAACATTGGACTCCGCACTCCTGAAGGCAAAATGGTGTCATCACTGGATGACGCACTCGAATTTGTTACGGATCTGGGTTATCCAGTCATAGTCCGACCAAGTTACACCCTGGGTGGTAGCGGTGGTGGAGTCGCTTACGACGAAACTGATTTTAGACGGATCGTGAAACAAGGTCTCCACGACAGTCCTACCAGTACAGTGTTGGTGGAAAAATCCATTATTGGCTGGAAAGAGTACGAACTCGAAGTAATGCGAGATCACAACGACACTGTTGTCATTATTTGCTCAATTGAAAATATTGATCCGATGGGCGTACATACAGGTGACTCCATAACAGTTGCACCAGCTCAAACTCTTTCAGACAAGGAATACCAGCGGCTAAGGGACGACTCGATCGCTATCATCCGAGAAATAGGAGTAGATACCGGTGGGTCAAACATTCAATTTGCCGTAAATCCAGAGGATGGCGAAGTAGTAGTTATAGAGATGAACCCCAGAGTGTCACGTTCTTCAGCTCTTGCCTCTAAGGCTACCGGATATCCAATAGCTAAAATTGCTGCCTTGTTGGCTGTGGGTTACCAACTGGATGAGCTCCCTAACGACATCACTAAAGAAACAAAAGCCGCTTTTGAGCCTTCTATCGATTATGTAGTGACCAAGCTACCCCGTTTTGCCTTTGAAAAATTCCCAACAACCTCAGATGACCTCGGAACCCAGATGCATTCGGTTGGCGAAGCAATGGCCATCGGCAGAACTTTCAAGGAATCTCTTCTTAAAGGACTTCGGTCCTTAGAATTGGACACTCGGATCTCTGTTCAAGAACAGTCTATTGAAGATCTAGAGAAGTTATTGAGACCCTGCCCTTACCGCCTTTTTGCAGTAATAGAACTTTTGAGAAGAGGGAAAAGTACCCAAGTCTTATGTCAGAAAACCGGGATTGACCCGTGGTTCATGGCCCAGTTAAGAGAAATCATAGACGCGGAACAGGAAATCGCCGCTTTGCCCGCTCCTGATAACTGGTCACGGCAACTTTGGCATGAGATTAAGCGAATTGGCTTTAGCGACAATGCCCTGGCAGGCATTGTGAACAAATCGCCTATAGAGCTCCGAAGCCTACGCCTAGAGAAGGATTTAACACCAGTTTATAAGACCGTCGACACCTGCGCTGCAGAATTCGAAGCTTACACGCCATATCACTACAGTACTTACGAATCAGAAGATGAAGTATCAAATTCTGAAGCTGAGAAGGTCGTCATTCTAGGATCTGGCCCTAACCGAATTGGCCAAGGAGTGGAATTCGATTACGCCACAGTACATGCAGTATGGTCCTTGCGAAATGCTGGCTATGAAACGATTATGGTGAACTCTAACCCAGAAACCGTATCCACGGATTATGATACGGCAGATCGTCTTTATTTTGAACCATTAACTCTCGAAGACGTTCTGAATGTTCTCGATCGCGAGGAGCCAGCTGGCGTTTTGTTACAACTCGGTGGACAAACCCCTCTTAAACTTGCACGTTCCCTAACAGATGCCGGTGCGCCAATATGGGGAACTACTGCTGTGGCGATTCATAAAGCTGAAGACCGGGACAGTTTCCGCAACCTTTGTCTAGAATTGAAAATTCCCCAACCTCGTGGTGGTGTGGCCGACAAACCAAATAAGGTACAAGCCTTAGCTGAAGAAATCGGCTATCCGGTGATGGTACGACCCAGCTACGTTCTTGGTGGACGCGCTATGAAGGTCGTTCGCGATGAGATTGAACTGGTCCGTTATCTCAAAGAAGTTTACGCTGAACTTCCCGAAAATCCTACAATCTTAGTAGATGCTTTCATTGAGGGTGCTAGTGAGGTAGACGTCGACGCAATTTCGGACGGCAAAGAAACTATAGTCGCCGGCATTATGGAACACATTGAGGGCGCCGGAATCCATTCAGGCGATAGCGCCTGTATAACGCCACCAGTAACCCTCACAAAAGAAATCCAAGCCCGAATCGTGGATTACAGCATACAACTGTCTAATGCAATTGGTGTTCGTGGGCTAATCAACATTCAGTACGTTGTTCGTGCTCAGGAAGTATACATAATCGAGGCCAACCCGCGAGCTAGTAGAACAGTCCCATACTTATCAAAAGCGATAGGTCACCCCCTAGCCAAATATGCTGCCCTCATCGCTGCCGGACATAGCCTGGCAGATGTTGGACTTACAGAAATGCCTAAACCGACGCATTACAGCGTGAAGGAGGCAGTGCTACCCTTCGAGAAATTCACAGCTGTCCCACCGATTCTGGGGCCAGAGATGCGATCTACTGGAGAAAGCATGGGCATTGACAGCGACCCTCACTTGGCTTATTGGAAAGCACAGCTTGGTGCTGGCATCGTCCTTCCCCAAGAAGGAACTATTGCGATTATTGAAGACCCTTCACGCATAGGATCACTAAAGGACCTGAGTTCCGAATGCCAAAGAATTGGCTTTAAGGTTATTCATGGAAGCAAGGCTAACCTGCCCAACCCTAAGGACTATCAGCTCTTGATAGATACTAATCACAGCGAAGCTTTACGCCAGGCTCTAGAAACCGGTATTCCTTTCACTACAACCCTAGAAGCTGCTTGGTGGACCGTACGTGCGATACATGCTGCAAACCAAACTGATGCAGGTGTTATTGCCCTCCAGGATCTCTCTAAATAAACTTTTTCATGGCCATAAAATCACAAAATCACTCCAACATAACCCTGTTTTTAATAAGACCCATTAACTCTCAAACCAATGCACAACAAGAGTAATGTATTGCCTAAGGCTTTTTTAAGATCTTAGGTTATGCCCCAGCTTCGTCGTAATTACGACCCATTACAAACGTTTCCCCCTCAACACCCAAAAAACGGTCCCGTACCGAAAGCAAATAGGTTGACAACTGCGAGAGCGCCTCAGGTACTGGGGCATGAAGACAAAACTCACCATTATCTACGCGACTAACAAGATTGAAAGGCGCCTTTGCTAAATATTCAAGTAGGGTTAAAAGTTGGTCTCGTGGAAGCTCTACATCAACAATATCCTCGAGAAGAAAGACTGATGGCGCACGCATATCTGCTAATCGCGCCAAAATCACATCAACAGCGCGCATCTCGCCTACGCGTTTCCTAACGGACTTCTCGAGGCGCCCAATCCCTCGACCAAGCAGTCCATCACGCTCAAAAAATGGCTCTAAATCAAGTGGGTTCAAAGAGACAAAAGTAGAAAACTCTTGTACGCGTTCTAACCCAACCCAGGGCCAAAGAGAAGCTCTCGCCAGTTCAGCTGGAGAATGGAGTCGTTCTAGATCTCGTTCGTCTCCAACTACACATAGGTAGGTAGCCCCACTGTCTCGCCGACAAGATAATAGAGTTGACCAATCAATGCGTTCATTAGGAGGCAAAAGGTAAACAAAAACCTGATACTTTCTTCGACCTAGATCTGTTTTGACCAACAGCTGCCTTTGCGTAATGCCTTCTACAGAGTATCCAAACTCACTGAACAAAAAGTGAGCTCGATTATGAGCCATGAGCTCACTATCATTCTCCTCTGCACCAAACCCAGAATCCCCTGTATCGCCTGACAATCCTTTGGGATAAGAGGGAGCTTCGTCAATAACACCAAGCCCTAATAGCGGTTTTGGCGATTCTGCGGACACCTCATCCATAACCGCCTCTTCTGCCCTTACACGTTCAACTGGTTGCCAACGACCATCAGTGAATGCGAGCCTCCTATCCATAGTTAAGGCCTCCCGAAGATCAAACCCGTCTGGGATCTGTGGGTATGTTGCCCTTATCTCTGCCTCCGAGCTCGAAACACCTGCCTGATAAAAATTACTAAGGATACTCTTGATGGCATCGGTCTCCTTAAATACAGATTTTTGCGGGCGAGGAACTACCGAAATGCCGAACCGGCCTCCTGCATCATGCTGAAAAAGCAATATGTCATTTACTTGCAACTCTTTTTCCCGAAAATAATCTGCCAAACCTATGACATTCCGTTGACTCGGGAAAGACAACTCGTACTCACGATTATTCTCTGCATCAATCACGACTACGGTACCCGTTTTTGGGAAAAGACCAAGCATCGCATAGGGCAAAGTAAGTTGGCCAGACCGTAAACAAACCCGCGTCAGGACATATTTGAAGGTTTCAGTCATATACCTCCCCCAGGCACAAACCCGTCATGACACAATAGCTCTCATTTCATAATCCTGAATACGCGAAAAGGAATCACTTGGGTACAATAACTTGTACCTAAGATTTACCTTGGTCATCATCTAGCCCATTCTATAACGCCTTCTGCCGGTAGGGTCTAGACTCCATTTCGCCAGTACAAACATGAGTAACTAATTTACAAGCCTTTACCGTCTGATATTTTTGTTCCCAAAGACCAGGATCTTTTTAAGGTGTTTGGGTGATTTAACGCCCTGAGCTTCCGAATTATCAGCCACTGGATCCCTGTTTCGTAAAGGTACTTCAACTTGGGCCAATGACTGCTGACTAAATGGCTTCTTACTTAAACCCTTGGGACCACCAATAATTTTAGTGTTGCTTAATATTGCCTCTGGTACCGCTGTCCTGCCTGGAAGTAAATCAATATGGCGCGTAATAGGATTAGCTTGAGCAATCGTGACCTCGATCCGATCCCCTAGTCGATACCGTTTCTTGGTGTTTCTTCCTAACAACGTAAGAGCGTCTTCTAGAAACAAATAGTAGTCATCGTCTAAGTTGGAAATGTGAACCAGACCCTCGACAGCATTCCGAAGAGCTACGAATAGACCAAAATTGTTAACACCGCTTATGACTCCTTCAAAGACCTCGCCACAACGTTCACTCGCCCATTTGGAATGGTAATACCGAGTCAAATCCCTTTCAGCTTCCTCAGCAAGCTTCTCTCGCTGACTTGAAATTTCTGCAAGACCAGGAAAATCAGCCCTTAAGCGCTCCTTGAGAGTCGGCGACAGCCTATGCTGCAAAGAGGCCTTGAGGACTCTGTGCACAACGAGATCCGGATAGCGCCGTATAGGACTGGTGAAGTGAAGATAATCTGTAAAGGCCAGACCATAGTGGCCCAAATTTTCTGCACTATAACGGGCTCTCTTCAGACTGCGAAGCATCAGGATGTTCACCAGTTGCGCCTCAGGCTTTCCGGAAGCCTCAGCAATAACCTTCTGCAAATCCTGCGACTCCAGTTGTTTAGGATCAATCTCATACCCAAGTCTTCCCAAAGCCTTTCCCAACATTTGAACCTTCTCAGGGTTAGGATCCTCGTGAACACGGTACAATGTCGGCACGTCCCGCTCAGACAATTCTTTTGCAACCAACCGGTTTGCTAAAAGCATCAACTCCTCGACAATTTGTCGAGCAATATTGGAACGAATCGGTGTCAGGTCAAGTGATCCCTCCTCATCAACATCAACCTTAGCCTCAGCGAGATCAAAATCGAGTGCACCCTCCGATTGCCGAGCTTCGCGAATAGACTGCGTCAGTTTAATTAGTAGTCGAACATCTCGTTCAAGTTTTTGCTTTCCTCTGGGCAACCTCCCCCCATCGGCAAATTCCTGGACCTGCTGATAGTCTAGACGGGCATCCGAAACGATTACGGTCTCCCGAAAACGAACTCTTTTGACCTGTCCGCCCCGAGTCAAATCAATGAGAGCGGATAACGCCAATCTTGACTCCCCTTCAACCAGAGAACAGATGCCATTTGACAGTTGTTCCGGTAACATTGGCAAAACTCTGCCTGGCAGATATACGCTTGTAGCACGCTCCCTAGCCTCCCGATCAAGAGTGGTCCCCTCTGCAACGTAGTGAGACACATCTGCAATGTGTACCCCTATTCGGACTAGACCGTCTCTACTCCGACCCGAAAGCCGCTCAACTGAAATCGCGTCATCAAAATCTTTTGCATCCTTACCATCAATGGTAAAAGTGTTTAGATGTCGGTAGTCTGTCCTACCAGTCATCATTTCACCAGTAACCTTAGGAGGAACCGCAGAAGCCTCCGAAATAGTATCGGGATCGAAAACATCTTTGAGGTCGAATTTAATAATGACTGCCCGGGTCTCGATCTCAGGGTCGTCACCCCTTCCAAGCACCTCCTCCAATTCGCCAAAAGGATCTAATTCACCGGAGTCTTCCGGCCAAATCATGCGAGCAACCAACCTCGTACCAGCCTCTAGATGACCTACAGAGTCAGGCACCAGCAAAATACGGTCACCTAAACGAGGAGAATCCGGTCGTAAAATCGCGTGACCCCGACCGTATTCAAGAGTCCCCCCAATCCGGTTATGCCGCCGCTCTATGATCCGCACAACCTCCCCACTAGGACGCCCATTATCTCCCTGAGAAGAATTAGGCCGAACCATAATCCGATCACCGTCCCAAGCAGTCCCAAGATTTTTCGCGGGAACAAAGATGTCTTTACCGCCTTCATCGAGAATAACGAAACCGTAGCCGCCAGAAGTAACCTGTAAGCGACCAGGTTTTATGTTCATTTCATTGGGAAGGCCATAGGTGCGACGTCGAGTACGTATCAATAAGCCTTCATTAACTAGCATCCCTAGTATTTTGTTCAACCCTGTACGATCCTCAAGCTCAAAGCGTTTTTGTAAATCCTGAACATGCCATGGTCGTTCCGGATGATCAATAAAAAAAGCAAATAGTTCGTCTTTAGATAACTGCATAATCGATTCAGTTTAACGTGCTCTTTAAATCAAAACTGGTCACCATGAGCAGATGATAAAGCTTCCTGACAGGTACTTACCCATTAATTTAACGCAAAAAATGCAGTTATCAACAAAAATCAGACGTATATCCTAAGATAATTGCCACAGCCTAAAAGGAATTTCCAGGGGTTTAGCTAATACGGGACAGTCTTGTTTGCTAGCAACCTTACAGACCAAGGAAGATATACATCCAACCCCAAAGAATCATTCTTATAAAAGACAACTGATCACTGAAAACCAAATCCCCCCAACCGAAAGTAACCTGGCACCCTTTAATCGACTCGTATTGACCAAATTTTTCATATTATTTCGTCCTAGCACAAACAGTATGTAACAATTTCTTAGACGACTATGAATAATTATGGTTCCAACTGTTTTTTGGTTAACGAAAATATCCAAAAATCCGCTACATTATTTTTTATGTGATAGCTGCTCAAAACAAATCTAAACTAGTTCCTTTTTGAAGAAAACGGTAGAATCATCATAGATTAATTGGAAATTAACCTCTAGCTTACTAATGAGTACCTAGAAAATATAAAATGCAAGCAACCTATGAACATTATCACCACTCTCGACTTAAAATCGATCGACACCCAGGGAACTCTACTCATAAATCCAATAGTCGGTAACCACTACGTTCAACCGTTTACGGTGACAACAACCCAAGTAATTACTTTTCCGCACAGAGTCGATTCCAGGGCCCAGCTGCAAATATGAATTCCTCTGTTGTTATCGCTACAAGCAACCCTGGTAAATTCGCAGAATTCCGAAAATCACTTACCGCCATATATGAGACAATTCTTTCACCGACAGAGGCGGGGGTCTTTAGTCTACCTGAAGAGACTGGATCATCTTATATTGAGAATGCTTTACTAAAGTCTAAATATGTTGCGCACCAAACCAATCTACCAGCAATCGCAGATGATTCCGGCCTCGAAGTCAATGCCTTAGCGGGGAAACCTGGCATTTTTTCCGCTCGATTTGGTGGAATCTTATCGGACTCAGAAAGAATAAATTACCTCCTCAAAGAATTAGATGGCGTGCCCGGGGGTAAAAGAGATGCGCAATTTGTTTGTACCATCGCCTTTTTTCTCCCAAGTGGCCTGTCAAAAACCTTCACCGGACAAGTTGCTGGAGAAATACTGCCCAGCCCCCGGGGCAAAAGTGGCTTCGGTTACGACCCCATATTTTTCTGTCCAGAGTTGGGCAAAACCTTTGCTGAAGCTACGAAAGACGAAAAGCAACGTGTTAGTCACCGAGGCAAAGCACTAAAAAGCCTCATAACATGGTTTCGCGAACTGACATAAAAACGTACAATTTTTAGAATTGAGTAGTTGACTGAATACTACTGCCTACACCCTTAGTGGTAATTTATAACCTTATTGGTAAACCATGTTCTCCCGAATTAAGAAGACCAAAATCTCTACTTAGCAAAACTCATAATAGTTGATTAAAAGTTATGCCTATATGGATAGGCCAAAACGAAAAGCGATAACTCTCTTAGAACAATCACCTGGGAGCCCTAATCGTCTCGATAACCAACTCACCGAGGTTGTATAGTTAGCACCCTCACAGTTTATTTCTCATCACGTTTCGCTAACTCCGTAACTACCTGTTGGAAAGTAATCTCTCGCTCCCGTAAGAGCATCAAAAGGTGGAAAATTAGATCTGCCGCCTCCTGGACGGTTTCTTCATCATGACCCTGTAGTGCTGCTACAACCGTCTCGCCAGCCTCCTCGATCACCTTTTGAGCTACATAACCGATCCCACGACTATGCATATTAACCACATAAGATCCTTCAGGTTCCTTCTGAATCCGATCAGCAATGGTCTCTTCGAGAGACAAGATGATCTCGCCAACCGAAGGGACAGCATTACCAGCTACCGTCCGATAAAAACATGTACGTTGTCCGGTATGGCAAGCTGGTCCGGCTGGGTCAACTCGATACAGTAGGGTATCAGCATCGCAGTCGTATCGCACCTCTATGACCTGCTGTAAAGAACCGCTCGTAGCACCTTTTCGCCATATCTCCTGACGAGTTCGACTCCAAAAATGGGCCTCCCCAGTTTCAAGGGTCAGCTCAATCGCCTCATAATTTGCGTAGGCAAGAGTCAATACCTGCCCACTGATACCGTGCTGAACCACCACCGGAACTAGACCACTAGCATCGAATTGTATGTCAGGTAACTTCATAACGACCTAGTGTACTCAACAAACTGTCCTTAGGTACGTTATAAAACTTATTTTAATCCCATAATTAAACAAGCCTAAATCCCTTTTAGGAATTAAATGGACCAAGCAAATCATTAATCTCAACTAAGTACAAATAGAAAAGCAGCCCACGCAAATAGTAAAGATAGAGCTTTCTTTTATCTGCTGATAGGACGCCATCCTGTCCTATCAGCAGATAAACCAGCTTGTATTAGCCCTGCAAAGGTCGCAGATATTGTAGGTATGCCTAGAGACGTCTGGTGTCTAATTATTTGCGAAGAGCCTTTTGGAGGTCTGCCAAAAGGTCATCATGATGCTCTAAACCAACGGAAAGCCGGAGAAGATTATCTGGGGTTGGACTATTAACTCCCTCGATACTAGCTCTGTGTTCGATAAGCGTCTCAATGCCTCCGAGGCTCGTTGCCCGAGTGACTAATTCAACATTGGCTGCAACCCGCATTGCCTCCTCACGACCACCTAACACTTCGAACGAAAGCATTGGGCCAAAACCCATCATTTGCCTTCGAGCAACCTCATGCCCAGGATGGCCCTCAAGGCCTGGATAATTAACTCGCTCCACACAAGCATGATCATCTAAGAAAAGTGCAATCAATTTAGCGCTATCTTGCTGAGCACGAACCCGATAAGGAAGGGTCTTAATGCCCCGCACAGTCAACCAACAATCAAATGGAGATGGAACCGCGCCCTCATTCACCTGGAGAAACCTTATTTTTTCAAATAAATCGACACCTTTTCGAGCAATGACAATGCCTCCCATAACATCGCCATGCCCAGCGAGATATTTCGTTGAAGCATGAATAGCTAAATCGGCACCAAGCGTAAGAGCCGGCTGAAGCGGAGGTGGCGTCCAGGTGTTATCACAAGCGACAACCGCCCCAGCATCGTGTGCGATATCTGCTACAGCTCTAATATCAGTAATCCCCAGCGAAGGGTTGGAGGGAGTCTCAAGCCAAACGAGACGCGTTGTTGAACGAACTTTGTCCGCCACTGCATGCGTGTTTGTCATATCTACAGAAGTCAGTTCAACCCCCCAAGGCACCACAGCCTGTTGGAGGAAACTACGAATACCGTGATACATCATATCGGGTACTAAAGCATGGTCACCAGGACGTAGTGACCGGAGCACAGCAGCCGCAGCAGCGGAACCCGAACCAAAAGCAGCTGCGTCTTCCCCCCCCTCAAGTTCTGTCATTAATAACTCCAAAGATCGCCGATTTGGGTTATCACTTCGGGAGTAGGAAAATCCCCTAGAGTACTCACCAGACGGGTCACGCTCAAAAGTAGTCGACAGATGAATAGGTGTAACTATCGCCCCAGTATCAGAGTCGACCTCGGAACCTGCGTGAATCGCAAGTGTCTCGAAACGCATCTTTTTCATGACTTCTCCCTGTATGCCCTACGAATCATTTATTAGTAACTAGGCCCTGCGGACATGAACCCCAGCAGCCGCTAGAATTTGCTTAACATCACCTACGGAAGTTTGATCACTATGAAATATTCCAGCTGCGAGAGCAGCATCTGCTTCTCCTTCTTGGAGGACCTCCCGCATATGTTCAGCATTACCAGCTCCCCCTGAAGCAACAACTGGAATATCAACCGTCCTAGCTAGGGCTCGTGTCGCCTGAATGTCGTAACCGGTTTTCATCCCATCAGCATTTATACTATTTAAAACTATCTCTCCAGCCCCTAGAATCTGACCTTGTTCTGCCCAAGCGAGAAGCTCAAGCCCAGTCGCTTTTCGACCACCAGCTATATAGACTTCCCAGTGACCACTGCTTGATTGCAAGACATCTATTGAAAGAACCACTGCCTGTGACCCATAATGATCCGCTGCTGCCCTTATTACGTCTGGTCTCGTAACAGCCCCTGAGTTTATCGAGACCTTGTCGGCACCTGACAGGAAAAACTGTCGGAAATCCTCAAAAGTTCGTATTCCTCCACCCACGGTAAGAGGCATGAAGCACCGTTCTGCTACCTCAGCTACAACATTGAGTATCGTCCCCCGACCTTCAGCAGTTGCCGTGATGTCGTAGAAAACTAATTCATCTGCTCCCTGCTTATTATATTTTACTGCTAGGCTAACAGGGTCGCCAACATCATTCAATTCTCCCTCTTCAGCCCGCCCAAATTGCTGACCTCGGGTTGTTCTACCACCGTGAACATCTAAACAAGGGATAATTCTCTTCGCAAGCACCCGAACAGCATACCTTGACAAACAAGTTTAACGGCCATCAACAAACTAACTGCGACGAAGTTGAGATAAGATTTCAAAGTGGTGAGTATGTGGGAAAAAATCGAAAGGCCTCACATAATCCAACTGATACTGACCTTGAGTTAGATGGGTCACATCTCTAGCCCAAGTAGCCACATCACAAGACAAATATATTATTGCGGAAACATCTGATGTAAGGATTGCCTGTCTAAGCTTCTTATTTAAACCAGCCCGAGGTGGATCAACTACGAGAAGGTCAATTCCATCAGGCAACTTTAAGGATCGGGCATCTTTGAACAAAAAAACTATGTTGTCCAAACCCATACTCAACGCATCGCGATCACCTCTTTCAACACTAGCTCGATCTATCTCAATTGCCGTTACTGTTTCATAACGGTCAGCTATTTGCATTGCGATTGCTCCCCCTCCCGAAAATAATTCCCATGCAGAATGACCCCCCGAGACGATTTTATTAATTTCGCTATAGGCAAGAGCAGCGGCAGCTGGGTTTGGTTGTGCGAAAGAATTAGCAGATACTGTAATTTCTAAATTTCCGTATCGCTGTTTGATGGTTCGCGCTCCAGCCAAGCGGCTACGTCCAGATCGGAACCGACCCCGCAAATCGTAAGGGGCATACGAAACCCCAAGGATCCCTGCTGATATGAGATCATGGGCAAAATCAAGATATTCCCGCTCGGGCTTCTTTGCAATTAAGGCCACCAAGGTTTCGCCCTTCTCGTTCCCTCTAATAGCTACCTCAACAAGCCCACGAGGCAGGTACTGTTCTGTAATAGCCTCCCAAGCCAACCTAACAGAAGGAATAGCCGTGACATCCTCAGTAAGCGTTACGATCTTGTCGCTGTTGGAACTCCTGTATCCAAGGCTGCCAAACCTAACCGCTGGTTGAACCACATGTCTATACTCGAAAATATTCGGCGAAGGAGTGACAGGAGAAAATTGATGCTCTTCCCCAGAAGTCCGACGAAAAGCATCAATTAAGACCTCACGCTTTAACGCTAATTGTCTAGGATAAGTTATAAAACCGTAGTCTAGGCCAGGATGTAAGGGAGTTTCGATTCGATCCTGAGAAGCAAGCACCACCTCGTCGACCTCACCCTGAAAGACCCCTGATCTGTACTCCAATCTCGCTCGTACTACCTCGCCGGGAATACCACCTTGTACCAGGGCAATCTGGCCATCATCCAGTCGCGCGACTGCTCGTCCTCCATGAACCATTCGCTCTAATGACAGTTCTCTGTACACGACGGCAGTGTAACTGACGCAACGCGCTATACTACAAACTATGAGGCGGTCCTTTAAAGAAATTGTCGAACTGGTAGTTTTTGGCCTCATTGCTCTTCTATTAGCTACAGGCCTAATTTGGTTAATCGGTTGGGTTCTTGGTTTAGTTGGTATTGGTTTAAAATTCGTAGCTGGAATTATCTGGTCTTTACTACGGTTCCTTGTTCCGATTGCCATAGTTGCTGGCCTAGCTTACGCTTTAGTGCGATTCTTTTTAAATCGAAACAAGAATAACCCCATACCTGCGCCAGAGGATGATTCATCTACCTCTACAATCACAGCTACAGAACCTGTAAACGAATTCTCTTCTGCTACTGACAACTTAGACTCCATCAATCCCAAGGCGCCAAGGGAGACCAATGTCGTCCAGAAAGACTCCACACTCGAACCAAAATTAGAGAATAGCTTGGACGACAGTAACGAAAAGAAGTCCTAAAAGTTAATAATTCCTGCCAAATATTATTTTATAGAGCGCCCTAGTAGATCAGAGAGTTTCAAGAGGTTCCTAATTAAGACCCTTAGAACCGTCAACCTGACAATTGGCCCTAGCTTTACAAATCTCTGTTAAATAGACTACTCCGCATCTCATAGCAATAACAGCCAAAGGAATTACGTTTGATGCTTACCCCACAGCAATCCATAACATTCCTGATCTTTGGATCAAAGCTCGTTCCCAGTCTAAGTCCAAAAAATATGCAGAATTTATCTAGCTGCGGTACACTTGTCCACAATGAACCTGGGGTATTTTCGTCTAATATTTTTAGGGTCAATGCTTTGCGCTGCCCTTTCTGGGTGTCTTAAAAGAACCGACTCTTTAGCTCCAATCGTTAGCATCACTAATCCCCCTAGTGGTGCTACTAGAACGACTGAAAACCTAGTCATCGGTGGCTATGCTCTGGATGATGAGGGTATCGTTTCAATCCGAGTAAATGGTGGGGACCTCATGTCTGACTTCGGAAAAGAATCCTACGTTACTGAGATTGGAATGAAGCTTGTCCAGTTTAAATTCCGTGCTTTGCAAGAACAAGAAGGAGAAATAATCTCTTTAATAGAAGTAGAAGACACCAGCGGACGTACGTCCCGCCTAACTCATAAGTTGGTTGTTGACGCCACTGCCCCAACCCTTGAGTTTGAAGTGACCGAACTAGAAAACGGTCGTTTCAGAGTCCAGGGATTGGCACAAGATAACTTAAGTGTCCAATCAGTACGTGTAGCTGGGATTCCTCTTCAATTTATTCCTAGCCGTAACCACCAATTCACCATCGACTTTATTCCTGACGACCAGACCACAATCGAGGTAATTGACGGAGCAGGCAACCGTTACACCCAACCACTTCCATGAGTATTAACCCTTCTGATCCTCGCCTCCCTAAGGCAAGCACGACGGGCCCGAATCAAGTTCCCCTGCCAATAAGAACAGACGATATCTTTACTGGCCTATCCGTAAATGCAACCCTAAGCCTAGAAAAGAAACATGGTAACGCAGACTTAATTAGAGCCGTCAACATCCTGGATATAGGTGGTCCCTTTCAAGTAATCGACCCTTGGACACTCCAAGACCCAGATGGGCGCCATCTAATCAACGCAGGAGGTTATGCTGCCCTGCCCTTCGGCGAATCATACCCACCGCTTCTACAGTTCATAACTAACTTTATCGATGGAAACACCAGCATGGGATTACCACAGCAAGCGGCTTCAGATTGGCGAGCAGCCCTTGAAACTAACTTAGTATCTCTCCTCGCTAGTGAAGCGCCGAGCCACTCTGATAGTGGAGTGTTCTTTTCCAATAGTGGTGCAGAAGCGGTAGAGACGGCAATAAAATTTGCCCGTGGCTCCCAGCCGAGGAGCAAATACATAATCAACTTCACTTCGGCCTATCACGGTAAGACCCTCGGCGCGCTCTCCTTAACCCCTAACCCTGAACTCCAGGCTCCCTTTGCCCCACTGCTACCCGGCGTAATCACTCTTCCATATGGAAATGCGGACGTACTCGAAACTACTATCCGGAAAAAAGGCGTTTCTTCAATAGCTGCAATTGTACTCGAACCTATCCAAGGGGAAGCCGGTGTGGTCATTCCACCACCTGAATTCCTCCCAGCTGTGGCCCAAATATCTCGTCAACATAAGATCATGGTGATAGCAGATGAGGTTCAAACTGGGTTGGGCCGCTCAGGACACCATTTTGCTAGTATCGCTGGAGGCCTTGAACCCGACATTATTACACTCGCTAAGCCACTAGGTGGTGGTCTTATACCAATTGGCGCCACTATTATTCGACGGCCAATATATAAGAAGGTTTTAGGTGGCTTGGAATCTAAGCGACACTCAAACACTTTCGGCGGTGGGTCCTTAGCTATGGCTGTGGCATTAAAATCTCTTGAACTAATCATTGATGAAAATTTAGCTGAAACTTCTCAAAAAAATGGGAAGATTGGACTTGATAGGCTAGAAGAGATCCATAAGCGCTACCCAGCCTTCATTCGAAATGTACGAGGAGCTGGAATGTTGTTCGGTGTTGAGCTTCACAGCGTTATCCCAACCTACGCCCTTCCAATCGGAGACGATACAGTACGGACTCTCAGCACCGGACTTGCGGTACGTGAACTGCACCTGGGGGGCGTTCATGCCTGCTTTAGCCTAAACGCCAGCAGTGTTCTACGATTAACACCCCCATTGAACATTCCAGTCAACTTATTTTCCGAAATGTTTACCAGAATAGAGCACGTTGCCCAACAAAACCGCTCCTCCTGGAGAATGCTGCGTCGTATGCCTACAAAGAGTTTATTGCGGTTGGCCCGACTAGCCATCAAACGTTAATTCCAAATAACTTTACACTGCCTCATAAAATCTAGGAACCAGTCGCAACTCCTAGGTGGACAAATCTGTCTCAGGGAACGATTATAGTTATTCTCAAACACATGAAACTAAGCACAAAATTTGCACATTAAACTTCTAAATCTCAGTAATCAAAATTACTATTTCAATTTAATATTGGGATCTCAGGTTAGTGACTCATCTAATTAGGTTCTTATTAAATACAACCAGGCAAAACCCGGCTTAAGAATGGTCGAAAAGATCCAGGAAAATTCAGTTTGCAAGAGCTGTAAAAAACTCCTTAGAAAGGAGGTGATCCAGCCGCACCTTCCGGTACA
>CEQQ01007185.1_pt1 | contig 29584 bp, 25 predicted proteins | sample 531041 | NCBI WGS metagenome assembly CEQQ01 (sample SAMEA2621222, study PRJEB7988) | marine metagenome | biome: marine biome (ENVO:00000447); feature: deep chlorophyll maximum layer (ENVO:xxxxxxxx); material: "saline water (ENVO:00002010), including plankton (ENVO:xxxxxxxx)" | depth 150 m | reverse complement strand
GTGTCTTTTCTGTCCTGCTGGATGACACCCTAAACAAAGAGTGGATTCCGAATCTTGTAGAATTTGAATACCTTGACCAGACGGATGAAAAGGTAGGATCCACCTTTCGAGATGTATACAACGAACGCGGTAAAGAGATGGAGATGCATGGAGTAATCACCGCTCACGAACCACATCACCATCATGCCTGTGAGATGAGCGGGAAGGCGTTCGACTTATCCGTTGAATACAATCTCACGGAGCAGGGTACCACAACGACTCTGTGCCAAAATGCTGAGACCACGTTTCACGACCTCCCACCAAAGATCATGGTAGTCATCCTGTATCCGATGGTGATCTGGATGAGCAAGAAACAATACTGCGACAGCCTGAGAAAACTCAAGGCGTTATGCGAGCAAAAAGCAGAATAGGATGTGGCTGCATCCTACAAGCGGAGGGCACGGGACTTGAACCCGCAACCCCATAAAGGGGCACCTCATTTCCAATGAGGCCGCTAACCAATTCGCTTACCCTCCGGCTGAAAAGCACGGTGAACCGCGCTCGTCATTCATACTAGCCACCATTTCACTTGGCACTAGTCCAGAATACCGGCACCGCTGATCAGTTGAATAAAGCCATCATTGCCATCAAACTTTTCAAGCTGCCGAGTTAACTGCTCCATCGCATCGACATGGTGCATTGTGGTCAAAGTTCGACGCAGCATCGTCACCGCATTCAGGGTCTCTTCATCAAGCAGCAATTCTTCTCGACGCGTTCCGGACTGAGTGATATCGATTGCCGGCCAGATTCTACGATCTGCCAGTTTTCGATCCAGTACCAATTCCATGTTTCCAGTACCTTTGAATTCCTGGAAGATTAGCTCATCCATTCGACTACCGGTATCCACCAGCGCGGTACCCACAACCGTCAAACTACCGCCTTCCTCAAAAGCTCGCGCTGTCGCGAACAGTTTCTTCGGAATATCCATGGCTTTGATATCAACACCACCACTCATGGTACGGCCGGTATTGCCGACCCATTTGTTAAACGCTCGAGCAAGTCGCGTGATACTATCCATTAGAAGAAATACATCATGACCCATTTCAGTGAGTCGCTTGCAGCGTTCAACAATCAACTGGGACAAACGGACGTGACTTTCAACATCCTGATCCAGGCTACTAGCGGCGACTTCTCCGTCAACGTTCCGACGCATATCCGTAACTTCTTCGGGCCGCTCGTCTACTAACAAGACTATCAGCTTTACATCGGGATGGTTTTGCGCGATACCCTGACTGATATGCTGAAGCATGATGGTTTTACCGCTTCGCGGCGGTGCAACGATCAGGGCACGCTGGCCTTTTCCAAGCGGAGTCAGCAAGTCCATCACACGCGTCGTTAACGGCTTCGGACCAGACTCTAGTTGAAGCCATTGCTCCGGATTAATCGGGGTCAGGTCTTCAAAGTTTGCAGCTTTTCCATACTCTTCCGGTGCCATACCGTCGACATCAATCACCTCACTAAGGCGAGGTCCCTGCTGTTTTCTAGCATGCTGCACGAGCCCACGAATCATAACGCCCTGCCGGAGAGCGTACTTTTCGATCATAGTTCCCGGGACAAACGGATCGCTTCGTTGGCGTGAGTAATTGGACTTCGGGCTACGAAGGAACCCATATCCATTGGGATGCAACTCCAACAATCCAAAACCAGGTTCGATTTTGCCGCTACCACTTTCTGGTAAATCGACATCATTGGGTCGCATATTGGATCCACGACCACCGCGATGACGCCCACGTCCGCGGCCTCCACGGCCTCTTCCACCGCGACCACGTCCACCACGACCACGGTTATAATTCTTCTTCGCCATTATTTAGCATTCCGATTGACAACGCGCAACACCCTGATTCGATCACCTATCGAATTAGAATTGCTTACGCATAAAAAAGGTTTGGGATTAAGTGAAATTCACTATCTACGTGCCACCTGACTACTTGAATACCCATCAATTCGGTGGGTGTCTCAATCGTAACCGGGCACCTGAACCTTGCCAGAAGTCCTCATTCTCTAAATGAGACCTTCCATGGTTAGGCAAAGTCAGAAGTTGATATGTTCGGTAATAGACCGTTTAATACGGCTAAGTTCGAAAATGGGTTTCGAAAAATCGAAACGCCAATTTCCTTGATATGATCTTGCGGGTAAGCCCTGTTCTGTGACTGTGTTGTCGACAGGTTAATATCGCTCCGTCCTAACCCTTTACTCAATTCTGCAAAGGCCCACGCACAACCTGCGTGATGAAACGGAACACCCGAAGAAGCTACCTTGTTGAGCGGGCAAATACAGCGTCATTTCGCTGAGTCAGATAGACTTGCAAAGCTCAATAACAAATTTACTTATTGGACGGCCAATGTCAAGAACAGATAAGCCAACCAATTCACTTTCATTCATATTCAACACACAAACACCTTTGAGCTATGTACGTATGCGTCGAAGTTTTTATCCGGATTATCGGCATTTTTAGTACATTTTAACACTTTCTATCGCCGATCCATCAATATACACCGGTGTGTTAATTGTCCCTTGGTGAGGCTTCGACATGCCCGCAGAATGGCTAGGCGTGCTTTTTTAGATCTCATCTAAGATCTCATCTACTAGATGCTACCAACAGAAGCCATGACAGCTCTACACGAATAGAATGGACTGATGTGCAATGCGAATTAAATGCAATTCTGCCTGTTTCCTCTCATTGATCCTGCTTGCACTCACGGCCTCCACTGGCACAGCTCAACAGTACTCGGCCAGCCAGCCACAGATGCAACAGAGCAACTCCATCCAATGGCTAAACGATATCGCGAATGCAAAACAGCTAGCTGCGCAATCCGGTAGACTTGTCTATATCCATTTCTACTCCGACAACTGCGCCGCGTGCGACACCGTAGAGAGACACTGCCTGCGCAACCCTGAGTTTGTTCGCGCCATTCAGGAAAACTTCATTCCAGTAAGGGTCAACGTCGATCAATCACCATCCGTTGTCCGGAAGTGGAGAGTCCGACGCTGGCCAACCGATGTCGTCATCGACAGCGAAGGTAACAAACACTTCGACAGCATTACCAACCCTAATGCAACTGCATATATCGAGCGTCTTAAAGCTGTCTATGAAACGGTAGCGGCAACTCCATTAAATATCGATTCTGGATTCAGTATGGAACCGGAAATGGGTGACACCAACGTGGCGCCTGCTAGCTTTCCTACCACTAACCAACGCGGCCCAACCACAACTTCGAACCCAAATATCCGCACAGCACGACCGGTAGGTCCGCCTGTAGTCACCGGAGCACCGGCATTGCCAAATCAAAGGACACTCGGACTACAAGGACACTGCCCAGTCTCGTTATACGCACCATCATCCCCCGACAAAGTCTGGGTAAAAGGGCACCCGCAAATCGGTATACGCCACCGCGGTGTTGTGTACCTATTCGCATCACAAGAACACAAGCGAGTGTTCTTGAGTAACCCTGACCGTTTCAGTCCGGTCATTTCAGGATACGACCCAGTAATATTTACAAACGACAAAAAACTGGTAACTGGCGACAGAAAATTCGGCGTAAAGTTCCGGGATAGAATCTACCTGTTTGTTAGTGAAGAATCACTCAAAACATTTTGGACGAATCCAGAGAGGTTCGCACTCAAATCTCTGGAAGCCATGTTCCAGGCTCGTTGATCAGACATTCCATTGAAGACTACGCTGGACCGCACGTCGCCACTGAGCCACTCGTTCTTTGGTCTCCGACTCTGCCATGGACGGGCGGTACGACTGACCAAGCTGCCAGTTAGCCAGCACGTCGGATTGGTCATTCCAGTAATCAACAGCTAATCCTGCAAGGTATGCGGCACCCAATGCCGTCGTCTCGGCAACGCGCGGCCGCTCAACGACCACCTGCAAGAGATCCGATTGGAATTGCATCAGCATGTCGTTAACACTGGCTCCACCATCGACCTTTAGTGCATTGATATCTAGTCCCGAGTCTCGCTGCATGGCAGCAACAACATCAGCTGTTTGAAACGCCATTGATTCCAGTGCGGCCCGTGCAACATGACCTGCGGTGGATCCACGCGACAGCCCGATCATCGTACCACTTGCTGTTGGATCCCAATGTGGGGCACCGAGTCCAACAAAAGCGGGTACAAGATACACACCGCCATGGTCTTCAACGCTGGCCGCCAACGCCTCCACCTCCGATGAATCGCTGATCATCCCCAATCCATCGCGCAACCACTGTACAACGGCACCCCCGATAAACACTGAGCCCTCTAGGCAATACACGGTCTCACCGCCAATCGACCAGCCAACCGTGGTTAGCAACTGGTTTTGAGATTCTACTGGCTCGCTTCCGGTATTCATTAAGAGGAAGCAACCTGTGCCGTATGTGCTTTTTACATTCCCCGGCTCAAAACATGCCTGACCAAATGTTGCCGCTTGCTGGTCACCGGCTATCCCGGCAATCGGAATAGCCACACCAAACCACTCCGGATCCGTCATCCCTATCACACCACTAGAGTCCACAACCGTTGGCAACATGTTCATTGGCACATCAAGCAATTTCGCAAGTGATTCGTCCCAAGCCATCTCATGCAGATTAAAAAGCAACGTGCGACTGGCGTTGGACGCATCCGTCACATGGCATTTTCCGCCGGTCAATCGCCAAACCAGAAATGAGTCTACCGTCCCAAACAGGATCTCACCGCGTTGAGCTCTCCCGCTTAGCTCACTATCCTGATCGAGCATGTAGCGGATTTTTGTACCTGAAAAATATGGATCGAGTACCAATCCGGTCGTTTTGCGAAACTGACTTTCGTGCCCGGCTTCTTTCAATTCTTCACAAATCGGAGTAGTGATGCGACTCTGCCAGACGATGGCATTCCCGATCGAATCTCCCGTTGCAGCATCCCATAGAATTGTCGTTTCCCGCTGATTGGTTATACCAATGGCAGCAATTTCACTTGCTGAGATTCCAGCGGCTGCAATTGCCCCTCGTGCGACGGCCAGTTGGGTGCGCCAGATTTCCTCCGGATCGTGCTCCACGTGACCCGCCGAAGGCAGAATCTGCTCAAACTCTCTTTGATCAGATGCAATAATACATCCGGCACGGTCGAAAATAATTGCACGACTGGAGGTCGTACCTTGATCCAACGCCATTATGAATTGAGCCATTCGCCGTTTACCCAGTCAATTACCTGCAGTACCCATAATTGCCATATTAAGCCCGTTCGTTCTATTGCCAGTGATCTTAATCCAGATCTCTATCCAGCGAATCGGTATTAAACCTGGAGATCAGTTGATCATAGACAACAACCCCTAATACACCGCCAATAACTGGCCCGACGACCGGTATGATGTACCACCATGTATTGGGGATCATAAAGACATCTTTCCACCCGGCAATGTAAGAGAATAGACGCGGCGACAAATCCCTGGCAGGATTAATCGCGTAACCACAATTCGAGCCGAACGCCATCCCCACCATAAACACGATCAAGCCAATCGTAATTGGAGCAACATTACTACCCGGTGCCATGTTTCCCTTATCCACCATCGCACAAATACATAACAACAGAATTGCTGTGCCCACGATTTGATCCAATAAACCAGTCCAGTTACTGACATACCCTTGATGTGGTAAGTCACGAGGGTAGGTAGCCCAAATCGCCGCAGTTTCCATACTCTTCCTCGAAACAGGAACCAGAACACTATTTGTGGAAACCGCCGCTGCTTCGTCCACCAACTGCGTAGACTGCTTCGTTACCGGTCGGTCGTAATACTCGATTTGCTCTGCATAAACGAGATAGACCAACCATGTCGCCAGAAACGCACCGATCATTTGTGCACCGATATACGGTCCCACCTTTCTCCAAGGTAATTCCTTGCGAAACGCCATCGCGACAGATACAGCGGGATTAATGTGAGCACCCGTAATGCCACCACACACATATACGCCAAGAATCACGGCGATTCCCCAACCAGTATTGATCGTAAAGAAATCCCCATGGGCGCGTTGTGTAATCTCCAGTGATGCTGCATCCGGTGACGCAGCTGCAATCTCAACGGTTGACGTACCAAGGGTGACTTGAGCATTAACTCCCAGCCCACACACCATTAAGACAAATGTACCGAGTAATTCTGCTGCAAATTCTCGTTTCAAGTTGCCATCCATCTTTTCTCACTCCTAACGAATCTGACCGTTAGTCGTATCACTTCGTTGGGTATAATTCAATCACCAGTAATTCATTGTTTTGCAAAACCAGATCTTTTATGCGAACTAAGCCTCTCTTCTGCACACTTACACTTGTTTGCTGCTTGGTTTTTCCACAAGCAGGAGCTGGGCAGGGAACGGCTGAATTTCCGGACAGCGCCCAAGCACTGCGAACTCGGCTAGATGCCCGGGTAACCGCCTCATTTGAGAAGTCCTTTGGTGAAATCCTGCAATCAATCTCACGTTCTCAAAAACTGCGTATCATTCTCGATCGACGGATCGATCCGGCAACGGTAATTAAGTGCCAGGCACAAAATGAATCCGTGCGAACGCTGCTACAAAAAATCACCTCTATGGCCAATGTGGCCTTCTGTGAAATTCGCGGGAATATATATGTTGGCCCAAAGGCGACCTGTCATTGGCTTGCCTCACTGTGCGAGTTGCACCAGCAATCTCTCAAAGAGAGGCTTTCGAGCAACACAGGGCAGCTTGATGCCAAACGTTTACTCACCGCGTCTGATTTCCAATGGGAATATCTGTCGGATCCCACCGACTTAATAGAATCACTTGTCACGAGTTGTGGATTGTCGGTTTCAAATCCCCACTTACTGAAACACGACCGATGGAACGCAAACGGCCTTTCCAACTTACCGATTAGTCAGAAGCTGACGATACTCCTTGCCGGTTTCGGTTTAACCTTTGAATGGAACATCGCAAACAAGTCCATCGAATTACGACCATTCCCGAGCAGCGTCGTACTGAAAACGACGATTCAAAAGTCACTGAGTGAATCCAATCTGGATAAGATCAAGTCCGCGCTTCCAGACTTGAAAATCAAATCGTCAGACGGCACTCTCATCGCAGAAGGAAGGTATGAAGATATTGATCGGCTAAACAGATTACTTGCCGGGGAGCGCGTATCGACCTCAACAACATCGACCAGCGAGAATCGATTTACATTAAGTGTCGCTAAGGCACCTGCAAAGGACTTACTGGAGGCCGTTGCCAACTCGCGCAAGCTAACATTAAACGCCTCACCAGAAGCAACGGAATTGTGGACCAAACAAATTGGTGTCGACGTAAAAGAGGTCACGTTGGAAGAACTGCTAGACGTCATCACCAAAGCATGTGGACTCAAGTGGACTATTAACGATGACGAGCTCGAGATTTCAGAATAGTATTCGCCGTCGGTCAATTAAATGGAATGGTAGCGTCACTAACCTTCTCGTAATTGCTGAAGAGCATATAGTCTTATCGCATCAGTAAGAAGTTTGACTGCCTGCTTACGTTCTGCCGGAGCATTTTCAATCCACGTGTCGAGCTTGGAAAAGACGGACAGCATCAGTTGAATCTCACCAGCAGACTCACTTGATGAGTCCATCAGATACTTCTCCAGGTGCCAACCTTTTACAGCGTCGATCTGTTTGCCAACAAATGCCTCTCGATCACTTGATGACTCAAGTTCTACGAATTCCATAGCTCTTAACACAATCCAGCTTTCCAGTAGTTTCCAGGCATTGGCGTGCAACCGTTGTTCATGCTCACCGGTAATCGCCAGTGGGTCAGAGGTATTCACCGAACCACTGCTGAGTGCATCGGCTAACCGCTCTACAAGCTTTGCCTTGGACTGAAAGCTCAACGTTCCCAGATCGCTTGTACAAAGCCAGAATTGTACTCCGTGATGCATTGCGTTTGTCAATTGTCGCGAGAGTTTCGGATCCGGCTCTGTTGTCGCCCAATGATCAAGTTTGTCAAACAATGCAAATGCGTTAGCCACATCATCCGATGATTCCGAATCTCCCGATGGATCCGAATGAATCGCAGAATAGACGTCGTTCCACTGCATCACGATAGTCAGTTGGTCTTTCATGAATGACACCCGGTCAGCATGCGGCAACTTTAGATACTGCTGTGCCCGCTGACAAAACCACACCCGTGTCAGAATGTCGATGTTTTGACGTGCAAGTTCCGATGACATTCGCTCTTCATCTGACGCAGAACGCTCAGCTAACGGTTCCCACCCGTCAAGAATCTCCGCCTGTAATCTGTCTACCAGATCGATTTGCAATTGTTCAGGATGCCGATGCAAATCACTGATGACAATCCATCCGAGAAGTTGTTGCTGCGTGGCGGTTTCAGGAGCTGGTTCCATTCCGATAAACCAACGCCACATTGGAAATGTCAGCACTAACGCGATGACCACACAAGTTGTCAGCAGCAATCCAACGCGTCTCATGAATCGTATTCTTTGTGGAGTCCAAGTATTGCAATCAGCGATTTGGAATTCGCAACGCGTTTATTGTAGTTCAGGGATCGCATTAAGGAATGCAAGTATGCCTGCATTAGTGTCAACACCGCAGTAAAACGTTGGTATCGCAACTAGTTCGAAAACAGGGAATTTGTTATTTTCGATCTGTGATCAAGCGATATTCTTACCAACTGCTCACGGCTGTCGCAGATCTTCAGACAGAGATTTATAAGCACACCAAGAAACCAATCATGCCCAAACTACTAACCGCTGTAGAACATTCACTCGGAAAAGAATCTGCGAAAGCTACCCTGTCATCTTTTATGGATGAAGCCCTGCAAACATACGGCGACAGTGTGGACGACGTACAAAGTCAATGGAATGACTATGAACTGGAATTCAGCTTCAAAGCTATGGGGATGACAGTTTCCGGTCAGTTAATTGTGGCGGACGACGTTGTCACGGTTAACGGCAAGATCCCCTTCGCGTTATCGATGTTTCGCGGCAAGATCGAGCGCACCATGGAAGACGCATTGCGCAAGGCTCTTCAGTAATGGCGGCCGTGGGAACTAAGTCCATCTACGATAATCGGCCCGTATAAATGGCCGTAATCAGTTCATTCTGAATCGTCGTAAGAACGGCGATCGGATGGATGCCACAACGGCAAGCCCAGCTCAAGGCGTTCTGTTAAGACTTCAAGTTTAATATCAGAACCAGGTAAGGACCTCGTGGGTTCGAATTCCTGTGAACTATGTTCGATTGGCTCAAAATCCCAGATTCCGAGTTTGATTGCGTCAAGAATTGAGCTTGGCACGGTTGATCTCCTATCGCTTCACCGCCAGATTGCCAATTTATTTACACCTTGTTGCCTGTTCTCTGTTCAAAGTGCAACGTCCAAATCCGAGTCATCCCACCGCTCCTTATCGCTGAGCACGCCTTCAGGGGGATTTCGGAATTGCAATTTTCAAGAGTATCAATTTGCGCAGCGTCAAAGTCAACAGACCGGCAACAAGAATTAAAAAATAGCTTCGAGTTTTTTTGTCATGCTGACTCAAGAAGGCTAACACATCAACTAGAGCACACCTGATGGTCGGTCCACGCCGACTGCCCGTCAAGAAAATGGCTCGTCTCATTCATGGTCGAGAGTGGCACACGGGACCTAATCAACTGCCAACGAGTTCTGTTTCAGTAATCGGGTAAGATTTCTGACACGTTGTGGCACAAGATCACCACTGCGATTCTCATCACATACGGCTCCACGCACAGCAACATAATCGACATCCAAGTCCCTAAGCGACTCGATGCTTTCCTGAGACAATGAACCGGCGAGGACAGACACAATCCCATGCTCGTGTAACTTTGAAACCCAATTTTTGATCTCGTCATTGCTCCAGTGATCCAATAGAGAACGTCCGCTCTTCACATAGGTATCTACCAGCACGGTCTCACATCGATTCTCAATTGCGAATTTCAGGAGGTCGTCTGGATTTGGTGCCTGACATAATTCAGCGTCCGCGTACACTACTAATACGAGTTCCGTCTTTGATTCACACAAGGCAGAACGCAGTTGCAGCCATGACTCCGACCAACACTTGCCTGTCATACCAGCTAACCCAATCTTGGCAAATCGAGTACGGATTGGGATCTGGCCTATGATTTTCGGATCCAAGGCACTTAACTCACCTAATGCCAGACTCAAATCAGAGTCATCATCAATTTTCGTTGCGATCAGTCGCCATTGGTCTGGCGATGCCGGACCTAGGGAGCCGGCTGAAGGTTCCTTAACATCAACGATGGCAACGCTGTCTTGCGGAAGCACAGCCAACTCATCAGCACTTCTAATGCTTACCAGTAGCTCAGTCATGCCCGTCCCCATCCGTCTCTAGCACGCCGCGAATAGCACGATGTGCAGCCACAAGCCGCTTGTTTAGCCCTTTGATGACTTCTCGGTTAATGGGTTCACACCAAGTGCCCCGCACGACAATATAGCCGTGTTCCCAGCTACCAAGTCGTGGCATGACCGTGCGACTGTGATACTGCGTCGCTCGCTCTGCGAGTCGCACAACGATTGTACGGGATTCCGGCGTCACGGAATTTGTTTGTTGAACGGTCTTCGGCATATGGCTGTTGGATTGACCTGCGAAGAAAACCTCTACGAAATCTATCGGGACTTTCAGAGCGGGACCGGCATTGAGATTCACCAGTAATACTCCGTCCTCATACGCAAGACGCGGATGGCAAAACCACTTAACAAGCACAACCACTGCAAACCCGGACACGAGTGCCAAACCACCTGTTACTCCCTGAATCACCCAATGCACATCCCCCAAAACACCGGTCAACATCAACGCCGCACCCACAATAATGGCGAGCGGCATGACGATACTTGCGGTCAATGCCCGTTGATTTGGTTTTAGCCAGACATCACGCATAACAACTATCTGTTCAAGAATTCCTATCAATCACCGTATGGTGTTAGCATCGCATGAAGTAACGATACTGCCAACGGTATCTCCTACCATACGATTACTACCGGCCATTGTAACCTGCGCTTAATGTCTCTATGATTCGCATTATCCGTCCTTTATCCATCAGGGATTTCGGCTGCACTTTAGAGCCTCCCACCATGAGTCGCCCGCGGAGTACCACAAGTTTGACATCGCCAACGTGGATCGACAATTCATCAGCACTCAATGCATTTCTTGCGAAGCATCAACACAGCACATGGGTAGCATTTGATACTGAATTCGTATCTGAATCCACCTACCGACCTGAATTATGCCTTGTACAAGTCAAGGTCGATGAGGATATTGCCCTAATCGATCCGCTTGCGACGGACATGACATCATTTTGGGAATGGCTTTCTTCTCCCGACAGAAAGGTCCTCGTACACGCATGTCGTGAAGAACTGCGATTCATTCACCTACATGCCGGCCAAGTGCCTTTACCGCTATATGATGTGCAACTCATCGCCGGGATGGTTGGACTTGAATACCCTGCCGCGTATTCCACACTGACCAATCGCCTGTTGGCAGTAACCCTTGACAAAGGAGAAACTCGCACCGACTGGTCCAGACGCCCTCTATCAGAGCAACAAATCAATTACGCTGCCGCGGACGTTGAGTATCTGATGCCTATCTATCAAACGCTCAACCAGCGTGTTTCGGAACTTAACCGAAACGACTGGGTTCAGAACGAGTTGATCAGTCAGCAAGAAGCCATCATTGAGACTGAAACAACGCCGCAATGGCGACGCGTTTCCGGTTCAGGTTCGCTTAATTCGCGCGAATTAGCAATCTTACGAGAACTTTGGTTGTGGCGCGATAAAGTGGCACAAGAGCTGAATCGACCCGCTAAACGCGTGTTGAGAGATGATCTGATGTGCGAGCTAGCCAAACGCAAAACCGCAGACGAGCGGCGTGTGAGATCCATTCGTGGCATGGAACATCGACAACTGCAGCGACACCTATCAGATATCATGGAGACCATCCGCATCTCGCTTGAACTTGATGAAGATCAATGGCCCCGCCGAATCCGTAGCAGCCGTATCCCACAAAGATCCACGCTTGCTCAATTCCTATTCACAGCCATTGGTACGCATTGCCAAAAACAATCTATGGCACCAAATCTGGTAACAACGATGCAAACGATTCGTGAATTCCTCGCGTCGCGACTCGATGGCAACAAAAAAACACGCCAGACATCGATTACCGATGGCTGGCGTGCTGAATTATTAGGTAGCTTGCTTGAGGATGTCCTAGAAGGAAGGCTTGTCGCTCACGTGTCCAACCCCACGTCGGATCAACCGCTTACCTTCGTTCCCCACTCAGCGACTAATCCTGACCAAGACGAGAGTTGATAGACTTCGAGCACGCCCCAGGTGTATATGCCCGTCAGTACTCCCCGTATCTCGTGTTGGCTCCGGCCTCGCAAGTGACTCGTGCCTTACTGAATCCTCCAGTTCTGCTCGTACAAGCGTTTACCTAATCTCTCATTTCATCAAACGCAGTGCCCTGAGTAGGTACCGTGCATCGTATTGAATACGTACTACTCGCCTTCACCCGAAGGTGCCGTCAGTGTTACCGGCTCCTCGTCACCATCGGAAAGAAACACCGTCATTTCTTCCTGCACGAGTTTGGTTTCTGGTGCGGCACATTGCACAACCGCGCGGAACTTGTGACTTCCGGCTGCATCTGCCTTGGCAAAGACTTTCAACTTGATTGATTCCCCAGGGCCGATACTATCGATGGGATCGAAGATTGCCTGGCCTGGAATGAGTTCGCTACGCTTGCCTTCAGTCTTCACGGGCTCAATACCGAATCCGAATTGTCCAACGACTTGAACATCCGTCGCTGCTTTCGTCCCGCGATTTACGATTTCGATTTCGTAAATGGCGAGATTACCTAGTTCAACGGGTCCTGGAGAGTCGTTTACAAGCAATTTCAAGTCAGCGATACCGCGAACATTGGTGACCAGACTTGTACTTCGAGATTCGGCCGATTCACCTTCGATACGAACGTGTACCGGGTTTTCGCCGTCTCGTGCGAGAACACATTCGAATTCAAATGCCCGCGTTGCACCTGCATCCACCTTTCCGATATTCCAGGACATGCTCCTTCGATCACCCTTGGTGGCAACTCCGTCCTTCATGAACGATGCACCGAGTGGGAGCGTTGCCGTTACAACGACGTCTCTGGCCGCTGTATCACCCGTATTGGAAGTCTCAATTCTGTATACCGTAGGCGTTCCAGCAAATCGCTTTTCAGGACCCTCCAACGCAATGTTTAGTTCAGCACGCTTTACATCAACGATGAGGTCTTTAGAGACAGGCTTCAGGTTATCAGCCGATGCAAGTGTCCTGATCTGCATGGTGCCGGATTGCTCGGCACTAAGTTCCAGTTCGATGAGCTTACTACGACCGGCTTCGATATCGCCAATTACCTGCCCATTTTCGATTCCAGGTTGTAAAACCAGCTTCACATTTCGTGCAATTGTATTGCCACTATTGGTCAATCGAACTGTTACGACTTCCGTATCACCGAATTCCATTTCTGACGGGCCGTCTAAGGCTAGTTCCAAATGAGGCTCCACTACCTGAATATCCAAAGCCACTGGCGCCGGTGCGATTGTCCACTGGGCGTTAAAAGCAAATTGCTTGCTCTTGGTAGGGATCAGTTTGAGATCCCAAGTCGTCTGTGATCCCATCGCGAGATTGGAAACGGTCCATTGCACATCCTTCAGACCATCACCAACATCGAGCGTCTCGGTTTCACCGGTTTGTGATGCGGTGGAGACAATCGTGACCCACTCTGGCAATTGAATCGTTACAAATACGTTCTTTGCCGAATTGTTACCACGATTGATTACCGTGATTCGATATTCTGCTGCTTCATTGATTCGGATTTCCGATGGTCCATGTGTGGTTATGGATATTTGTGGAGCGTGACTTGTGTTTGTTAAGTCCAGATTCTGAGGAGTGGTATCCGCTTCACTATCGACAGACAGCTCAAATGATGTAGTCGGAGCAGGGGGTACAAATGTGTTTTGGACGCCGTTGTCCACAGGTGCTTCATCAGAGAACTCATACACGTTACCGCTACCAACACTAATCTCCTCTGACGCCACCTGATCCGACGGTGAAATCCCATCAAATTCCGGATCCGCTGTCGGCTCGGAGAGTTCTAAGGCTGGTGTATCTGCTTCTGTCTCACTCGTCGACTCAAGAGGTTTAAAGTCTTCTTCCAGTAAAAACTCGTCGGTCTCTACCTCCGTCGGTATTTCTTCAGCAACGATGTCTGTTGGTTGCGCAAGCAGCGGCGCAGATTCTAATGGAGTTTCATTCAAAGTGGCACTTTGCAAAACTGCATCTGGAGAAATCACTTCCTCAACAGGGGCCTCAAGGACAAAATCACTTGGAGTTTCCTGTCCAAAGACCCAGGCGGCAACGAACCAGCCGGAAACAATCATTGCAATAGCGATCGATATCTTACGTGACATGATCAAAACACCTCATGGTGGGGAATGGGGGTTTGGTAATCTCGGTCACAATCGTCCCCGAATACTGCAAACACAAAAAAAACTTGTGGTTTTCGCAAAAAAAAGCAATTCCGTCTTTAGAATGCGACAGACCGGACAACTATGGCAATGTAGGGAAAACCGCACATACCCAGAGCGTTATTGCCTGAAGTATCCCCCAGCAACGCACAACTTCAGGTCGCAAATTCATCGGGTTACACTAGCTCACGACCAGAGATTCTATGAATCCGGCAGTGCTAAATAACTGCGATGGATCGTTTCCCACCAATTGAAGGCAAATCGGGAACATCTTATTGTCTGCACCTGCAACGAACGACAATGACGGGATTCCAGAAAAACTCCATGGTGAATTAAACCTCGGGTCTCCTGTGGATTCCCTTCCAGGAGCAGCGCCAGTCGTGGCTGGAATCAGCAGTGGACCATTCTCCTGCAGGAATTCATCCATGATTCGCTTCACTTGAAATTGAAATCTACTTGCTTCCTGAAAGCTTGATTTGGACAGTGCAAGACCTTCCTCAATTAACTGCCGAAAGTGAAATGAATATCGGGACGGGTCTATGCGAAAATCATGTTCGTGAACGCGCGATGCTTCAAAGGACATGATTCGACGGTGCATCGCGAGAATGTCGTCAAAATCCACGGGTAACTCAATCGTTTCTATCCGTGTACCACGGTCTGCCATTGATGTAGTTAGCGAGTCATAGACATCTATCACTGATTGATCACACTTGTGAATAAAAAAATCTCGGGTAACCGTAAGTGTGTTGGGGAGCACTGCAGCTGGAATCTCATTACTTGTGGCTTTATTACCAAGCATTGCTTGCCAACCAATCCAACAGTCGGAGCTGCGTTTGGCTATTGGTCCGGGGTGATCAAGGCTTTGGCTTAACGGGATAACGCCATCTGTTGAAATGGTGCCGAACCGAGGTTTAAATCCGGCTACACCGCAGTAACTTGCTGGCCTGTTAATGGAACCACCCGTTTGAGTGCCAACGGCCATAAAACACATGCGAGCCGCAACGCTCGCCGCACTGCCGCTACTACTACCACCGGGTGTCCGGCTCGGATCGAGTGGATTGTATGTTGGTGATGGATCAAATCCAGCAAACTCGGTGGTCACCGTTTTGCCAATGATGATTGCACCCGCTGCTCTTAGGTTCGCCACCAGTGATGCATCTTCTGCTGCCGGATCCTCCCCGTACCAGTTAGTGCCTCCACGGGTGTAAACACCTGCAACGTCCACGATATCCTTGACACCAATCGGGATACCGTGCAGTAGACCTCGATCGTGTTGACCGTCCAGCTCAGCCTGCAGTATTCGAGCATCCTCACGAGCACGTGAGGGGCACACTTCTACAAATGCCTTGAGATCGGCATCCCGAGCGTCGATTTGATCAAGGCTTGCTTCGACGAGTTGTGTTATCGAAACACTACCGTTTCGAATGCATTTAGATATTTCGAGGATCGATTGGTCGCACAATGACATGAATTATCCCGTTAACCTCTTGGTCGTCTACTATGGTTCTGATTGTGACTTTCTAGTTTGTACGCACCCTTTGCACACATCTCGCTTCGATCTGACCCAATCCACGGCATTCGGTCCTAAAGGTTCACTTGTACAACTTGCGATTAGAAGTCATCATTGCTGTATCCGTAATCCTCACCAAATGTAGTGAGCTTATCAACACTACCAGAATCACGATAAGAGACGAAAAAAGCACGAGGCTATGAGTACAGCAACTCCTGTTGAATCAAACGCGGCACAATCGAGCCAGGACTGGCAGCAGCTGGCATCACGCGTTTTGTCTGAAGACCACAAAGTAACGCGGGATGAAGCTCTAGCTATCCTCCGAAGCAGTGATGACGAGATACTGGATCTCATGTCTGCTGCTTTTCGCTTACGTCAAAAGTACTTTGGTAAAACAGTCCAGTTGTATTTCCTGATGAATGCAAAGAGCGGACTATGTCCGGAAGACTGTACATACTGCAGCCAATCGAAAATCTCAGATGCTGAAATCCCAAAGTACAACATCCTGAGCAGGGACAAGCTGCTTGACGGCGCTCGACTCGCAGCTGAACAAGGTGCAAAGACCTACTGTATCGTCATTTCAGCACGAGCTCCGAGCGAACGAGAGATTAGTGCAGTGGAGACGATCGTGCCGGAAATCAAGCAACAATACGATCTCGATATCTGTGCATGCCTTGGCCTGCTGGATGATGACCAGGCACAACGCCTAAGAGCTGCTGGAGTGAATCGTGTTAATCACAACCTAAATACCAGCGAATCGCACTATTCAGAGATCTGCACTACGCATACGTACCAGGATCGCGTCGAGACACTTCAGGCCGTGAGCCGAGCAGGCATGGAGATGTGCAGTGGCGGCATCATTGGCATGGGTGAAGCAGATGAAGACGTGGTTGACATGGCCATTTCGCTTAGAGATCTGGGCGTTCACTCGGTGCCACTAAACTTCCTCAATCCAATTGATGGCACACCTTTAGCAGGAACAGATGACCTAACACCGATGTATTGTCTGAAGGCTCTGGCAATGTATCGGTTCGTAAACCCGGAAACAGAGTTGCGAATTGCCGGCGGACGAGAAATCCATCTTGGCAATCTTCAATCACTGGCGCTCTATGCCGCCAACAGCGTCTTCGTTGGCGACTATCTGACAACGCAGGGTCAGGCTCCTGAAGAAGACTACCGCATGGTCGAAGAACTTGGTTTCGAAGTCACCACGAATGTGGAGCGTACAGAGTAGAAGTCAATCGCCCGAAGCCAGACTTCACAACATCTGGCTTCGGGCTTCTGACTTTGAACTTACGGAGTCACTTTCACAAGGCTGCCTGAAGCGCCTTCACCACTTCCGATGATGGTGACATATACGTTTCCATCGGCATCTGTAACAAGTGCTGTCGGCTTATCAAGCGTGGCGATTCGCTCTACCTTCACTGGCTTGTTCTTATTCTTAGATGCGATTACGCGGAACAGGCCACCGTCAGCAGTCTTCCCCCAGTTAAAGTCGGTAACGTAAAGATTCTTTTTCCCAGCGTATGCCACGCCAGTAATGTCGCTCAATCCCGTTTCGTAGTTAGCCAGTACCTGGCCATTCTTTGAATCGTAAAACGTGATCAATGCATCACCGGGCACCGTGATCTCACCCATTTGCCCCACAACGATGCTGCCATCTGGAGCCATTGTAATTCCAACCGGTGCATCAACTTCTGTTGCTTCCTTGGTTGCAATTGCACGTTGGAACGGTCCAACCTTCGTGCCAGTTACAGCTGCGCGGCCAATCCAACCTTTGGTGTCATCACCATTGGTCGTTACAAAAATGCTCGATCCATCGTAAGCCAGACCATAGAAGTTTCCTTCACCGGCAAGATCTTCCGTTTTCTCAAGTTTGAAACTGGCAGCCATTTGGTCTGCTTTAATGGCCGCTTCACCAGCCTTTGGCAGATTGTAGACTCGAAGCAGATCTTCGTTGTCCGGATAGCCACCGCCACCTACAACCAAAACGTTTTCATCGATAAAGAGGAGTCCTAACGGTCCAATGGCGTATTTCGGACCTTTACCGTATGAGTCAACCGGAAAGTCCGTAATGACAGCTTCGGCTTTTCCATCAACGATACGCACGACGCGGCCTGCACCACTGTCAGCAACAAAGATGGTTCCGGTGCCTGGCTGAATTGCCACGCCACACGGATTTGTTAGGCCACCAGCGACTGTATCCACAGTTGCTTCAGCCATGACACTTGAACTGCTAACCATGGCTAGCACGATTGCGAGGGACAGAATGCGTTTCATCTTGGGTTATTCTCCTGAATAGGATCGAAAGTCTTTGTATTTAGTTTGTCTTTATGTGTACGTGTAGTGTGCAAACTACGGCAGTTCCGGTGGATCCACGTGTGGGTAATCTTCACTTGAAAGACCTTCTTTCATGAAGTTCACGATGTCCTGAATGTCCTGCTCATTAAGTTTTAGCGGGAAGATATCTTCACTCAACTGTGGGCTCTTAACGCCACCCTTGTTGTAGAACTTGACGACTTCCTCAAGTGTGGCAACGGATCCATCATGCATATAAGGAGCAGTTTTCGCGATTTCACGCAATGTGGGTGTTTTGAATGCGCCTTTATCACCAAGCTGATTTGTCACAGCAAATCTTCCAACATCAGCCGGCTCGCCGTTTTCTTCAGCGTAACCTACACCAATATTGTGAAACGCGCCATCTGTAAAGCTCTCACCTTTATGGCACGCAGCACACTTGGCCTTGTTAAAGAAGAGATCCATACCACGTTTTGCAGAATCGCTAAGTGCATTTTCATCTCCAGCTTTAAATTGGTCATACGGTGCATTACCGGACACGATCGTGCGTTCGAAGGCTGATATTGCTTTAGCAATTCCGTCAGACGTCACAGCTGATTTAAAGACCTTCTTGAACTGCTTCTTGTAACCTGGGATCGCTGCGATTTTTTCAACCGCCTTTTCTATCGGTAAATCCATTTCAATCGGATTGGCAATCGGACCAAGCGCTTGACCTTCGAGAGCTTCAGCACGTCCATCCCAGAATTGTAAATGCACGTAACCGGAATTAATGATTGTCGGAGCACTACGGCCACCCATTTGGCCTCGTACACCCGTTGCAAACTTTTCACCGTTAGACCAACCCTTGTTTGGATCATGGCAGGATGCACAACTGACTGTATTATCCACCGAAAGACGTTTGTCAAAGTACAGCTGTTTCCCTAGCTCAATCTTGGCTGCGGTTTGCGGATTATCCGCGGGGATTTTCATAGCCTTTAAGCCCAAAGGCAATTCAGAGCCTTTTTTATCTTTACCGGTTGCATCTAGTCCAATCGCAAGACATGACACAGCAGCAACTATGGCTAATAAGCTTAAGCGTGAAACAAATCGTCTCATAAGTAGGGTTTCCTCGTAGTCGTCTCAAACAACAACCGGACAGCACAATGGAAGGCAGGATGCTGTATGAAGGCAGAATCAAATGATGTGTTCAACGGTATTTTCGCGCACGAATCGCCACACGTCAACCTTCCGAATCGCCAACTTCAAAAGACTGATATGACATTTTGACCTTAAGAAGCAACGACCTTACCGTTTGCCAGCTCAAAATCTGTGATCTTACTCTCATGCTGTAACGTCAATGCGATATCGTCGAGACCATTGAGCAAGCAATGACGACGGAATCCATCCACTTCAAAAGCCACATTCAAACCGGATTCATCAGAAATCGTTTGTGACTCCAAATCTACTGTCAGCTGATAGCCTTCCTGGCCAGCTCGGGCAAACAGATCATCAATAATCGACTCATCCAGTGCAATTGGCAAAACGCCGTTCTTGAAACAGTTGTTGTAGAAGATATCCGCAAAAGACGGAGCCAACACACAGCGGAATCCAAAGTCTTCCAGGGCCCAAACAGCATGTTCCCGGCTTGATCCGGATCCGAAATTGCGGCGTGCGACCAGAATAGATGCACCTGACACCGCCGGCTGATTCAATTCAAAACTCGGGTTATCCGAGCCATCGTCATTGAAACGCCAATCGAAAAATAAAAACTGGCCGAATCCGCTACGTTCAATCCGCTTTAAAAACTGCTTGGGAATAATTTGATCTGTATCCACATTGGCACGATCCATCGTCGCCACGATTCCCTGATGTATTGTAAATGCTTGCATCGTTATTTCTCCGAATCTGGAGCTTTCCTCAATTGTCTAGGCGTTATAGTTCCAACCTCGAATGTCAACAAACTTTCCTTCAATGGCAGCAGCCGCCGCCATGGCTGGAGAGACGAGATGAGTACGACCACCTTTACCTTGCCGTCCTTCAAAGTTGCGATTACTTGTTGAAGCACATCGCTGACCTGGCTCTAGTTTGTCTGGGTTCATTGCCAGGCACATGCTGCAACCTGCCTCTCGCCATTCAAACCCAGCTTCTTCAAACACCCGGTCCAATCCCTCAGACTCAGCCTGCTGTTTGACCAACCCGCTACCAGGCACAACCATCGCACTGACAGATCCTGATACATGGTGCCCTTTAGCAACGGCCGCAGCTGCTCGCAAATCTTCGATCCGAGAATTGGTGCAGGAACCAATGAACACCCGATCAACATCAAAATCAGAAAGTGATTTACCAGCTTCAAGCCCCATGTATTCCAACGCAAGTTCCGTACTTTTTTGCTCTGTAGAATCGTTAAAGTCCGCCGGCGATGGAATCGGGTCGGTTACCGCTATCACCTGTCCGGGATTTGTACCCCAGGTCACTTGTGGAGTGATATCACTACCTTGGTAATTTCGCACAACGTCGTATTCAGCCCCGGGATCACTTGGCAGTAACTTCCACTGTTCAACGGCTGCATCGTAATCTTCAGGTGCATGGTCGCGACCACGCAAGTAATCAAAGGTGATTTGATCCGGTGCAATCATGCCAGCACGTGCACCTGCTTCAATGGTCATATTGCACACCGTCATGCGTTCTTCCATCGAGAGATTGCGTATCACTTCACCTGTATACTCGATGCAATAACCTGTACCGCCTGATGTGGTCAAATCACCAATCAAATACAGAATCAGGTCTTTGGCTGTTACTCCATCAGCCAATTGACCGTCAATATTCAGCTGCATTGTCTTTGGCTTGTATTGCAAAAGCGTCTGAGTGGCGAGCACATGCTCAACTTCGCTAGTACCAATGCCAAATGCGAGTGCACCAAAAGCTCCATGAGTCGCTGTATGGCTGTCACCACAGACAATTGTCATACCTGGCTGGGTATAACCCATTTCGGGGCCAATTACGTGAACAACTCCTTGGTTCACACTATCTAGGTCATACAGTTTTACGCCAAACTCATTACAGTTATCCCGCAATGTCTCGACTTGCTGCCGCGAGATCGGATCAGCAATCGGCAATCCCCGATCGGTGGTCGGTACGTTATGATCCGGCGTAGCGATGGTGCGCTCAGGTCGACGAACCTGCCTGCCTCCCAATCGCAACCCCTCGAATGCCTGAGCACTGGTTACTTCGTGAACCAACTGCAGGTCGATATAAATGATGGCCTGCTTGCCATCTTCCTGTTGAACCACATGATCGTCCCAGATCTTTTCGAACATGGTACGCGGCTTCGATATGTGTTCACTCATGACTAACCTAATTGATAGTTTCTAACAATGTGCAGCCGTGTGAGTTACCAATCGCCGCACGTGATTATGCTCGCAGCTACTCAGTATAACGACGTAGCCTCGCATTCGGCAGGGGCAAAGAAAGTCCTCGCAAACACCCCATTTGACACGCACGCATTCTTAATCCCGTAAGTAATATGGAAGTTACAACACGTCGGATTTCATTGCCTTCGACCAGACGATCTTATCATCACAAATGACTCAACAGCCCAATCAGACCTATATTGATTTACTCGAGAAGATTCGCAGTAAGACAGCGACCATCGGAGTCGTTGGACTCGGTTACGTGGGGCTGCCACTAATTCGGGTGTTTGTCGAATCAGGTTTTAAGACCATCGGGTTTGATGTTGACGATGGAAAGGTCCAACAGCTTTTAGCCGGCCAGAGTTACATCAAACATATCGAATCCGAGTGGATTGCTTCACTGATCGAAAATGGACAATTCGACCCTACCTCGGATATGCAACGGTTGGCTGAGCCTGACGCGATACTTGTATGCGTTCCCACTCCGTTGAGCCCTAGCCGTGACCCGGATTTGAAATACGTGGAAGGCACGGCACGTGAAATAGCAAAAAACCTTCGTACCGGTCAACTCGTTGTTCTCGAGAGTACAACATATCCGGGTACAACACGTGATGTCCTTTGCCCAATCCTCAGCGAATCTGGGTTAGACATCGGGCAGGATTTCTTTGTGGCGTACAGCCCTGAACGAGAAGACCCAGGAAATCAGGATTTCTCGGCAAGCCGCATCCCAAAAGTCGTCGGGGGTATGGACGCCAAGTCACTTGAACTTGCAGAGGCGATGTACGCCCATGCAGTAGTAGAGACAATACCTGTTTCAACGTGTGAAATTGCAGAAGCATGTAAGATTCTGGAAAACACCTATCGCAGCGTGAATATTGCGATGGTAAATGAACTGAAAATCCTGTTTGATCACATCAATATTGATATCTGGGAAACGATAAACGCTGCAAAAACCAAACCATTCGGTTTCCAGGCGTTCTACCCCGGCCCGGGACTCGGTGGCCACTGTATACCGATTGACCCGTTTTACCTGAGTTGGGTTGCTCGTCTAAATGGCCAATCAACACGATTTATCGAACTTGCGGGCGAAATCAACTCATCGATGCCTGATTATGTCGTGCACAAGGTAGCCGAAGCATTAAATGAATCTGGAAAGCCCATCAAAAACAGCAAGGTTGGGATCTTCGGAGTTGCCTACAAGCGTGATGTCGATGATCCACGTGAAAGCCCTGCATTTCGATTGATGGAATTATTAAACGAAAGAGGTGCGACCCTTAGTTATCACGATCCGTTTATTCCCACTCTTCCCAAGATGAGATCTTTCGATGTCCCTGCATTGGAAAGTAATGACCTGACCGAAGCATATTTGACATCTCTCGATTGCCTGCTGATTTGCACGGATCACAGCGGCGTAGATTGGCAATTCGTTGTGGACCACTCGAACATTGTGGTTGATACCAGAAATGCCTGCTCCGGCACCATCGATAACGACGGCAAAATTTACACAGCTTAGTAGTACGTCGGCGTCGCCAAGTAGCTGTTATGTAAACTTGCAGCTATGAAAAGAATGCTTTAAAACGCCTGTCGAGATCCGGAATTCGCTGCCGCATTTCGGATGAAAGAGGCGGTACTGACTGTAGAGCGACAAGCTTCCGAAGATAGTTCTGAAACTCTCGTTGAAACTGAGCCGGGCCGTGCATTCCAAAATGACACCAAGCCCAACTCATAGCATATTCATGCCAAGACATCCGAAGGCTATTGCGACGCCGCTCAAGTGATTCCAGTCGGCATTGCTCCGGCAGCACTCTTGCAGATGTCATCAGCTGCACGTGCTTTCTGTATTCCGGGTGAGAGAGCGAGGACGGAGTGTATTTTACCTGTACAACCCCAGTGGCTGAATTAGTAACCTGCAGCAGCTCACTGCACTCGGCTAGCCCTTCATCAATCCACAGGGGGATTCGAGTACTTCCAAACGTGGAATGTAACAGTGCGTGGCACAATTCGTGTTGTAAATCCTGTTGTACAGCTTGCGTAACATAAACAGCGATGGTTTGTCGGTTACCGGATTGAATGAACGTCGATCTTCTTGGTTCATCACCTCTCACAAATCGTTTAACAAATCTCAAATACTGTTGCTTAGAGCTAAATAGATGTACGTCCAATTCACACTTTGCAAACCGCACTGCTGTGTGACGATGCATGTATTGCATAACAACGTCACATGTTGCATGCACCGGCGTGGTCCTTTCTTCATTCGATTCAGCAAATACTCGGATATTCGCTCTCGATACCGATTGAAACCCTGTACTTTCAGACGGAATCAGCAAGCTACTCCCCGTCGCAGCTACGGTAAACTGCAGCAAATTACGTCGTGAAATGCCGGTAGATAGGTAGGTTGAATTCGTTACAGGATTCATGACAGGTCTATGAAAATGCACACCATCGCCAATTAATTGAGGCATATGTAAATACAGGATTGCTGTTCCTATAGCAAGACAGACAATCCGCTAATTGACCATTCCAAAACCCGTGTGTATCGTGAACACCTTGTGGAACAGGTGATTATTAAGGCCGGTTATTCTGACTTGCCTGTTCACGACATATGTCAACACAATTGACTCAAACATTAAGGGTAGATACGAGTGAGCTACGCAGAGATTGGCCCGATATCCGTATTCCTACCTGAGCGCAAGGAGTCAATCGATGACCTCCGCGAGGAGTTTCCAAACTGGAGCATCGATCTGATTTATGAAAAAACCGGCATCCACACTCGTCACATTGCTGCAGATGACGAATACGCATCCGATTTGGGAGTAAAGGCAGCAGAAAAGCTCTTCGCTGAGCATGACATAGATCCTCAGTCAGTCGACTTCCTCCTGTTTTGCACACAAACACCTGACTACCCGCTGCCGACCACAGCCTGCATGATGCAACAACGACTCGGGCTAAGAACAGGCTGCGGTGCCCTCGATTTCAACCTTGGCTGTTCGGCCTACGCATATGGACTGGGTCTGGCCGATGGCCTGATTCAATCCGGCGTCGCCAAACGCGTCCTGTTTATCACCGGCGAAACATATACCAAATATATTGACGCTGCAGACCGAAGCCTGAGAACGATTTTTGGCGACGGAGCAACAGCAACCTTAATCGACGCCAAACCGGAACAGAGTATCAAGGGTCTTAAGTTTGGCACAGATGGTGACGGTGCAAACATGTTGCTGCTCACACGAAGTGGCGTACGAGATTGTATTCCTCCACGCGGGCGTCACCGCTGGAAAAGCGATCTTTACATGGACGGCCCCGGGCTCATTAGTTTTACGATGGATGCCATACCACAACTGGTAGACCAGATTCTCGAAAGTGCCGGTGTCCAAAAAGATGACATTGACCAATTTCTTCTCCATCAGGCCACGCGAAAGATGCTCGATGAATTGAGAAAGAGGCTGCAAGTCGATGAATCTCAAGTTCCGGTGGAAATGGAATTAGTAGGCAATACCGTTTCCTCTACGCTTCCTATTCTCATCGAACAACTACGAAGGGAAGGACGGATTAACCCGGAGTCACAACAAATGCTCGTTGGTTTCGGCGTTGGCCTATCCTGGGCAGGTTGTGTGTGGCAAGACGTTTGGAGTAAATAACCCAATGTCACTAAAAGGCCAATTCTTACTTGCGCCGCCGATGCTTCCGGATGTAAACTTCTATCGTTCTATCGTTCTAATGATGCAACACGATCATGAAGGAGCCATTGGTCTGATTCTCAATCGACCGACGGATGCACGGCTTAACGACACGCTGGATTTTTGCGAAGGCAATGAGTCCACCGAAGATCAGGTTATTCACGTTGGCGGCCCTGTTGACGGCCCGCTGATGACGCTGCACACCATCATGGAATATGCCGAACAGGAAGCCATGCCGGGAGTATACGTGTCATCTCAAAAGCATAACATCCAAAACATTCTCACTTCGGGCAGTGTACCGTACCGCGTGTTTTCAGGGTATTCCGGTTGGACAGCAGGACAACTTGAAGAAGAATTGGAACGCGGTGGGTGGATCACTTGCGACGCAACAAGCGTGGAAGTATTCAGCGACGATATTGATATCTGGAAATCCATTACCCAACGGGTTGGACATGAAGTGATACAGGATTCTGTCAAACCTGACTGGCTTGGCATTGATCCGATCACGAATTAGTCTTTGGTTTTGTAAGTCACCTAATTGGCGAATCATATATGAGCTTTGTACCTGAATGGTGGAAGTCCTGGAACGGACAACCATTGTCAGTTAATTCGTTTGATCGAGTGATAGCGATCGGTGATATACATGGTTGTGCTGCAGCTCTGTCGACGTTGATCGACACAATTCAGCCGACACAGCAAGATCTCATCGTGATGCTCGGCGACTACATCGATCGAGGGCCAGACTCAAGAAGTGTCATCGACCAAGTGCTTAAGCTCTCTACGCGTTGCCATGTGATGCCGCTGATTGGCAATCATGAGACCATGTTATTACAAGGTCTGGATGAACTGGTATTTCGTGATTTTTGGCTAAGTTTTGGCGGAAAAGAAACGCTTGCAAGTTATGGCGGAGAAATCGAACAGATTCCTCCCGAGCATATCGACTTCATGAAAAGCTGTCACAAGTTTTTTGAAACGGATACAACCGCGTTTATTCACGCAAATTACCAGCCAAATGCTCCATTCGCTGAACAAGACGAGCAGGTAGCATTTTGGTTACACCTAAGTGAATATGTACCTGCCGCACATGTGTCAGGTAAACGTGTCATCGTCGGTCACACACCACAAAAGTCCGGCGAAATCTTGGATATGGGCCACTTGGTCGGGATTGATACACATTGCTTCGGTAACGGGTATCTTACGGCTATGGACGTCAAATCCGATCAGGTGTGGCAGGCTGATAAAGCCGGTGAGTTGAGAGTCAGCTAAGTATCGCTCTCTAATTCAACCTGCAGATTAAATAGACAACTAAGAGAGAACCATACTATGCGATTTCTGAAGGTGCTACTGAATGTATTCGCAATTGGGTTGCTAGTTGTCGATTCACCCGCTTGTCAGGCGGTGGAAAAACCAAACGTGATTCTGATCTACACCGATGATCAGGGAAGCATCGATTTGAATTGCTACGGTGCAAAGGATCTCATCACTCCACACCTCGACAAATTGGCAAAGTCAGGCACTCGATTCACTCAGTTTTATTCTGCTGCACCGGTTTGCTCTCCGTCCCGTGCTGCAGTCATCACCGGTCGTTATCCTCAGCGCGCCGGACTGGCAGGTAACGCAAGCTCCAAACCCGGTGGCTCTGGATTGCCCACAGATGAAATCACTATGGCGGAAATGTTCAAGTCGGCCGGCTACAAAACTGCACACATTGGAAAGTGGCATCTCGGCTATACACCGGATCAGATGCCTAACGCGCAAGGATTTGATTATTCATTCGGCCACATGGGCGGGTGCATCGACAACTATTCACATTTCTTTTACTGGAATGGCCCCAATCGACACGACCTATTTCAAAATGGCAAAGAAATCTGGAGAGATGGCGAATTCTTTCCTGACTTAATGGTCACCGAAGCAAAGCAGTTCATGGAGAAGAACAAGAAAGATCCGTTCTTCATGTACTGGGCCATTAACGTTCCGCATTATCCGCTTCAGGGCACAGACAAATGGCGCAAAAAATATGAGCACCTGGATTCTCCTCGAGACATGTATGCCGCCTTTGTGTCGACCATGGATGAAATGATCGGTGCAGTGATCGACTGCGTGAACGACCTCGGTATTCGTGATAATACCATCATTGTGTTTCAATCAGACCACGGGCATTCACACGAAGAACGGACTTTTGGCGGCGGTGGCAGTTCAGGCCCGTATCGTGGCGCCAAATTCAGTCTCTTTGAAGGTGGCATCCGTGTGCCGGCTATCATTAGCTGGCCCGGCGAAGTACCGGCCGATCAAGTTCGCTCCCAATTTGCAACGGCGGTCGATTGGTTGCCAACCGTTGCGAGCATGGCAGGCATCGACACACCGGCCGAGCGAGTGTTAGATGGTCACGATCTGACCGATGTCATTTGCGACGACGCAGACGCACCGGCAAATACCTTTCACTGGCAATCGGGTAGGGGACTCGGTGGCAAGCCGCAATGGGCAGTGCGACATGAAAATTGGAAGCTGATCGGCAATCCAAAGGACACCAGTAACAAGGCACCCATCACATCAAAAGATGTAATGTTCCTCGTCGACTTAAGTGAAGACGTGGCCGAGATGACAAATGTAGCTGCCGAAAATCCGGAAATCGTAGCGCAACTCCGCAAGATGCACGAAGCATGGCTGACAGATGTCTCTAAGCCACGCGGGACGGTGAATGATTAAGGTTCACGGAAACCGGTACCACATTACCGGCTTGGATTCTCATACCAAATCACGCCAAGGTTGTGACGTTCCTCGCACGTAATAACATCCAAATCACCATCCTGGTCCAAGTCAAATAGTCTCACCAAGTCAAACTTAATTCCATCTGGGCCGCTGATATCTGATGAGACCCACGTCACGCGACCGTTTACGCGTTCTTGACGTAGCCAGGTTACTCCACTCAATCTGGGATCACCGCTCGGCTCCGTTGAATGGACGATATCGTTGAAACCATCTTGATTTAAATCACCAATGGCGACACCTTTGCCCTTTGGTATCGCATGTGGATTGGCAATCGACGTGTGAGACCACCTATTGGTGGTCTTTCCGTTTAATAATTCCTGAGACAGCACCAACATTTTTGATTGATGTGTGGCCACAACAACCTCACTCTGACGGTCCCCGTCGAGATCGGCAATATCTAGAAACATCACTTCGTTTTCCCTGCCGCCGATGTTATGGACTGGCCATTTGTCAGCCACAGGATTCGAAGGAACCTCTAGCCACTTGACGCCACGCGTCATTCCCCGTCTATCAGACAACAAGAGATCGTGTTGACCATCTGCGTTCATATCTGCCAATCGTAAAGACATAATCCATCCGGCTGGAATGATATGGTGCAGTTTCCATTCGTCGAGTTTTCGCGGGTCTTCTGGAGATTCCAGCCAGCTGACCGATGCATTTACACCTTTAGAACCAACGATCAGATCTGTACCGGCGTGGCCGTCGACTTGCATGGACACAGCAAACATCCACATTTGCTCACCGACGGTACATGGAATCTGCTCGGTCTTCCATTGCGATGCATCAAGATAGTCACTGGCCCGCTTGGGTGCCCAATGCACTTGAATCGTGCGCTGAGTTCCTTCGCAGCAACTAACTACATCAACATGGCCATCGTGATCCAAATCGACAAATATCGCATCCTCCGGTGACGTCACCATACCGACCGTAACCGACGGCCAGCGTTGAGTGACTTTTTTGGGGCCTGGGTGCAGATAGACTCTGATTTGACCGCCTTCTTCCCAAGGGACGACTAGATCCGGTAGCCCGTCAGCATTTACATCTTGAAGCTTTGCACCATCAGCACCCTCCGAGGATGTATCAACTGTATGACGAGGCCAAGGCATTTCCGCATGGGCTGCCGACCCCATGAGAATAAAACCGAGAACCAGAACGTTGATACGGGTCACAACAACCATCCCTTCTGTTACTCGGGAATTTGAGCCGGTGGCATTGGAAACTTACGAATACGGCTGTAACGAATATAGGACTCCCAAACGTCGCCATTCTCATACATGCGAGGATCATCGGTACTTTTGAGAAACTCATTCATATCGGCCACCATTCGTTCGCGGATCCGTTTCACTCGAGGGCTTTTAATCAGTTCTCGCATACACTCTGGATCGTCCTTGACATTAAACAATTGCCATTCGCCG
>CEQQ01000931.1_pt1 | contig 29662 bp, 29 predicted proteins | sample 531041 | NCBI WGS metagenome assembly CEQQ01 (sample SAMEA2621222, study PRJEB7988) | marine metagenome | biome: marine biome (ENVO:00000447); feature: deep chlorophyll maximum layer (ENVO:xxxxxxxx); material: "saline water (ENVO:00002010), including plankton (ENVO:xxxxxxxx)" | depth 150 m | reverse complement strand
CCAGAAGAAATGAGTGCGTTTACTTATGCGCTGACTGAAATTATAGGATAATCATGGATAAAGCAAAAAGATTTTCTAAAAAAAGTCGTGAAACTGAAGAAACTCAGATAGTAGTTTCTGTAGATATAGATGGTTCAGGTAACTATAAAATAGATACTGGCAACGGAATGTTTGATCATTTATTAGCTCAAATTTCTAGGCATGGGTTGATTGATTTAGATATATCAGCTAAAGGTGATACACACGTAGGGTGGCATCATTTAGTCGAGGATACGGCTATAGTTTGTGGCAAGGCATTAAAAGAGGCTGTAGGGGATGGGGTTGCTATCAATAGAGTAGGTAATACATATATGCCTTTGGATGAGGCTTTAGTTCTTACAGTAGTTGACTATAGTGGTCGAGGATATTCAGTTATTGATGCGCCTTTGACAGAATCAGACTTGGGTGGGTTGCCATCTGATTTAATTAGACATTTTATGGAATCATTTTCTAGAGAAGGTGGATTTAACCTTCATGTTAAAGTTTTATCTGGAATGAATAACCATCATATTGCTGAAGCTACTTTTAAGAGTTTAGCTCGATCTCTGAAACAAGCACTAGAGATTGATACTCGAAGGGGTGGCAAAATTGCTAGTACGAAAGGAACTATTAGCAAATAATTAATCAGAAGCAATTAAATCAAATTTGTAATGTTCTATTATTGGATTCGCAAGTAACTTTTCACACATTTGATTAATTTCATCTTCAGCAGATTTCATTGATGGAGATTCAATTGTTACCTCTATATATTTACCTGCTCTTACGGAATTGATTCCCTTAAAACCCAATTGATGCAAACTTTGAGATATTGTTAGTCCTTGCGGGTCACTTACGCTGGGTTTTAGGCTTATGTATATATTTGCTTTAATTTGCATGTTTTAGCTCCATAAACTTTGTAGCGACGGTAGAATTAGTCCTGCTACAAGTAATACGGCGACTATCCCAAATGCTGATCCTATTAACCATCGAGTAAATCGTTTTTTCTTTTCTTGCCTATTTCTTCTTGCGGCTCTTAATTGGGTTGGAGTTAATTTATTTTTGGGTGCTACCATTTTTCCCTCTATTGTATTTGCTGGTTAGTTAATTTATTAAATACATCATGATATCTAGCAATAGTATTAGCTACTATATTATCAGGTAATTTTGGTGCAGGAGGCTGCCTGTCCCAGTCTTGTGATAAGAGCCAATTTCTTACAAATTGTTTATCGTAATTAGGCTGAGTTTTTCCCGGACTGTACCCATGTAAATCCCAAAAACGGCTAGAATCAGGTGTTAACAGTTCATCGATTAAAGATAACTTGCCATCAATGAAACCAAATTCAAGCTTAGTGTCAGCAATAATTATATCTCTTTCAATAGCATAGTCATGGGCATATTTATATATATTTAAGGTTAGTTCTTTAAGTCGATTTGTAAGATCATTTCCTATAATGTTTTTCATATCTTCGATGCTTATATTTTCATCGTGACCTTCTGAGGCTTTAGTTGCCGGAGTAAATATAGGTTCAGGGAATTTGTCTCCGTCTACTAAATCTTTTGGCATTTTTATCTTGGCAACAGTTTGGGTATCGTTATATTCTTCAAGAGCGCTACCAGTTATATAACCTCTTGCAACGCATTCTATGTCTATGCGATTTGCCTTACGGACAAACATTGCTCTTCTTTGAATTGATTCAGGTAAAGAATCGTCCCCCAATGCAGGTTTCATTAGATGGTTACTTATAATTGATTTCGTTTTATTAAACCAGAATGTTGACATTTGATTTAATATTGCACCTTTTCCAGGAATTGCTGTGGGTATAACAACATCATAAGCAGAAATACGATCTGTAGATACTATTAATAGACTATTTTCATCTATTTCATGTGAATCTCTTACTTTCCCTCTATATATCATATTGGGCAAAGTAGATTCTGTGAGAATGCCTAGGCTAGATGTCATAGACCAGCCTTTTTATATATGTCGTCGATATATTTTGTGTAATTACTATAATCGAAGATTTCTTTTATTTCAGCGTTATTTAAAACTTTTTTAACTCGATCATCGTTGCTTATTAAAGTTCTAAAGTCATTTCCTTCATCCCAAGTTTTCATTGAGTTCTCTTGGACGATTTTATATGCGTTTTCTCGACTAATTCCCTTTTCTACTAATAAAAGCATGATACGTTGAGAAAAAAGTAATCCTCTAGTGAGTTCCATATTTTCTAGCATTCTGTCTTCATGAATTACAAGATCTTCTATCACATACTTTAGTAAATCTATTATGTAATCAAGGGCTAAGCACGAGTCCGGTAGTATTATTCTTTCAGTAGAGGAATGGCTTATATCCCTTTCTCCCCACAAAGCAACATTTTCCATTGCAGTTACAGAATGACCTCTAATTAATCGAGCTAGGCCACATATACGTTCTGTCAACTCAGGGTTTCTTTTATGAGGCATTGATGAGGATCCGGTCTGACCTTTTGTAAACGGTTCTTCTACCTCTCTGATTTCTGTTCTTTGCAAGCTTCTTATTTCGGTGGCTATTTTTTCTAGGCTCGCAGCTATTAAAGCCAAAGTTGTGACAAATTGTGCATGCCTGTCACGTTGAATTATTTGGTTTGATATTGGTGCTGGGGAAATATTTAAAGCTTTACATACATAAGACTCAATATCTGGAGGGGCTGTAGCATGAGTGCCAACAGGTCCTGATATTTGTCCTACAGATATAATTTTTATTGCATCTTTAAGCCTGACTTTGCCTCTTTTGATTTCTTCCCACCATAAAGCTAATTTTAAACCGAAAGTTATTGGTTCAGCATGGACTCCGTGAGTTCTGCCCATCATTAAAGTGTTTTTATGTTTGATAGCCTGGTTTTTTAAAACGGATTCTAAAGTAGTAAGCTCTCTATATAATAATTCCCCAGCTTCTTTTAACTGAAGACTTGTCGATGTATCCCATACATCACTTGTAGTTAAGCCTTGGTGAAGCCATCTGCCTTCATCTCCTAAGTTAATAGTGATTGATTTAAGAAAAGCTGTCATTTCATGTTTAGTGATTTTTAGAGTCTCTTCGAAGATGTCTTTTCTGTAAGACGAAGAACGTAATTTTTCAATATCATCTTTAGGGATTAAGCCCTTTTTGTGCCAAGCTTCACATACGGCTAATTCAATATCTAACCATTTTGAATATTTATTTTTTTCAGACCATACAGATGCCATTTCAGGCCTAGAATATCTTTCTATCATACTTAAAATCCTATTTAAATTAACGCGATATCAGTTCTATTATAAGAGCCTTCAAACTTAATTTCAGATAAATGTTTATATACATTCTTACGGGCTTTTTCAATGCTAATATCTACGGCTGTTACGCTCAATACTCTTCCTCCATTTGTAATAACAGATTTATCATTCAATATTTTTGTTCCTGCATGAAATATTATAGTATCAGAATGATTTATATTATCTAAGCCACTTATAGAATGCCCTGTAATGTATTTTCCAGGATAACCATCAGAAGCCATTACAACTGTAACTGAGGATTTAGTACTCCATCTTACAAATTTAGATTCTAATGTACCGTTAACGCAGTGTTGCATTACATTCAGTAAGTCAGTTTCAAGAAGAGGTAATATCACTTGGGTTTCTGGGTCTCCAAGTCGACAATTAAACTCTAAGACTTTGGGACCATCTTTTGTAATAATCAATCCAGCAAATAACACCCCAACATAGCCTGAGTATTGTGAATCCATGTAATTAATAATTTTTCTGAATACATTTTCTGAGATATTTTTTTCAAACTCTTTATTCCAAAATGGTGCAGGGGAGTAAGCCCCCATACCGCCTGTATTTGGCCCTGTGTCACCTTCTCCAATACGCTTATAGTCACAAGCTCCTATCAAAGGAGATATTGATTTTCCATCTGTAAATGCAAATACGCTAATTTCGGGACCTTCTAAAAATTCTTCGATTATTAAACTATTACCAGATTTGCCAAATATTTTTTTCTCTAGTATGTCTTTTATAGCAGTTTCAGCATCCATTTTCGAATTGCATATGAATACTCCTTTTCCTGCTGCAAGCCCGTCAGCTTTTATTACTACAGGAAAGCTGAATGAATTTAAAGAATCCACTGCAGCTTTAACAGAATTTACTGAAACAGATACCCCATTTGGTATACCACATTCATTCATGATCGATTTAGCAAATTGTTTGCTAGATTCTAATTGAGAAGCAACCTTTGATGGCCCAAAACATTGAATTCCATTTTCTTTACATTTGTCAGATAATCCTCTTGCTAAAGGAATCTCTGGTCCTATTACGACTAAATCGATTTTCTTTTCAAGAGCGAAGTTGATAATTGACTCAAAATCTTCAGATTCTATATTTATATTTTCTGCAATTTGTGCAGTTCCTGCATTTCCGGGTGCCACATAAAGTTTATTTAATAATTTACTTTGACAAATCTTCCACGCTATAGCATTTTCTCGTCCGCCATTTCCTATAAGTAATACTTTCATTGGGCTCCTATTGGCTAGTGTATATATTTACTAATATGACTCCATTAACTATTAGTATTAATCCTACTATGGCCTGCCAACTTAATGCTTGTTTGAAGAAAAAATACGATAATATGGCTACAGAGAATACTCCTAAGGCACTCCATGTTGAGTATACAATTCCTAAAGGGATGCTTTTAAGTGTAAACGTTAAAAGCCAAAGAGAAAGAACGTATAAAAGAATCATGATTATGGTATTAGGTATTTTTGTAAATTGATTTGTGGTAGGAATCAGCATAGTTCCACAAACTTCGGCTATGATAGCCCCCAAGAGAGCTAGGTATTGAAGACCCATAAATATAACCTTTTGTAGTGTGAAGTATTTATAAAATAAATTGTTCGATAACGGCTATTAGGCAATTATTTTACTAGACTTTTTATTCCTACTCAAATTGTAACTATGAGTAATAATTATGCTACTAACCCAGCACTGTACCCTGAAGACCATGCCCATTGAAAGTTATACCCGCCAAGATGTCCTGTAACATCAACTACTTCTCCGATGAAGTACAAACCAGGATGATTTCTAGCTTCCATGGTTTTTGAGTCGATTGCGTTTGTATCTACACCACCCCAAGTGACCTCAGCAGTTCTATAACCTTCAGTAGATGATGGCTTAAGGCTCCAAGAATTAAGCCGATTGCCAATAGATCTTAATTCAGCATTACTTATTTCAGAGAGTGGCTTATCTTTATGAATTGACCACCATAACTCCTGTAGTTGTAAAACTAAGGCTTTTGGAAGGTGATAATTTAAATATTTTTGGAGAGTTATTTTATTATGTTTATCCTTTTCAGTTAAAAGTATGTCTTGAGCATTTATGTTGGGCATTAGGTTAATGTAGATTTCGTCTCCAGGGTGCCAGTAGTTAGAAATCTGCAGTACTACAGGGCCGCTTATACCTCTGTGAGTAAATAACATTGATTCCTCAAATGATTTCTTGTTGCATGAAATCATTACATATGTAGATACGCCAGATAATTGTTCACAAATATTTTTTATGGATTCTGTAAACATGAATGGAACTAGGCTAGCGTGCCTAGGCACCAAAGGTAACTTAAATTGTTTAGCTAGTTCATACCCGAATCCACTGCCGCCAAGAGTTGGTATGGACAATGCACCTGTAGCCACAACTAAAGATATGCACGAAATTATGGACTGATTTAATTTCGACTGAGTTACTATTTGATATCGCATACCTTGATCAGCAGCCTCAAGTTTTTTTACTGATTCCACATCAATATCAGTAAGTATCTGAACTCCTAGATCATTACATTCGGCAAGCAACATGTTAAGAATATCTTTTGAAGAGTTTATGCAAAATAGCTGACTATGCTTTTTTTCTTCATAAGCGATTTTATGCTTTTCTACCATTGATATAAAATCTTGAGGAGTGAATCTCTTTAATGCCGATTTACAAAAATGCGGGTTTTTTGATATGAAATGTTCTGCTTCTACAAAGAGATTAGTAAAGTTACAGCGCCCTCCTCCAGACATGAGTATCTTTTTACCTACTTTATTAGACTTTTCTAATACTAAGACGCTTTTACTTCTTTGTGCTGCTGTAATAGCGCACATTAGGCCAGCTGCACCAGCCCCAAGGACAACCACATCATATTGTTTATTGGACATTCAACATATTATTTTATTCCCACTCAATAGTACCTGGCGGTTTGCTGGTTATATCAAAAACTACTCTGTTTACATTTAGAACTTCATTTGAAATCCTATTAGAAATATTAGCTAATACTTCATAAGGTAATCTAGCCCAGTCAGCTGTCATCGCATCATCACTAGAGACTGCTCTTATAGCCACTACATGTCCATATGTTCTAAAATCTCCAGTCACTCCTACTGATTTTGAGCCTGTTAGAACAGCGAAAGATTGCCATAAATCATTGTATAGATTATTGTTTTTTATTTCATCCATTACTATCCAGTCAGCTGCTTTTAGGATATCTAATTTTTCTTCTGTGACCTCTCCCATTATTCTAATGGCTAATCCTGGTCCTGGAAATGGTTGCCTGTTTACCATTTCCTCAGGAAGTCCTAGCTCAATGCCTACTTTTCGAACCTCATCTTTAAATAGATATCTTAGGGGTTCAACTAATTCTAGTTTCATATGTTCAGGTAATCCACCAACATTATGATGGGTTTTAATTGTTGCAGATACTGTATTGTCGGAAGTTTTGCTTTCAATCACATCTGGATATAAGGTTCCTTGTGTTAAGAAATTAACTTCTCCGAGCCTTGTTGCTTCTTCATCAAACACATTTATAAATTCGTTTCCAATGATTTTTCTCTTTTGTTCAGGGTCAGTTACACCTTTTAAGGCAGTTATAAATCTATTACTTGATTCGCTAAATATAAGATTTACATTTAGATATTTTGCGAATGTATTTTGGATCCTTTCAGGTTCTTCTTTTCTCATTAAACCGTTATTAACAAATATACAAGTTAACTGGTCCCCAATTGCCTTGTGAACTAATGTTGCAGCTACAGTTGAATCAACACCTCCTGATAATGCACATATTACTTTTCCATTCCCGACTTGTGCTTTTATGCTAGATATTGTTTCTGAAATAAAATTTTCAGAAGTCCAAAGTTTTTTAAAGTCGCATATTTTATGAAGGAAATTATTGATTATTTTAGTGCCATCAGGCGTGTGGACAACTTCAGGGTGGAATTGGATACCTAATAAATTATTGTCGTTTTTTATCATCGCAACAGGAGCATTATCTGTATATGCTTTGGATGTAAAACCTGGTGGTAATTCAGTTATTGAATCCGCATGGCTCATCCATACAGGTATAGATGTCGGTAAACCATGGAATAAAGGTTCTCCTGCACCATTTTGATTTACTACTGAATGGCCATATTCACGAGAATTTGAAGGTGCAACTTTCCCTCCTAACTGATGAGCCATTACTTGCATCCCGTAGCATATGCCTAACACTGGCAATCCGCAATCGTATACCCAAGCAGGTGCTAGGGGTGCATCTTCATCGTATACGCTAGCCGGGCCTCCAGATAAAATTATTCCTTTGGGGTTTAATTTGGATACTTCTTCCCAAGATGATGTGTGTTGTATTATTTCACAATACACTTGATTTTCTCGGACTCGCCTGGTTATCAGTCTACTGTATTGGGAACCAAAATCAATGACTACTAAAGATTCTCTTTGAGGCATCATATTTGATTCTCCAGGAGTTGTTTTCCCTGCCTTCTCTTGAGAAATTTCTAAATACGCTGATACCTCTAAGTCATCACTGGATGATATGCGACGGGTATATTTATTATCATTGCTATTTTCCATTTGGTATCATTGTACAACTATTTCATCATGTTATACTCGAATCACGTATAAAATTTATCTGAGGTTTGTTCCCATAACACAAGTATTATTTGAAAATGATAAATCTTTAGATTTAGCTGCTGATGTTATCTTAAATGGCGGAGTTGTTTGTATTCCAACAGATACTGTTTATGGCTTAGCTGCATTAGCTGAAAACTCGATATCTGTCGACAAAATATTTCAGATTAAAGAAAGGGCATCCGGGGTCCCTTTACCAGTTTTAATTGGATCTTTTCCACAGATTAATCAATTTACAGATAAAGTTAATGATTTAGAAAAAGCTTTGGCATCTGAATTTTGGCCTGGGGCCCTTACTTTAATTGTAGATAAGTCTAGCCTAGTTCCTGAAAATCTTACAGGAAATTTATCTACTGTTGGGTGTAGAATACCTGATCATGCTGTTCCTTTGGCTATAACTAACAAGATAAACAAAGGTATTACTGGAACTAGTGCAAATAAATCAGGATTACCTCCGGCTACTAATATCGAAGAGGCCTTAGAACAGTTTGAAGATTCTGGAGTAGACCTTATTATTGATGGGGGGGATTCAAAGTCTAATAAGCCTTCAACAATTATTGAATGTAAAGACTCAATAATTAATATTATTAGGGAAGGGGTTATAACCCGAGAAGATATTTTTTCGGCGATATCTAAACATATAGATTTTGAGGTTAAATTTAATGGATGAAGCTATATATAGAGAAAAACTTTCAAAATCTTTAAGGCACGTATTTGATTCTAGAGATTTACCTCTTTACGGTATGATGTCATATCATTTTGGTTTTCACGAATCAGAAATAGAATTTTCACCAGATTATTTGCATGGAGTATCACTGCTTTTAGTTTCAGAATTTTTTGGGTCTTCTCCAGATGTTGCTATGTCAGCTGCAGTTGCCTTGGAATTAATCAATGGATTTTGTGAAATACATGATGATGTTCAGTCAGGTAGGCCATCAAGATCTGGTAGGGATTCTTTGTGGTGGGTATGGGGACCCGCCCAAGCTATTAATGCTGGAGATGGGATGCATGCTTTAGCTAGAATGGAACTATTGTTGTTGCCTGAAAAAGGATTCCCATCTGAATTATCGTATCAAGCTATAAAATTACTTGATCAAGCTACTCTTAAATCATGTGAAGGAAGATTTAGAGATTTAGATATGCAAGAGAAATTAGATGTTTCTGTTGCTGCATATACTAAAATGGCATCTGAAAAATCAGGAGCTTTGTTAGGGGGAGCTTTAGCTGTTTCTGGATTGTTAAATGATATGGATAGTTCGGCTCAATCTGAATTAATGTATTCAGGTTATTTGTTAGGTGAGGCTATCCAAATAAAGTCTGATTTAGATCAATTATGGAATATACCAGAAGGCGAGGGTGTAGACTTTTTAAATAAGAAAAAATTATATCCTGTTGTATTAGCTATGCAAAAGGCAACCCCTGCAGAAAAGAGGAAACTTGGAGACGTTTATTTTAAACGTGTTCTAGAGTCAGAAGACATTAATGTGGTAAGAGAGATTGTTGAAAATATTGGTTCAAAAAAAGAAGCAGAAGACAGGTTTGATGCATGTATTTCTGAGGTAGAACAAATTTTAAATAAATATAATTCTAATGCAGATTTATCAAGTCAAATCATTTCTTTTATAACAAATGGTAGTAATGGTCAATTATGATAGATAAAACTGTAAGAGATATTGAACTATCGGGGAAAATTGTACTTGTAAGAGTTGATTTCAATGTTCCTTTCAAACCTGATACCAATGAAATATCAAGCCTTAATAGAATTATAGCTTCTTTGCCCACTATAAGGTATTTAATTGAAGAAAATGCATCTGTGGTACTGTGTTCTCATCTTGGTCGCCCTAAAGGAGTATTTCGCAAAGATTTATCCTTAAACCTTGTTTTACCTAAATTGCAGGCGTTATTAGGAGTTAATGTTAAGTTCTCATCATCCTTAGATTTTTCAGAGATAAAAAAAGGTATTTCAGAGCTTTTACCAAAAGAAGTAATGTTATTAGAGAATTTACGTTTTTACCCTGAAGAAGAATTGAATGATAAAGATTTTTCAAAAAAACTTGCGAACCTAGCGGACGTGTTTGTTAATGATGCTTTTGGCGTTTCACATAGACCTCATGCATCTGTTTACGGTATAACTAATTGGATTACGTCTGTATCAGGACTTTTATTGGAAAAAGAATATATTTCGTTAGGTCAAATTTTCGAATCACATTCTCATCCCGTAGCTATTATTTTGGGCGGGGGGAAAGTTTCAGACAAAATAAATATTGTTAAAAGGTTATTAAATGTTGTTGATAAAATATTCGTAGGCGGAGGAATGGCGGCGACATTTTTAAAATCTAAAGGTTTGCAGGTTGGAAATTCTATTGTTGACGATCAATTTATTGGTGTAGTCAATAAATTGGTATCTGATTCTTTGTATATTCCTTTGGATGTAGTAGTCTCAGATAGATTTGAAGATTCGGGTAATATTCGAATATCTTCTGTTAATGATATTAAGGCAGACGAAATGATTATGGATATAGGACCCAAGACCATAGACTCATATATAAAAGAAATAGAAAAATCTAAAACTATATTTTGGAATGGGCCTATGGGTGTTTACGAATGGAATAACTACTCTAAAGGTACTCGGGCAATAGCTGAGAAAGTATCTGAAGACAAATTTATGTCCGTAATAGGAGGAGGCTCGACTGTTGATGCGATCAGTAAATTTGGATATGAATCTCTCATGACACATATTTCTACAGGTGGAGGAGCTTCGTTAGAATTTTTAGAGGGGCAATTATTACCGGGTATAGAACCACTGCTTAGAAAAAACAGTGAAGGTGATTAATTTATGATTGATTTTCCGTATATTTCTAATATTTGCAAGTCAACTAATTCTAAAATAGTTATGTTAGTAGCAGATGGGTTAGGTGGTATGCATCATCCTGATTATGCTGCAACTGAATTAGAAACAGCTAAGATACCTAATTTAGACAAATTAGCATCTATTTCATCTTGTGGGGTATCTACGCCAGTATTGCCAGGATTAACTCCTGGTAGCGGGCCTGGTCACATGGGTTTGTTTGGCTATGATCCGATTAAATACTTATTAGGTAGAGGAATATTAGAAGGTATTGGTATAGATGCTCCGATTGAGCATGGGGATGTAGTTGCGAGGGGAAACTTTTGTACCTTAGATGAAGAAATGAATATATTAGATAGGAGAGCAGGTAGAATAAGTAATGAGCAAGGGGTATCTCTTACAAATAAACTTAATTCTATTGTTATTGATAATGTGAATGTGAATGTTCATCATGTTATGGGGTATAGATTTGTTTTAGTTTTCAAAGGTGATGGACTATCAGATTTAATTACAGACACGGACCCTCAAATTACAGGTGTGAATCCCTTAATGTCTCAGGCTAAATCAAAGAATGCTGATAAGACTGCAAATGCTGTAAATGAATTTGTTTCTAAAGCAAACGCTTTATTTAAAGATGATGACGGGCCTGCAAATGGACTATTGCTCAGGGGATTTTCCTCGTTGCCTTCTTTGCCAGATTTCAACAGTTCATATAAATTGAAATCTGTTGCAATAGCTTCATATCCTATGTACAGGGGAATTGCTAATTTAATGGGAATGGATGTTATAAAGGGTTTGAATGATTTTAATGAGGAAATCAATGCTTTAAGATCTAATTTTAATGAATATGATTTTTTCTTTTTACACTATAAGCCTGCTGACAGTGCAGGGGAGGACTCTAACTTTGAACAGAAAGTTAAAGCATTAGAAGATCTTGATTCATATATAGAGGAAATTTTAGATATAAATCCTAATGTATTAGTTGTATGTGGAGATCATTCCACACCATCGTATATGGGTTCCCATAGCTGGCACCCGGTTCCCTTTATTATAAAATCGCAATATTCTCAACCAAATAGCACAGGAGTATTTACAGAATTGTCTTGCAGAAACTCTGAAATAGGCTCTATTAAAGCAAAAGAGCTGATGTTTACAGTTCTTGCACACGCAGGGAAATTAAATAAATTCGGGCCTTGATTAATCTAACTGAAACACAAAAATAGGTATAAAAGCAATACATCCGTGTGGATAGAGTTATTTTTGTGTAAAAAAGGTAAAATGTACTATCTTTTATGCAGTATATTGCTAATTTGACATCAACATTTCTCAGATTTTTTCGAATCAATCAAATTAATGGAAGTTTAAAAATCAATACTTTCTAAATTAAATAAATTTACCTATACTAAACAAAAAAATAGGTACAAATGCATGCCGTATAAGAGTAAGTTTTGTGTAAAAAGTTTACATAAGTGGTAGTAAATTTTAAAAAATAAAATTACAAATCTCCTTAATCTGCAGTATTTTGTGACTAAATTGGGCACCCAGGGCTAAAAATAACTGTAAAAAGAAAAATCTAAACTATTGAACCTTATCTAAACAAAACAAAAAAATATACCTGAAAAGTAATAAATATTTATTAAAAATAAGGATTTCAGGGCAAGGGAATAGCCTGCAGTAAGCGGGAATAAGTAATGAAATTTCGGAATTTAAAATAGCCAAACTGATACTGTCGGAAGAGGCAGGCAAAACAAAAAAGAGATTTTCTGCTAGGCACAAACTAAAAGTCTTCAAAAGCTAAAAAAAACAGAAAAATGATCTTAAATATGCTTGACATTGAGAAAAAGGCTAAAAATGCTCATTTTTTAAATTGACATACCCTAAAAGCTCGTTTTTTTTTGCTAAAAAACGGGTTTTGGTGCGATTGGGTTAGGGTAGGGGTGTCGATGATTACGCAAAGGGGTTTTTTGGGCGAAAATCGTGCCTAAAACGCTGTAGGGGCCACGTAGAGGGGCGTTTTAGGAAATTCTAGGCTTGACCATTGCCTGGCTGCTCGTTTTACGGCACCTTATAAGTTGTCTGGGCCTTCCGTAAAACAGTCTGGAGGCAATTCGTGTAAAATGAAGGAACATTAAAGAAAGATTTACTATAATATATTAATATGAATATATATTTATTTATGAATTGGAAAATGAATAATACTTCTTCTCAAGCGTTCTCTTTGCTTGAGAAGTACACTGGTTTGCTTGAAAGTACTTCGACTGGCTTGGTTTTTTCTGTTTTCCCTCCTTTTCCGTACCTGTTTCCTATGTTTGATGCTGCTTCACAAGGATTTGTTGGTGGCAAAATTAAGTTTGGTGCACAGAATGTTTTTCATGAACCGTTCGGGGCGTATACAGGTGAAGTTTCTCCACCAATGCTTGCTGGGGTCTGTGAATATGCATTGGTTGGACATTCAGAGCGAAGGCTTAATAATAATGAAAGCAATGCTAGTATAAATAAAAAAATACATTTAATTATTAATAATTATATTACGCCTGTGTTATGTATCGGAGAGGGGTTGGAGGCATATAATTCAGGTCAAGTTGATGCTTTTCTAGAAGATCAAATAAAAGCGGCGTGTGATGGGCTTAAAAATATGCCAGTAAATAAATTTATTATTGCTTATGAACCTGCGTGGGCAATAGGCTCAGGACTTACTCCTCCTCCTGAAATTATCAACAGAAGAGCTTTTTTGATTAAATCTGTTGTTTCTAAATTAGGACTTATGGCAGGTAACTCGGATTGTCCTGTTTTATATGGTGGAAGTGTTAATTCAATTAATGCTAAATCGTTTTTAGAGCTTGATTATCTGGACGGTTTATTGATTGGTCAGGCTAGCCTAGATGTGACTCAAATTTCTCCGATTATAGACCAGGCTGTTTCTTTGATAAATAACTCTGAATAGCTATGATTTCGATTGTTGGCCCGACTGGAATTGGTAAATCTAATTTAGCCGTTCATCTGTCTCAAAAAATAGAGGGAGAGATTATTAACGCGGATAGCCGCCAGATTTATATTGGCATGGACATAGGTACAGCTAAGCCAAGACCTCAAGAGATTTCTTTGGTCAAACATCATTTATTTAGCATAATCAAACCTGATGAGGATTTTAGCGTATATGATTTTTCCAAAATGGCTGAACCCTTAATATCTAGTATAAATTTGAAGGGGAGTGTACCAATTTTAGTGGGAGGTACTGGCCAGTATGTCTGGTCTTTGTTAGAAAACTGGGAACTCCTTAATGGAACAACAGACTTTTCCGTAAGAGAATCTTTAGAGAAAAGATTAGAAGAAGAAGGGGTTCAATCTCTCCTAGATGAATTGCTTGCCAAAGATCCATCGGTTTTATTGAATATAGACATTAATAATCCTAGAAGGGTGATACGAGCTTTAGAAAAAATTAATTTAGGGTATAAAGGATATACTCCTAGGGTAAAAGATGCTTCTTTACGAGATGAATGTTTGTTAATAGGATTAACCTCTAATAGAGAAGACTTGTATACAAGGGTCGATGAAAGAGTTAATAAAATGTTTAAAGAAGGTTGGGTCGAAGAAGTCCAAACTTTGCAAAACAATGGATACCACAAAGATCTATCTTCTATGTCTGGAATAGGATATCAGGAGATATCCTTACTGTTGGAACCATCATCAAATATGTCTGTTGAAGAATGTAAACTTGCAATATGCTCTAGGACTCGTAAATTGATTAGATCTCAATATAATTGGTTTAAGTTGAAAGACTCTAGAATAAAGTGGTTTGATATTGGGGTATTGTCAGAAGAATATGTTGTTGATGAAATTATTAGCCTATATAACCAAATTTAGTTATATTTTTGCTAATATTGTATATATAAAAACTTGAATCAGGGCGAATGGAATGAAATTCACTAAGATGCACGGTGCAGGAAATGATTACGTATATATAAATGGTTATGTGTACGATGATTACGATTGGCCTGAAATTTCTAAGAAAGTTAGTGATAGGCATACAGGGATTGGATCTGATGGGTTAATAGTCGCGATGCCTTCATCTGATGCTGATTTAAAAATGAAGATGTTTAATGCGGATGGATCTGAAGGGGATATGTGTGGCAATGGAATTAGATGTTTAGTTAGTTTCGCCATGGACCAGGGATTGATTTCAGAAGATTCGACTATTAAGAATGTTGAAACAAATTCTGGCATTTTAACCGTTGAGCCAATATTTTCAAACAATAAAATGAGCGAAGCCGTTGTTGATATGGGTCAGCCAATTTTTGACCCAGATTTGATTCCGGTGAAAGTTCCTGCAGGGGCAAATCCAGTTTTACAATATGAAGTTCAAGTTGATGGCATATCTGTGCAACTTGCCTTTGTGTCTATGGGAAACCCTCATGCAGTTTTATTTCTAGATGAACCGGTGGACAATTTTAATCTTGGGAAAATAGGACCTATGGTACAAGCATTACCTATTTTTCCAGAGAGCGTGAATTTTGAAATAGCTAATATATTGAGCCCTAATCACATTAAAGCAAGAGTTTGGGAAAGGGGATCGGGCTTAACTATGGCATGCGGAACAGGAGCATGCGCAGTTGCCGTTGCGGCTCATCTAGCCGGTTTTACCGAAACTAAAGTTGACTTAGATATGCCGGGTGGCACACTAAATCTTCAATGGGACGGCTTAGGCACATCGGTTATGATGAAAGGGCCGGTTGAAATTTCTTTTTACGGAGAATGGACAGAAACTACATAAATATATTTACATATACATATATAAAAGTGAGATTTACATGGAATTTGCTAAAAGATTGGATGCGGTACCTCCGTATCTGTTTGTTGAGATAAGTCGAAAGATAGCTGCTAAAAAAGCCCAGGGGATTAATGTTATTTCGTTCGGTATAGGGGACCCGGATATACCCACTCCTTCTGTGGTAATTGAGGAGTTGAGGTCAACTTCTTTGGATTCGGTTAATCACAGATATCCTGAAACGGATGGCTTGCCAGAATTCAGGTCAGCAGTCTCAGGTTGGTATAAGAGAAGGTTTAATGTAGATTTAGATTCAGATAAAGAAATAATACCGCTAATTGGTGCAAAAGAAGGTATTGGCCATGCTGCATTTTGTTTTATTAATCCGGGAGATGTAGCTTTAGTACCGGATCCAGGCTACCCGGTTTACTCAGTAGGTACTTGGTTTGCAGGAGGAGAATGCCATTGGATGCCACTTAAGGAAGAAAACGGGTGGCTCCCAGATTTAGGTTCTATACCTGGAGATATTTTAAAAAGAGCTAAAGTTATGTGGTTGAATTACCCGAACAATCCGACAGGAGCAGTAGTTGATGAAGGTTACTTTAAAGAAGTTATTGCATTTGCCAAGCAGCACAACATAGTTGTTTTGCATGATGCTTGCTATACAGAAGTTGCATATGATGGTTATAAGCCAATAAGTTTTTTGCAAATACCTGGCGCTATGGATGTTGGTGTTGAATTTCATTCTTTGTCAAAAAGCTATAACATGACAGGGTGGAGAGTAGGGGTAGCTGCAGGGAATAAAGATATGATTGATGCTCTTATGATTGTTAAATCTAATCTAGATTCAGGGATACCCAACGCTGTTCAGTATATGGGTATAGAAGCACTTAAGAGTACAGATCAAGAAATTCGAAATAGGAATGATATATATCAATCAAGAAGAGATAAGGTGGTTACAGCTCTCAAAAAGATTGGTCTAGATGTAGAGCCACCGAAAGCAAGTCTTTATGTTTGGGCAAAAATCCCATCTGGATATAAGTCAGCTGAATTTGCAGAGTTAATTTTAGAAGAAACTAATGTTGTTGTGACTGCTGGTAATGGGTATGGACCTAGTGGGGAAGGTTATATTAGATTATCTTTAACAATTGGAGAAGATGATTTGGATGAAGGGATAAAGAGGCTCCAAGGTTTAAAAATACCTGAATTAAAATAAATATTATTACTTTATCGGAGTTATAAAATCGGAAGAAAAATAATAAATGTTAAAAAAGATCCCGAAAAGGCTTTTTTAGTTGGCGTGCAAAATTATAATGATCATCAAATCTGGAATATTGATGATTCTATATCCGAATTAAAGGAACTTGCGTTAGGTGCTGGGGCTGAAGTTGTAGGCACATTGATTCAAAATGTAAAAAAGCACCAAAACGCATATTTAGGTAGAGGCAAGCTTTTAGAACTAAAAAAAAGATTGATAGAAACTAATGCTGAGACAGTTATTTGCGATGATGAGTTGCACCCTAATCAACAACTTGAGTTAGAAAAATTTTTAGACGGTATTAAAGTAATAGACAGAACAGCTTTAATCTTGGATATATTTGCTTCAAATGCACAAACTAAAGAAGGCAGGTTGCAAGTTGAATTAGCTCAGCACGAGTATTTATTTCCTAGATTAGCCGGTCAGTGGACTCACTTGGAAAGACTGGGGGGAGGGATAGGTACAAGAGGACCAGGAGAGTCTCAAATAGAGACTGATAGAAGGTTGGCAAGGGGTAGAATCCAAAAGTTAAAAAAAGAAATAGAGAAAGTAAGACGTCACAGGGAAAGGTATAGAGTGCGTAGGAAATCTTCTGATATTCCTGTAGTTGCTTTAGTTGGCTACACTAATGCTGGTAAAAGTACGATGTTGAATCAATTAACTTCTTCTTCGGTCCTGTCTGAAGACAGAATGTTTTCTACTCTCGATCCAGTTACTCGAAAATTAAGATTACTTGGTGGAGAAACTATACTCATTACAGATACGGTAGGATTTATACAAAAATTACCAACAACTCTTATTGCTGCATTTCGAGCAACACTAGAAGAAGCTAAAGAAGCTGACTTGATATTAAATGTTGTGGACTCGTCTCATTTCATGAGAGAGCAACAAGTTAGGGCAGTAAAAGACATTTTAGGTGAAATAGGACTTTTGAATAAACCGATGGTAACTCTTTTAAATAAATGTGATAAATTGCCGGAAGATTATATTGCTTCAGATGACAGCGTTCTTTTTGATTTTTTAATATCTGTCGATAACCCTGTTTTTTGTTCAGGCCTTACAGGTTTTGGTAAAAAAGAAGTATTGAGAACAATAGGGGAAAAACTAATAAGAAAAGTTGCAGTTTGAAATCTAATAAATGATTGCGCACTATAATTATTATGTAAAGTTAATTAACCTAGGGTTTTAGTTGAATGTGGCTTAATTTATATCTATTAAGTATTTCTAGAAGCTTTATTGCTGCTCCACTTAAGTCGTTGTCGATCGATATTGCAGAGTCTGAATTAGTGTATTTTATTATCTCTTCAACGTAATCCCTGTTTTCAATTATTGGGATTATTTTATTTCCACTTAAACCCTGGGCTAAACCTAGTAAAAAACTGTCATATGAGTTTTTAGTACCTTTCAAAACTGCACTAATAACAAATGGGCCTTTTGAGTCATTTAAATTAAATATGTCTTCAGAGTTTGTATCTTTATGTATAAAAAGATTTGTTTGCAATCCAATGCTCGTTAAAATTTTATTTAGCTCTCTGGAATCTTTTTCCATTGCTTCGCTGGACATTATAAGCATGGAAAGATTTTTAACGCTATCTTTTGAAGATATGGAATACAAGAAACTTTGGTCAGGTTCAAAATTGGTATTTTGTTCCCCTTGTACTTCTATTTTATTTAAGGGAATGTTTACTTCAATCGAATCTACTCCAGTTAATTCAATGTTGGATTTATAAATATATATCAACTCTCTTGTTTGCTCAGGGTGTATTTTAAATTTTCTTATTAGTAGAGCCGCAAAGTATTTTTCTTCAGGTAATTCTCTTCCTGATAAAAGATCATTTAATTTTGCAAATATATCAGGTGTAAGGGAAGCTATCCTTAGGGCCTTTTGCTTCTCGTGTTCATTTTGATACGCAACACAGGATAACCCTAATTCAGTTATCGAGATTTCACTATCTTTATAACGACCTTTTGTTAAACCGTACTCTTCAGACGATGCTAACTTAGTCGTAAAAGAGCTGCTGTTAATAGTTGTACCTAAGCTTGACGCTAACATGTCCCTATCAATTGGCAATCCTGCGTTTTCAGAAAAGATTATGTTTGGAATCGTTAGCGAATCCATGAGGCTGTACGCTGGATACTTCCTAACCAACCTTCTTCTACGCGAATCAACCATTTCTGAAATAATCCTTGAAATAAACTTGAAATAACCTGAAATAAATACAATTCTTGCATTTTTACTTAAAGCAGTCAATAAATTGTATGATTAATGTATGAAATATTTTTAATTCAAGTTATGGGATAGCTATGGTCTTTATTAATAAATCCAGTTTGTATGTGTATATATTAGTTTTGTTTGCTCTTTTTTCTTCAGCTTGTGCGGGTTTTAATTCCACTGAATCTAATCTGGGTACTTCTATTTCAGATTCCGGTACCTCTGGCCCCTATTTTATTACCCCCACTCCTAAAGAAGGGTCTTTAGGCAGTTCTAAGGGTACTCCTTCAGAGCTTATTTCTGTTTGGGAAGCTTGGGCATTTTTAAACGATGAACACGTTGATAAAGATTTGTTTAATAGCGCCGAATTTGAAGAATTTGCTATTAAAGGAATGCTTGAGGCAATTGATGATCCGTACACTAATTATATTGAACCAAAAGTTTTGGATATAGAAATGGAGGATTTGACAGGCGAATTTGAAGGTATAGGGGCTCATGTTAGAACTAGAGAAGACGGAGCTATTCAAATTGTGAGTCCGATTGAAGGAGGTCCTGCCGAAAGAGCTGGAATAAAGGCTGGGGACATAATTGTTGCAGTTGACGGCAATTCGCTTGATGGGGTATCTCTTCTAGACGCTATATCTCAAATTAGGGGCCCAATGGGAACTTCAGTACTTTTGACTGTTCGGCATATAGGAAGCTCAGCCTTAGTGGATATTAATGTAATACGGGATGCTATCGCGCTTCCTAGCGTCTTACTTAGAAGTGAGGTGGGCGATGAAATAGCCCATATAAGAATTACAGAATTTAAAGCAGATACTGCTCAGAGATTCTTTGATATTTTAAAAAAACAGATAGATTCAGGCTCCCGGGCACTTATTATGGATTTAAGAAGCAATCCTGGGGGGTATTTGAACGTAGTGTACGATATTGCAGATATGTTTTTAGATGAAGAAGTTGTTTTAATTGAGGTTAGGCAAGGAGACGAAAGAGTCTGGAAGTCTAGTGGACCTGTAAAAGATATAGAAAAAGCTATAGATATTCCTGTGGTAGTTCTTGTAGATCAATTCAGTGCTAGTGGAAGTGAAATTCTTATGGGAGCTTTTCAAGATTTGGGACGAGCTGAAACTATAGGAGAAAAAACTTTTGGGAAAGGTACGGTAAATGTATTTAGGGAACTTAGTAATGGAGGTGGGATATATATGTCGATTGGCCGATGGTATACTCCCAACATGAGGCTAATAGAGGGCAATGGCTTGGAACCAGATCATATTGTGACTTCTACTGATCCCACTGAAGCCGAGGCAAATCAATTGAATAAAGCAAAGGAAATTTTGTACGAACAGTTAAGCCAATAACAGGAAATTTAATGTATGCCTTCTTCAAATAAAATTATAGCAGTTAATAGAAGAGCGACTTATGACTATGAAATTTTAGAACGATTTGAAGCAGGGTTAGTCTTGTGGTCTTCTGAAATCAAGTCAATCAGAGCTAATAGAGTGAATTTAGCTGGAGCTTTTGCACACCCTAATAAAGATGGGCTCTGGTTACATAATTGCCATATTGCTCCTTATTCTGAAGCAGCGAGAAATAACCATGAACCGACGAGGCCGCGAAAACTTTTATTACATAAAAAAGAGTTAAAAGATCTTGGTAAAGTAGCTCTGCAAAAAGGCCATACTGTTGTTCCGTTGAAGATGTATATTTCTGGCCATTATGCAAAAGTTGAGTTAGGTATCGGTCGTGGTAAAAAACATTACGACAAAAGAAGATCTATTAAAGAAAAGGAAAGATTAAGGGATGCTAGGAATGCTGAAAAAAGATAGCCCCCAAGAATTAATCCTTGAGGGCCATCTTTTTAGTTAGAGAGACTTTTAAATTTACTTGATTCTGTTCACCTGTAGTGTGTCTCCGGGAGCTAGTGCTACTCGGCGAACATCTATCCGAAATTTAAGCAGCCAATACCCTAAGGTTGCCTTACTGACACCTAGGTAATTAGCAGTTCCGGTTAAACCTTGCTCGGTAACCATTTCAGGCAACATATCTTCCAGTGGTTGCCGGAATCGTTCTTCTACAGCAAGCATTTTTTTTGTTTTTCTAGCCATCATTCACTCCATACTCTCTTGATGTGAATAAATGTTAATAATACTGCGATGCAGTGTCAATGGGTTTTCAGACATTTCTGAGGCATTTCTGGCCTTTTCAAATCAATCCCATACCCAATAGTGATTAATGCAATTAATCACTATTGGGTATGGGATTGACCAAAACGGATTAATTAGAGAGAATTTATGTATGTGCGCCTGTAGCTCAGTTGGATAGAGCGGTTGCCTTCTAAGCAATAGGTCGTGGGTTCGAATCCCTCCAGGCGTACCATTTATAATATCTTTCAAAGGTGTTTTTTATAATATATGCCTAATAGACTTCATTTAGAATCAAGTCCATACTTGTTGCAACATTCAGATAATCCAGTTGATTGGTTTCCGTGGTCTGAGGAGGCGTTCAGCCTTGCAAAAGAAAAAGATCTTCCAGTTTTACTCAGTATAGGCTATTCCGCATGTCACTGGTGTCATGTTATGCAGCATGAATCCTTTGAAGATGAAGATATAGCCAAGATAATGAATACTAAATTTATAAATATAAAAGTAGACAGAGAGCAGCGTCCTGATATTGACGATATCTATATGTCTGCTGTACAGACAATGACAGGCCAGGGTGGCTGGCCTCTGACAGTTTTTTTGACACCTGATGCGAAACCATTTTTTGGAGGTACCTACTTCCCTCCCCAACCAAGATATGGCCATCCGGGGTTTCCGCAAATTTTACAAGCGATATCAGATGCATATTTAAATCGCAAATCAGATTTATTAAAATCAGCTGATTCACTTTTGGGGAACATGAAGCGATTTATAGCCTTTGAAGGCCAGTCTGATAATTTTAATGAAAGTGATATCCAAGAGATTATTCATGATTTAAAAGAAAGGTATGATAAAGATTTTGGTGGATTTGGAGAAGCCATGAAATTTCCAAATTCGATGACACTAGATTTCTTATTAAAATATTATTCGGTTACCTCTGATTCATCCGTACTAGATATAATCAAAGATTCTGTGGATAAAATGTTGATAGGTGGAATATTTGACCATATAGGGGGCGGTTTTCACAGGTACACTGTAGATAGAGAATGGCTTATACCTCATTTTGAAAAAATGCTTTACGATAACGCTTTAATGTCAAAATTAATGCTGAATTTATATCAAGTAACCAATAATGAAGTATATAAAACAGTAGCATTAGAAGTCATCGACTATGTTTGTAGAGATATGACTGATGACAAGGGACTATTTTATTCGGCAGAAGATGCTGACTCAAATGGGGAAGAAGGCCTATTCTATACTTGGACAATAGAAGAATTAAAGACATTTTTAAATAATGATGAGATTCAGTTAATAAGTGAAATATTTACAATAAACGAAACCCCTAACTTTGAAAGTCGCTCTATACTCCACATGAACTCAATAGATACTATGAATCGATTTTGGACATCACAAAATCAGGATAATGACGAACTTAAAATATTAAGAAATAAAATATTTGACAACAGAACACCAAGGATTAAGCCGTTTAAAGATACAAAATCAATATTGTCTTGGAACGCATTAATGGTTCAGTCTTTGTGCGAAGCATACCTCATAACAGGTGATGAAAAATATAAAAATATAGCTATACAAAACGCAAAAACGTGGCTAGATTTATATGAAATAAATAATGGATTAGTCAGATCAGTTAACAATAATATAATTTCTGGCCCTGGGTATCTTGAAGATTATTCGTACTTCGTGAACACTTGTATATCTCTTCATGAGGTAACTTTAGACTTATTTTGGCTTGAAAAAGCAAAATATATAGCAGACGAAATGATAGATTTATTCTGGTACGAGCCAGAAAAAAGGTTTTACGATACCTCTAGGCACGAATCTGATCTGATTTACAGGCCGATAAACCCATTTGACAACGCAACACCTAGCGGGACATCTGAAGCAAACAGATGTTTGAGAAAATTAGGATTTATATTTAATATATCTAAATATAATAATATGCATATATTAATTAACGAGAAAATGACAGATTATGTGAGAGGTGCTCCTCTTTCGTTTTCTAATCAGCTTTCGGTTGAGTATTCAAATTTGTTGAAAAGTTTAGAAGTTTTGATTACCTCCCCTACCCTTTCTTTAGCTCTTCCGTTTCTTCATTTAATTGGGGGTAAGTATATTCCAGATAGGACCTTAATAGGGTGGATTCAGGAACAAAACCAAGAGTTGTCAAATGAATTAGATACAATTATATTGCTAGAGGGGCGTGAGCCCAAGAGTCAAAATACTGTATGTTACGTGTGTTCGAACTTTACCTGTGATCTCCCGGCAGAATCATGTAAAGAATTTGAACTTCAAATTGAAACCAACCTGAAATCGTGACTAATTTGCCCTGAGAGGGCCGTACAGCGATTTATATAATGAATTACATGTAATCCAGCACATTTACTTTTAAAAAATATTTAAGGTAAGTGTGATTTTTAGGTAAATACATTATCATTCAAGTATGTTAAACAAATTTGAATCAGTATATAAAAAACCAGAGTATTACTTTTTTTTAGTATTTGCCCTTGCTTTGATTGTCAGGATTCTTTTTTTAGTAATATTTGATGGGTTTACTAGAGAATTAGATGGTGATGAAGGTGCTTACCACACGAGAGCCGTTGAAATATTATCAGGAGATTTTCTAGGAAGTTCAGAAAGGCCTCCTTTTCTAGGCGTAATTATAGCTCCCGTGTATCTAATTTTTGGTGAAGAACCAGCATATGCAAGATTTCTCATGGTACTGATATCTTCTTTGAGCGCTTCCTTTGTGTTCCTTTTAGCAAATTTATTTATTAACAAATATAATATTTCATTTTTTTGTTCTTTGTTATGGGTATTTTACCCTCCTAGCATTTGGTATTCGACGTGGATTTTGACAGAGACTGTTTCGGCATTCCTGGTAATCCTTATTGCGATATATATGTATAAAATTATTGAAAATAAGTCTTATATAAATGTGTTTGCATGTGCTTTATTTCTTGGATTTTTAGCATTAACCCGTAGCTTGTATTTATTTTTACCTATAGCTCTTTTGATGTTTTGGTTAGCATATTTGTGCTTATTTAAACGACAAATTAGTTATATTAAAAATAATTTTAAACTATTGCTTTTTGGGTTATTGAGTTTTTCGATTGTTTTAACTCCATGGGTTGTGCATAATTTGATTTTGTATGATAAGTTTATTCCTCATAGCACCCAAGGTGGCCATTTGCTATTAGTTTCAAATGGAATGCTGGGCAATTCTGATGTTAAATCTGGGAAATACACTAAAGATATTCTAAAAATACCAGAATTAGTTAATTCAGATCAGATAAACGCATACGAATATGACTTATTAAAACGAGAAATAGCTTTAGATTCGATAAAAAATAATATTACATCTCTGCCTGAACCAGTTATGAATAGGTTTAAAAACTTTTGGCACTTTAGGCCGGATCCGTACGATTCATCATGGACTATTAATGATTCTGTAATGGGATTAATTTGGATACCTGTGCTTCTTTTCTTTATTTTTGGAATTTTTAATCTGCCAATACGTGTTACATTACCTATTCTTTTAGTAATATTGTATGCATGTTTTATGGTAATACCATTTTGGGGATCTCCTAGATTTAGATTTCCAGTGGATTCATTGATAATATTGATTGCTTTTTTAGGCTCATTAAAAATGGATATATTTGGATGGGGTGCCTATATGGTAGTGCGGAGTTCTAACGATGAATAAATATATAGTGACTGGAGCTGCAGGATTTATAGCTAGTGTAGTTTCTACTAAATTGCTTGAATCTGGACACGAAGTTGTAGGTATTGATAATTTAAATGATGCTTACGATATTACGATAAAAAATTGGCGACTAGAAAAATTACAAGATTATACTAATTTTAATTTCATACAGAATGATATTTCTACCTCTAGCCGCGGTTGGACAGATTCTTTTAAAAATGCTGATTCAATTCTTCACTTGGCTGGCCGAGCTGGTGTTAGGCAATCAGTAGAAACCCCACATGTGTATGTTGAAAGTAACGTACTAGGGACATTAAATGTTTTAGAAGCAGTTAAAGATCATAATATTCATAATATAGTCATTGCGTCTACTTCTAGCGTGTATGGTTCAAGCCTTATTCAGCCGTACGATGAAGATTCAGAATCAAGTAAAGTTTTATCACCGTATGCAGCATCTAAAAAATCAGCGGAAACTTTAGCTTATGCATACCATCATTTATATGGTATAAATACACAAATTTTACGGTTTTTCACTGTATACGGACCAGCAGGCAGGCCAGACATGTCTATTTTTAGATTTATTAAAGGAATATCTGATGGTTCTGAAATTTTATTGTATGGGAATGGAGGAGAGAGAGATTTTACATACGTAGATGATATAGCGGAAGGTGTGTGCAAAGCTGCAGTTCTAGGAGGCTATAACATAATAAATTTAGGGGGAGATAATCCTGTACGTATTAAGAAAATTATTGAATTAATTGAAAAATATACTAGTAAGTCTGCCTCTATTAAAGTAGTGGGTAGAGACCCGGCAGATGTTCCTAGTACATGGGCAAACATTAATACTGCCAAAGATGTACTGTCGTGGCAACCAAATGTTTCAATTGAGGTTGGTATTTCTAGAACTGTTGATTGGTATAAAGATAATTATGATTGGGCTAAAAAAATAGATATTTATTAAATAATAATATGTCCAGATATTTTTACAAAAGTATATTTGATTTTTCCATATTGATAATTATTCATTTGGTTTTACTACCTGTGTGGTTAATTTTATGGATTATTATTCCTATTGCTATTTGGGTCGAAGATAGAGGTCCAATTTTTTACATACAAACTAGATTAGGAAAAGATGGAAAAGAATTTTCATTATATAAATTTCGTTCTATGGTACCTAATGCAGAGAATAAAACTGGGGCAGTATGGGCAAAAGAAAATGACGACAGGGTGACAAAAGTAGGTAAATTTTTGAGAGATAGAGCTTTAGATGAGCTACCGCAAGTTATAAATTTATGGAAAGGTGATTTGAGTTTAGTAGGGCCACGACCTGAAAGGCCCGAGATAATGAAAGAGATACTATTAGATTTCCCTTTATATGTGGAGAGATTGAAAGTTAAGCCCGGTTTAACCGGTCCTGCTCAAGTGTATGGAAGATACTCGACTGCCCCAAAAGATAAATTTAAATATGACAGAGAATATATAGAGAATATGAGTATATTTTTAGATATTAAGCTTTTGATAATATCTGTTCTATACACATTAAAAGCAAAATGGCAAAAAACGGATAGATAACACGATCACTCCACTGTTTGAGATTTATGGAATTCGTGAGCTCTGTTATTAACCTCTCGTGCTATTTTAGCTTCAATAGTGCCAGGAGCTAATTCTTCTATTCTATTTACATAGTAGTCAGATTTATCCATTAAACTTGGATTATCGGTAGATGCAATTTGGTAGAATCTAGCTAACATATAAGTTAATCGCCAACCTTCTGGTTCTTGATTTAATCCATCAATAGCGGCTTTTTCTACAATATCGTATGCCTCTAATTTTATTTCAGGCGTAAATTCATACCAATCCTCAGCAATTCCTTCAATCATTAATATTCTTGGGTAATTAGCTAAACCTGGAGCATCGCTTATAGCTGAGTTGTAAACAGAAACTTTTTGCTCCCAAGATGGGTAGTTATCAGCGGTTAGGTAAACAGTATGTTGCGCCGCAGTATAAGTCTTTATAGAGAATGAGTATATTGAATATATGATTATAGGAATCAATATAATTGATGCAGTATAGACTGCTAATTTACGAGATAATTGCAAGTGAGTAGTTTTAAAACTAAGTTTAATATTTGTAGAACCGATATACTCACTATAATTTTCCTTTGAATTATTCCAAAAATTTTGATCCATACTTGAAATTAAGGCAATTAAGACAATAAATTGAGAATATGTAACTGAAGTATCGAATAAAAATAAGTTTTGGATAAAATATCCAACTAGGGCAGCAGATATTAATAATAAATAACTTTGGTTGCCGGTTGATTTTGATCGGTTATAGTTTTTTACAATAGAGTAAGCTAATACTATCCATATCGCAGAATATGCTATTAAACCTATTATTCCTTTTGTAGTCAATTCTTCAATAAGTTTATTGTGCGCTTGGTCAAATTTCTCTTTGACCGTATCTGAGGCATCGAAATACCTACCCCATGCGATTACAAAATTATCTGTACCCCATCCTAATATAGGCTTATCCATAGATGCTTTTATTCCTGCTCGCCATGTATGCCATCGGCTCATAACTGAAGAATCATTAAAACTGAATTCTATAAATCTTCCTGCAATTACATTGCTATCTCCGATATCTCTACCAAAATCAGTATCCCTAAACGATATGAATGTTATTAAAAATAAAACGAAAAATACTATAAAAGCTATGCAAATTTTTTTTAGATATTTTATTTTTCCTACTAAGGCATATAAGACCATTGTAAACAAAAATGCCATTCCAAAACCCAACCAAGCACCTCTTGTTCCACTTAATAGCAATGTAACCATATTAGCTGTCAGGCATACGGTCCAGAATGAAATAAATATAAATTCTAATTTTGTATTTTTGAATTTGAAAGTTGTGTTTGATTTCGATTTATTTCTTTTAGGTGATTGGTTTTTAGGGTTGATACTTGTGTTTGAAAAAAAATCAGATACAGATTTGCTAATTAATGCTGCTGCTATGAATATATTTGCAACACAGTAAGCTCCTACATAAGCTGCGTTCCCTAAGCTTGACTGTATTCTTTCACTAGGATTGTCTTCTGCAAAATTACTTATTAAGCTATGGAATCCTAAATATTGCGATAACCCTATAAAGCACACTATAGCTGAGACTAATAAGTTTACAGATAGAAAAATTTTCCATTGTGAAGAATTTGTGAAAAGCGATCTAGCCATTATGAAATATGCAAACCAATGCAATAAGTCGAATAAGCCTTGCATTCTTTCATAAGTTGACCAAATACTCACATTTGAGCTAACTCCTGTAAATGAGGCTATGACAGCTATTAGCATGTACATAGATATAGCTATTACTATGGGAGATTTAAAATCTTTAAATTTGGGAGATAATATTACCAAAGGTATCCACATAAGGAATGCGATTTCAATAAATATTCTATAAAAAACTGCTTTACCTACTACAAATGGAAAAAAAGCTGAAGTAGATACGATTAAAGGCATAAAAAGTACAATTAACAGGACGCACCTTATACAAAAAATAAATGCCCCTATAGCAGCTTGAGAGTCATCTAAATTTCTAGTTCTCGTTGTCATTTATGTATTTTTCCCTACTGGATATTACAGTTATTTGATTTTACACGAATAGAATACATCAAAAATTAACAAATGGAATAACACATTAAATACTTGACTTAATTGTTCAATTCGTGAACAATATATGTGTTCGTAAATCGAACTTATATATTGTTCACGTACAATAATAAATTACATTAGCTTTGAGCAACAATATTTTTTAAAAGTAAATTATATGAAATTTATAGAGTAAAAAAATGGAAACTTCTCAGAATAAAAGTCCTTCTGAAGGTACTGATTTTAAAGAATTGAGACTCCTTGAAGAGTTGGAAGAAACTCCTCAGATTACTCAACGAAAGATGGCGGATCGCTTAGGAATTGCATTAGGTGTAGCTAATCTATTAACCAAAAATCTAATTAAAAAGGGGTATGTGCGAGCAACTAAAGTTGGTTGGCGTAGGTGGGTATATACCTTAACCCCAGAAGGATTTACTAGGAAACTTCAGTTGACTAGACAATATGTAGATAGAACCATTGATCATTATCGCAGAATAAAATTGCTATTAAGGGCAGAATTAGACTTTGCTGAAATAGGCACCGGCTCTAGAGTTGGAATTGTGGGCAAATCAGAGTTGTCGGAAATCGTTTATTTAGCATTAGGAGATCTAGGGGTTACGAAAATAGGATTCTTTGATGACAAATTTGTCGGGAATAAAATGTTCAACTTGGTTATAAAAAAAGAATCTGATTTAAACCCTTCAGATTTCGATATAGTTATCTCGGCTCGTCTTAATGATATGAATTCATTGTTTGTTGTTAGGGCTGCTGAGTATCATTCTAACTTAGCTTCATCTAAAACTTCTTCCCAGGTTGATCCTGAAGAAGGAATTGATATTAAATCATGAATTATTCAGAATACTCTCCTCAATGGTATGTATTAAAAATAAAAACAGGTTGGGATGAAAAAATTTCTGACTTATTATTAAAATTAGGTTACAAAGCCTTTGTGCCATTAGTTAATGTTCCAAATGATGATGATAATCCTAGGAAGAAATCTTTGTTTCCTGGTTATTCATTTGTATACATATCAAAAAATGACTCTAAATGGTCAGATATATCCAAAATTTACGGAACATTAGGGTGGGTAATGTTTGATGATGAAATTCCATTTTTGAAT
>CEQQ01071466.1_pt1 | contig 29666 bp, 33 predicted proteins | sample 531041 | NCBI WGS metagenome assembly CEQQ01 (sample SAMEA2621222, study PRJEB7988) | marine metagenome | biome: marine biome (ENVO:00000447); feature: deep chlorophyll maximum layer (ENVO:xxxxxxxx); material: "saline water (ENVO:00002010), including plankton (ENVO:xxxxxxxx)" | depth 150 m | reverse complement strand
CCCCATAATTTAGCCTTACCTTCAGCTCTTTCTTTAATAGGATCGCAAAGGGCAACTACCTCACAATAAGGATGCTCTAAATATCCTGGAACATTTAGAGTAGATATAGTCCCACATCCTACTATCGCAATTTTCACTTTGTCCATTTTCAACTCCGTCAATAATTAATATAACAATATAGGGTCATGATATCTCAAAAAATATATCTCAGATATAATAGAACTATGAAATTTAGAAACCGCATGTTTTATTTCGCATGTATATTATTGGCAACTATCAGTTTGCTTAGTTGCGATACTACTGAAGAAACGCTCAATATAGAATCAACTGTTGTTGCGAGTATTAATGAAGCCTTTGATAATATCCCTACCCCAACTCCAATTATTTTGGCAACCTACACTCCACTTCCAACATATACCCCGTTCCCAACATATACTCCAACAATCATACCTACAATAACTCCAACCTATACCCCACTTCCAACATATACCCCATTACCAACATATACCCCATTACCAACATATACCCCCTTTCCTTCTCCAACTCCAACCCCGATTGTAAAAGTAAGCACTATGCTAGACAAAATAAAAAACTCTGTGGTTAAAATTCAAACAAACTCCAAAAAGGGTAGCGGAGTTGTTATTAGAGAAAACGGAATAGTTATAACAAATTATCATGTCATAGCCGGAGGAAATTTTATTACTGTTACATTCCATAACGGGGCTACAAAAAGCGGGACCCTAATAGCAAGTGATATACCTCGAGACATCGCAATAATAAGCTTATTTGGTGAAGGATACGAGCATCTAGCATTAGGGGAATCCCAAATACCTGAAATTGGAGATTCAGTATACGCTTTAGGGTATCCACTAAGAGGCAACTATACTGTGACAGCAGGAATAATGTCTTCTACCGTGACATTAAGTAAAGGTCCATACAAATACATACAAACGGATGCTTCATTAAATCCCGGGAATAGCGGAGGCCCACTGGTAGACGAATACGGAAATCTTATTGGAATAAATACTTCCAGAATGGAAACTAGTGAAGGGCGGCCGGTTCAAGGAGTAGGGTATGCTTTACTTGTAAAAGAGCAAGAAGATTATATAAATGGATTAATAAAATGAGAATTACAGCCATAAGGATGCAGATTAATGGGATTTAAATGCGGAATTGTCGGATTACCAAATGTAGGAAAATCCACATTATTTAACGCCTTAACACAGACTAGCAACGCACAAGCTGAAAATTATCCATTCTGCACTATAGATCCAAATATCGGTGAAGTACCTATACCTGATGACAGACTCAATAAGTTAGCTGAAATAGCCGCATCTAAATCTAGAATACCAACAAAAATGTCATTCGTTGATATAGCTGGATTGGTTAAAGGGGCATCCAAAGGAGAGGGGTTAGGTAATAAATTCTTGGCCAATATTAGAGAAATGGATGCCATAGCGTATGTAATTAGATGCTTTGAAAATTCTGATATAGTTCATGTCAATGGGAATATTAATCCAGTTGAAGACAGTGAAATAGTCGAAACAGAATTAATGCTCTCAGACCTTGAAAGTATTGAGTCTAGAATGCCTATCATTGAAAAAAAAGCAAAATCAGGGGATGCAGATTCCAAAGAATTGATCCCAATATTGCATGGAGTACATGAATTACTAAAAGTTGGAAAACCAGCAAGATTACTAAAAGTCTCAGATGTAGATAAACCTAAATTAAAGAGCCTCCAGCTTCTTACAAGCAAACCGGTACTTTATATATGTAACGTAGATGAGCAAGATGCAAGTACCGGCAATAAGTATTCAAAACTAGTCGAAGAGATAGCGGACAAAGAAAATGCAATTGCCATTGTAATCTCCGCAAAAATAGAATCTGAAATATCTGAATTAAACAGATCAGAAAAAGATGAATATTTATTAGAATTAGGATTAAAGCATTCAGGACTAGAAAGAGTCATTCAATCAGGATACCAATTGCTTAATTTAATAACTTATTTTACAGCAGGTCCAAAAGAATCCCGTGCCTGGACTATTCCAAAAGGATCCAATGCTCCAAGGGCAGCCCGAGCTATACATACTGACTTTGAGAAAGGATTTATTAGAGCAGAAGTTATAGGATACTCTGATTACGTAAGTTTAAATGGTGAACAAAAATCTAAAGAGGCCGGCAAAATGAGGGTTGAAGGAAAAGATTATATAGTCGAAGATGGGGATGTTATATATTTCAGATTCAATGTTTAGTTCCTATTTCTGTCTTCTCTTTTTCTTGCATTAGCCGCTAAAAGCTTCTTTCTAAGTCTCAGATTTTTGGGAGTTATCTCAAGAAACTCATCTTGTGAGATTATATCTAAAGCTTCTTCTAAACTATAGACTAAAGGCCTAACTAATTGAGTTCCTATATCAGCGGTAGAGGAGCGCATATTAGTAAGCTTTTTTTCTTTACATACATTTACAACAAGATCAGATGATCGAGAATTAACCCCAACTATCATCCCTTCATAAACTTTAGTGCCTGGCCCGATAAGTGTTTTTCCTCTTTCTTGAGCATTAATTAAACCATAAGCAACAGCGTCTCCAGGCTCAGAGGCTATTAAAAATCCATGCGAAGACTTACGAATTTCACCTTTTAGAGGATTATATGATTCAAACCTACTCGTTATAATACCGTCTCCATGAGTTGCATTTTGAAAAAATGACCTAAACCCAATGAGACCTCGTGTAGGAATAGAAAATCTCATCTTAATAGTCTCTGAATCGGTATTCAAAACATCTATCAATACGCCTAATCGTCTAGTGAGATCATCAGTCAGAATCCCGTAAAAATCTTTATTGGTCTCTATCATAAGAGTCTCGTATGGTTCATGTTTTTTACCATCTATATTTTTTATTATCGGTTCAGGTTGAGATACTTGAAATTCGTAACCTTCTCTTCTCATCGTCTCCGCTAAAATTGAAAGGTGAAGTTCGCCTCTACCGCTAACATCAAATTGATCTGGATTATCTGTTTTGCTCAATCTTAATCCAACATCCGTTTTCAATTCATTAGTTAGTCGCCTATATAATTCTCGTGAAGTACAAAATTTACCTTCTTTTCCCATAAGGGGCGAAGTGTTGGCTCCAAATAACATTTTGACTGTAGGTTCATCAATTTTAATAATAGGCAATGGATCAGGATCAGTCACAGAACAAATAGTGTTTCCGATGGTAACATTATCAAGTCCAGTCAAGGCAATGATCTCTCCAACAGATGCCGATTCAACTTTCTTCTTCTTCATACCTTGGTAAACAAATAATTGTTCGACTTTATGATTAATTTCGACTCCATCAGCATTGATAAGAAGCACAGAATCTTTCTGAGAAACAGAACCTCTAAAAATCTTACCTATTGCTATTTGACCTGCGTAGTCATCATAATCTAATGCTGTAACCAGAAGTTGGAATCCTCCATCTAATGATCCTGTTGGAGATGGAATCGTTTGTACAATAGAATCTAATATAGGGGCGATCGACTCGGGTTCGTCATCTACTGATTCAATAGCATATCCTGCTTTAGCAGAAGCAAAGAACACAGGATAATTAAGTTGCGAATCATCAGTAGCCAATTCTAAGAAAAGTTCCTCTACTTCATTTACAACAGCAGAAATCCTGCTTTCAGGACGATCAATCTTATTTATGACTACTATCGGGGAAAGTGAGTAATTTATTGCTTGCTGTAAAACATATCTAGTCTGTGGCATAGGACCATCAACTGCATCTACCAACAAAATACAACCATCAGCCATATTCATCACCCGCTCAACTTCTCCGCTAAAATCTGCATGGCCTGGAGTATCAATAACATTAATTTTCACTCCTTTATGATCGATAGAGACATTTTTGGCAAGTATCGTTATCCCTTTTTCCCGCTCAAGTGGATTAGTATCCATAATCAATTCGCCAGGATCTTCTCTATCCGAAAAAGTATTGCTTTGTTTTAAAAAAGCATCCACTAATGTTGTCTTGCCATGATCAACATGGGCAATAATCGTAATATTTCTTATATTATCTTTAGTTGGCATTAAAGTCCTCAAACAGATATATTTATAATTACAGACCTATAATTATACCGTACATACTCGATTATCTTATGCTGTTTTATACACTTTATTTTTATACCTTATGATGTTCCGCTGCATTAGATAAAAAAGAGGACCTAAATTGAACACCCCAAGTATTATCTAATTTTGTAACTATCCACAATGATTCAAATGAATTATAAGATTCACCTATAGAGTTAATTCTTGATGGTTTTATTCCAATATGTACTTTGTTGAAACCAGACTGAAAAACCTCAAAACTATCAGATATGGTCTTAACCCAACCTTCTGAATCTAAAGCCTTAGTCATAATATAGTGATTTTGAGAAAAATCACTACTAGTTTCCCATACATTAAACATATTGTCTGAAGAAATTCTATAATGTGGAAAATGCATTTCCCTTAACATACCTTCCAGATCTCTATTATTAAAAGCATCTTGCCAGCGTATCAAACACTCGATAGCTTCTCCTGTGAATTTCTCATTCATACATTACCCTCTATAATTTGATTATATTTTGATTATTATATATGTTTACATAAAGCCTTTAAGGAATAAATAATTGAACGAATATCCCAAAAAAGTTCTAGTAATAACAAAAAACCTTATGTTCATCCCACGGATTGAATCAGAAGCAGGCTCACTAGCAAAAGTTAAAAAGATAAGTAGTATCCAAAATTTAAAAGACGAATTGAAAGACTCAAAAATTATTGCAGCATTAATTGATTTAGAAGAATCTGATTCAATATGGGAACCTATTTTGAAAGAATTACAAACAACGTTAGAATACCCTACACTTACTATTGCTTATGGCCCTCATAAAAACATAGCTCTAATGGATAAGGCAAAAGAGCTCGGATGCGACCATGTGCTTGCAAAAGGGGCTTTCTTAACAAAAATAAGAGGCATATTAAAATCTATAGTTTAATATGCCTCTTATTTAATATATAAATATTATTCCTTGGAGAAGTTATATTTAGAGCCCATTTATTAGCTATCCAATCCATTGTATGCGGAGTATAAAAAGATACGTGAGTAGGGTCTAAGCGATAGTACCAATTCTCAAAATCAATATCTTCATACAAAATTGATGTCATTATAGCAATATGGCCTTTAGGTTTAAGCAAGGAAATCATCTTATCAAAATCAGAATTAGGGTTAACAAAATGTTCAATCGTTTCCGTACACGTTATAAAATCGTATTGTTTATTGAATATACTTAAATCATTATTAAAATAAATATCGTATGTATCCATCATCATCCCTTCATTTATTAACATATGAGCTAATGCCGGTCCAGGACCAGAACCATAATCTAAACCCTTATCCCCTAAAGATATATTAGGTAATATGCATTCAAGTACTGGAAATAAAAAAGATTTATATCCTTCGCTATTAATATCGTTTTCGTGTTCTAAGTACCTTAGTTTTTGTTTATCAGGAGAAATATGGAAATAATCAGGTACAAAGACCAAAAAACACAAATTACATTTGTAGTAATTCCGCTCGAGATTTTTACGTTTACTAATATATAGTATGTGGGCATCAGAATTTAAACACAGAGGACAAAGTTCTGAATTTTTAAGATAACCGTATTTTTTATTGAGCATAATAGCTTTTCATGGTAATTGTTTTGTTTAATCGACAAGATTTAGATTTCTTTAAACAAATGTTAACAATAGGCATGCTTTAATCATGTATAAATGAATAATAACACTAATGGAGGGAACGTATTGTGACTACTGTCGTAGATTACAAGTCAGTATTTATAAGCGATACGCACTTAGGTTTCAAAGGTGCAAAAGCAAAACCTCTAAATAATTTCCTCACAAATCATCACAGCGACAACCTTTACCTCGTAGGAGACATCATAGATGGATGGAGACTGCAAAAGAAATTTTTCTGGCCTGAACAACATACTCAAGCAATCAAACATATATTAGCAAAATCAAACAATGGCACTAAAGTACATTATTTAATTGGAAATCACGATGAAGCTATAACAAACTTAATGAATATGGGATTACAATTTGGAAAAATTAAATTCCATACTCAAATGGATCATCATGGTGTGGACGGGAAAAAATATCTTGTATGTCATGGTGACATGTTCGACAGTCTCATGAATTCTAATCTTGGGAAAGCAATTATGCTTTTAGGCAGTTCATTATATGATTTGATGTTAGATATTAATACTTTCATAAATGTTATAGCTCGAAAATTAAACATGCCATATGTTAATTTGACAGGTTTTGCCAAAAATAAAACTAAGGCTGCCTGCAACTATCTACTGAAATTCGAAAACCTATTAAGTCAATATGCAAATTCAAAAAGATATGACGGGGTTATATGCGGGCATATACACTCCCCAGAAATAAAAATAATTAGTGATACTATATATATGAACTGTGGTGATTGGGTAGAAAACTGCAGTGCGTTAGTGGAGCATCATGATGGCAGATGGGAAATTCTTAAATGGGGCCGATCATCGGATTAGCAGTAATAATCTTGTATTAATATCAGAAGCTTGGTCACCTCAAATAAACGGAGTGGTTACTACTCTAAAAAACATAATCCCATTTATTGAATCTAATGGTATTAAAGTAACCCTTATTGAACCTTCTCAATTTAGATCAATTTCCTTAATTGGATATCCTGACGTGCAGGTGACTTTTCCTTTTTCATCATTACCTAAGAAATTATCCCAAATAGACCCTGATTATATACACATTGCAACTGAAGGTCCTTTGGGGTTAATAGCTCGTAACTGGGCAATTAAAAACCATAAGTCATTTACTACTAGCTACCATACAAATCTTGCTGAATATGCTTGGGAATTATATAAAATTCCTACATATCCCATCTTAAATTATATGAAATGGTTTCATTCAAAATCTTCTCATGTACTAGTCCCTACAAACAGCATATACAATTATTTAGAATCAAAAAAGTTTTCGAACTTGAAAGTATGGACCAGAGGTATAGACCCTAATATATTTTCTGACCATATTAAAACAGAAAATATTCTTCCCAAAAACAAAAAAGCTAAAGTTCTTTTATATGTTGGTAGAGTCAGTAAAGAAAAAAATTTGTCTGAATTATGCAATATTGCTAAAGATTCAGATTATGAATGTTGGATAGTTGGGGATGGGCCTTATTTAAACACTTTGAAAAATGAGTTTTCAGAGCATGTTCAATTTTTTGGAGCAATTGATCACGAAAAATTGACTAAATATTATAAATCTGCAGATATATTTGTATTCCCAAGCCTTACTGACACTTTTGGGTTAGTTTTAATTGAGAGTATGTCATGCGGGACACCCGTTGCTGCTTATCCTGTAAAAGGACCTATTGACATCGTAAAACAAGGTGTATCAGGTTCATTAAATAAAGACTTATTATCTGCTATAAAAGAAGCTCAAGATATACCTCGCTCTAATGTAGCAAATTACGGGAAAAAATTTACCTGGGAAAATTGCGCTCAAATTTTTCTAGAAACACTTTCTTTAAACCACAAATAATAAATTGGTGACCCCAGCGGGATTCGAACCCGCGATCTCGACCTTGAGAGGGTCGTGTCCTGGACCGCTAGACGATGGGGCCATTTTTTATTGTAAATATTAATGGCTGGGGATATAGGATTCGAACCTATACTTACGGAGTCAGAGTCCGCTGTCCTACCATTAGACGAATCCCCAATAACAATAAAAGAAATTCTAGCAAAGTGAAATATCCCTAACAAGTTATAGGCATAAAGATTGCACATACTCATATATATATGTTTTCATATATTCCATTATATGACTTGCAACTATGTGCATAGATGGTGCTCAAGCTCGAGCAACAAAATTTGAACGTTTAAATTAATATAGGGATAGAATAATGTACTCAATCGACCTAAAAGGTAAAACTGCTGTAGTATTTGGAATAGCAAATCAAAGAAGTATTGCTTGGGCAATAACGCAATCTTTAGCTGACGCCGGAGCAAATATAATAGCAATGTATCAAAATGAACGAGTTGCCGAATCTGTAAAAAAATTGACAGATTCCCTACCTAACTCTCATGTTATTGAATGTGATGTCAGCGAAGAATCAAACTTAAAATCTGCTTTTACTCAAATTGACCAGCTCACAGATAAGATAGACATCGTAGTACATTCTATAGCATTTGCAGAAAGAGCTGATTTGGGGGGAAGATTTATAGACACAGATAGGTCTGGATTCCAAATTGCTCTAGATGTAAGCGCTTATTCTTTAGTAGCAATATCACGACATTCTTCTAAAAGAATGACTGATGGAGGATCCATTATAACAATGTCATTTATGGCTGCCGAAAAAGTGTTCCCTGGTTACAACGTTATGAGTACAGCAAAAGCAGCACTTGAAAACGAAGTACGGCAAATAGCAAATGACTTGGGTCCTGATAATATTCGAGTCAATGCAATATCGGCTGGTGCGTTAGACACATTATCTTCTAGAGTAATCAGTGGTTATAAAGATATGAAAAAAGCATACGCTGAAAGATCTCCTATGAGAACAAACATTACCCATTCAGATGTAGCAAGTACGGCATTGTATCTGTGCAGCAATATGTCTAGTGGAGTCACCGGTGAAGTTATACACGTAGACGCCGGATATCATGTAATGGGCATATGAAAATTTATGAAACTTTAGTATCAGTATTAAATGGTATTATCTCAGCCCTGATAGCTGGCATTAATATGCCTGCAATAATAACTAAGCTAAACCCTATTGTTCCGTAGGCAAACAATGTAAGAGAAGCCCCTATAGATTGTGAAATTGCTCCAACTAATATGTTCCCGATTGGCATGACACCTATGGAAAGTGTAATTATTCCCATTGCTCGGCCTCTAAATTCCGGGTCAGATACTATCATAACTAAAGCTGATTGCATTATTTTGAAACCTCCAACACCTATACCGACCATCACAAGTAAAATAAGAGACAATACATATATTGATGAAAGGGCAAAAGCAGCTAAAGCAAATAATGAAAGAACTGAACAGTACAGATATACCCTTCCTTGGTATTTAACTTTACGCCTGGAAGCCAAAAAGGTAGATCCCATAAGTGACCCCAGTCCATCACTAGCCAAAAGAAGTCCCATGAAAAATGGTCCTACCTCAAGAATTCTTTTAGATACAACAGATACCATCTGAACATATGGAAAAAGGAAAAGATTCATCAGTATCGTAATAACAATGACAGAAATCATTACGTTATTCTTCGAAACATACTTAAACCCTTGTTTTAGGCCTTTAAAAACTTTTGACATACCATCAAAAACATTTAACGCAGGAGGACCTGACGACTGACCAACATATACAGAAGAAACTTCAAGGAATACCATATAATTCTTCTGTTTGGTAGTATTAGGTATATCAGCATTACCCGAACGTTTTTGAGAAGTTCTGATCTTAATTCTTACTACCGCCAAACATCCTATGAATATAATTGATGTGAGAACAATATAACTTCCAGTAACACCAACAATTGCTATTAAAAGACCGGCCAAAGCCGGACCTATAATTTTACCTGAATCTTCTCCTATTGAATCTAATGCTACTCCGTTACTAACTCTTTCCATACCCATAATATCCATTATTAAATTACGTCTAGAAGACATATCTAGAGCCCATGCCAAACCAGGAATTAGAATAGCTACGTAGGAATGCCAATAAGCTATTAGATCAAATGCAAATAAAAGAACCATTATTAATGCAGCAGTGAAACTCATGAATTGAGTAAATGCAATTAGTTTTTTCCGATCAACCGAATCAGCTAAAAGGCCTCCAAAAATCCCAAACATGAAAAATGGAGCCATACCAAAAAATCCAACCAAACCTACACTAAACGGAGAATCAGTCACCTCTAGAACGAACCATGACAATGTAGTTATTTGCATCCATCGTGCAATATACATAGACACATTAGATATCCATAAAAAAGCAAAGTCTTTTTCTAAAAATGCGCTAACCATTGCGAATCGGTTATTTGAATTGTTTATTGCTGTATCTGTAGTCATATATATGAATAAAAGCTTAATTCTACACAATGAACAGCGTTGAAAGCTATATATAAGATTGGTAGACTTTATTGCTAACAGACTATTTAGGAGAATATTCCCATGAAAATAACTGATATTGAAACATTTAGGCTTGTAACCCCTCTTGAAAAACCTTTTGCATGGTCGCAATATTGGACCAATATACGAACTGTTGGAATTGTTAAAATAACTACAGATGAAGGCATCATAGGATGGGGGGAAGGATGTGAAGGTTCTTCAGAACATGTTGTAAATGATCTTCTAAAACCTATATTAATGGGCCAAGATCCACTAAATAGAATAGGTTTATGGGAAAAGATGTTTCATTCTTTATACAACCGTAACGAAGTAGTCGGGCTTGGAGGATCTGCAATAAGCGCTATCGACATTGCTCTATGGGATATTGCAGGCAAACATTTAAATGTTCCAATACATACTCTTTTAGGAGGGAAAGTACGAGATAAAATAGCTGTTTATGCAACAGGTTTATATTATACAGAAGAAGAATTCTCAAATATAGAATTTTTACTCTCAGAAGCAAGATCCTATGTTGAAGCGGGATTTTTAGGGATGAAAACAAAAATAGGAAGACTTTCGATAGAAAAAGATGTCGCGAGAGTTAAAGCTTTAAGGGATGAAATAGGGTACGACTTAAAGTTAATGGTAGATGCCAATCAATCATATAATGCTACTTCAGCTATTAGAATGGCCAACAAAATGGAAGATCTAGATATTATGTGGTTTGAAGAACCTGTACACGCACAAGATATGTCAGGATACTTACAAGTCAAATCTAAAGTTCCAATGGCTGTATCTGGGGGAGAAAACCTAAGATCTCGATATGAATTTGAAAAGTTCTTATCCAATAGGGCTTATGACATTGCTCAACCTGATGTTGTCAATGTTGGAGGCATAACCGAGATGCGCAATATAGCAATGACGGCTAACTCCATGGGAATACAAGTAAATCCTCATGTCTGGGGATCGCCAATAATGATAGCAGCAAGTTTACATTTAACTTCTACATTCCCAAACTGCCCTCCGAGTGGAGACCCACAGCCATTTACTCAACAACCTGTGATGGAATATGATAGGTCACCAAGTCCTTTACGTGAAGGAATATCTGATACAGAATTTGAAATGGTCAACGGGTACTTAACAGTTCCATCTGGTCCTGGGTTAGGCGTGAATATAGATGAAAAAGCCCTACGTCAACTTGCTATTTAATAAATTTAATACAAACCGGGCTAGGAATCTCGATCTCAATTCCAGAATTAACAATTGAACCATCTTGAATATTCCTATCAAATATAACAATATTATTCGTATCTTGATTAGCTACAAACATGTAATCTTGACTAGGGCTTATAGCAAAATTACGTGTCCATTTACCTGCCGTATCAAAATGTGTAGCATCAGATAGAGGAATACCTGACAAACTAACCGTAAAACGTACTATAGAACTATGCCCTCTATTGGAAGCATACAAGAATTTTCCGTCAGCACTGATATGCACATCTGCACAAGATATAATTCCACCAAATCCTTCAGGAAGTGTTGAAATGTTTTGAAGTAATTCTAGTTTTTGATCATCATGGCATTTATAAACAGATACGGTACAATCCAACTCGTTAATGACATACAAAACAGACCCGTTAGGGTGCCATTCAAAATGTCTTGGTCCTGCTCCAGGTACTAAACTGACATTTAATTCAGGTCTAGCTTTCAGTATTCCTGTTGTGGAGTCATAATCATAAACAACTATTTTGTCCATACCTAAATCCGCTACATATAATTGATTTGTTAGCAAATTAAATGTAGATGAGTGCGCATGAGCAGATTGTTGTCTCAATTCGTTAACACTTGACCCGCTATGTTGGAAAAAATTAGCTATACCTGACAAATTACCATCATCTTCTATACCGTATGAAATAACACTACCTGAACCATAATTAGATACAGTAAGAGATTTTTGAGACGGGTGGATAATAATGTGACAAGGCTCTGAACCCGCAGTACCCTTTTTATCAACTTCTATTAGCTTATTTTCAGAAGTTATCTTATAAAACGTTATAACCCCTTGATCTATTCCATCAAACCTGTCGGTTTCACTAATAGAGTAAAGGCCAGTCCCATCGCTAGTAACATCTATAAATGTAGGATTAATATTCTCAGTAATTGAAACTATTGATATATCTTTTGATACGGTGTCAAATTCAAGGGAGTATATTCCTTTACTCCCAGTTTCATGTGGGGGATCTAATTTTTTACCTCTTCTAACAAAGGCTGTAGTGTATGTACCAACAAAAAAGGTAAGTATCGACATCAAAAAAACCTCAACACTAAAACTTCAAAACGAAAACCGATCCTTTACTATCAAATATCATTCTTACCAAAATAGGGCGACTTTTAGTCGCCCTATTTAAAGCTAATTAAACTAGCCCTTACTTATTCTAAAAAAGGCGTCAGACTACGAAAGGCAAATGCCCTTCATTTCTGAAAAGCCCTTATTAAGGTTTGCAAGGTTGAGAATTTAAAATCTTTCTCTTAGCTTTGCACATTTACAGATATAATCCATATACGGTGCTTAATATATTCAGTTAGTTATAGTTAACTACTTTTTCCAATCCTAAAAACATTAGTACCACAACCGACAGAACAGGTCCCTTTTGTTGCAGGGCGGCCATTTTTTAGAGTAACTTGTTGAGCATTGTCAATAGTCACTTTTTTTCTACATTTAACGCAGTAAGCTTCCATAATTCCTATCTCCTAAAGGATAAAATGTATATCACAGAAATATAATTACCACATTTATAACAAGTAAGCAAGTGTTTTCACCTACATATTGTGCTTTGTCCCTACTCAGGACAGGACACATATTGTATACACAAATTTTAATTAATAGACTTTTAACACCTCTGTAACACACATGTAACACTTCAGAAATACTTATGAAATAACTTCATTAGATCATGTGGGTATCAAATCTATAAAGGAGATTAATAACATGGATTCAGGACATACAGCTTGGATGTTAACAGCATCTGCACTTGTTTTCTTTATGACCCCCGGGCTCGCATTTTTTTATGGAGGATTAGTAAGAGCCAAAAACTTGGTTAATACATTAATGTTAAGTTTTATGACTATAGGGGTCGTCAGTATAGTATGGACACTTTGGGGATACAGCTTAGCCTATGGAGAAGGGGAACTTATCCCATCATTTATAGGAGATTTCTCTCTTATTGGGTTATCGGGAATAGAGATGTTTTCTGAAACATCTGGTTCAGATATAAGCCCTCTTTATGATGTCTTATTCCAAATGATGTTTGCAATTATTACACCTGCATTGATAACAGGAGCTTTTGTAGAAAGATTTAAGTTTTCCACCTACCTATTGTTCACTGTAATTTGGATTACCGTCGTTTATGCCCCTGTAGCTCATTGGGTTTGGGGAGGCGGTTGGATAGGAGCTGACGGAGCCGGAGCATTAGATTTTGCAGGAGGAACTGTCATACATATCAATGCTGGAGCTGCTGCAGTTGCCGCTGCAATATTGGTAGGTAGAAGAAGAAATCCAGGATTACAATCAAACAATGTCCCATATGTTGTATTGGGAGCTTCAATACTATGGTTTGGATGGTTTGGATTCAATGGAGGATCCGCGCTCGCAGCAGATGATTATGCTGTCAATGCAATGCTAGTAACTCAAATTGCCGCAGGAACAGCTGCAACCGTTTGGGGTTTAATAGGTTATTCCTCCACAAATAAAATCAGTGCAGTGGGAGTAGCCACAGGTGCAGTTGCCGGACTGGTTGCAATAACCCCCGCAGCAGGAGCAGTAAATGCATTAGGCGCTTTAGCAATTGGAGCTGGAGCCGGAGTGTTATGTTATTTTGCAGTTGAAATAATCCACAGGTCAAATCTAGATGATGCTTTGGATGTTTTTGCAGTACATGGCGTAGGAGGCATATGGGGATGTATCGCAACTGGTATTTTTGCAATAGAGAGCATAGCCGGAGTAAAAGGGCTCATACAAGGTGATGCTACTCAGGTTTGGATTCAAATATACACAGCAGCTGGAACATTAGCTTATTCGTTCATTGTTTCATTTGCTATTTTATTCATATTGAATAAAATACCAGGACTTGAATTACGTTCAAATGAATCCGAAGAAAATTCAGGATTAGACTTAAGTGCTCATGGAGAGCAAGCATTTGTTAGCGATGGGGCAGATTAAAAAAGAGTACAATGAAATGGATTTTGATTCTCAAGAGGTGAAAAAATGATTAAAATTGAAGCGATATTTAGACCAGAGCGAGTAAGTTCGGTTACTGAAGCGTTACAAGCTATTGGGGTAACAGGCTTTCACTATCAAAACGTAACAGGCCAAGGCCAGCAAGCTGGAGTAGAAGTTGTTACAGGACGAGGTGGCACTAGTTCGACTAGAGCATCCGTATCAAAAACATTACTAGTGACAGTTATCGAGGATTCTCAGAAAGATGCCGTTATAGAAACAATAGTATCCACAACAAGAAGTGGAGAAATTGGAGACGGAAAAATATTTATCAGCCAAATATCTGATGTGGTCAGAGTAAGAACTGGCGAATCAGGAGACTCTGCGATTTAATTTAATAAAAAGATAAAACTAATGAAAGCTTAATACAATAAAAAGAATGATTATTTTAATTAGTAATTATGCATTTTATTAGTTTTATCTTACAAGCTCTGTACCAATAAATGGGAGTACGTTATTATCTAAGGCAGAACAATGCCAACAAACGTACCACCACAATATAGAGAAGCAGAACAACGTTTTAGAGACGCCTCTTCGATTCAGGGAAAAATTGCAGCGTTACAAGAAATGCTGCAAATCATGCCTAAACATAAAGGCACTGATCACCTAAAGGCTCAATTAAGATCTAGGTTGTCAAAGCTGATGGGAGACCTTGAAACATCTTCAGGAGGAAAAGGAGGCAGGACTGAACCATTTTCGTTGCCAAAAGAAGGTGCTGGGAGAGTAACTTTAATAGGCGACACTAACGTCGGAAAGTCATTAATCACATCAAGCGCTACAGGCGCAAGAACAAAGGTGGGGGCTTACGAGTTAAGTACCCAAGAACCTGTACCAGGGATGTATCCATATTTAGATATTTACATTCAAATGGTAGACACTCCTCCTATAACCAACAAATCTACACAGAGTAGATTATACGGACTTCTAAGAACGAGCGATATATTTGTATTCGTTGCTGACTTAACAAATAACCCTATTCCCCAAATAGAAAATTATTTTTCTGAACTCTCTGAATGGGGTTTCAACTTGATCAACCATTCAGAAAAGACTGAAAAAACTGACTTGATGGTAACAAAGCCTACAATAATATTATGTAACAAGGCTGATATTCCTGGGGCTCTTGATGAATATCAAAATGTAGAACAAAAATATAGTTCCATATTTCCTGTAATTATGGTTAGTGCAAAAGATGAAGTAGGTTTAGATGATTTAGGTCCCACAATATTTAAAACTCTTGATATTATGAGAATATACACAAAATCACCTAGAGAAAAATTATCAGATTTCAAAAAGAAAGATCCTATCGTACTACCTATAGGCAGTACAGTGATAGATGCTGCAACGCAAGTACACAAAGACCTCAGCAAAAAATTAAAATATGCAGTCCTATGGGGAGAATCAGGTAAATTTAAGGGGCAGAGAGTGGGAAGAGGGCACGGATTAATAGATGGTGACATCATAGAGATCCATAATTGAATTAAATATGGCGACCCCGACCAGATTCGAACTGGCGATCTCAGCCTTGACAGGGCCGTATGTTAAACCGCTACACCACGGGGCCACACATAATAAAATTCAAAAAGTAATTTTAGGGTCAAAATTAAGCATAGTCAATAATACTTACTAAATAAAACCCTAACAAAATGGGTATCTACACAAATCCAGCTGCTTCTAATGCTTCATCTATCTTGTCAGTATTGTATCCCACAATTTTTTCATCTCCTATCACCGTAACAGGAGTAGATCTATATCCCATACCTACAAGTTCTTTTAAAGAAGTTCTATCTAAAGACACATTGTGTTCTGTGTAATCCAACCCTTTTCGTGAAATATACAATTTCACCATATGGCAAGGACCTCAACCGTTGGATGTGAAAACTTTAATTGTCTCACTCATATAAAACTCCTAGAAATTTATAAAAACGTACAATACGAAATATTGTACACCCTAGCTTCATTTTTTGGATAGATCATCTGTGCTCTTTTTACGTTTTTTAGTATTAAATTCTTTTTTGCCGCCTGTATTCTCAAAGAGTTCTGTACCCAAAGGGACGGCTTCATCTATGGTTTGATTAAAACCTTCTCCAGACTCATACTTGCGAAGAAACTCTTCGCTAACAAAGAACATTCATATACAAAAACCATCTCTTTCTATATCTTCATGATGCCTTTCACAAGGACATATTTTTTTACGATCCTCAACTGGATCGCCACTTAAAGGCATTCAGGGGCAATACCTATATCCTTTTATTCTATGATTATCGGCTAATCCTTTTTGAACTTCTTCAACTACAGTTTTTTCAGGGAAAAACTCATATGGACCACGATCCACATATCTATTTGAAAATTTCACTGCGCTATCAAAAGCTTCAGATTCTGACATCTCTTTTTTAGGCATACAAATTATTCCTACTTATCATGATTTTCTGGCAAAAATCCTCTTTTCATATTTTCGTGAGTTTTACAATCCATCCTACGAAATGATTTCTCTTGCATTATTAATCTTTCTACTATAGAGGTCATAGCAGTTTCTATCTCATTATCTGATTTGTTTTCTGAAACTTCAACCGACAACAATGCCGAAGTCCCACAAGTGCAAGAGGCAGCAAAAAAAATTTTATGAAAACCTTCGTTGGAAGAAAAATTTATTTTAAATCCAGAAAGAGGTCTCATAACAGACTCGGTATCGTCCAAATGATCAATTATAAGATTTTGTATATCTTCTTTTTTCAATTGAGAACAAATCCTCTGTACCCTGTAGATGCTATATCATCACATTCTTCTCTATATTTGCCTACCCCTCCAATATATGGCATAAAAACTCTTTTTTTACCTGGTACATTTGATCCCAGATACCAAGAATTACATCCAGAATTAGATTTCAATGAATTTTCAGCTAATTCCTCTACGTGACTAGTCCATTCTATTTCTGCCGTGCTAGATGCTTCGATTTCTGTAATCCCTTTATCAAATGAATATTCTATAAAATTAGATATCCAATCAACATGTTGTTCAATTGATGTCATCATATTAGATAAAACTGATGGGCTTCCAGGCCCAGTAATTGTAAACAAATTAGGAAATCCATTTACAGACAAACCTAAATATGTAATTGGGCCATAATTCCATTTTTCTTTCAACTTAAGTCCATCTTTACCCACAATATCTATAGCATTCAAAGCTCCTGTCATAGCATCAAACCCAATTGCAAAAATTATTACATCTAAATCGTAAACTTTATTGGAAACCTCAATACCTTCAGGTAATATTTTGTCAATAGGAGTGGAAGAGACATCAACTAATTCAACATTTTCTTTGTTGTAAGTTTCATAATAATCAGTATCCGCACAAACTCTTTTACACCAAAATAAAATTTCAGGAATCAATTTTTCAGCTATTTGATCATCTTCAACAATCTCACGTATTTTAGATTTGAGAAAATCTCCTGCAAGCTCATTAGCTTCAATATTTGTAACAATATCATTGTAAGAAGCAACAAAATCGTTAAGCCCAGGACCGTTCCAAATACTAGAAAATTTTTCATTCCTTTCTTGATCAGAGACTTCTAAGGCACTTTTGTCACCTATATTCATAAATGCAATCCCGCCCCTACTTTCTCTAGCTTTTTTCCTAATTTCAGAATAATTTCTTTTTACTTCCTCAACTTCATCAAATTTTAATTTTCTATTATTTGCAGGAATAGTAAACTGCGCAGTCCGTTGAAACACAGTTAAATGGTTAGCCTCTTCAGACACTACAGGAATAGTCTGTATGCCTGTGGAACCAGTTCCTATAATTCCTACCCTTTTACCTTTAAAATCAGGAGGTTGATGAGGCCACTTTGAAGTCATGTACCATTCGCCTTTAAAATTATCTAATCCTTCAAAGTCAGGATCATTGGGAGCGGACAAGGTGCCTGTAGCCATTATGCAAAAACGAGCAAAATACAAATCTCCTTTATCTGTATCAACCTCCCACAATTTAGATTCTGAATTGTAATTCGCAGAAATAACTTTCGTATCAAATTTAATATCAGGCCTCAAATCAAATCTGTCAGCCACATGGTTTGCATATTTCAATATTTCTGGTTGATCAGAAAATCTATGAGTCCATTGCCAGTCTTGTTGCAATTCTTCTGAAAAAGAATATGAATATTCAATACTTTCAACGTCACACCGAGCCCCTGGGTATCTATTCCAATACCATGTGCCTCCAACATCTGAAGCTGATTCAATTGCCAAGACTTTAAAATTTAATTTCCTCATGCGGTACAACATATACATACCGGCAAATCCAGCCCCAATAATTAAAACATCTAAGTCAGTCTTATTAGAATTCATAATTACCTCTGCATTAAGACAAATGAAACCCTTTATATCCAGATAACGCGATCTCATCACATTTTTCTCTATAGGTACCAACTCCGCCAATATAAGGCATATAAACAACCTTTTTCCCTGGCACATTTGCTCCCACGTACCATGAATTACATCCATACCCAACTGTTTTTGAAGCTGTTTCATCGACATGATCTGTCCAATTTATTTCAGCCTCTCTAGCAGCTTCAATCTCTACATTACCAGAATTTATCATATGTTCTATACAATCTGTTACCCAATCAACATGTTGTTCAATTGATGTCATCATATTAGATAGAACTGAAGGGCTACCCGGGCCCGTAATTGTAAACAAATTAGGAAATCCATTTACAGACAATCCTAAATAAGTAATCGGCCCATCAGCCCATTTTCCTTTTAACTTAACCCCTTTTTTTCCTTCAATATCTACAGCATTAATTGCCCCTGTAAGAGCATCAAATCCAATAGCAAAAACAATTACATCTAAATCGTAAATATCTCCTGAAGTTTCTAGCCCGTTCTCAATCAAAGATTTAATAGGAGTTTTTTTAATGTCTACTAAAGTAACATTATCTCTGTTATAAGTCTGAAAATAATTAGTATCTACACAAAGACGCTTGCACCAAATCGGATCTTCCGGAACTAACATTTCAGCAACAATAGGATCATAAACAATTTCTCTAATCTTATCCCTAACAAAATCTGAAGCTGTAGCATTAGCTTCCATATTTATACGTATGTCTTTAAATGAAGATCCAAAATCCTGAGGGCTACCGGTATTTTCCCATCGTTTGGTATACTCTTTGACTCTTTCTTCATGAGTAACATCTAAGGCATTACGTTCAGGTGTTTTAAATAGCCCAATACCTCCAAATTGTGTGCGAGCCCTTTCTCTAATTTCTGGATAGTTATCTCTGAAATATTTTCTTTCATCATCTGTTAGATCATGATTAAGACCAGGAATTGAATATTGTGGTGTTCTTTGAAAAACAGTCAGATGTTTTGCCTTTTTGGCGATTACTGGGATAGCTTGTATAGCTGAGGAGCCAGTGCCAATAATCCCAACTTTTTTGCCCTCCAAATCAGGTTCTTGATGAGGCCAGTTACCTGTCATATACCATTCACCTTTAAAAGAATTAAGCCCTTCAAATTTAGGCTCATTAGGGACGGACAAGGTGCCTGTAGCCATAATGAAGAATCGTGCCTCATATTCATCACCTAGATCAGTTTTTATATTCCACATATTTATATTTTCATCATATTTAGCAGATATAACCTTAGTACTAAATTTAATATATGTCCTTAAATCAAATCTGTCAGCAACATGATTAGCATATTCTAGAATATCTTTTTGTTCAGAATATTTTTGAGGCCAATCCCATTCTTGCTCTAATTCTTCTGAAAAAGAATAAGAGTACTCCATACTCTCTACATCACAACGGGCGCCTGGATAACGATTGTAATACCATGTCCCTCCAACCTCTGGAGCTGCCTCAACAACTAAAGCTTTAAGGCCTATCTGTTTCATTCTATGTATAAGATACATTCCAGAAAATCCAGCCCCTACAATCAGTACGTCTAACTTTTGTTTACTTTGAGCCATCCCTAATCCTCCGCAGAAATTCCATCTTTAATATCTGACAGTATAGCAACAATACGTTCAACAAATAATTCTGCTCCAGTCAGCGGATTAACATATTTTTTATACACGTTTTGGCCATTACGAGCAACATCTAAGTAATCACTATATTCAGTGTAACAATTTTCAAGTTTCTCTATAAAATCAGATAGATCCCACTCATGCTCAATAATAGTCTTATTCGAAAGATAAAAGTTTGGCCAAGTTTCTATATGCTGCATATTAGGTTTCAATATTAAACAACCCGATATAAAACCTTCAAATTCTCTAAGTGTTATCTCCCCGAATCCGAATGGAGCAATCATTAACTTGCTTTTTGACAATTCTGAAAAATATTTTTTTCGTGTTAATTTGGACAACCCTGAAATTTCTGGAATCAATTTTTTAATTTGCTCACGCTGATACCGAACAGTTTGCCTCTTATAACTTATCCCAAAACGAGCAGAAAAATCTATTTCTCTATCCAAATTAGGTGACACCCATGAATGAGGGATTTCCATAGACAACATACGGCCAGAATTCCTATACACATTTTTACGCATATCTCCTATTAATGATTGCGAATAATGCCCAAGACCTGAATTCCAAGAAACTCTCAACTTGTCTAGATACTCAATATTAAAATCAATGTCCGAATATAGCGGCTCTTCATCTGTAACAGAATTAGATTTGTAATAATAGTCAGTGTATATTCGACTTCCATACATTTTTTGAGTATATAGATTCCTATCTTTCAACAATTGACTTTTGTAGTACTTGTCAACATATGGCAAAACCTGAAATTGGCACGTCCCAGTACTGTCTGTTATGTCAAACCAAGCAACATAGTTTGTTTTGGATTTTGCTTGATTTAAAAAAGAAAAAACTTCTGCCCCATCTTCCCCCCAATCTTTTCTAAAGAATTTACTATTAATAAATAAAACATCACAATTAAAGATATCACTTGATATTTTGTAAATGATTTTTATATCAATCCCAACATCTTTTAAGTCATGTTTATAGGAAATCAATGGTAAATTAAATGCTGCTGAATTGGGGCTTTTATATTCAGTTAAAACATTAACTTTAATCATCTCCAAAATATTACTCCTTTTCATAAATTAATGCCAAAAAATGTGGTCGATTGGGTAATATACAGTTATAATACTCAAATGAAAAACTTTATATTAAATAATCAACTAGCAATAGTGTTATGGATATCTTTTGTTGCAACAGTATATGCTGCAAATTGGGCAATTACAGAATTTGGATATCCTTCAATCGGATTTGGGCTCACCGCTCCTGCTGGTGTCTATTTTGCAGGTATAGCCTTTACACTCAGAGATCTTTTACATGTTAAAGGTAATAGATTTTGGATAATATCCGCGATTATAGTGGGAGCCCTACTATCAGGAATATTAGAATCAGATGCTCAAAGAATAGCTTTAGGGTCAGGATTGGCATTCTTACTATCCGAAACTGCAGACTGGTTAGTCTATTCTCCAATTAGCAAGAAAAACTGGTTAATTGCTGTATTAGGAAGCAATACAGTAGGATTGGTACTCGATTCTGTTATATTCTTATCTGTAGCATTTGGTTCTTTAGAATATATAGAAGGACAAATTGTCGGAAAAGCGTATATGACACTAGCAGCAATACTAGTATTAGCTATCGCTCGTTTTTATATTAGAAAATCAACAAAACAGGCTTAGTCAGAATGACTCTAAAAATGTTTAGGAAATTTTTTCTAATGGAATCGGCAGGGGGCATACTTCTGGTTGCTGCGGCAATAGCGGCAACAGTTATTGCTAACTCCGCCTTAAACAATCATTACCATGACTTACTATCTACCCAAATACTCATCAAATTAGATGACTTCTATATAGATAAGGACCTCCATCATTGGATCAATGATGGGTTAATGGCAATATTCTTCTTATTTGTAACTCTTGAAATTAAAAGAGAGATGCTAGTAGGTCAATTATCTTCTAAATCTAAAATAAGTCTCCCAGTAATAGCTGCCCTAGGAGGCATTGTTGTTCCCGCATTAATATATTCATTATTGAATTGGGGTGATGATATAAATATGAAAGGGTGGGCTATCCCGACTGCAACTGACATTGCTTTTGCACTAGGAGTAATAATATTACTTGGAAATAGGATACCCGAAATACTAAAGTTAACTCTTGTTGCTATAGCTATAATAGATGACTTGGCTGCAATAGTAATAATAGCTTTCTTTTATACTGACGAATTAAGCATATTACCCATAGTAATAGCCTTAATTTCAATGATAATACTATTTATTCTAAACAAAAAACATGTCCACAAATTATCTCCTTATATGATCATCGGATTTATTTTGTGGATATTTGTATTAAAATCTGGCATTCATGCAACTCTAGCCGGGGTAGTCTTAGCATTATTCATACCATACAAAGTAACAGCTAAAAGTAATACTAATGAACTAATTGAACATACTCCTCTAAAGAATCTGGAGCACAGCCTACATTCATGGGTAGCATTTTTAATATTACCAATATTTGCACTAGCCAACGCTGGAATATCATTTGAAGGGTTATCTTTAGATTTAATTACCAATCCATTAACTCTAGGTATTGCTTTCGGCTTGTTCTTTGGAAAACAAATAGGTGTAATGGCATTTACTTATATTGGAAGTGTTACTAAGTTATGCTCATTACCCGATAGTATAAATTGGAAGCAATATTACGGATTGGCTTTAATGACAGGGATTGGATTTACAATGAGCCTTTTCATAGGCGGATTATCATTTACGGATGACAGTTTACAGCCAGTTGTAAGGCTTGGCGTTATAAGTGGCTCAATACTATCAGGGGTAGCAGGATATTTAGTCCTCAGATTGGCAAGTCCAGCAAATAATGGATGAGAAAATCAAAAATATGCCTCCTTCAAAACTGGGCGGATATATCCTCATTATTTCATTGTTAATATTCGGGACTGGTATAACATTTATGCCAATAACTACTACATTTGAGAGTAAAATTAAGATAATCCCAATGCTTGGTATTCTTATAGGGGCTCCTTTTATAATATTAGGGTTACGTTTTTATCAATATTATTTTTCAAAATTTTCTGGAGAAAACGCATTAATAAATTCTGGAATATTCCTGATGTCATGGGGATTTACAGGAATATTCATACATTGGTGCTTAGAGGCCTCAATAATAACAGGAGCAGAAAACATCATTCATGTCAGTAGCATTGGGTATAGAGAATTAGTTTCCGAAATCTCAACTCCAATATCTCTATTTTCAGGGGCAATAGTATGGATAGGGTTTTCAATAACAAGTATTACTTCAGCAATAATTTTAGATATGAAAATCTATGAATATTGGTTCTTTATATTATCAGGAATATATTCGATTTTTGCATCCATAATTCATTATATTCAAATTTTCTTTCCCTTACATCAATTTTTATTCTCTAGCCTGCTTACAATATCACTCTTATCATTCATATTATGGTGCTTTTTAACTGGATTAAAAATGATCAAAGAATCTTGAATTTAAGAGTAGTGAAAGGTATTATTCAAAAGCCGTGAATTGATTTTAAAAATCCAATTACTTAAAAGTTGAGTTGCTAAATGACCACAAACACAAAAAATCAAACTGAAACGTTCGATACGGTGATTGTTGGAGCCGGAATAGCCGGGATAACAACGGCTTATTACCTAAATCAAGAAAGACCAGATTCGAATTATGTAATATTAGAAGCATTAGATAATTTTGGAGGAACATGGTGGTCTCACAAATATCCTGGAATAAGGTCAGATAGCGACCTATACACCTTTGGATTTAAATTCAAACCTTGGACAAGCGCACCAATTGCTACAGCTGAAGAAATATTAAAATATGTCGGGGAGACTATTGAAGAAAACGGGATTGATCAACATATTCGTTATCACCATAAAATAACAGAGGCTGAGTGGAATAGTGAAAGAAATGAATGGTTAGTAAAAGTTGAAAGAGCAGATAATGGGGAAATCAAATATTTCACTTGCAACTTTTTAATGATGTGCCAAGGGTATTACCGCCACAATCAAGGCTATACTCCTCAATGGAAGGGAATGGATAAATATAAGGGTAAAATAATTCATACTGAAGAATGGCCTGAAGATTTAGACTACACCAATAAAAAAGTTATCGTTATAGGTTCCGGAGCAACAACAGCAACAGTTGTACCAGCCATGGCATCTAAGGCTTCTCATGTAACAATGCTTCAAAGATCTCCTACATATTTTAGAACTCAGATGAATAGAGTAGCTTTAGCAGACAGATTACGAGAATTTAGTGATGATGAAGAGTGGATATACGGATTGGTTCGGCAACAAATATTAATAGATCAAGAAGTTTTCATAAGACGTTGCATCGACGAACCAGATGAAGTAAAAAAAGAATTACTGAGTGCAGCTAGAGAAATATTAGGCCCTGATTATGATATAGAAAAACATTTCACTCCTAGTTATAGACCTTGGCAACAAAGGCTTGCTTTAATTCCTGATGGGGATTTATTTAGATGTATTGCAGAAGGAAGTGCCTCAGTAGTCACAGATGAGATTGATCAGTTTACAGAGAATGGAATTTTATTAAAATCAGGCACAGAACTTGAAGCAGATTTAATACTAACAGCAACTGGATTCAATATGAGCATATTAGGGGATATTGAATTTACAATAGACGGAAAAACCCTAAATCTCGCAAACTCAATAACTTACAGGGGCATGATGTTCACTGATGTCCCAAATCTGTTATGGGTTTTTGGCTATTTCCGAGGGGCCTGGACCTTAAGAGCGGAATTACTTGCTCAATTTGTCTCTAGACTCCAAACTCATATGGATGATATAGGCGCGCAAAAAGTGTCTGTCGCTTTAAGAAAAGAAGATCAAGACATGAAACTTTTACCATGGATTTCTGAAGATAGTTTCAATCCAGGATATATTGCCCGAGCAATAGACTTAATGCCAAAAAGTGGAGACAAGCCAGAGTGGGTACATAATCAAAATTATTGGTATGAAAAAGATGTGATTCCTGCAATTGATCTTAACGGTGAAGAATTTATATACGAATAGACTCTATATCGCTAAATTAAAAAAGAGAGATTCCGGCAACACCTATTACTATTACTAATACTGACGAAACCTTAAGAACAACTGCTTGAGATGTATTAGTTTCTCCTAGGGCTCCTTTCCAAATATAAGATACTGCAACGCTGTATAAAACTATGAATAATGCCCTAGTTGAAGACAATGCCGTCACAAGTGATGCTGGACCTAAGTAAAGTGCCCATAACGTCAATAAGAATCCAATATTAGCAAGTATTTCATTGAAAGAAACTAATAGTAAAAGAGATTTGCGAGTTCTTATATAAGTAACAAAATCTGACCTAGGAGAAGATTTATAAATAGTATGTGATAGAAAAATAAGACCTGCAACTAAAGATCGTACCCCATGAACAAATATCACTGGCAAATTATCGAGAGCCATCTTACCTACAACAAATGATGCGCCAAATAAAAACGATGCAAACATCAAAACATAAAAGTTCTTTTCTCGTATAACTTTACCTAAAGAAAATTCTCGAAGAAGATCATTATTAACAGACAGTAAAGCACACCCCAAAACAGTTATCACAATACTAATCCATTGTAAAAAAGATAGTTCTTCACCGAGAATCAGAATAGCTAAAATAGCTGCAAAAATAGGAGCTGATTGTGTTATTGGCACAGTTGTAGAAACATCTTCACTAAAAAGAATTTTCTGAACTAAAAATGCAGCATATGTCATAAAGGCACCCGACAATATAGCAAACAAAAGAGAGGAGGGTATCCCAATAGATATTGTGTATGAAGATAAAGATATTGTAGTAGTTAATAAATCTGATCTTATTTCATTAGGTATACCTACAATAATTAAAATAACGCATCCTGCTAAAGTTGCAGAAATCCCTATTAACAATAGATATGACAAGTAAGAGCGTCCATATCCGTGAGCTTTCTTGTCAATTACACTCAGCATCGCTAGTACAGCTGAACCACATAAAATTAAAAAAATCCAACTACTCAAGTTTTCTCCAAAAAAATGTCACTTAAAAAATAGAAATCCCTGATACTCCACCCATTATCATTAAAGCTGACACAATCTTCACAAATATATCTGATTTAGTGTTTCTTTCATCAATAAATCCTTTTACTACGAACGACAAGAGAATAGTAAAAATTACTGTAAAAAGTATTCGAGTTGATGATAAAGCTCCTACTAATGATACAGGACCTAAAGAAATCCCTAATGTCATCAAGAAAAATCCAATCTGGGCAATAACAAAATTATTTAATGAACTTAAGAATATAAGATTATTAGTCATTGGGTGCTTAATAAGAGTAAATAGCTCAGACTTAGCGTTAGAATTACCCATGGTCCCAAGTACTAACATCCCTCCTCCAAAAAAAGCCCTTACTCCATGTACAAACAATACCGATAATCCTACATAAGAAAAAGATAATTTCCCGAAAAGAAATGCCAAACCAAACAAAAATGAAGAAATCATTAAAATATAAAAGACTTTATCTTTAAAAAGAATCGTAGGGGAAAATTCGCTAATTTTATCAAACTTAATATTAACTGCCATGCAGCCTGTCACAGTAAGTAATACACATAGCCATTGTGTAGAAGTCATTATTTCATTTAAAAATACGACAGCCAATATTGATGAGAAAATAGGATAAGACTGAGCTATAGGTAATGTCCTAGTAACTTCATGAGTAAAAAGAATATTTTGAAGTAGCAATACAGCACTGCCCATAACAATTCCAGAGAGTATCGCAAATATTAAAGGAGTTACGGGTATATTAAAAGACAACAAAACATGATCAAATACTGATAAATAATACATTTCTGGTCTTTTATTTGAAAATCCTGCAATGGCCATAGACAAAATACCAAATAATACTTGCTGCGATCCACAGAACAATATGTAAGTTCCAGCATTCTTACAATATTGGTGGCACTTCTTATCTATAATGCTTATCGCCCCAAGTATAGAAGCGCTAATTAATGTGACTAAAAACCAATTCACATTAACCTCTTAGGAAAAACAATATTTTAACTATTGCGATCACAGAGGCAATCTATTAAGTTTCTCAAGGTTCACGCTATGCAAATCCTTTTCAGAAAAACCTATGTCATAAGCTGGTGAATATATTATTTCTGCAGTACTAATTGCTACTAAGACAATATCAGTTATTAAATCAATATAATCGGAATATATCTTTGTAAAAATATCTATCACAATTGGATCTGTTTCTAACTTCTTTGAAACAACTGCAGATCCTGATACTCTAAGAACTTTTCTTGACAAGACATCTACAAAACAGACTTCAACTATAGGTCGCACAGAAATATTAGCTAAAGTTTGAGGAGACCTGATATTGCCAAATGCGATACTTGTATCATCTACAACCACGAAGGTACCTTTAGGGGAAACAGCCGGAGAGAGATCTTCATTTATTGTCGAAACTAATCCGATATTATAAATATTTATTAATTCCTGCATTTCAGTAGTTAACATGTAATTTTATCCAAAATTATTTATATTATCCCCAATAAGGGTTCAGGTTTACTGATAGCAGCAGAATTAATTATAACTTCTTGTTCTTCTTCGGAGATACTTTTAAATCTAAATCCAGCAGAAAGTACTTTATCCAACAATAAAGGTTCCCCGCAAGTCATAGAAGTATCTATTTTTTGTGACAATTGCCACCATATCGCTTGGTCAATTTCATTTTGTTCTCTGTAAGGGTCATACCAAGTAGTACAATCAGGAATGTTTTCACCCCAACCTCCCCTAGCTAACATTTTTATAGCTTGAACTCCTACGTCTTTTTCTTTACATAAAGACAATAATTTCTCCATATTAAATTTATATTCTTCATATGAGTACATTCTCAAATTTACAGGAATCATTATCGTATCAAAATCAAATCTATTTAAAGCTTCAATATGAGTGTTTGCAACTTTAGGACCATGGCCCGTTATACCTATGTATTTAACAACTCCTTGATCTTTCATTTCAATTAAAGCCTTAAGGGCTCCATCTTTAGCTGAAACTTCATCTAAAGATGGCAAATCTATTACTGAGTGTAATTGCAATAGATCAAAGGAGTCTACTTCTAGTCTATTCATGATGAGCTCAATATCTTTTAAGGCTTCATCTCGTGATCTCATGCGAGTTTTGGTGCCTAAAAAAATATTTTCTTTAATTTTAGGCATCCAAGGCGCCAACCTTTCCATCGCTTCCCCATACTTGGGAGCAACATCAATATGATTAATGCCGTAATCTAAACACAATTGTATGGCGTCATCTGCATCATTTTGAGACAAATACTTTAAAACATAAGCCCCAAGTGATATGACTGTACTGTAATGATTTGTTTTACCTAATCGTCTTTTTTCCAAAATACAATCCTCAATATAATTATTATCATATTAACTGAAATATATTAGCTACTCCATACAAATAACAATAATTACAATTATTTTGCTAGAATATAATTATGGAAAGACTAATAAAGTACTCAATTATATCGTTCATTACAGTTTTAACTATTTCGTATATAGCTTGTTCTAACACTGTGGAAACCACAGGCTCTAAAACTACTTCGACTGATGCAGAGGTTACTACACTTGTATCAAATTCAGAATCCAATGAAGTGACACTAACAAATATTAATGAATCTAGTAAACCATCTTTATTAATATTTGTATCATCAGGTTGACCAACTTGTCGTTCCGAGTTACGGAAAATAGCAAAAGAAACACCAAACATAGACTTATATGGCAATATAAGAGTAATGAGTTTTAGTAAATTAGATACGATAGAAGATCTTCAAGAAATGATCCCCAATAATATAGAAAACTGGGAACTAAATATTGCCGAACCTGAGCTATTAGATCTATATCAAATAAAGAGACACTCAACAAAGATTATTTTAGATGGCAATAATAATTTCGTAAAAGAGTACGGGTACGGAAAAGGCAATCCAGAACAATGGCAAGCAGACCTTAGTGAATTAAACTAGATTTAATAAATTATCTCTATTATTATTACAAATCATGAGCATAATTAATAAAATTCTAATTCGAAAAGCTTATTTCATAATAGTGTTAATATCTCTAGTAATGGTTGGATGTTCTAGTTCGTCAAA
>CEQQ01138557.1_pt1 | contig 30129 bp, 27 predicted proteins | sample 531041 | NCBI WGS metagenome assembly CEQQ01 (sample SAMEA2621222, study PRJEB7988) | marine metagenome | biome: marine biome (ENVO:00000447); feature: deep chlorophyll maximum layer (ENVO:xxxxxxxx); material: "saline water (ENVO:00002010), including plankton (ENVO:xxxxxxxx)" | depth 150 m | reverse complement strand
ACGAGCCACAAAAGGTACTCCATGTAAGTGGCAAGCCTTGACCGCCTCAACCACTTCATGCTGCGATTCGGGGATAACCACTGCACCAGGTCTAGACTTGAAGACCGTAAGGCCATCAGACTCATAAGTAGCTAGTTGGGCCGAATGACAAAGTAATCGTTCGGGTGGAAAAGTCAACTGCAGAGATTCGATCAGTTTTTCGATTTCCATTTTTATCGAAGATTCCCCCCAATAATCTGCTTTAGAGATTATCTTTTTTTCGGGTAGCGTTAGGTATTCAGGTGGAAAAAGGAACGGTGCGAACTACAAGCTGCACAGTAATATCCCAAGGATCCCGTAGGAAAACTAGTCGATTCCCAGCAATCACCTGTATGTCTCCTTCTTGACGAGCTCCCGCTTCCACGAGTCGAGTGATTTCTCCTTCGAGATCGTCAACTGTAAACGCTAAATGAAAAGTAAACGGATTTATGGCTCCGTAATCAGGTACCTCAGCAATAGGGTTGCTGTAAAGTTCAATCATCGACCCTTGCCCATCACTTAAGAAGTGGATGTAAGGTTCAGTGTCATTAGCCAAAACTATTTTCATTCCCAAGTGCTCTTGGTACCATACACAGGCCTCTTTTGGGTTAGAAACATTTAGGGCGATATGCTCGAGTTTCATTTATTCCTCCTGGGTAAGTGATTCATTCCTTTAGAGAATATCCTTACTAGAATTGAGTATCAAACCTCATGGAACGCCAATGCTGCTAACTCAACAATCTTTTCAATATCTGAGTCTTCATGGGCATGAGATAAAAAAGCTGCTTCATAGGGACTGGGTGGCCAGTAAACACCAAGTGCCAAAAGGGCATGGAACCAGCGACCGAAGGCGTTTTGATCCCCACTCTGAGCACCAGCCATGTTATTGACGGGTCCTTCGGTGAAGAAAACGGTCAACATGGAACCGACACGGTTAATTGTGACTTTCTTACCTGCACTTTTAGCTCCATCGAGTAGGCCAGCCTCGAGGTCAGCACCTCGACCGTCTAGCGTCTCGTAAAGTTCAGGTAAGGACGCAACAGCATCTAAAGTGGCAATTCCCGCAGCCATAGCCAACGGATTTCCAGAAAGGGTGCCCGCCTGGTAAACCCTGCCAACTGGCGAGATGTTGTCCATTAAATTAGCTGAACCCCCATAGGCTCCTACTGGAAGACCGCCACCTAGGATCTTTCCCCAACAAACCAAGTCAGCATCTATGCAATAGCGTTCGATCGCTCCACCAGGAGCTATTCTGAAACCTGTCATGACTTCATCTACGACCAGTAAGCTGCCGTGGGCAAGTGTAATTGCACGCAACCCGTCTAGGAATCCCGAGTTTGGTGGCACAACACCCATGTTCCCAGCGACAGGCTCAACAATGACCGCAGCAATTCTATCCGGCCAACGTTCAAATAAGTTTCGGACTGAATCAAGATCATTGTATGTTGCAACAAGGGTGGTACCAGCAACCGCAGCTGGTACGCCATCACTTGACGGGACTCCCGTGGTGAGAGCACCTGAACCTGCAGCGACCAATAAGGAATCGGCATGTCCGTGGTAGTTTCCCTCAAATTTTATTGTTAGGTCACGCCCAGTGTGCCCTCTGGCTAACCGTAGAGCACTCATTGTTGCCTCAGTGCCTGAGTTGACAAAGCGAATCCGCTCGCAATTAGGGTAATTTCGTAGGACTCGTTCTGCGAGTTCAAGTTCAAGTTCTGTTGGGGCCCCAAAGCTTGTACCGTTAGCGAGAACCCTTTTGATTGCTTCGAGAACTGCAGGGTGAGCGTGTCCCAGAATCATTGGACCCCATGACCCGACAACGTCAATAAATTTATTACCATCCGCGTCCCAAAGGTAGGATCCTTTTGCCCGATCAATAAAACGGGGAGTTCCCCCGACACTCCCGAAAGCTCTGACAGGAGAATTCACGCCGCCAGGTATGAGTCTTAACGCGCGCTCAAATAGGGTGATGGATTGGGAATTTGTCTTGGTTGTCAATTTGGAAAATCCTCTCTGCCAATATTTTTTCGATCAATTAGTGGTTTTCAGTAAATGCTTTTTGTTTTGCAACTATTTGGGGTGATTGGATTTAGGATTTTTCTACATTGTGCGTTTTTACAGCCGGGGCAACGAAGCTTGTACTGCTTAGTGCAGGCGTCGTGCGATTCTAGGTGTTCTAGAACTATCTCAGCTAGTGCGTCTTGGAAAATTGGAAGGCCATTGAGTGCAGGCGCTCGGTAGAAGTTGATAATCCCTGATTCATGAGCTAATCCGCCATATTCTATATCAAGCTCGTGGAGGGTTTCGATGTGATCTGAGGTGAAAGCGATCCCAACCACTAATACGTGCTTTTTATTCTTGGTACCCAATGCTCTTATAACGTGCTCGGTTGAGGGCCCAAGCCATGGTACGGGTCCAACATCGGATTGATAAGCCAGAAGATACTCGTGGGAGAATTCAAGTACCTTCATTACTTCATGGACGGTCGCTCCTACTTCCTGTGGGTAGGCGTCACCTCGATTAATCACACTCATAGGTAAAGAGTGGGCACTGAAAACAATTACTACATCATCCCTAGCCTCAACTGGAAATAGATTAAGTCCCTCGACTACTGTCTCTTTCATGGCCTCCACGAAACGGCGGTGGGCAGGCCAACGATCAATCACGCTCCATGTAAACTTATTCTGTAAGTCGAGACGCGATACCTCCCGCCAGAGCTCGTTCAGGGATGAGCCAGTAGTCGAACAGGAAAACTGCGGATACTGTGAAAAAGCTATAGCGCGCTCTACGCCTTTGTGCGCCATAGCTTTGAGAGCTGTCTCTGATAGCGGCTCGGCGTAGCGGAATGCTGTGTAGAAATAATGAGGCGCGGTACTTGGGGATAAGCTATCCAGCCGCTGACACATACCGCGACCCTGTTCCTCGGTCCATTTAAGGATCGGAGAACCTCCCCCAATTTCACTATAGTTTCTCCGTACCTTTTGTAATCTCTTGCGGGCAAGAAACGGGCCCAAAAAGTTCTGTACAGGTAAATTGATAAGTTCTTTGTCTTTAAACAAGCGATGGAGGAACGGTTCTACTTCAGGTAGATCTCGGGGTCCACCCATATTGAGAAGAACAATGCCAGTGGGCCCATCACTCATTCGCCTCTCCTATAGTTTGCATTCGTATCGCTTATCCAATCACGCGGCTGAAAAAACCTGAGGGTTTCGACCTCTGGACTACCTGGATTAGGAATAAGGTCAAAACGCCATGCAGCTAATGGTGGCATCGACATGAGAATCGCTTCGATATTACCCCGGGTCTGAAGACCAAAAAGGGTTCCTCGGTCATAAACAAGATTAAACTCCGCGTAACGTCCACGTCGGTAAAGTTGCCATTCCCGCTCCCGTTCACTATATAGAGCCTTCTTATGCTTCTCGACTAACGGAAGGTAAGCTTCATAGAGCGTTTCTATGCCATCTGCGGTAAATGCGTATTCCTCTTCAAAATTACCCTCGTCTGGGGCGCTAAGGGTGTCGTAGAATATGCCTCCTACGCCCCGCATTTCGTTACGGTGAGGAATAATGAAGTAAGCATCACAGGTAGTTTTGAACTTAGAGTAATCAGCTACTTGGTGACGGTCACACAACTCAAAAAGCTTGCTGTGAAAGTAGTGTACATCCTCTTCGAACGGATAGCTGGGCGTCAAATCTGCTCCTCCGCCAAACCACCAGGCTACTGGTTTGTTCCCTAGTTGGTGAACAACCTCAAAATATCTAAAGTTGGCGTGAAAGGCTGGAACAAAGGGGTTTCTTGGGTGAATCACCACACTTAGGCCAGTAGCACAAAACGGAAGGTCGCTTACGATAGGGTGTCGCTTTGCCAAGCTAGGAGGGGCCTTTCCCCCATGCACGACTGAAACATTAACACCGGCACGCTCGAAAATAGAACCGTTCTCAAGGAGGTAACTTCTACCACCTCCTCCTCCAGGACGATCCCAAGTGTGCTCGTTAAATTGTTGATCTTGGTCAATTTCCTCAAGAATTTGAACTAGTCCCGCTTGAGCTGTCTGCATAAGTTCAACAACCCGTCCTCCAACACCGTTGTTAGGAAAACTCAGCATTAGATTGCTTGTTCCGCCCCGTGCCTTTTAAAAGCACGAACTGTATCTATTAAGATGTGCAACTTGTCGGGGTTAGTCTGCCGAAGAATGCCGTGTCCAAGATTAAATATGTGGGGACCACCGAGCCCAGCTTGGAGTACCTTTTGAGCAACTCGGATTAGGCGATTACGAGGTCCTAGCAGTTCAGCTGGATCAAGATTACCTTGCAAAACCTTATTGCGGAGTTGCGGACGAACATGGTCTAGTGGATGACGCCAATCAACCCCTACAACTTCACAGGATAGAGAATTAATCTCATTGTAAAGATGGCCGCCGTTAACGGTGAAATAGGTACGAGGAATGTTAAGACTTGCGAGTGATTCTAAGACCTGCTGATTGTACGGTGCGGCAAATTGTGCATAGGTTTTCGCATCGAGCAACCCAGCCCAAGAATCAAATAACTGAACGGCTTGGGCACCAGCTCGCACCTGCATCTGTAGGTATCGTGAAGTAACTAGAGAAAGTTTTTTCAGAAGTGTGTGCACTATTTCAGGAGCACTGCGCAATAAACCTCGAAATTCCGCAAAATCTTTACTACCACTACCCTGAATCAAATACGCAGCAAGTGTCAGAGGCGCTCCGGCAAACCCGATTAATGGGACTTGGGATACATCTCGGATACAAGAAATGGTATCGGCTACGAATGGCGCAATCTCGTCAGAGTGCGGGATGCGTAGAGACTCCACAGTTGCTGCTGAACGTATTGGACTTTCAATGACAGGACCAGGCACAAAATCTATTTCAATGCCCATTGCTGGTAAAGGGGTCATGATGTCGCTGAAAAGAATAGCAGCATCCAACTGAAATCGCTCTACCGGGTGCATAGTAACTTTTACTGCTAGGTCGGGTGTGCGCACTAGTTCCCAAAAGGAATATCGTTCCTTGAGAGCTCGGTATTCCGGTAGATAGCGTCCTGCCTGGCGCATTATCCAGACCGGAGCACGTTCAGTATCTCGACCTCGAGCAGCATCTAAAAATAGGCTCATTACAAAAAGATAGTCCAAATAATAAGATTCGTTTCGTTTGTCAAGAAGCATTCTCCTCTTTTGTTCTTTGGGGTGTAAATCGATAACCTACACCCCAGACGGTATGGAAGTATATTGGTTTAGAAGGATCAGGCTCAAATAGTCGTCGGAGTCTCATTACGAAGTTATCAACCGTGCGGCTTGCAGGGAACGCATCATTTCCCCAGACCCCATCAAGAATGTCATCGCGACTTACGACCTCGCCAACTCGTGAAGCAAGAAGTCGAAAGATTCCAAGTTCACGCTCACCGAGTAAGGCCTCACCCCCTCCAGCTAGATGTGCTGTCCAACTTCGGTAATCAACTCGATGGCCGCCGAAGTTAAAACCCATTTCTGGCAAGGCTACGTTGTTACTCTGCTGCCTCCGGAGGAGGGATTTTATGCGTAAGAGCAGTTCTTCCAAATGAAACGGTTTAGCTAAGTAATCATCCCCACCAGCAACTAATCCTTCTACTCGGTCTTTAGCCTGACTACGAGCGCTTAGGAATAGGACAGGTGTCTGATCTCCTTGAGCACGAAGTCGACGACAAAGATCCACCCCGTTGATGCCCGGTAACATTACGTCTAGAACAACTAAATCAGGGGGAGAATCACTCCAGGAACGGTATGCGATTTCACCATCCGTTGCCGTCGTAACACTGTAACCCTCGTGCCGGAGGTTATCACTCAACACCGCAGCTAGGGTATTCTCATCCTCAACAACAAGCACAGTATAGGTTGTCATATAGCCTCCTCGACTGTGGAAACATTCTCGTCAGAACGACCAATCGACAAGCGCCGGGGTAGAACAACTGTGAATCGAGCCCCACGCCCTACTGGGTTGGGTACGGCCCGCACCCAACCGTTCATTGCCTCTGTAATTGAGCGGACCAGATAAAGGCCCAGACCAACACCCGGAGTTGAACGGGTCATCTCCTCACCAGCTCGATAGAAACGTTCAAACAAACGTGACGCCCCACTTTCTTCAAACCCAATACCTTGGTCATCAACGTGCAGATAGATTACGTTCTTCGTGCTCTCTAAAGAAACCAAAACTTGCTTCTCTTGGCCGGGACTATATTTGACTGCGTTATCAAGTAGGTTATTTATCACTACACCAAAGGCAGCTTGGTCTATAGAAACTGGGAGGGCTTCAGCACTAGCTAGGAACGTTAGGTTAGCGCCTCTCGCCTCAATTCCTCTGCGAGCTTCATTAATTAGAGCTTCGAGAACCTGATTAAGATCTGCTGCTTCAAGAATAGGTGGTTCTTTTGCCTGCTCCAGTCGGGCACTGGCAAGGACTTGTTCGCTAGTACGATCAAGCCGGTCTAATTCTTCTTCCATATTCCCTAAATACTCATCTAGCTTCTTGACAGATAGATCCCGTAGACGCGCAGTTTGCACCAATAACCGCAAGGAGGAGAGGGGAGTTTTAAACTCATGGGTTATAGCGGAAAGGAAATTATGTTGGCGCTGTTTAAGCTCACGTTCAGCCCACATGCTCCTGGCAATAAAAAAAAGTAAAGATAAAACTACGAGAGCAAATACTGGTCCTTCAAACGAAAACATTCGGATGTATCCCCTCTGTGCGTTCTGAAATGACTTAAGGGACACTTCATTGATCTTAAAGCGGTAATCAGACTCATTAAAACGGAGATGGGGATACTGTTCCAACAAATGTAGTTTTAGGTTTAGATCGTCGCTCGAGGCTAACAGCAGGGATGTGATTTCTGCATCTCGTTGCCAGGATGTGAATTGATCACGACTTACTTTATCTATGTACCGACTCTGAAATATTCCCCACCAAGCAACCTGCACCAATAGAAAAATTGCAATCACTATAAAAGCAATCGTGATGTAAGTCCTAGAAGCACCTGACCGTGTACGAAACAGTAGTGTCGACTTCCGCTTCAAAACAACCAACCTTTTTCAAGGACCTCTAGCGCGTAATAGCTGACAATCAGATCAGCACCTGCACGACGTATAGACAAGAGTGATTCACGAACTGCAGCAGCCTCATCGAGAACACCAGAAGCAGCTGCGCCCTTCAACATAGTGTATTCACCAGAGACCTGATATGCCGCTAAAGGTAAGTCTGTAACACCTCTTATTCTAGTTAAAACATCTAGGTAAGGTAGGGCGGGCTTCACCATTAGTACTTCTGCTCCCTCAGCCTCATCCAGAGCAGCTTCAATCAGTCCCTCACGTACATTTCGTGGATCCATTTGGTAGCTCTTTCGGTCCTCTGGTATTTTTTGGCTGAAACGTTTGATTTCTGTAACTGGAGATGAACCGGCTGCCTCCCGGAATGGACCATAAAACGCCGAAGCGTACTTTACGGCGTAAGAAAATATTCCTACATCATCAAAACCACTCTTATCTAGAGTATGGCGAATCGTCGCAACCCGACCATCCATCATGTCTGATGGGGCTACGAAATCAGCACCCGCCTCGGCATGAATAAGTGCCGTACTGGCAAGTGGTTTGAGGCTAGCATCGTTATCAATACGAATCCCCCTGGGAGTCTCGGTTAAAAGACCACAATGCCCGTGATTCGTATATGCACAAAGACACACATCCGTAATGAGAACAATATTGGTCCCAAAATGCTTTCGGATTTCTCTAAGAGCCGTAGGGACCGGGCCATGTGGGTCATAGGCCGCAAGACCATCAGCCGACTTAAGGTCTGAACTAACAACACCAAAAAGAAGCACCGCCCGAATACCGAGTTCAAGTGCATTCTCCAGGCGCGGTAGTAATTGATCAACGCTTAGTCGATTTACGTTAGGCAAACTAGAAACTGGTTGAATCTGATCTCGGCCGGACACTACGAAAACGGGTAGTACTAGCTGATGTGGATTTAGAGATGTCTCCGCAGCTAGTTCCCTTAACGCAGCTGTGCGTCGAAAACGACGCGGCCTTCGCCGCAATTCATCCTGGTAAACAACTTCAGTAGTCATTCTGTTCTCCGTGATTGGTGAACCGCTTGTACAATCGCAGTCCGAGACGGAGCCCTAGCCTCAATAGGTACAAACCCTCGATCCCGGACTGCTCGGCTTGTACTTCTCCCAATTGTTATTAGAGTCGAGTCCCCAGCTACTCTAGTTGGCAAAGCTTTCACAGCAGAGGCGCTGGCGAGAATAACAGCATCAACCTCGATGTCTTTAGGCCATCCTAGGGTAAGAGTCTCGTATACCTCCAAAGTAACCACTTGATGTCCAGCAATCTCAAGTCTGCGACGAAGCCAAGGGGGGGAGAGAGTTCCAAGGGGTAATCCAACTGGGCCTTTAAAGTTCGATATTGAAGTGTGCTGAAGAAAGAGGGTGGCTAAACCTTCAGCATTAGGAGGAGCACCAACAATTTCTGCCCTCCCTCCCGCTCGCTCAATCTCTCTTGCAGTAGCGGGACCGACAGCCCCTAGGCTAGGTCCTGAAAACGACAGTTCCAGAGCACTCCAAGCCTCCACTGCGGAGCGGCTAGAGAATAACAGCCATGGAAATATTGAGAAGGCATGACCTTGTCGACGAACGTCATCACATAATCTAGGTTGGATCTCTAAAAGTGGTACCCGGACCACCGTTAATCCTAGAGAAGTTAATTCTTCTCCTAAACCCTCTAGCCTTCCTTGTGCCTGGGTAAGCGCCACCCGCACTTTATTTTACCTCCCCTGTTGAATGTGGCGTTGGTCGACCAAGTGCGTCATAGGCTAGCATTGCAGCACCCTCCGAATTGGGATGTTCTACCACCACACTATTTCCCTCATACCAAGCACAAAGCGTAATAAGGCCCTGATTAAAGGTGGCATGTGCTCCAAGTGCAACTTGACAACCCCCTTGCAACATCGCCAGTAGGCCCCGTTCAGCAGCTACTGCTCGATAACCACTTGGGTCATGCAATTCAGTCAAAAGGCTTGCCATGTAGTAATCATTACGACGTATCTCTAAAGCCAGGGCTCCTTGAGCAGGTGCTGGAACAAATATCCGTGGATCAAGTAATTCCAACTTCAGATCAACTGGTTCATATCTTAGTCTCTCTAGAGCAGCTGCAGCTACCACAATGGCATCCAAATCTCCGTTCCGGAGCTTGTCGATACGTGTGGGAACATTACCTCGGATTTCTGATAACTCAAGGTCCTCTCTTAAGCTAAGTAACTGTGCTTTTCGTCGCGCAGAACTGGTTCCTACGCGAGCCGAGAGTTTTAGGGGGAGGCTATTGCCTTCAGCTTTGAATTGTTCAGGGCGAACGAGAAGGGCATCGCGAGGATCTGCTCGAAGAGGGACCGCAGCCACCTCCAAGTCCAATACTTGGGCTGATGGCAAATCTTTATATGAGTGTACTGCGAGATCTGCTTCACCATGTAAAAGAGCCTCCTGAACAGCCTTTACGAAAAACCCCTGACCGTCCATTTCCGGAAATGGACGGTCGTCTATATCTCCTTGAGTATTAACCGGAATTATTTCAATGGAGCAATCTTGGCGCTCAATCGCATCTTGGATCTCTTCTACCTGCCGAATCGCTAGGGCACTTGTCCGACTCGCGATTCGGATATGGCCGCGTTCGCTGGTCATTATTCTGTTAGGCCACTCTCAGCAAGAAAAATTTGTGCCGCCTCTGGACCATACTCTCGGGCCAGCGCCCGAAGACCCCTAATAGGAGCATAAGAGACTCTACGGGCAAGTCGGTGGTACTCCTCCTGGGATAATGTCACCTCTGGATCTAGCTCTAAGATAGTAGCTTCGATAGTTTCCCCAATCCAATCTTGTAAGCGCAGTATGGAAGGAGCTGCTTCTCTCTCACTCCACATCGCCATGGCCTCAGCTACATGTTCCATCACAAGGCCTTCTGCCAGAGCAAGCTGTTCTTTTAATTCCTCACGCCGCAGAATCCCAGCATCTCGAAGAGTATCAACATCGAGCACCTTAATTCCCTGAGTGCTGGTAGCCCCTTCCTGCACATTTCGTGGCAAACCCAGATCAACTATCAACTTGAGGTTAGGAAGACAGACTAGTGAACCTTGTGTTACTAGGTCGCTGACCTTGGTAGCACACACCAGAACATTAATGTCCGAACACTCTGCCGGAAAATCTGTCAAGCTTCGGACTTTCACGTTAAGGGAATTTGCAACTTGAGCAGCGCGTTCAACGGTACGGTTAAATAAAGTTAGGTGGATCCCATCCATACGAGCCAGGATTTTAGTAGCAATTGAACCCATCTCCCCTGCTCCTAAAATGGCAGCGGCCGACCCGGGAGTTAAGTACCTCTCTATCTCAGGACGCGCCAAACTAAAGAGGGAAGTATCCACCGGTGCTAGGACTACATCTTTACGAACCTGTTTAGCCACACGAAGCGCTGTTTCAACGGCGAATGCTAAAGTACCGTTCATAACTCCTCTACCCTTAGCTTCTCTGTAAGACTCACGAACCTGCCCCATGATTTGATCCTCACCAGGGTTGAGGGAATCTATCGAAGTGGCTACTAGAGCTAGGTGCTCAATGGCGGCTTCTCCTAGAAATGCATAGGGTCGTTTATGACCAGAGACAGTTAGAAGTCTACGTGCGGAGTCCAAATCCATTCCTTCAGGAAGAATCATGATGACTTCCCATCGGTTACAGGTTGCAATAATGACGAAAGAATCAAAACCAAGTTGGCCGAGAATTTGAGTATCAAAATTCTCTTGCCACGCCTCCAAGGCCACAGCACCACCCCTGCGGTGCGAAACCCCTATTAGCGCAAGCCTATTCACGATCAACTATCGTAGGGCTCCCTAAGCGAAAAATGTGTCACGAAAGTGTCATCAAGCTGGTCAGTAAATATGATCAGCGCTGAAACTCTGATTTAAAGATCAAATTAGTACCTATAAACATACTCGTAATCGGGAGTAAAAAACACGTGGTTACCTCATATATTTATAACCCTATAGCCTCGTGCACCAAGTAGAGTTGATGAGGCCATTATCAAGTGATATAGCTAGGCTTGGGAAAGATGGAGTTACTCCAAAAAATCCTTTTCGGCAATAAACTCTTCTAAAAAACCTTCACCATTTCAGGATTGTAGAAATATTCATTCCACTAACTTACGAGTCGCTTCAGGCTGCACAAGACAGCACATTCCTCATATATTGGTGTTCGATGCCCTCAGTATCTATTATCGGTGGCGGTATAACTGGCCTAGCTATAGGCGCTTTTTTGAAACGTCTTGCACCGAACATCTCTATTAACCTCTTCGAAAGGTCTCGACAAGTTGGTGGAAGAACTAGATCAACCACAGAAAAAGGTTTCACGTTCGACTGGGGTCCTAATGGTTTTTTATCTACAGATACAACTAAACCATCTCCCATCCTAGATTTGGTGAAAGCAGTTGGCCTTTCCGAAGATCTTGTACAAGCTACTCCTGGATCCCAACGCCGATACCTTTTTTACGATGGGGGACTAAGACCCATCCCAACTTCACTATCAACTTTTCTTGGTTCCGAATTACTCACTACTTCAGGGAAATTCCGTGCTTTGCTCGAGCCGGTCTTTGCCTCACGTTTCAAAGGGGAAGAAACAGTATACGAATTCCTCCAGCGGCATTTTGGTACTGGGTTCGCCAATACCTTCGCGGACCCACTGGTAATAGGTCATACCGCAGGTAGCGCCCTAAAACTAAGCCTCGACGCGTTATTTCCTCATATTCGCCAGTTAGAATCCAACCACCTTAGTCTAATCCGTGGTTTTAACTCACAAAAACGACACCCAGATAGAAGAGCCACCCTTACTAGTTTTCTAGAGGGGGGAATCCAGAAGCTCATAGATGGCCTCAATGCAGATTTGAGGAAAGAAATAACCACAGACGCAGAGCTTATAGCTTTGGAAAAGAGTTCATCTAATCGGATCCGGCTAAGGTTTAAGGAGGGCACTGAGTTCATCACTGATAAAGTTGTTCTTGCCACACCAGCCTTCGTCTCCGGGAAATTACTCAAGACACACTTACCAGATGCCGCACAATTACTAGGATCAATTCCTTACGCTGGCGTCCGGGTCTTTGCGCTTGGGTATGACCGTATAGAAGTACCTCGACCTATGGATGGATTTGGTTTTCTGGTACCCCGGAACCAGGGGGTTAGCGCCCTAGGTGTTCTCTGGAGTTCTTCTATCTTCCCTAATCGAGTAAGCAAAGGAAAGGTGTTGTTGAACGTATTTACAGGCGGGACACATGACCCCAATATTCTTTCTCTCTCGACAGAAGAAGCCCTTAAACTAGTACAGCGTGATCTGGAAATCACAATGGGCATCACTGCTTCCCCCCAATACACTGGAGATATTAATTGGCCACAAGGAATTCCCCAATACTTATGTGGACATCAGCAACTAGTTAAACAGATCGAGATAGCCTTAACAGACTTTCCTGGCATCACCCTGGCCGGTGACGCCTATCATGGAATAGGACTTAACTCTTGTATACAGGACGCACACAGGGTAGCTACTACTTTAGCCTCCGAATTAACACATGATTTTTAAATATTAATGGTGGCCGACTATCCGGATTAAGGTGCCAAGAACTTTGATTTCCAGGGCACTTTTACCCTTGATGCTAACCAGCGTAAGCAATCTTCACCACAATGCCGCTTAAAATGCTACAATGCCGAGCTGCCGCAGTTAGCGTAAAAAACGCGAGTGGCCTGAGATTCTAAGCCGAGCGAGAGTAGATGCCGGGTAAGTTACTCGGCCTAAGCCAAATTTCGGAACTATTTAGGCTCAGTAGGATGTGGAGGAGGTGAACGATGCAAGAAAATGCTCAGTACGATTTGAACGTAATTCTTGACCCAAATCTTAGTGAAAGCCAGTTACAAACGGAAAAAGACGCTATCACGACCCAGATTGAACGTTCCGAGGGTGAACTGATTAAAGTTGATGAATGGGGAAAGCGACGGTTAGCCTACCCTATTCGAAAAATTGATGACGGCTACTATTTGATTTATTGCCTTAGGTTACCTAGTGAAACACCAAAAATCATCGAAACCGCCTTGCGCCAACGTGACAACGTTATGCGAGTTTTGGTAGTCAAGGATCGACCGGAGTGGAAGACCCTAAAAGTCACCACTACCGAGCCAGTAGGTGACCCTAACTAAGAATTTCACAACCGCTCACCACTCTTCCTATGAGGAGATGATTTTATGGCACGAGGACTCAATAATGTCTACCTAGCTGGCACGCTTACACAAGCCCCAGAACTACGGTATACCCCTGCAGGACTAGCAATTCTGGAGTTGAACTTAGGTGGGAATGATAATGTTATTGGTGATGATGGTCAGTTGCGAGAACTTGCCTGGTACCACAGGGTAACAGTCTTTGGGAATGCCGCTGAAGCATTGGTTAATCAGGTTGAAGCAGGAACACCTGTTTTTGCTGAAGGTAGGTTAGACTATCGCAGTTGGGAAAACTCTGAAGGCCAACGACGTACTGCTTTGGACGTAAAAGCATTACGAGTTGATGTGCTCAATTTTGGTGCGCGACGTGGTGACACGACAGTTACAGACACACGTGGACAGCACCGCTTACGCGATGCTCTAAACGAGGTTGTAATCGTAGGTAATCTCACTCGTGATGCCGAACTTAGGTACACACCATCGGGTAATGGAGTAACTCGGTTCAGCGTGGCTGTCAATGAGCGCTATAGGGATCGCAGTGGCAATGATCAGGAACGGACTCACTTCATTGATGTGAATGTGTGGCGTGACCTGGCCGAGGCATGCGGTGAACTGGCGAAAGGAGATCCCGTATTTGTAAAAGGTCGTCTTGTAAACGACTCGTGGACTGATAAGGAAGGTAACCGCCGATACTCAACGCGCATCGAAGGGTCGCGCGTTGAGTACCTGACCCGCGGTCCCGGCGCTGGTGGAGCCGGTACCCGCCCTGAACCTGAAAACCAGGGCGTTCAGGCGAGTCAGCTAGATATTGATGAAGAGTTCCCACCGGAAGAGGATTTACCATTTTAGATGCCAAAAGAACGGGATAATAACGATCGAGATCGTAGGACGCGTAGAGGTGCAGGAGGCCGACGAGGCCGACGCCCAAAGGTATGTCAATTCTGTTCGGGAGATCTTGAGATAACTAACTACCACGACCAAAGAATGTTGCGAAGGTTTATCTCAGACACTGCTAAGATTCTACCGAGGCGGCGAACAGGTGTGTGCGCAAAACACCAAAGACGTCTAGCAACAACAATTAAGCGAGCTCGTATGCTAGCCATCATTCCAATCACTCAAAAATTGGTTCGCAAATGAACATAATACTCCTTGAACCAGTCGATTCACTTGGCGAAGCGGGGGAGATGGTAACAGTCCGGGACGGCCATGCTCGGAACTGGCTGATACCACAAGGTCTCGCCTTACCAGCAACAGCTGCTAACGAGGCTGAGCTTAATACCCGCTTAGCCCAACGAGCTAAGCAACTGTCAGAGCGTAAATCTGATGCTGAACGCCTCAAAGAACTGCTTGGAGAGGCGAAATTAGAGATAAAAGTACGAGCAGGTGAGGAACGTATTTACGGCTCAGTTGGTAACCGCGATATTGCCGATGCCGTGCAAGCATTTTTTGATGTAGAAGTGGATAGGCGGAAAATAGTTCTCCAGGAGCCAATCAAGGTTTTAGGGGAGTATTTGGTAGCTTACCGGCCACATCCCGAAGTAACAATCAACCTTAATGTTCTAGTTAGTGCTGAGGAAGAATAAGAAGAAACCGTTCAACTAAAAATGACGCTAGTAAAAAGTACGGGCAGCAAACTCTTCCCTTCTAGGGTAGGGGTTGCCGCCCAACCCATGGAATAACCTTTTTATCGTCATTGCCAGCTATCCGCCGTAGTTCTGCTTTGGTTATTTATGAATATCAGGTCAACTTTTAATCTGGGATTGACTCTACTCTAATCAAGTTTGTCTTTCCTGTCATCCCGAAAGGTACCCCAGCTGTGATTACGAAACGCCCACCAGGTTCAGCAAAACCAGTATCGTCTATAGCCCTAAGTGCTTTCTCTATCATTTCATCGGTGGTGTGAAACTCGTTGCTCAAGAAAGGTAATAGCCCCCAAGAAACACTCATTTGTCTAAAGGCTATAACACTTGGGGTGACAGCCAAAACTGGTGCTGTAGGTCTGTAGCGGGAGACCTGAAGAGCTGTTGTTCCTGAGGCGGTGAAAGTCACTATTAGGTCTGCCTTAAGGTTATAGGCCATTTCTACAGCACCGAGCGAAACAGCATCTGCTATGGTTTCTTTCGGTTCGGGGTGATGGTCCCTTACCGATTGGCGATAACGGGAATCAGTTTCGACAGACCTAGCTATCCGATCCATCATCTTTACGGCCTCTATTGGATATGCTCCCACCGCTGTTTCAGCAGAGAGCATAATCGCATCAGTACCGTCATAGATTGCATTTGCCACATCGGAAGCCTCTGCTCGTGTAGGTGTTGGGTTCTCTATCATTGATTCAAGCATTTGAGTAGCAGTTATGACTGGTTTACCTGCTACTGAGCATTCCTGAATTAGTTGCTTTTGAATCATAGGTACCTGCTCAGGGGGCATTTCCACCCCTAGGTCCCCACGGGCCACCATTACACCATCTGCTTCCTGTAATATTTCTGTGAACCGACTTAAAGCCCCGGGTTTTTCGATCTTTGCCATTAACTTTGCTTGGGATTGTGCTTTGTTTAGGTGTTTTCTGGCTAATAAGAGGTCTTCACGGCTCCTTACAAAACTGATAGCAACCCAATCCACCTCGAGTTCAGCACCAAAAAAAAGATCTTCTATATCCTTCTCTGTAAGGGCTGGAATGGAAAGGTCTACTCCAGGTATGTTTATTCCTTTATTATCTGAAAGAGTCCCGCCAATAGAAACTTTAGTAAGAATAACTTTCCCCATAATATCAGTAACTTCTAGGCACATGCGACCATCGTCTAGAAGTAGAGAATCACCAATATTTACGTCAGAGAATAGGGTTTTGTAAGTCACACCAACTCTATCCTCATTACCTGGACTATCGTCATCACAAGTAATGCTGAAGGTTTTGCCTGCTTCTAAAAATATTTTTTCTTTTTCAAACACACCAATACGGATCTTTGGTCCTTGCAGATCTTGCAAAACACCAATCGGTATTCCTAATTTATTTCCTTCATTCCTAATATGTTCGATGTTACTTTTATGAATTTCTCGGTTACCGTGGGAAAAGTTAAGCCGAAATACATTAACTCCAGCTTCAATAAGGTCAACAATGGTCTCTGGGGTACTACTTGCTGGCCCAAGGGTTGCAACAATCTTAGTTTGCCTTACCTCTTTCACTTTGCGAAAGCTCTACTTCCTGGATAAATACTCAAATCACCCAACTCGTGTTCAATTGTTAAAAGTCGATTATATTTTGCTATTCTATCGCTACGACTCCCTGACCCTGTTTTTATTTGCCCAGCATTTGTAGCCACAGCAAGGTCAGCAATAAAAGCATCCTCTGTTTCACCACTTCTATGGCTAATTACGGATTTGTACTTGCCAAGCCTAGCTTGGTCTATGGCGTTCATGGCCTCTGTAAGAGTTCCAATTTGATTGACCTTTATCAGAATCGCATTTGCTATTTTTTCGTCAAGACCCCGTTGCAACCGTGTTACGTTGGTGACGAAAAGATCGTCACCAACGAGTTGACATCGCGCCCCCATCATTTTAGTGAATTCTTTCCATCCTTCCCAGTCGTCCTCTGCAAGCCCATCTTCGATAGAAATTATCGGGTAGCGTTCTACCCAATCTAGCCAGTAACCTGTCATATCTAAGTGGTCAAGAACTCTGCCTTCAGATTCAAGGTGGTATTTCCCATCACGATAAAATTCAGTTGTTGCTGGGTCTAACGCTATAGCTATTTGATCTCCCGGGGTATACCCCGCTAATTCTATGGATTCTAAAATTACTTCTATCGCCTCTTGGTTGTTTTTAAGGTCAGGAGCAAAACCGCCCTCATCACCTACATTGGTGTTATAACCCCGGTTAGTAAGCACTTTTTTCAAGAAATGAAACGTTTCAACCCCTGCCCGAAGAGCTTCCCCGAAGCTCTTAAACTTTATTGGTACCAACATAAATTCTTGCATATCAACACTATTGTCTGCGTGCTTTCCGCCATTTATTACATTCATCATTGGTACTGGTAGTGTGCAGCTTTCTGTGCCTCCCAGGTGCCGATAGAGAGGAATTTTTAGAGCGTTAGCAGCAGCCCTTGCTGCTGCTAACGAAACAGCAAGCATGGCATTTGCGCCTAAACTTGTTTTGTTTTCAGTACCGTCGAGTCTGATCATTGCTTTATCAAGACCGTTCTGATCTAGGACGTCGTAGCCTCGTAGTGCCGGTGCAACGATACTGTTAACGTTATCAACAGCTCTTAAAACGCCTTTACCCATATATCTTGTGCCACCATCACGCAATTCCATGGCCTCATGAGCGCCTGTAGAGGCCCCAGAAGGCACGGTAGCAGTTCCTGTCTGACCTCCCGATGTTTTCACCGTAACGCCAACTGTTGGGTTTCCCCTAGAGTCGAGGAGCTCAAGCGCCCAAATGCTTTCAATACTTGTCATATGTCTCCTTGAAGCTTTTCTCAACTTGCTTTATCCAGTTCTCAATGGGACAACCATTGCTAAGTAGCTTGGATCTTCACTGCTAGCCATAACACTAGGTGTAGAGGTCCCAGAAAAGGAAATTTGTAAATCCCCACTTATGGGACTCAAGGCGTCGGTAAGGTACTTTGCATTATATGCAAGGGCAATTTCCTGGTCATTACCTGTCTGTAAAACATCAATTGCCTCTTGGGAACGGCCGTAACTACCTTCAGCTGTAATTTGTAAAATACCTCCCTTAATAAATAGATCAACTCTATTGTTGGCATTTTTATCCGCCATTAGAGCAACCCTGGAAACAGCCTCGGTAAGAAGTCCTGCATCAACAGAGATGCTCACAGGGAAAGATTTTGGTATTACTTTCTCATAGTCAGGAAAAGAACCATCCATTAAATTTACGTTAATCCGATAAGGTTTAGCCTGAATACTTAAGCGGGAATCAGAAAGATCAAACCGCACTGTACCTTCTGCAAGAAGCCTAACCACTTCATCTATACTTCTTGCAGGAGCAACAACGTCTCCCTTGAGCCCAGTGCTGTAATCGCTATTGTAATATGCGAGACGAAATCCATCGGTGGAGACTGTACGCATCTCTTGTTCTTTAAACTCTATTTTTACGCCCCTAAAGATAGCTTGATAGTCGGCTGTAGCTGCGGCATAACGGACGCTTGACAAAGCTTTTGCTAGCTCTGGTGCTTCCACCTTTCCAACCAATTTTTCACTAAAAGATATGACCGGCGCACTTTCTGAGTCTTCTAGTCTCAGGGTTGTGTCGAAATTACCTGACGACACTACTACTTCCTTATCCCCTAACTTGAGGGTCACCATATCCCCTGGTAAAGAGCCAATTACTTGCGAAAATACGTGACCCGATAAACAAAAACTCCCTGTTCCAGTTACGTCAGCAGGAACAGTAGCTTCTATATCTATTTCCATGTTTGAACCGCTTAAAACAATCGATTTATCAGTAATCTCTGTTTTCAAAAGACCCAACCCAGGATTACTAGCTCTACTGGGAATAATTCGGACAACATTACCAAGACTAGTAACCAATTCCCTTTTTTGTACCTGAACTTCCACCATGATGTCACTCCCGACGAGAGGCCTTTATGCTGATAGCTAACGGGCCACTACGAGCATACCGGAAATAAGCTCTTTATGAACGTAGGAGATAAAATAAGGAAAACATTAATAGTTTAGTTTTAATTGAAAGGTTTATCAGATTTTTAGGAAATATTCACAGATTTGGTTAAATATTACTAACAACTGACTTAGAAAAAATTAATTTTTAGTAATAGTAATAGTAATAGTAGTGGTTGTTTATGTTGGGGAAAAAAGTGTTTTTTGTGTCCACCAACTAAAATAAAGGTATTAAAACTGTGGAAAAGAATGTGCGATCTGTGGATAACTACCTAAGTTTTCTACAGAATTTAACAGGGCGAGTAAAAATAAAATGCTCCCCAAAAATATTCACAGGATTTCTACAGCATTATCCACACGTACTTTTTTACTTAAGGAAACAGGTTGAGGGCCTCTCTAAAAATCAGCTGGTTTAGTAAAGCAACTAAATTACTCGGGTGAATTAACAAAGTAATGAGGTGTTGTTTATAAATATTTAGTCAACCATCAAAATAGTTCTTCTTTAATTTCCAAAATCTTTTTATGTAGATCATTCGTTGTGTCTTTGGTTTGTTCTTCAATTTTTTGCACCGCATACATGACGGTTGAGTGATCACGACCAGAAAAAAACTGCCCAATCTCTGGGTAAGAATGAGGAGTAAGCTCTCTAATCAAATACATGGCGACTTGGCGTGCTACAACTAACTCCCGCCTACGGCCTTTTGATTTAAGCTTACCGGGTTCCAAATCAAAGTGGTTTGCAGTGATTCTAAGAATGTCATTCATCGTGAGGTTGATATCGCTTGGTGTAAATACGTCAGACAGTGCTTTTGCAGCTGTTTGGGGAGTCAAATCCTCTTGATTCATGCTGGTATAAACCAATACCCGAAGGAGGGCACCTTCTAATTCCCTAATGTTAGAGGTTACTTGGTGAGCAATGAAGTCTATGACCTCGCTTGGAATTTTTATACCCCGATACTCGGCATTCAACCCTAAGATAGCGATGCGAGTCTCTAAATCTGGGGCTTGGATATCAGTAATTAAGCCCCATTCGAATCGACTACGTAGCCTATTCTCTAGCGTAGGAATGTTCTTAGGTGGGCGATCTGATGACACAACAATCTGTTTGCCGGACTCGTACAGAGCATTAAAGGTATGAAAAAACTCCTCTTGAGTACGTTCTTTCCCAGCAATAAACTGTATGTCATCTACAAGTAAGAGGTCAATAGAACGATAACGATCTCTGAAGGATGTCCTACGGTCTTCTCTTATAGAGCTAATCATTTCATTAGTGAACGCTTCTGTCGTCACATACTCAATGCGTAAGCCAGGAAAAAGATCAGCCACTGAGTGCCCAATTGCTTGCATGAGGTGGGTTTTCCCTAAACCCGTTTCTCCGTAAAGGAACAGTGGGTTGTAGGCTCGGCCGGGAGCCTCAGCAACAGCTAAAGCTGCTGCATGAGATAGGTTGTTATTAGGTCCCACGATAAAATTAGAGAAGATGTATTTTGGGTTAAATAATGGCCTAATATCGGTCGGGTTTTCCTTTTCCTGAGTAGCAAACATGTCTTTTTGTTCGGTGCTTTGGAAAGCGACAACCTGGAATTCTATCCTTGGTGAGTCTGCACCAAGACCCTCGAGTGCTTTCTCGAGAAGATTCCCATAGTGGTTGCGAAGCCAGTCTCTCGCAAAGGAATGAGGAACGCCGATCATAAAGGCACCATTCTCTATTCCAAGAGGTCTAACCTGCTCGAACCAAGTTCTGTACTCTACTTCAGGGATGGCGTTCTTGACATAATCGAGAATATCGTCCCAGATAGCTGTTTCACTGCTCAGCATTGGCCTTTCTTGCCTCTTCCTAATAAGATGTAGTTTCCCTAACTCGTCCCGGTCGGGAAAAGCAGTCTACCAGATGGAAAGAAATACCGTTTCGGTTAACCACTGGTTGCGCTATACTCTATGCGTTCGCGTTGCTTAGTAAACTCCAATACCCCTAGGGGTATTCTTTGTTTATCTGGAGAGGAGTAGTTGTTGTTGAAGGCTGATGTAGTGGTCATAGGGGGTGGTCATGCTGGCATTGAGGCGGCACATGCTGCTGCTAGCCTTGGTGCTAAGGTTGTTATGACAATACCTAACCCTGAGAAAATTGGTCTTATGCCATGCAATCCTGCGATTGGCGGGCCAGGAAAATCTCAACTAGTATTTGAACTTCAAGCTTTGGGTGGAGTAATGGGCCGCCTTGCTGATCAGGCTGCCATTCACACGAGGACGCTCAATGAGAGTAAAGGGCCTGCAGTGAGATCGTTAAGGGTTCAAAATGGCCGCGATGAATACGCCAAAATAGCTCGGCATCTTGTTGAAGGCATTCCGGGTATAGAAATTATTAGGGGTGAAGTAGCTACCCTGGAAACAGAACAGACTAAGGGTCTTAAGTTGAAGGGGATTACGCTCACAGATGGACGCACTATTGAAACTAGCGCTGCAGTCTTGTGTACGGGCACGTTTCTTGCTGGAGTTGTGTGGTACGGCACTAATAAACGAGAAGCCGGGAGACAGGGAGAGCCCCCAGCTAGGCACTTGTCAAAAAGCTTACGAGATACAGGACATAAACTCGTCAGATTTAAAACAGGGACCCCTCCGAGAATTCGAGCACAGTCGGTAGATTTTTCTGTCTTAAGTGTAGTAAATGCTGAGTCTCCCCCTAAATCATTTTCGGGTCAGCCGGGTCCTAACGCGGGTTCTAGTGCTACCTGGATTACCCATACAACCACCGAGACCCATGCTTTGATAGAAGACAATCTTCATAAATCGGCAATGTATGGAGGTATGGTTGAGGGCCAAGGACCAAGATACTGCCCTTCAATCGAAGACAAAGTCGTTCGATTTGCGGATAAAGATCGACATCTTCTTTTTGTAGAGCCGGACGGCTTAGAAACTAGTGAAGTATATCTTCAGGGTTTTTCTAGCTCGATGCCACCCAACTTACAAGACGACATGATTCGAACACTCCCTGGTTTTGAGTCCGCAGAGATACACCGATATGCGTATGCGGTTGAGTACGATGCTCTCGACCCCACGGGACTCGATGTAACTCTTATGTCGAAGGTCGTGGAAGGACTTTTTTCCGCAGGCCAGATAAACGGTACTAGTGGGTATGAAGAAGCCGCAGCGCAAGGGTTGGTTGCAGGAGTGAATTCGGCTAGGTTCTCCCAAAATCAAGAACCTGTGTGGATACCAAGAACAGAGGGTTATATCGGCGTACTTTTGGACGACCTAGTGCGTTGGGGTATAGATGAGCCTTATCGCATGTTGACGTCCAGAAATGAATATCGCCTTCACCATAGGCAAGATAACGCAGCCGAACGACTTACAGAGACAGGGTATTCCTGGGGGCTCGTGGAAAAAAGGGTGCTAGACCAAGAAATAGAAAAAACAGCCAGAATCCATAAAGAATTAGAACGCCTCAAGGCTGTACACTATAAAGGCAAGACAGGCTTATCAATACTATGCAGACCCAAGCATACTTACAAAATGGTTACCGAAATAGTCGGCCTTCCAGAGAATCAATTAAACGAAGACGAAATCGGACGCCTTGAGGTTTTGGCTCGCTACAGCCCATACATTACAAGGGCTATGAATCACCTTAAAGGGCGATCAAAGTTCGAGGGTTTGGTATTAGAGGGCATCGATTATTGGCACGTGCCAAGCATGTCCAGTGAAGGATCAGAGGTTCTACAAAAGCATAAGCCGAGAACCTTAGGGGCAGCTCAGCGCCTGAGGGGTGTCAGGGATAGCGACATCACTGCCTTGTTAGTTCACTTGAGGGCACGTTAATTAAAAAGTGTTTCACGTGAAACACTTTTCTCAGAAAAGAATTTCCCAATATAAGAGCTTAATTGGCAGATTTAAAGACAGCCTGGACCTTATGTCCGAAAGTGCTTACGAAAATATCGACCAGCACCTTTCAGATGCAAAGGCAGTTGCTAGGGCTATTCAAAACTCGGTTCACCTCCCCCGCCGCATTCTTGATTTGGGCTCTGGTGTTGGGTTGCCGGGTGTTGTAATCTCAATTCTTTTGCCGGACACAACAGTCATCTTGGCCGAGAGAAGGCGCCGGAGAGGCGCTTTTCTTGAGATTGCTAGGTCTCAGCTTGATTTGAGAAACACAGAGGTGTTTTTGGGTGACGTGAGGCATTTGGGAGGCGAGAACTATGAAGTAATTACGGCGTTGGCGTTTGGGGCTCTTACCAAAATATATAACTCCACCCTACATCTACACACTGAGGACATAACGATCATTAGTCGTAAATCCGCTGATTGGATTCTTGAGCTAGAGCAACTAGAGGATCATTTGGGAGTAAAAGCAAAAATGACTAAAGAAAGGTCATTGGGGACCCATGGTAGGCTTATTACTGTCCAAATACCTGGGGGTATCGAATACCAATAGTAGGCATCATTAACCAAAAGGGTGGGGTGGGCAAGACCACTACAGCGGTAAATCTTGCTGCCGCTATTGCGCGAATACACTCAGTTTTGTTGATTGACATGGACCCTCAGGCCAATGCTAGTAGTGGGTTAGGGATCTTAAATCCACAAAAGACCGTTTATGATGTATTGATTGGTAATGCAACAGCAGAAACAATAGTATCTGAGACTTCTTTACCTGGCCTAGACATTCTTGCTTCCTCCCCCGAGCTTGCTGGAGCAGCTATGGACTTAGATACTAATACAGAGAACATGCTTCTGTTATCTAAAGCCCTTATAGTCACTAGGTCCAAATATGACTTCATAGTTTTGGATGCACCTCCATCGATAGGAGCCCTGACTCTTAATGTTTTGGCGGCCGCCGATCACTTAATTATACCGTTGCAAGCGGAATACTATGGTTTGGAGGGAATTGCACACATGATGGATACAATAACCAGAGTTCAGGGTTCTTTGAATCCAAGCCTAACAGTCTTGGGGATTTTGCTTACAATGTTTGACTCTAGGACAAGGTTGTCTGTACAGGTTGAAGAAAATGTCCGGCAGCACTTTGGGCCCCTAGTGTTCAAAGCTGTTATACCTAGGAGTGTTCGTTTGGCGGAGGCCCCGTCTTTTGGACAGCCGGCTTTAGAATTTGCTCCGATCTCTAGTGGGGCTAAAGCGTATCAAGCATTATCCAGGGAGGTTATCGAGCGTGTCAGCCAAACCTAGAGGTTTAGGACGAGGACTAGACGATTTGCTGCCTAAAGTAGAGAAGGGTATAAGGAAAATCTCGCTTCAACAGCTAAATGTTTCACCACTACAGCCGCGAAGGACGTTAGACAACGCTGCTATTTCTGAGTTAGCCGCTTCAATCCAGCGTCAGGGTGTATTGCAACCAATACTAGTTCGTGAAGTTGGCACAGGTTTTGAGATTATAGCTGGTGAACGAAGATATAGGGCTGCAAAGAGAGCTGGATTATCGGAAGTCCCAGTGATAGTTAAAAAACTTTCTGACCAACAAGCGCTAGAAATAGCCATTGTCGAGAATTTACAAAGGGAAGATTTAAATCCTGTGGACGAAGCCCGTGCGTTCGAGAGGCTATTGGCATTCGGGCTAACGCAGGAAAAAGTTGCTAAGGCGGTTGGGAAAAGTAGAAGTGCTGTAGCAAATACACTTCGATTGCTAAGTTTGCCGCAAAGCTGCCTTGACGCAGTTGTTGAAGGTAGAATATCTGCCGGCCATGCTAGAGCCTTGTTGTCCCTTGATGAGGATGAAAGAGACTGGGCTTTAGATCAGGTTGTCGCTCGACAATTAAGTGTTCGCGAGACCGAGAAGCTTCGGCAACCTAAAGTAGCGCGCCCAATGGAAAATATTAACCAACCTTATGCTGATCTAGAAAGAGGTTTGACTAGACACATTAGTACTCAAGTAACAATTCGCGGAGAAAAAAGGGGAAAAATTGAACTTCACTTTCACTCAAGGGACGAGCTAGAAAGACTAATCGAACTTCTAGGTTATGTCCCATAGTGTTTCACGTGAAACAAAAACTTTGGTCATCTTTTAGGGTAAATTTGGAGGCGACATAATGAGGGAAGCTGTTCGTGTGGCTGTAACAGGCGGCGCTGGCCAGATTGGGTACTCTCTTTTGTTCAGGATAGCATCAGGTGATATTTTTGGTCTCGACCAACCAGTAAGGCTTCAGCTGCTTGAAATCCCACAAGCCATGGATGCCCTCATGGGCACGGTAATGGAGTTGGATGACTGTGCGTTCCCATTGCTTAGCAATGTGAGTGCCTCTGATCAACCCGGGGAAGTGTTTAGTGGCGCCCAACACGCGATATTAGTAGGTTCAAGGCCTCGTGGCCCAGGTATGGAGAGAAAGGATCTTCTTGAGGCTAATGGCGCTATATTTTCTGTGCAGGGTCAAGCGCTAAACGAAAACGCGGATAGGAAGGTGCGGGTTCTTGTGGTGGGAAATCCCGCAAACACGAACGCCTTGATCGCAATGAACCATGCTCCTGGTATTCCTCCTGAACAATTTTCGGCAATGACCAGACTTGATCATAATCGAGCTGTTTCCCAACTTGCGGTTAAGACTGGTTTTAATACGGCCGAAATTAGGAGAATGATTATTTGGGGAAATCATTCCGATACGCAGGTTCCTGATATTTCACATGCAGTGGTTGCCGAAGAGTCGGCGACTGCATTAGTAAAACAATCTTGGGTGTCAGAGGAATTTATTCCTAATGTACAGAAGCGGGGGGCGGCGATTATTGACGCCCGCGGTCTTTCTAGCGCTGCTTCCGCTGCTTCCGCCGTCGTTGATCATATGCGGAATTGGATATTTGGTACGCCAAAGGGTGATTGGGTGAGCATGGGAGTGCCAAGTAAAGGAGAGTACGGTATTTCTAAAGGCTTAATATACTCCTTTCCTGTAACAGTTGAAAATGGAGTAGTTGCTGTAGTTAAAGGCTTGGCGGTTTCTGATGACGTCCGACGTCGAATGGAAGTTTCGGAATTAGAACTACTGGAAGAACGAACAACTGTTAAAGGCCTTCTCGGGTAGAGGGGGATATCACCTAGATTGTGCTCTACAATACAATCTAGGTGCAAGTTGAGGTAGGTAAGCAAAAAATAGGTTCAGGAAAACATCGGACATAAATAGCAGAAGTTAATGCGCAACCGGGGTTGTGGTGGGGGTTGCGCACCGATGAAAGACCACGATCCCCTGTTTTTACGGGTTGTGGTGAGGGTTGTGCAGGAAAGTGCTGGGATCGGGTGAAATAGAGCGGGGGATATTTGTTCAAAGTTAAGTCTCGGTGTTTTTAGAGTATTAAAAAGTGTTCTAATGTGCGCTGGATTAAGGAAAAATTTAGCGGTTATTTGGGGCGTGTGGTACGATTGATAAGTCTTATGGAAGTACGAAAAGACTCGCTTCGTAATTTGCTTAAACGGTACGGGCTAAGGTACAGCGCTCCGAGGGCAAGTATTTTGCAGTTGTTCCGGGAGGCACCACGACATGTTAGCGCAGAAAGCCTCTATCTGGAACTGAAGCGCCGTGGTGGGCATTTGAGCCTATCGACCGTTTATCTGAATCTAAGTGTGCTTTCTGATGCCGGCTTGTTGCGAAAGTTTAAGGGCGTCTCAGGCGAGACAATATACGATAGTAATTTACAGCCGCACGACCATCTTTTGTGTGAACGGTCAGGTGAGGTTGTAGATTTGCCGGAGATAGAAATTAATGGTGTCCCGCTCGGTCGTTATTTGAAAGAACGAATCGAGAAGGAGACTGGTTGGCAAGTACGTGAGCCTAGGTTGGAATTCAGGGGCCTTGCTCCTGAAAAAAGATCTTAAGTCAAAAAGAGAAAGTGTGCTTTTTCCGCTTCACAAAGAGTGCCTAACGAAATACGGTGAGATAAGTCGTCCATTATGAGGGTAACCACGATCTTTACGAAAATGTTGTTTTAAAACAGCTTGAAGATATAGCCCAACTAAAAAATTGCGAGGCAATCCAACGCTCGGTCTGGGGATTTTCTGATACTGAAGTTGTTTCTCGAGCACTAATGCAGGCGGTTGTCCATGGTGGTGGTTTAGCTGCGGGTGCTTTCGTTAAAGAGGAACTAGTTGGTTTTGTGTTTGGAATTATTGTTCTTGATAGAGGTGAACCGGGTCTCCACTCCCACATGCTGGGGGTGCTGCCTGCATTTCGTGGAATGCGGATTGGTCAAGACTTAAAGTGGTTTCAGCGAGAATGGTGTTTGAATTGCGGAATAAACTGGGTTAGTTGGACTTTTGATCCAATGCAAGCGCGAAACGCCAAATTAAACCTTGAGCATCTTGGCTCATATGGTTACGAGTACCTCCCAAATTTCTACGGAGAACTTGGTGGAAAACTTAATGCTGGTTTACCCACGGATAGATTGCTGGTCCGTTGGGATCTAACGTCTGATGAAGTTGCAAAACTTGCTTTGGGCGAGGTGCGGCGTCAACCGCCTAGGGATTTATTATCGGTAGGAGAAGGATCAAGTCGGCAACTAGACCTTGATACTGAGTGGGTGAGGATATCTATTCCTGAAGATATTAGCCACCTTAAATTACATGATGCAGACAAAGCACTTTTTCATCAAAAAGAACTTCAATGCGTCATGGAGAAATACATGGCTCGTGGTTATATCCCCAATCGGTTTCTGGAGGGAGGTTACTGGCTAAAAAAAACAAAGTAGAAAATGGATAATATTGTTCTAAACACTGTTTATAGAACTAATTAATAAGCTAACGCCATACAAAAAATACTTTAATCAACAATGGATTTCCTCACTCCCCGTACCATCAAACCACGCATCTCATTGTTCTTTCTAGCGCTGTAGGAGGTCTTCTCTGCCCCAGTTACTTGATAATCTGCCTCCGTAAGGTCCGCCGCTATAGCGCGGCTTATAAACCCAGTACTTCCTGTTACTAGAACCTTTTCTATAGCTCAACAGCCTCTATAGGTGCATTTCAAAGCAGGAACAAATTTGGGTAAGACAGACAGCAGCATTCCTTACTCCATAGGGTAAGTGATTCCCCATAGCTGCCTTGCCTGGTCCATCGTTTCAGCTATAGCAAGTGTGTCCCTTAATGGCATAATGGGTGATTCCAATTCTCCAACCCGTAAATGCTCGCTGACAGCCAAAGCTTCGTAACTGAAGCCATGTAGCGGAGTCTCTATGTCGAAGAATTCAGGCTTCTCACCATTCCGATTTACGGTGAAGTTAGATGGTGACCACCAGTTAGGATGCAGATCGATCCAACCATCCACGCCAATCAGGGTAGCTCGGTGGGGCGTATTTAAACGGATGGCTGTTAAAAGAGTAGAAAGCTCGCCACCAGCGTGCCGCAGTACGAGTGCAGCCTCTTCATCAACACCAGTAGGTGCTAGATTTGCAAACCCTGAGACATCACTCGGAGGGCCAAAAAACATATGGGCTAGTGCTATTGAGTAAACGCCGACATCGAGGAGAGCTCCACCACCGAGTGATGGGTCAAAAAGGCGATGTTTAGAGTCGTAGTTGGTACGGAAACCAAAGCTGGCTTGTAATGCCCTTGGATTGCCAATTACGCCTTCTTCTAATAATTCTCGAATCCTAACAATGTGGGGTAGGAAGCGGGTCCACATTCCCTCCATCAGAAACAATTGCTGGCGTTTAGCTAGTTCCATAGCTCGCCGGGCCTCTTGTGCGTTAATGGCGAACGGTTTTTCGCATAGGACATGTTTACCGGCACTCAGGCAGAGAATAACGTTATCGACATGCATTGGGTGGGGGGTGCTGATATAGATAATGTCAATATTGGGGTCGTCGACAAGCGCTTCGTAACTAGCATAGTGTTTTGGGATGCCAAATTGTTCACCGAAGCCCCGAGCTGTTTTTTCTGTTCGTGATCCTACAGCCTCCAACTCAATGCCTGGAAGGTCTTTCAGTCCCTGCGCAAAGCTTTTTGCGATATTGCCGGTGCCTAGGATGCCCCATCGAATTGTTTTGGTCATACCCAACTTTAACCGAAGCACGTTAAGGGCGTGTTGAGAGCTAATAAGGGTTACGCTCCCTCTTGTAAGTAACCCTGCCGGGATTTATGTTGGTTTTGGAGGAGGGCTTTAATTATGGCTGATGTCCACAAGCGGCCCAACATTCTGCTCTTTAATCCTGACCAATGGCGTGCAGATGTCATGGGCCATTTCGGTAATCCGGCAGCCGTTACACCTACGCTGGATGGTTTTGCCGAAACTGATGCTACTTCATTCTCTAACGCTTTCTGTCAGAACACAGTCTGTACTCCAAGTCGCTGCTCTTTCATGACAGGTTGGTATCCCCACGTACGTGGTCACCGAACGATGCATCACATGCTCCGACCCGACGAACCGATGATTTTGAAGACCCTAAAGGAAGAAGGGTATTTCGTGTGGTGGGGAGGCAAAAATGATGTAGTGCCTGCCCAGAATAGCTTCGATGCTTATTGTGATTTGAAGTACACCCCGCCTGATACTGTTTTACGGCCACTCCAACCCTCATTGCATCAAGCTGATGCTTGGCGGGGAGACCCTGATGGAGATAATTATTTCTCGTTTTATGCGGGTCGTGTACCGATTCCTCAAGGTGACAACGTCTACTTTGACCGTGACTGGGCAAATGTTGAAGGTGCAATTGATTTCATCAACAATCCTCCCTCTAGCCAACCCTTTTGCATCTACTTGCCCCTCACATACCCGCACCCTCCATATGGTGTGGAGGAGCCATGGCACGGGATGATTGATCGAGCGGCATTACCACCTAGGATTCCTACTCCTGAGAGTTGGGTCGACAAGCCGAGTATTCTGAGTCGGCTTGCTCAAGGCCAAAGGCTGGAGGGTTGGACTGAGGATCGTTGGAATGAACTCCGAGCGACCTATTATGGGATGTGTGCTCGGGTTGATTTTCAGTTTGGCAAGGTTCTAGAAGCTTTAAGGCTCTCCGGTATGTATGACGACACGGCAATCTTTTTCTTTTCGGATCATGGTGATTTTACTGGCGATTATGGCCTGGTGGAAAAAACCCAGAACACTTTCGAAGATGTCCTTACAAGGGTGCCATTCCTAATTAAGCCACCCTCATGGCTGCCAGTAACACCTGGAGTCAGTGATGCCCTTATTGAGTTGGTTGACCTTCCTGCAACTATTGAGGCCCTCGCAGGAATACAGCCTCGGCACGACCATTTCGGATGTTCTCTCTTGCCTTTAGTAGCTG
>CEQQ01004172.1_pt1 | contig 30324 bp, 23 predicted proteins | sample 531041 | NCBI WGS metagenome assembly CEQQ01 (sample SAMEA2621222, study PRJEB7988) | marine metagenome | biome: marine biome (ENVO:00000447); feature: deep chlorophyll maximum layer (ENVO:xxxxxxxx); material: "saline water (ENVO:00002010), including plankton (ENVO:xxxxxxxx)" | depth 150 m | reverse complement strand
TGGCGAAGATGAACAGGGCGAAGTCTATCTAACAACTCAGCTTGGTGGCGGAATTATCTACAAGTTTGCCACTGCAAAGTGATCTAGATCAGAATTGTATAAACAAACAGGCTTGGAAACCGCTTGGTTTTCAGGCCTGTTTTTATGCTCCTGCGAGAACATGTGTAATATTGATGTATGAAACGTAGAGTTTGGTTCTGGATGTTAAATGCCGGTCGCTGATACGGTTTGATATCCAGAGCGATAAAGTTAGTGAAACATGACGTGTATAAGTGATGTGGCCAGAATCCGATAAAACTGAAAAGCTATTAATTCGCGTGGGTGACGGTGATCCCGAAGCACGTAATGAACTGCTCATGCGGCACCGTGCATCAGTGGAACGCCTGATTAAACTGCGTCTGGATCATAAAGTACGCCGACGCATTGCAGTTAGTGATGTGTTGCAAAACGTCATGATCGAAGCGAATAGGCGACTCTCAGATTTCTTATCCAAAGGTAAGATGCCGTTTCATTTATGGATAAGGCAGATTGCGAAAGATCGGATCATTGATGCATACCGGCGCCACCGCAAGTCGGCCAAGCGGAGTGTTGATAGGGAGCAGGCGATTGATGGCCGGCCAAACGACAGACGCTCCACTATTTTGTTAGCTGGAGTACTCGAGGATAAGGAACTCACGCCGGCAGCTAGGGCTACTCAGAAAGAGATTGCCAAACAGGTGGAGCTCGCGATTGCAGATTTGTCTGCTACCGATCGGGATATAATCCTAATGCGTCACTACGAACAACTAGGAAATCAGGAAGTCGCGGACGTTCTTGAAATCTCGGAGCAAGCAGCTAGCATGCGGTATTTACGGGCGCTAAAGAAACTGCGTGACCACCTGATCAACGATTCTCAAAGTGACTGAGACAATGGAAGATAATATACGTCCATTTCCGTCTCACGATGCTAGTTCATATGAACGGGATATTCAACTTGCGGAGTTGATTTCCCAGTTGCAGCTTGATGGAGCCGATTCATCAGAGCTGGATCAGGTGTGCGCTCAGTATCCTGACTTGGCAGATGAGCTTCGACAACTCTGGGCGATGGTGGCGGTCACAGACGTCGCCGCAGAATTCTCTGTAGAGATAGAAAACACCGTCGATGCGTCCACGACAGTGATGCCAGACGACTTTGGCGATTATGAGTTGATCGAAGAAATTGGTCGTGGTGGTATGGGGGTCGTTTATAAGGCCAGACAAAAAAGCCTTAATCGAATGGTTGCAGTGAAGATGTTGTTACAGGGTGACTTGGCAACCGTCGAGCAGCAAGGGCGTTTTCGTCAGGAGGCAGAATCCGCAGCGGGCTTAACACATGCGGGCATCGTGCCAGTATATGAAGTGGGTGATGCAGATGGTCGACCGTACTTTAGTATGAAGTTTATCGATGGTAAGCCGTTGAGTGACATTTTGTTATCCGGTCCGATGGATATAAGCCATGCATGTGGAATAGCAATTCAGGTGTGTGATGCAATCCACTTTGCTCATCGAAAAGGGATTTTGCATCGCGACTTGAAGCCGTCAAACATCTTAATTGACTCATACGGCCATGCTCATGTAACAGACTTTGGACTCGCGAAACAAATTTCAACTGATACTGATAAGGATTTGACACAAACTGGTGTTGTAATTGGGACGCCGGCATACATGTCACCGGAGCAGGCAGCGGGTGAGCGAGGAGAGATCGGCACTCACTCGGACATCTATAGCTTAGGTGCATTGCTGTATCACATGATTACCGGCAGACCCCTGTTTCAGGCTGCGACCCCTGTGGATATTGTGCTGATGGTATTACAGGAAGAGCCGGTCTCTCCCAGGTTGCTCAACTCGAAAATACCTCGCGATGTCGAAATGATTGTCCAGAAGAGTATCCAGAAACCAGTAGACCTAAGATATGGCTCTGCGGAATCACTATCTGCTGATCTATCAGCATTTCTTCATGACGAGGTTGTATCGGCGAGAAGCGGGCGACTCGGTCACGTAGTGGCTAGATTATTCAGTGAAACGCATCATTCACACATACTTCAAAACTGGGGTCGTTTGTGGATGTGGCACAGTCTGGCGTTATTTGTAGTCTGTGTCGTTACGAATCTCATGCACTTGAACCAGATTGAAAACCGTTGGTCTTATTTCGCGCTGTGGACTGCCGGGTTGGGTGCATGGTCGTCTGTCTTCTGGGGTATGAGACGCAAGATGGGGCCGGTGACATTTGTGGAACGTCAGATTGCTCACGCTTGGGGCGCCAGCATGTTAGCAATTGCTCTGTTGTTTCCCGTGGAGTGGCTACTCGATCAACCACCACTAGCATTAGCGCCCGTGCTTGCGTTGGTAAGTGGCACAGTCTTCACCATGAAGGCCGGCATCCTTGGTGGACGGTTTTACATTCACGCGATCGTTCTCTTTGCCACAGCACCGGTAATGGCTGTGTTTCCACGATATGCACTGTTAGTTTTTGGCGCCGTTTCAGCTCTGTGCTTTTTTATCCCAGGACTTCAAGCAAGCCGTCGTAGTTAAGCATCGGTATTCGAAAAAATACTGTTAATCGCGGCCTCGATGAGCGGTTATAGATAACATGATTAAGCTAAGAAAACCAAGTGGTCGGGATATAGAACGCATTCTGGATTCAAGTCGTGAAGCGGAATTCAATTATCCGTTTACGGGTGTCACTCGCGAACTACTTGTAGACGGTGACGGACCTAAAGGATTTCGGCTGAATCGCTTCACAGTCAGCCTGGGTTCAGGTGACGAAGTATTCGAAGCAGCCAAGGAAGCCATAGACAGTTGGCAAATGTTCAACCATTCCATGGCATCCCTACACCCGGTGGGCATCGACACTTCACTACAAACTTGTGTCGCAGTGTTATTTAGAGGTTATGGTTTGTGGATTCTAAATCCAGCCCGCATCCTCTATCGACTGTCTGAATCCAGCCTGCGAGACGGTCGTGTAAGACAGTTTGGATTTGCGTATGGCACCTTACCTGGGCACATTGCAAAAGGTGAAGAATGCTTTAGTGTGGAGATAGATACGATTACAAATGAAGTTCAGTTTCGAATCACGGTCATTTCAAGACCGGGTCATCTCTTAAGTTGGATTGGTAGTCTGATTATGACCCGAGAGCAAAAACGTTTCCGTCGTCTCGCTGGTCGAGCAATGAAATCCTATGTAGATTTGAAGCTTGGAGTTGAACCCGGCTAAGTCGAGAGCTTAAACCTTTTAAATGCACAACATCTTTGTAAATGCGGCTATTGTCGGAGCCATTGTTTGCGTGGTACCACTGGGCTTGCGCATTCAGCTCATGCTCGGGTGCGTTGTTGGTGGTAGACGATTACAGGCTCCGCTGTTTCGCCTTTTGCCCTTTGGCATGCTAGCAGCCGCGGTTTCTTTTATTCCGGGATGGACGACGAATTTGGCTTGGGGCTGGTTTGGTGTTTCTTTGCTCATCGCGGTTAATGGACTGTTGCTTATTTGTTCGCATAAACCACGAGATCAGGTAAGCATTTCCGTCGGGGCTTCGAATATCTTCCTGCTAATCGGCGCATTGTTCTTTGCGTTAAGTAGAAATAACATGACCGTGTTGGAATTCGACGCGGAAATAGTTTTGCTGACAGCTGCTCATTTTCACTTCGCCGGATATGCACTTATGTTGTTAACCGGATTAATTTCCAATCGTGCAGAGTTTTCAGAGATTTCACGAGTAACGTCCTCGGTCGTTGTTACATTAATCGTAGTGGGTATTCCGCTTGTTGCTATTGGGATTACGTGGAGTCCGGTGATTGAAGTTGTTGGGGCGTTGCTCTTAGTTGTAGGTTCATGTGGTTTAGCCATGATGCAGCTGAAATTGTCATCACACGACTCGTATGCGACTATTCGCGGGGGGTTAATTACCTCAGCAGTGAGCTTGATTATCGCCATGATTATGGCGGCGATATATGCAATCGGAGAAGTTTCTAATCAACAGTGGTTATCGATTCCAGTTATGGTGTTTACTCACGGAATCCTCAATAGTGTTGGATTTGCACTGATTGGATTGGCAAGCTGGAATCAGTGGTTCCACGAAGCTGAATTGATGGCACAGTCCACCGAAGGACTAGAGGGGGGCGGGCAAATCACGCCGAGTAACGATCCGCAATGCTATGACATAGAAGGCGCAACCGAGTAAAAGTAATAGCCCGATACCAAGGGTAAAGCCAGCCTGAGCATTTCCATCTCCGTATCGCAAAATCGGATCCCAGAATTTATCGGGATCATTTGCAAGTGTGCTCACAAACAATTCCGGTGCGTATAGCCAGAAGAAAGAGAAGCTGCCTAGAAACTCTAGCTCCGGTTTTGCTTTTGCAATGACTCCTATCATTTGCTGAAGCACCACGAACCCAACAGCAATTCCGACTGTCCGCCAACGATACTTGTCAAAGCTTGATAACATCGTGGTGAAGCCAGCGACAAAGAAACCCATTGAGAATAAAGCGATGATCGCTGGTGCAAACGTAGTGAAGTCGATGCGATCAGCTAACGGTACCTGAGTCGTTTTTGGTTCTAGTAGCCAATCAGTTGGAATATCAACTTCGGTACCAGGGACGGTAATTGCTGGAGGTCTCTCGACTTCTGTAACGTGATTCAGATGAGCGCTAAGATACAGGGCGGCGTAACACGCAATGCAGATACCAGCGATACCTATCCAAACCGTAACCATGCTGGCCAGCAAGAATTGCTTGCGGCCAACCGGTTGAGCCATGATCATTTCCATCGTACCACGCGCCAGTTCTCCGCTTATGGAATCCGAACTTCTGGAGATTACGAAAACCAGAATACAAACCAACAGCATGGGTTCTGAAAACGTTGCAGCGACTCTGCCCGTATAGGTGATGAGTTGATCAAATGGTACAGACGCGAATTTCTCAAAGTCACGAAAATTCTCTAGGATCTCCCTGAATTGACTCGCATCAATCAAGGTGATGGCCCAGGTCCGCATCGTGACAAACAGAAAGAGCGCCAGCGTACATGAAATGAATACGACCTTACCACGTTTAAGATTTCGTTTGATCAGGGCGGATGTTGTGGAGGCGCTCATGGCGATGATTCCTCCTGATCACTGTGAAATTCGTCGTACACCGACTTTAACCGTGTTGGTTCGACGTGCACCTGTTCAATATCTGCTGCGGAGAGCCAATCGAATGCATCCGCGAGGTTTCCTTGTATATCGATCGTATGTCGATTGCCATCTGAGGAACTAACCACGAATCGATCCTGAAAATCTGATGGAATCGGTGGCAAGCTTTCATTTGTTTCCAAATGGATTTGATGACGTTGGCGGATATCATCCATTCGTTGGTCGTTAACGATTTCACCGGATCGTAATATGACCACCCGATCTGCACATGCCTCTACTTCATCGAGAACATGTGATGAGAAAATTACAGTTCTGCCTTCTGACTTAATATCATGAATTAACTCGATAACCTGACCTCGAACGGTCGGATCAAGATTTGCGGTAGGTTCATCTAAAATGACCAATGGCGCGGCATTTGATAGTGCAACGCTTAATGCCAACTTCTGACGCATGCCGGTCGACATCCATCCAACCCGACGTGACAGATCTAATTCCAGCTGTTCGGCAATTTCCAATCCTCGTTCGAAAGATCCCGTTGCTCTTAGGCCAACAAAGAATCTCAGGATTTCTCTGCCACGTGATCGTCGATCCAATTGCGGATCACCTGCAAGGTATGAAATTAACTGTCTTGCTTGAAGTGACTCGGTATGGCAATCCAGTCCGCCGACAGTTGCAGTTCCAGAAGTAGGTGAAATGAATCCACAGATGATTCTCAATAGCGTAGTCTTGCCAGCGCCGTTTGGCCCCAGAAGACCAAAAACTTCACCTTCCTGCACGTTAAACGTGCACTGCTTCAGGCCAACTACGTCACGATATTCCTTGCGTAACTCATGCGTTTCAACAAGCGTCATATGTTCCCATCTTGGGGCAAGTCATCTCGGACAGCAATTTGTGTTGAGATTATCGATTGAATAGGAATGACGGAGTATTGATTAGTGCCCATGACAAATCTTGAACACCTGTCAAACGCTTGTTCTCGATCAGTTTCGCACTGAGATCGAACTGTTGCTTGAGCAGCGGATAGATCTTATCCGTTTCCATGTATTTCGCACGCAACTGAGCTGTCTGTTCATCTGTCCGTTGATCAGCAGGCGTATTGACCAGAGTAGCCAGTGCTTCATCTAGTTTGTTAAGCGTAATTGGGCGTGGTGAATCAGAAACGGCCAGACGGAACTTCCCGATTTGGTGTGAGTCATCATGATGTTGAATCATCTCGATCGTCAACTGAATACCACCTTCAAATGTAACGTCATTTTCAAATTCAAAGACTGCTGTGTGTGACTTACCAATTCCATTTGCGATGGCCCAGCCTGTGCCGTTGTTGCCATCAACAGCCGAGGTGATTACGTATCCATCCTGATTAATGTCGGCAACCGGATTCTGAAGCTTCACTTCCATCGCTTTCGTCGGGTCAGCAATCGGTGCTGCTTTCACACGAAATTCACTCAGGACGAAATTACCATTTGGTGCCCGTCCTGGTCCTTTCGCTGGCAATGCATCGTCAGCGAAGACCTCTAGTCGGATACCACGTAGTGTGGCTGACTTGGAATTTAGCGTTACCGTGTAGGTATCTTTCTTAGTGGGGCCCCCTGCGGTAATGGAATTATCTTCGTTTAGTGTGAGCGTGGCTTCTGTAGCAGTCTTTGTGTCGACTACCTCTACGTCCTGCCAGGCAGTTTCTTTACGCAGCGATGCAGCGTATTCTTCCACACGAGTTGGAATAGTCGCTTCATAGTCACTTAACGCTTTTGCAATTCCTTCGTGTTCATTTCCGGCATTTTCAAGCGCACCTAATCCAGCTTCGATTTCTGCATCGGATGGTAATCGGGAAAGGAATCTCAGGAATATAGCCTTGATCAATTCCTTGTCGTCTTCGATCTCATTGACCATCTTGTTAAGGGCATTTTCCGGATCCTGTAATGCATCTGCTACGGTTGGGCCGTTGATCAGCTTCATGATTGGGCCGAGCATCATACCGCTGCTACGTTCGCATTCGCACGCACTTTCACGTACCGGGCGTCCGAAGTCATCGAGGAATGGCACTTTAATACCTACATCAGGTAATTCAGCTGCTCTAAATCCTCTTGGTACTCCGGGAATCTGTTGTACGGATCCGGTTGCGACGTGAATTGCATCGTAAAGTACTTCCGCCGGCAGCCGTCGTGGCACAGCGTGGGAGTAGTTGATTTCATCGTCTTCATTCCATTCGTTAGAAACGACGGAGTGTTGATATACACGGGACTTACAGATGGTTTTCAACATGTGCTGTACATTGAATCCACTTTCCACGAAGTCCTCTGTTAACGCGCTGAGTAATCGTGGATTCGTCGGAGGATTACCAGCACGGATATCATCGATTGGCTCGATGATCCCCACACCAAACATGTAACCCCAGAGTCGATTCACATAGCTGGATGCGAAGTGCTGGTTTTCTGACGAAGTAATCCACTGTGCAAGCTGTTCACGTCGTGAACCGTCCGCAGCAACGTCATTATGTGGGTAAGGGAACGATGCGGGTGCTGTTTCCCCTGTTCGGTTGTGAGTGACTTCACCAGCACCTGTGTCGTAGATAACTTCGACGAGCGGCTTAGCTCCTTCAACTGCGGATCCACCGATGCGTTGGCCGGTAAATAATGGATCTTCTTTACGCCCGATTTGGGCGAAGTAAGCAGCCAGATTGTAATATTGATCCTGAGTCCATCGCTCAAATGGATGATCATGGCACTTGTTGCAGTTAAATCGAACTGCGAGGAACAAGTGAGTTGTATTTTCCATTAAGTCTTCCGGCGTCCGCAAAATCTTGTAATAAGACGCCGGCGGGTTTTGCAGCGTACTACCGGAAGCCGTGATGACGGATTTTGCAAACTCATCATAAGGTGTGTTTGTGGCGATCGCTTGCTTGATCCAGTTTCGCATTGCAATAGCGCCTTGTTCCCCGAGGAATTTACGATTCACCTGTAACAGGTCAGCCCATTTGTTTGTGAAGTGCTCGATATATTCAGGGCTGCCGACAAGCTGATCAATTAAAGCCTCGCGTTTGGTACGACTTGGCGTCTCATCGTCGAGAAATGCCAGAACCTGTTGGGTTGTTGGCGGTAGTCCAGTGATGTCGAGATATATACGACGAACAAACTCTTCATCGCTACACACATCGGATGGGAGAACGCGTACAGTTTCCAACTTGTCGTACACAAGCTGGTCGAGATAGTTGTAAGTTTCCGTTTCTTCCCAGGCGAATCCGGTACGGTCGCCCATTACGGTAAGCGTTGTCGCAGCATAGTTTCCTTCATATCGGACGAGAACAGCTGCCTCACCACGTCTTAGCGTACGTAGCAGATGGCTTCCTTCGGTCTCTACGACTTCGATGTTACCGCTTTCGATAAATGCTTCTCGTGAAACATCACGTACGGTTCCATCGGCAAAGGTTGCCAGGACAGCGATTTGTTGAATCATATCTGCTCTGGGCAGAACCGGGTTTTTAGGAAATAGCTCAATGGATGTTACGCGTGATGCATCCAGATCAAGTTTGGCACCTTTAGCGACCCATTCTCGTACGATGTTGTAATACCGCGACTGGAATTCAGTGCGTACGCCACCAACGTGTGGCGTGGAACCTGTTGCCTTCAGAAGCATAAGACTTTGGTCAGGTGCAGCGCGGTTAAATCGTCTGGCTGAAAGTTCGTCGGTTAGTGCGCGGTGGTCATATAGCGGATCGTATCCTCGCAGGCTCAATTTAAAACCGTTCTTACCATCTTTTGCACCGTGACATGTGCCGGCGTTGCAACCCATTTTTGAAAGCACTGGTTGAACGTCCTGTACAAAACTTACCTGCTGCACTTTATCCAAACCACTGACTTTGACCGGGATGCTTATGGTCAGATCACCATAGCGATAGGTTACAGCTTCTGTACCTTCGCTTAGCGATGATACGTATCCGTCCGCAGTAATATCGACGTGAGTGGGTTTACCTTCGAGTGTTGCAATCCGTGTTAGGTCAAGGGATTCACCACCTTCGACATGTCCTGTTATCACGAGCTGTCGGTATTCGAATCCAGAGTTCAATTCGATTACTTCTGGGAATGAAGAAAGCGATGAGACTTCAACACCTGCCGGAACAACTTCCGCTGCTTCTTCCTGAGCATGGAGGGTCGAAAGCGACGCGGTCAGAATTGTTAGAATCCCAAAAGTTCTTGTGAGTAGCTTACGCATTATGTGATTATCCGTTTGGAAACAGGATTAAAGGTTGATTTGTAAAGTGAGCTTATTTCTTAGCTGCAGCAACTTCGGTTGTGATTTCGACGGGAAGAAATTTCTTCGTGATTTCGCCACTGTCTGAGTTAATCAGGTAGACAAATCCATCGAATCCAGCCGCAGCGACTGTTTTGTTGTCCGGGTGAATGGCGACGCTGTAAATTCCGCCACCAGGAATATCTACGGTGGATATGACCTTGGCGTCTTCGTAGTTGTAAACCTGAACCTGTCCGGAACCGTTCAGACTACTACCGGCGGCGATTCGGTTTCCGTCCGGGCTATATACCACACTGAAAATTCGACCGGGCATGGAGGGAAAGGCTCGAATGAGATTGAAGTCGTCACCGATTCGGCGGGCCTTCTCGCGAATCATTCGATAGATTTTTGGTGTGCCATCGGCTCCGCCACAAAGCAATTCATCACGTTCAGGATGGCAGTCCACAGCATTGAGCCCACCTTTGAGTGCTCCAGGCGTGATACTCGTAATGTTGTCGATGAAGCGCTGCGTATCTACCTTGATCAACTTCATAGAGCGATCGCGACTTACCGTGATTAAGTGATCGCTCTTGGTCGAGAAAACTGTATCCAACACCCAATCGTTGTGAGCACCATTGAAAAGTGTCTGCTCTCCGGATTCAGCATTGATGGCGCGCACGGTGTTATCCGGCATTCCGTATGCGATCATTTTTCCGTCAGGTGACCAATTGGCACCGTAAACCGTGTCGTAGCCAGCGGGTACGGTGAATTGCAAGGTAGTTTCGGCCACGTTCCAAACTTGAATCTCGCCCATGCGTGCTGGTGATCCACCACTTACGGCAAGGCGTGTGCCATCTGGAGAAAACCGAGCTGACTCGATACGTTCGGATAGCCCGATGAGGCGATGAGCAATGCCTGATCCATCCGCATTGTGAAGAAGTACTTCGTGGTATCCGGAAATAGCAAGGAATTTGCCATCAGGTGAGAAATCCAGCGAGGTCAAAACGGGAGGTGCTGTATATTTAGGAGGGTTTTCGACGGAGAATGCAGGTCGCGCAGAAGCTGGGCTATCGTTTTCAGCACCCTGATTGATCCAGTTCGTAATCATCTCGATTTCTGATTCGCTCATGGGCTTCTTGCCTTTTGGCATTTCAGACTGACCATCAGTCGGTGTAATCATCTGAATCAAATGACTGCTGGCTGCGTCGCCGGGGATAATGGCCTGTTCACCAGACTCACCACCTTTGCTGAGACGATCGAATGACGTCATCACGTACTCGCCACCCTGCTTGGCTGGCTGATGGCAACCATTGCAATGCAGTTGGAAAATCGGACGGATATCGCTGAAAAAACTGATTTTTCTTTGTGTTACTGGATCTGCCTCATCATCGGCGTAACCGGTGCTAACGAACGCCAATGAGATCAATGTAAGTGCAATTAGTGGAAGTTGCTTCTTGGTCATTTAAGTGCCCATATTCATGCAATTAGATTCTCAGCGGTGTGCGTGCGCTGACACCAGTGCCACACGTCGCTCATACCTATAAATATAGGCTGAATTGACCTTTTCCTCAATAAACAGAACTGATGGGATGTTGCCAAATATTCGATGTAATCATAAATGGATGTTACATTTACCGACGGGTAATCCAATGGGCAGTCGTTTGAAGAACTTGGAAACTAAAAATGAATCAACAAGATGTTGAGGCCTCTTATGAAAATTATGATTCCTATACAGCTAATTTGGCAAATGAAGAAATAGAGGCCGTTTCTACCCACGTAAAAAAAGTTATCAGGCGGAGAATGCACGCGTCGATGAAATCACAATTTGACTCGGTGGATTTCATGCAAATGGCCTGGGCTTCCCTTTTAAGCCGTGGATGTGCATCTGGTCTGTTTCAGAATATTGAGCATCTGAAAAACTATGTTACTAGTGTTGCGAGAAACAAGGTTGGAGAAGTATATCGGCAAAAGTTTCAATATCAAAAACGTAATGTTGGCTATGAAACGCAGTTAGTAAACATGGATGTGGACGAGTTGGAAGTGGATCTAACGGAGACTCCAAGTGCGATAACCGTTATGAGAGAATTTTGGTTAAAACTAGAAAAGCTATGTAACTCACGTGAACTGCGCGTCATTACACGGAAGGTTGAAGGATATAGCAATCAGGAAATTGCAGTCGAGTTAGGCGTGCATGCACGCACGGTGCGAAAAATATTATCGAGAATTGCTGCGACTCTTGGCGTTTGAAATTGCATCTTTAGCTATATAGCCGTCACAATTGAATAAATAGACGGCCGTTAATTTGGAATACTCGGTAGAACGATGAAGCTACATTTCCTTGGTGCAAATCGACAGGTTACAGGGTCATGTTATTGCCTAGAGTCCAACGGTAAACGCTTGCTCGTGGATTGTGGTTTGTACCAGGAACGACCATTTAAGGATCGGAATTGGTCTCCCCTACCAATCGATCCTAAGTCGATAAATGCCGTTGCTATTACTCATGTACATATCGACCATATCGGGCTACTGCCACGCCGGGTAAACGGCGGACTGTTTGCACCTGTCTACATGACGCGCCCCTCTGCTGATATGGCTCAGATCATGCTACGCGATTCAGCTCGCATTCAGGAAGAGGACGCAAAGTACAAGCGACGCCGCCATAAGAAAGAAGGACGCGAAGGACCGCATCCGGTTGAGGCTTTGTATACCGATGAAGATGTTTCACAAACGTTGCCATTGATTCAACCAGTGGATTATGGTCAACCGATTCTCATTGCTGATGAGTTTAGCGTGACATATCACGATGCCGGTCACATATTGGGATCTTCCATGCTGGAAGTTCGCACGTCCGACGGTAAGTGCATCGTTTTCTCAGGTGATATTGGTCAGCATGACAAGCCAATTGTCCGTGACCCCACCATGCTTGAACATGCAGATTTTGTGGTGATGGAGTCAACTTACGGTGATCGCAATCATCCGCCACACGGTGACCATGAACACATGTTGGCCGAGTCAATTACGGAGACCATTGCTCGCGGTGGAAACGTTGTGATTCCAACGTTCGCTGTAGAGCGGGCGCAGGAGTTGATTTACTACCTAGGGAGACTTGCTAGTGCTAATCGGATTCCGAGTGTACCGATTTTCCTCGATAGCCCGATGGCTGCTAATATCACAGAAGTGTTTGTAAAACATCGAAATTGTTTTGATGAAGAAGCGATTGGGATGTTTCACGATGGGAAAAAGGTGCTTGATATACCTAATCTCAATCTGTCACGAACTCGCGAGCAATCTCGCGCGATAAATATCGACGATCGTCCATCGATCATTATGGCTACTTCCGGAATGTGTACGGCAGGTCGTATCAAATACCACTTGAGATACAATTTGCCGCGAGAAGAGTCGACGATTCTCTTCGTGGGATATCAGGCCAATGGTTCATTAGGCAGAATCATCAAGAACGGTACAAACCCAGTTCGCATCCACGGTCGCCAAATCGAAGTCAAGGCTGAGATTAAGAGTCTCTCTGGATTCTCCGGCCACACAGATCAACAAGGGTTGATAAGTTGGGCGAGCCACTTTACGCCCGTGCCTAAACGCATCTTTTTATCGCACGGTGATGAGGATGCAGCGCAAGCGCTTAAAGAACTTATCGAATTAAATCTGGAAACATCGGTTGTTGTGCCGGAATATCAACAAGTAGTAGAGTTATAACAGCATCAATTCTTAGTAATCGGATAAGACATCAAAAGACGCTAAGTAAGGGATTGCATTTCATTCGATAATCCAAAGTAGCTTTCGTAGACAAAAAGGCTAGCATTTATCAAACATGGCTGAATGGTTTTACAATAAGAACGGTAAGGATGTCGGACCACTCTCGAATCAAGAGTTCTTAGAGAAGGTGAAGTCCGGTGCTATTTCTGAATCCACGCTAGTTCGCAAAGACAATGCGAAATGGGTTAAAGCTGTAACGGTAGGTGGATTGTTTGATGCTGTTGACCGCAGTAAAAGCAAGCTCGTGTGCCCATATTGTGGTGGTGCAATGGCTACCACCACTGGAACATGTAATCAGTGCTACCGTGAAGTGTCTGTTGCAATTAAGACTGACAATCAAGTAAGTCAACCGGTCACTCGCCGCAAAGAAACCGTGGCGGAGAAACTCAAATCCTCGGAGACGTTTTCAGAAGGATACGCGGAAGAAAACGAACGCATGCGAATTGTCGCATTTCTCTACTCGATTGGTGCGGTCATGATTCTACCCATATTGGCACTGATTTTCTCACAGGGTGGTGTCGGCAACATCATGGTGATCTGCCTGTTTATCTTCATGGTTCTGGTACTGGCACTTGCTGGTTTCCTACACCGGCGGGAAAATAAACGCGATCAACAAGGTTATTAGGGTTCAGCGGAGTCCTGACCTGTGATCAGCATCGTCACTGTTACTCAGAAGTATGCCGTGTGTACTCTCGCTTGATTGTTAGCACACATGCGACGGTGAGAAAGGCTGCACAGAGTACAGTTAAATCAACGAGATCAGAAAACGTTGAATTCGGACTGAACATCTCCGGCAACAGATCGGCAGCAGCGACATCTGATAGCTTTCTTTCGGCAATTGGCGTGTGTGGCGACCAGTCCATTATTCGTGTCACAATGCTGCGCAGGTAATACGTAATCGAGAGCTTGTTAATTACCGCCGGGAGCATGCTTACAATCACTTCGATTAATAATGTATAGGAAACGGTAAAGACCATAGCGCGCTTATGAAAGATGACACCAAGGGCGGCAAACAGACAGCCGTATGCCAGGCTTGCTAAAATGACGGTAAGCGCTATCGTCGCATAGAGTCTGGTAGTTTCCGGTCGATCGGCTATGGAATTGGTTACGAGAATCACGATCAGCAATCCCAGTAGGCCAGAGACGATCGCACGACTAACCGTGGCAAGATATTTGCCAAGAACCATGCAGAGCTTTCCACTCGGCCTGACACCGATAAATGTCCAGGTATTTCCTTCAAGCTCCGCGCTCAATAGTGGTGTAAGCCACAAAAGCAGATTGAGCCCCGGAATGACTCCCGCAATAAGTGTCGTAGCGAAGAATCCCCACAAGTAGGTTTCAATATTTCCATGTGCTGTAAGGTCGACGAGAATGACTATACCAACAGGGACAGCAATCATTAGCAACCATACTATCCACGTCTTTTTGCTGAACGTTTCCTGCCATTGGAATCGGTATACCGATAGTATTCTAGAAGCTAATCCACCCATATCAGATCTCTCCCTGATGCATTTTCAACAAGGTGTCAAAGATCCAATTGAGTGACTCGTCTGACGACTCAACTTCGGTGACATTTAGCTCGTGCTCAGTAATCCAATTCGGTAAAGCATCAAACAATGAATTCGCATCGGTCGACCTGACGATGACGCCCAAATTTCCGTCGAGCACACCGACGCTTTCCACGCATTCCTGGTATTGAAGTACACCGGCGAGCTTAACCGCGTCCGTGCATCGCAGAGTCACTTCACGCGGAATGTCTGCCAATAAATCACGGATTTCAGTTGTACTGCCATGCGCGAGCAAGCGACCGTGATTCATCAATAGGTAGTGCTGGGCGATATTTTCTACTTCGTGAAGGATGTGACTGGAAACCACTACGCTTTTTCCACTTGCAACCCAGTCTTGAAGAAACGTCGTCATTTCATGGCGGGCAACTGGATCAAGTCCGCTAAACGGTTCATCAAGTATTAATAACTCAGGATCGTGGGCAATTGCCTGAGCAAGCTTTGCACGCTGTTTCATACCGCGAGAATATTCGCCCATCGGCCGGTTACGATCCTTGTCGTCTAATCCGACCACATCGAGGGCGTTGTTGGCAAGTTCCGCTGAGTCTGATCGATTTATTCCCTGCAACTCCAAGAGAAATCGGACGAATTGAAAGGCAGTGACATTTGTGTAGAGAATATCGGTTGCCGGGCAGAGTCCAAGTCGATATCTCACGTTCGATTCTGCCCACGGATCGCTTTGGAATATACGAACTGCTCCAACTGAGGGTTTAAGCTGTCCGGTGAGTAAGTTGATAAGTGTCGTCTTTCCTGAACCATTGGCACCGAGCAGTCCGTAGGCACCGGGTTCTAACACCAGATCGATCTCATTAACACCGATCACGGTGCCGTAGAGTTTCGTTACTTTGGTCAATTCGATCATGTTGCTATGGTGTGAGTGTTGAATTACATATCAGACGCGTATTGGCGCCGTGATTCGCTTCCTTAGGACAAAGAAACAAATTAAAGTCACAATCAAAAGGAGCGTAAACGCCGTAGAAAGGGAGACGACTTCATCAGCAAATCCAAAACATGCTGCCTCCACTTTCCAAATCGTGTGAAACAGCGAGAGGACAGTCCATTTCGACTCAAGCGAATTAAGAATCAGCCGCGGTCGGCTGCTTTCTCTAAACCCTTCTACTCCCGGAAGCGTCTGGCTGTTGTTTACTACATTATCATTTTGCATTTGGACTGCGTCCCTTTGCTGTTCTGCACGGAATGCCTGATCGGCATCAACGGCAAACATGATCATAAATGCCACGTTACCTATGATCCAAACCATGAACCATGCAAAGCCAGCAATTCGGCTTTGTGAAGTCAGCGATGAAAAACAAAGTGCAATAAGCGTCGTTGGTACGCACAAGACTAGAGATGCCAGAATGATTTGAAACGGTACATGCCAGGTGGCAAGAATGGAAGACAGTCCGGGTGAAAGGGCTATGCCAATAAAGTAAAGGATAAATGCCGGTACGGTAGTGATTGCTGCGACGTACGTGATTACCACCATGATCTTGCCAAGTAAGTACTGCCATGGCTTGATCGGTTTAGAAAAGTACAAAAGAAATGCGCGAGATCGGACATCGTGTGCGATTAACTTCGGCGCAACGATTCCGATAACGATAATCAGCGCAATGCCCTGTGGAATCTTAAAGAAGTTAAACAGAATACGGGACCAGATTCGTGGTCGAAGTTCATTAACCAATTCATCTCTTGTGACCAATCCGTCTTTGTCTAAGTCTGATTTTATGACTCGGTTTATCTTGATGACCCGCATTCGGTCGTCATAGCTATTGGTATTTAGTTGGCTTGCCAGCAGTTCCAGAAAATAGACGGGATATTGTGAGGTGGGACTTAACAGTGATTGTGCTGCCGACCGCCGACGCTGCCTACGACTTGGTCGATTGAAATCTTGATTTAGTTCGGTCGGCTTTTGCAGATCTTCAACATTTGGTTTTCCACTGATTCCGATTCGAGACATGACGTTACTGATGGCTGCCTGAAATTGATCGGTATCTCCCATCATCAAGTGCACTTGTCCGAGCGATTGGACATCAATCTCACCGTTCATAAACACCATCAGTGCCGCTTGCTGAACTCCCTGAAGTTCAGACTCAATAGCCTTGTTTTGGACTGCTTGTTCAAACAGAAAGATAAAAATGCCAAGGATAAATGCAGGGATCCAGCTAAGTATGATTAGTCGTCTCAACCATTTGTGACGCCATGCCAGCCGAATGCCATCCTTGGTGATGACCGTCCAGATAGCAGGGCGGAGGGTTGGCTTAGCATCCCAGTTTCGATAACCCAGGTCATTAATTGGCATGATCTTCCTCCGAGATGACCTGAAGGAATATCTGATCAAGCGATTGACGGGTAGGCGTGAGTGATGAGATGGAGACACCTGCTTCGGTCGCCCAGTGCCACATCTTATTACTGTCAATCAAGTCATTTCCAACAACCGTAAGAGAGTTGTTGGCATTGGTTACCGTTACATAACCGTTGGAATTGACAATGCGTTGAAAGTCTTCGATGTTACCGATAACCGATACCTCCACCGAAGGACTTGGGGGTGATTGTAGCGTCTCAACGGTATCTGCAGCTCGCACTTCCCCGGCGGCAATCACCACGACGTAATCGCACGTATCCTGAACATCAGGCAGTATATGAGTACAGATAAACACAGACATATCGAGTCGTTCACTTAGTTGTTTGATTCGTCTCAACATCAATTGCCGTTCACCAGGATCAAGCCCCGAGGTGGGTTCATCCAAAATGAGCAATTGCGGGTCATGCACGATGGCCTGTGCGAACTTCAGTTTTTGCCGCATCCCCGTGCTATATGTATCTGCCGGTCGATATCGCTCTTGTTCCATTCCGCAAAAATCAAGAACTTCGTGTGCACGTCTAAGTGATTCAGTGCGTGTATAGCCATTTAGTTGGGCAGCAAATTGAACCATCTCCACGCCGCTGATGCCCTCGATGTAACAATCATCTTCAGGCATGTACCCTACCAAACTCCGGATTTTTACTTGATCCTTGTCTAGCGGGATTCCGAGGACTTCACCTGAACCGCTCGATGGTTTTAACAGACCAAGAAGGATCTTGATCATGGTACTCTTACCGGCACCGTTTGGGCCTAGCATGCCGGTCAGTCCGCTTGGAATCTCCAGTGACACGTCGTTTAGTGCCAGATGTCCGGTGTGATACCGCTTCGTGATCGACCGGAGAGAGATGATAGGGTCCACGAAGTAATTCCTGAGAGGTATATGTCGCTAATTCGCTGGCACTTTGTTAGTAATACGATTCATCTTAATTACCGGTTCAGAGCTATGCAGGATTTAGAGCGCTGCCTTGCGAGACTCCTGGCGCGGGTAACATCGACGTACCCATCAGGTATTTGTCAATTGCTCGAGCAGCTCCCCGTCCTTCGTTGATGGCCCAAACTACAAGCGATTGTCCCCGTCGGCAATCGCCAGCAGCAAATACGCCGTCGATGCTCGTAGTGAATTCGCCATGTTCTGCCTGATAGTTGCTACGCTGATCCAAATCCAGATCATCGAGTGATCCGAGGACGTATTGTTCTGGTCCAAGAAAACCCATAGCGAGGAATGCGAGATCTGCTTCGATAACTTTTTCAGTACCTTCAACTCGAGTGAAGGGCGGTCCATTTTCCTGAGGCTTTGACCAATCAACTTCAACGATCTTAAGTGCCTTTAGATTTCCGGAGTCATCACCAATGAACTCAGTCGTTTCAACGCAGTACTCGCGAGGATCAGATCCGAATTTTTCAGCAACTTCTGCATGACCATAGTCCACTCTGAAAATTCGTGGCCACTGTGGCCATGGATTGTTTGGTGCACGTGACTCGGGTGGTTGCGGGACGATTTCCAAATTGACAATGGATGTTGCGCCGTGTCGTAATGAAGTTCCAATACAGTCCGTCCCAGTATCTCCACCGCCGATTACAACAACCTTTTTACCTTCTGCATTGATGTAGTTTCCATCCTCGTGCTTGCTATCCAGAAGGCTCTTTGTGTTGGCAGTTAAGAAATCCATTGCAAAGTGAACTCCGTTGAGTTCACGTCCTGGTACATTGAGGTTTCGAGGATTTGTTGCACCGGTTGCAAGAAGAACAGCATCGTTTGTATCAAGTAGTTCTTTGGCAGAAATATCTTCACCGACATTTACGCCTGTCTTGAACTGAACACCTTCATCGGCCATTTTGTCGAGTCGGCGTTGTACCACTCCCTTATCGAGTTTCATGTTCGGGATACCGTACATGAGTAGACCGCCGATCCGATCAGCACGTTCATAGACAGTCACATTGTGGCCTACGCTATTTAGCTGATCTGCTGCTGCAAGGCCCGCCGGACCGCTTCCGATAATGGCTACAGATTTTCCAGTGCGAATTTCCGGTGGTTCAGCGGTAATCCATCCTTCTGACCACCCACGGTCAACGATCGCATTTTCTATGTTTTTGATGGTGACTGCCGGATTTGTAATCCCGAGAACACAGGCGCCTTCACATGGAGCGGGACATGCGCGTCCGGTAAACTCCGGAAAATTGTTTGTCTTATGGAGTCGGTCCAATGCATCACGCCAGCGGCCGTTATAGACGAGGTCATTCCATTCAGGGATGAGGTTGTCTATCGGGCAGCCCGTGGTGGACTGGCAAAATGGTACTCCACAGTCCATACACCTAGCACCCTGAGTTTTCAGGTGGTCTTCATCTGGATCAGTGTAAATCTCGTCGAAGTCCTCTATCCGTACTAAAGGTAGACGGTATGGAACTGTCTCGCGTTCGAATTCTTTAAAACCTGTTGGTTTTCCCATTTCGTTTTACTTCTACTGTTCTGTCTGTTTTTTGATATGTGTGTTTGTGATTTTTCAGCAGGTTTCTGCGACTAGCTGGATGTTGCTTGCTCTTGCTGCTGTTTACGTTCAAGCAACACGCGTTTGTAATCCGTGGGCATGACCTTTACGAACTGTGGCAAGGTTGCATCCCAGTTTTCAAGTACATCTTTGGCAACAGCTGAATCGGTGTACTGCTGGTGCTTTTCGATAAGCCCCTTCAGTTCATCAATATCTTCCTGTTCGACGACTGCTTCCAATTCCACCATGCCGAGATTGCAGTTCATGTTGAAGTCGCCGTCCCGATCAAGGATATAAGCAACGCCCCCGGACATGCCTGCTGCAAAGTTGCGTCCGGTTTCGCCAAGAATGACTACACGGCCACCGGTCATGTATTCGCAACCGTGATCGCCGACTCCTTCAATGACAGCATGGGCGCCACTGTTCCGCACGCAGAATCGTTCTGCTGCGCGGCCTCGGAAGAAGGCTTCACCACTGGTTGCACCGTAAAGTACGACATTACCAACGATGATGTTTTCTTCGGCAGTAAAGCTACTGACTTTCGGTGGATAGATAATGACTCTTCCTCCGGAAAGCCCTTTTCCTACATAGTCATTCGCATCGCCTTCGAGTTCGATCGTAACTCCTTTGGCGAGGAATGCTCCGACGCTTTGACCGGCAGAGCCATTGAACTTGATGTTGACCGTACCATCGGGCAGACAATCCGCACCCCACTTCTTGGCGATGTTGTGGCTGAGAATGGTGCCGACGGTGCGGTTAGTATTTACGATTGGAAGTTCGATGTTTACCTGCGTACCGTCTGCCAACGCTGGTTTGGCTAATTCAAGTAACTGGTTATCCAGTGCGAGCTCAAGACCGTGATCCTGTGCAATGGAACAGTACACACCAACATCGTCGTGGGGCAGTTCGATCGGTGTCAGGAGCGAAGTTAAATCAAGACCATCGGATTTCCAGTGCTTGATGGCCTCTTCCGTTTCAAGGCAATCAACACGACCGACCATTTCGTTCATGGTGCGGAATCCGAGTTTTGCCATAAGTTGGCGTGCCTCTTCCGCGACCATGAACAGGTAATTTACTGCGTGCTCGGGTTTGCCCGTAAACTTCTCGCGAAGTTCGGGATCTTGAGTAGCAATGCCGACCGGACACGTGTTCAAGTGGCACTTTCGCATCATGATACAGCCGAGCGTAATGAGTGGAGCTGTTGAGAAGCCCATTTCTTCTGCTCCAAGTAGCGCTGCAATAACGACATCACGCCCAGTCTTTAGTCCACCGTCGGTTTGAAGAACGGTTCGGCTGCGTAAGTCATTAAGGACAAGTGTCTGGTGTGTTTCCGCGATCCCCAATTCCCAGGGTAGACCAGCATGCTTGATGCTCGTAAGCGGTGAAGCCCCCGTACCTCCAGTATCACCGGAAATCAGGATGTGATCTGCATGTGCTTTGGCCACTCCAGCAGCAATCGTGCCAACACCCACTTCAGAAACGAGTTTTACGCTTATGCGAGCTGACGGATTAGCATTCTTAAGGTCATGGATCAGCTGAGCAAGGTCTTCAATCGAATAGATATCGTGGTGAGGCGGTGGGCTGATTAAACCAACGCCCGGAGTTGAATAACGGATGCGAGCGATGTTCTCATCGACCTTTCGGCCTGGTAGCTCTCCACCTTCACCTGGCTTAGCGCCTTGCGAAATTTTAATCTGGAGTTCATCCGCATTGGTCAGATAGTTGATCGTGACACCAAAACGCCCGGATGCAACCTGCTTAATGGCCGAGCGTTTCGAATCACCATTCTCAAGCGGTTCAAATCGGACTGGATCTTCCCCGCCCTCACCTGTATTGCTCTTACCGCCCAGGCGATTCATCGCAATGGCGAGCGTTTCATGGGATTCAGCTGAAATCGAGCCGAAGCTCATCGCACCGGTACAGAACCGTTTAACGATTTCTTTTGCCTCTTCAACTTCTTCGATTGGAATGGGGCCACCATTGGCACCTTCTTTGAGTTTCAACAGACCGCGAAGTGTACAACGTACCTTGGCGTCTTCATTGATGTGATTTGAGAATCGCCAGTAAGCCTGTTCATCATTGCCACGTGCGGCCATCTGGATATCTGCGATACTCTGCGGATCCCAGGCGTGCCGCTCACCTTCTGCACGCCAATGAAATTCACCCGGGTTAGGAAGGACAGGTAAGTAGTCTTTCGTATCTTCTGGATAGCCCAGAGCATGACGTCGCAGACTTTCGGTAGCCAATACTTCAAAGTCGACACCTTGAATACGGCTGGCTGTGCCAACGAAACAGCGATCCACCACTTCGTCTTTCAATCCAACCGCTTCAAAAATCTGTGCGCCTTTGTAGGATTGCAGGGTTGAAATACCCATCTTGCCCATCACTTTAAGAATACCTTTGGCGACACTCTTCTTGTACTGAGCCACCAGCTTTTCGTCGCTACTATACAATTCTTCATCGATTAAGCCATCGCGACGAGCTTGCCACAGCGATTCAAATCCAAGGTAAGGATTGATGCCGTCCGCACCATACCCAACAAGAAGACAATGATGATGCACTTCTCTTGCTTCGCCGGATTCAAGGACGACACCGATTCGTGTACGTTTGGCCTGCTTCACGAGATGGTGGTGCAGTGACCCGCACGCGAGCAACGAGCTAATGGGTACTTGCTGTGCTGAAATAGCGCGATCCGAGAGAACGACGATGCTGTAACCATCATCAATTGCCTGCTCTGCTTCGGTACAGATGCGATCGAGCGCAGCTGTCAGACCGGCTGTGCCTTCAGAGCGTGGATAAGTGATGTCAATAATCTTTGACTTCCAGCCCTTATGATCCATGCTCTTAATGGCTGCCATTTCCTCATTCGTGAGAATCGGATGAGGTATTAGGAGGCGATTTGCATGCTCCGCCGTGGTTTCAAGTAGGTTTTGTTCAGGACCGATATAGCATTCGAGTGACATGATAATGTCTTCACGAATGGAGTCGATCGCCGGATTCGTCACCTGTGCGAACAACTGTTTGAAATAGTCATAAATCAGGCGTGGCTTATCACTCAAACATGCAATGGCGGCATCATTGCCCATTGAACCAATGGGGTCACGCTGCTGATGAATCATCGGGATAAGCATGAATTGCATGGTTTCCTGCGTGTAGCCGAATGCCTGCATGCGTTTGATCAGCGTTTCCTGATCGAATTGCTTGTTGTCACCATCCAATGCAATGTCACTGAGTTCAACGCGGTGGTCTTTTAACCAATCCGCATATGGCTGACGGCCGGAGAATGTATCCTTTAATTCATCGTTGGGAACCAGTCGACCTTCATCGAAGTCGACCAGAAACATTCTCCCTGGTTGCAGTCGGCCCTTGGATTTGACGTTGGCCGGATCAACTTTGAGTACGCCGACTTCACTTGCCATGATGACACGGTCGTCATGGGTGATGTAGAAACGGCTTGGACGCAATCCGTTTCGGTCTAATACAGCGCCGATGTATTTTCCATCGGTAAAGACAATCGAAGCCGGACCGTCCCATGGCTCAAGCAAGCAGCTGTGATATTCATAGAAAGCACGGCGTGCTTCGGACATGGTTTCATGTTTCTGCCAGGCTTCCGGAATCATCATCATGACTGATTCCTGCAGTGTGCGGCCGCTCATCAGCAGGAATTCTAGTGCATTGTCGAAATTGCCGGAGTCGCTGCAGTCCGGTTCCATGATTGGGAAAAGCTCGCTTAGCTCATCACCAAATAGATCGCTCTTTACCACACCTTCACGAGCGCGCATCCAGTTGATGTTGCCCCGCATCGTGTTGATTTCGCCGTTGTGCGACATAAATCGGCATGGCTGTGCCCGATCCCAACTTGGAAACGTGTTGGTTGAAAATCGCGAGTGCACCATTGCCAGGTGAGTAGTGTAGTCTTCGCACGATAAGTCAGTGAAGAATGGCAGTAGCTGTGACGTGGTCAACATACCCTTGTAGATGATCACTTTGGTCGACAAGCTGCAAACGTAAAACAGCAGGCGCTGCTGCAACGAGTGATCTCCCCGCAAGTCGCGACTGGCGACCTTGCGAATCATGTACAGCTTGCGTTCAAATGCATCACCCTCAAGTCCTTCGCCAGCAGCGATGATTAGTTGCTCAATGTGAGGCATTGCAGATAGGGCTGTTGGTCCAATGTCGGCACCTTCAGGATCGACGGGTACGGTTCGCCAACCGACCAGCGTTTGCCCTTGCTCTTGAATAATGCGTTCTATTGTTTCCTTGCATTTAGCACGTTCCTGCTCGTCTGTTGGTAGGAACACGATTCCAGCGCCGAATTTACCTGCCTCGGGTAACTCAACGCCTAACTCATCTTTGGCAACGCGAGCCAGAAACTCATGTGGTAGCGCTGTCATAATGCCGGCACCGTCACCGGTGTTTGATTCGCAACCGCATGCGCCGCGATGGTCCATCGCTAGCAGGATGTCATATGCATCCAGAACGATCTGGTGGTTTCGCTCGCCCTTAATGTGCGCTACGAAACCGACGCCACAGTTTTCCTTTTCGTTAGCGGGGTCATAAAGCCCCTGCTTCTCAGGATATCCGTACTGTACTTGTTTAGTCATTCGATCTAAAAAGCCTATCTATGTTGTTATCTAGTCGTTGGGAGCTATGTCCCTGTGTGTAAATTCAGTGTGCTTCTACACCCACGATTGGTGCTTCAATTGGTGTTGCCGGTGCAGACGAAACAGCATGACTACTTTGCTGCTGTTCATCGCCGAGCAAGAGTTCGATAAATCGGGCAGTCGTTTCGCTAAGTTGTGGTGATCGTCTGTGTATGATCCCGATAGGTCGTACAACAGGTGGACCTTCGATTTGTGCAGTGCAAAGTGTGCCGCTGGCTACTTCGCGTTCAACGTGAGGCTGCGGGAGTAAACTGACACCCTCATTAATTTCGATCGCTCGCTTGAGCATCTCGATGTTGTCAAACTCCATTACCACATTTGGAATCACACCGTAATTGGACATCAACTTGTTGATCTCCTGCCGGATCCGAAGATTCTCATCGAAACCGACCATTGCAAAATCTCCCAATTCGGTAATCGAGACATGCTCTCTGTTTGCCAGAGGATGGTGTCTTGAGAATACCGCGACCATTCGCTCTTCACGCCACGGGATTACCTTGACAGCACGACTGGATCTTGGATAACTCACCAATCCTATATTCGCTTGTCCGTTTTCAACGGCCGTATATACCTGCTCTGGATGATGGTATTCCAGTTGAATCTCCGCATGTGGGTTCATTCGGTGGAATTGATCGACATAGTACTTCATTGAGCTCAACCCAATGGAGTAGATTGATGCAACCGTCACTCGTCCAGAGATTTCACGATGAAGGTTACGTACGTCTTCTTCCAAAGCTCGGTATTGCTTCAATAGTTCCCGAGATCGTTCGTAATACAACTGACCTTCCGGTGTCATTTCAAATGGACGTGTTGAACGGTCCAATAACTGTACTCCCAGATGCTCTTCAAGCTGATGTACCGCTTGGCTGGCCGCTGATTGTGTAATGCTGTTCTCAGCAGCAGCTTGCGAAAAGCTGCGTTTGCGCACAACATCACAGTAGATTTTCAGTGACTTCAGATGCATATTCTTGCGAGATAGATGTCTGAATTAATGATTTGAATAGAAGCTAATGCTGATATTAGCAGCAAACAACTCAGACTATTTCTATTTTCACTAGTCGTCAACGCCCCGAGAAGCGTTATTAGTGCTTGGATAGCAGTGTTTTTTGTGTTTGCACTCTAACTTATATAGATTTGGTTTCGATTCTACTTCTCTCGGGGGGTTTTATTCTTTCTTGGTGGATTTCGATAATCCAGAGGCGGTTTTTGCCCAGTTTGCATCAAACTACGGTACGGGCGACTGCCAATTCTTTGCATATGCTCAGCTTTTGCCGTAGCAACTAAGTCTGGATTGGTGAATAGGTCCCATGCGGTAGCGGCAAGGACTCTCGATGCGAGATTCATCCCCTTACGTGCGATTTCGGTACCTCCGCAGGCAACAACCTGCCAACTATGGCCAGGAGTTCCCGGCACAAAACAAGCAGTGTTAAATCCAGTTGTTGGTACGACCCATGAGACATCACCGACATCAGTCGATCCCATTCCTATTGATCCGCTGACATCGACTACCGTTTGAATGCTCTCGAGTGGAAAGGGAGAATCGAGTGTTTGTTGAATTCTGGTAGCAAATTTCAGATCTTCCGAGTCGTATCGAAGGTCATTCAGCTCGCGAAGATTACTTAGGGTGACACGTGCTAGAGTGTTATTCGGCAGGATTTCCAAAATGCCACCTTGAAAGTCGACTTCCAATTCAGTTTCGGTTGCCATGGCCCCGGCTTTTGCGCACAAGACCAGCCGGCGGTAGAGATCCCGCACGACATCTGAATCAGGATGACGCACATAGTAGTACACTTCAGCAAAGTCTGGTACGACGTTGGGAGCACCACCGCCAAAAGTAATGACATGGTGAATGCGAGTTTTGTCAGGAGTATGTTCTCTCATTAACTGGCTGGCGAAATTTGTTAGTTCGACCGCATCAAGAGCACTGCGTCCCTGCTCGGGCGCACCTGCAGCATGTGCACTTTTTCCATGGAAGCGAAACTTCACAGCATCACGTGCAAGTGTCGAACGATCGCCGGCCGCATTTTGGCTACTCGGGTGCCAATGGAGGACGGAATCGCAGTCCTTAAACAGTCCATCCTGCACCATGAAGACTTTAGCACTGCCACCTTCCTCTGCCGGGCAGCCGTAGAACCGAATCGTTCCGGAGATAGTTCCAGCTTTGATCTGTTCAGCGATTGCGATGGCAGCGCTGGCAGAGGCAACACCGAACAAATGATGTCCACAACCATGACCGTATGCACCGTCTGCAAGCGACTCGCGAATTGGCTTAGCTGCCTGTGAAAGTCCGGGCAATGCATCATATTCGCCGAGTATCCCAATGACAGGCTTGCCGGATCCAAATGTTGCTGTGAATGCAGTCGGGATACCTGCGACTTTTTTATCAATCTTGAATCCGTGATCCTTGAGCATATCAGCCAACAATGCCGATGACTTGGATTCCTGATAACCAGGTTCAGCCCATTCCCAAATCTGCAAAGCAGCGTCCCATGATTCGCTGTCACGTTTGTTTACCGATTCAAACAAAGCAGCCTTTTGCGCCAGCAGGCTACCGGACGAAATGCCCAATACGAGCGTCAATAAAAAAGCGAATGAGGTAGATCGAAACTGCATGAGGCGTCTTTCACAATTTAAGTGTTGAAACTGCATATCGTCTGTCGCGGAGTACTCCCATCATACCGCTCAGAGAATTGCACGAATACACAAAGGTGCATCCAATGAAAGATACAGCCAATCGCACTGCTTGCATCCGGAATCGAAAGGCGTCTAATGGTAGTGTCTCAATCACTTACCGATTAAATAGAGCAGGCACTATCATGTCGTTCAAAAGATTTGGAGTAACACTGACAGCATTGTTGGGCGTTACATTACTACAGGCAGTAAACGCAGACGATAAAGAAGCGCTTTATCAGGCTAAGCCGGTGACAGCTAAGAACTCCTTCACAGGGGGAATAGAAGGTCCTGCCTGTGACACTCAAGGCAACGTCTTCGCTGTGAACTTCGCCAAGCAAGGTACGATCGGCAAGGTCACCCCGAAGGGCGAAGCCAGCCTGTTCATTGAATTGCCTGACGGTAGCGTCGGCAACGGTATCCGATTTGATCAATCGGGCAATATGTATATCGCGGACTATCCACAGCATAACGTGCTTCGCGTGGACGCGAAAACGGGCAAGCTGTCTGTGTTTGCTCATAACGACAAAATGAATCAACCCAACGATTTAGCGATCGATGCGAAAGGCAATCTATACGCAAGCGACCCTAATTGGGGTGAGAGTACTGGTCAGCTTTGGCGGATTTCGAACAAGGGAAAAGTTCAACTCCTTGCCGATGACATGGGTACTACAAACGGTATTGAAGTGAGTCCCGATGGTAAGCACCTATACGTTAACGAATCGGTTCAACGCAACGTATGGTCCTTTGACATCGCCAAGGACGGGACGCTTAGCAACAAAAAACTACTACGCCAGTTCCCGGATTTTGGATTTGATGGAATGCGTTGTGATGTAGACGGAAATCTATACATTACCCGTCACGGCAAGGGTACGGTGGTGATCATGACACCCAAGGGTAAGATCCTCGAAGAGATAGACGTACTTGGCAGCAAGCCGAGTAATATCTGTTTTGGCGGACCGGATGGAAAGACATGCTACGTCACTGAAATGGAATATGGTCGTCTGGTGAGCTTTCGTGCCGCTCGCCCCGGTGTATCATGGAAACTCAACAAGCAGTAAAACAAGTCACAATAAAAGCAGTGGATCATCGCCATTGATGCGTGGTCAAACAGCAATAGCTTTCTGGAGAATACAACGTGTTAGCTGGCGAAATCTACGGACACAAGCAGATCAGATTAATCGATGTCGAAGAACCGACCCTTGAGAACAGCCCGGGTGGCGATATTATTTTTCAGCCTGAACTTGGCTGCTTGTGTGGCAGTGACCTCCTGTATTACGAAGCAGACTACCCGACATATCCACCGGAAATAGGCCATTCACTTCATGAGCTAATTGGTACCGTTGTGGATACCAACGGTTCAAAATTTAAGGTGGGCGACCGTGTCCTTTGTGTTCCATACAAGCAACTCGGAATGCAGGAACGCTTTGTGGTGACAGAGAATCAGGCAATCTATGTGGATGATCGAAAGCCTGAAGAACAAGCGTTGATGGCACAACCACTCGGAACAGTCTTATATGCGTTACGCAAGCTTCCGCCAATTGTTGGATGGAACGTCGCAGTCGTCGGTCAGGGGCCGATGGGGCAGTTGTTTAACGCCACTCTACGCCAACTTGGTGCAAACCAAATCGTGGCATGTGATATAGATGAAAGCCGCTTAAAGACCTCGCCCGCAATGGGAGCAACCCATACTGTCTTGGTAGATCCAAATGATGAAGATGGTTCAATCGCCAAGGTAAAAGATGCGCTTGGTGGAGAACTCCCTGATCTGGTGATCGAAGTTGTCGGGCACAAGGAACAAGTGCTGAATTTCTGCGTCAAAATGTGTCGACCATACGGCACGGTGTTCTTCTTTGGCGTGCCGCCGGAGGTGGTGCCGGAGTTTAATATCTTCGATTTCTTCTGGAAGAATCTAACGATGTACACCACCGTTGGACCGGACTTTGGACTCGATTTCCCCTTGGCGATGCGTTGGATCAGTGAAGGTCGCGTCGACGTGTCACCGATCTGTACCCACCACATGAAGTTGGAAGACATTCAAGAGGCCTTCGAGGTATTCCAGGGGCACAAAGATGGTGCCCTGAAAGTACTGTTAGACTTCCCGGCCCGCGGTTAAACCAGCTTCGACCCTGAACTTGGGACCACCGATGGTGGATTAAGCGGTGCCTTGCGGGTCAAAATACTCTGGAGCGTTGCCCTCTATCCACTTGATATTGCAACCAATGCTCGGTGTTTGATTGTCACTCAGAGGAGTGCCGGCAATTACAGCTTCAACTGCTGCTCTCAAGTCACTTCCGGTAACTGGAATTTCGTTACCCGGTCGACTGTCATCGAATTGTCCTCGATAAGCAAGTTTGAGATCTCCGTCGAACACGAAGAAATCTGGCGTACAAGCAGCTTGATATGCTTTGGCGACAGACTGGTCTTCGTCGTATAGATACGGGAACGTATAACCCCGATTCTCAGATTCGTGAACCATTTGTTCAGGTGAGTCTGCCGGATGACTTGCCACATCGTTGCTGCTAATTGCCACGACGGCTGCTCCCTTAGCCTGTACTTCTCTTCCAAACACAGCAAATTCATCAGCCAGATGTTTAACGAAAGGACAGTGGTTACAGATGAACATCACGACAAGTGCTGACTTGCCTTCAAAGTCGGACAATGAAACTTCAGTGCTGTCCACGTTGATAAGCGAAAAGTCCGGTGCACTTGTCCCGAGCGATAACATCGTGCTGGCTGTCTTGACCACTAGTTTGTCTCCTTGGCTGAAAGCTGCACCGGCAACATCGCGAGCGCAGTGAAATACGTCAGTTAAATTTGAAACACAGCGACCCATGAGCAGGTCCTGTATTATCCAAATCGTACCACAAATCGAGATAAGCCAACGCGGATCTCATCTCCGGGTTGAACTTCTGCGGCATCGATGGGAGTTTCATTGACAAATGTACCGTGCTTGCTTCCCAGGTCACGCAATACGACTTCACCGTCACGGACATCGAGTTCGCAATGCTGTCTGCTCAGCCACCGGTCATCCAACTGCACATCGGATTCATCACTGCGGCCAATCGTGGCCGGCAAATTCGGTAGTTCGATCAAGGATCCTTCCTCGTGGGAAACTGATTCCAGTCGGAGATTCATAAGAATAAGTAACCGAATACGTGTGGTGTGGAGTGGTGGGAAGCAATCCATTGAACTGAAGCCATTGGACTCATTCCAATGGGAATTCCACGTGAGGTGTGCTTTTAGGTGGGAATGATAACGCACACCGCATTAGGTAGGTTCATTAACGATAAACTCAATGTTTATTATTTGCAATGCATGGCAGCATATGTACGAAATCAAGCTATTTGTCCTTCATAAACGAGCCATCAAGCAGCCCATCTACCGTCTTTTTATATTCGCGTATGTTGTCGAGAGATTCTTGTGTGGAAGGCA
>CEQQ01024324.1_pt1 | contig 30448 bp, 26 predicted proteins | sample 531041 | NCBI WGS metagenome assembly CEQQ01 (sample SAMEA2621222, study PRJEB7988) | marine metagenome | biome: marine biome (ENVO:00000447); feature: deep chlorophyll maximum layer (ENVO:xxxxxxxx); material: "saline water (ENVO:00002010), including plankton (ENVO:xxxxxxxx)" | depth 150 m | reverse complement strand
TGCTTGAGTTGTTCGCCAAGCACGGGGCATTGGATCTAACGATCAAATGTAACGGTGACCTTCATGTTGATCAGCATCACACCGTCGAAGATGTTGGCATTTGTCTCGGACAGGCGATCAAAGAAGCGCTTGGTGACAAAACCGGCATTTACCGATACGGCCATTTCACGCTGCCTATGGAAGAGACGCTCGTTACCATCGCACTGGATTTAAGTGGACGTTACGCGATGGTGTTTAACGCAGAATTCCCAACAGACAAGATTGGTGAATTTGATAGCGAACTTGTCGAAGACTTCTGGCAGGCCATGGCAGCTAACGCACTTTGCAACTTCCACGTGATTCTGCATCATGGTCGTAACAGTCACCACATCAGCGAGGCTATCTTCAAGGGGACCGCCCGTGCGTTGAGGATGGCGACAGCTGCCGACGGGCGATTGACAGGTATTCCCAGTACCAAGGGAAGCCTGTAATTCCATAGATTTGGAATGGTATAAAGTCTTTGCCGTTATCCGGACTGGCAATTACTCGTTGATGTATGTTTCCAGGAAACGTGCTAGGCGATGAAAGTCGCTCTTTACATCGATAAACCGGACAACGGTAACGAGTGTCTCGGGGTCGACCAGCTTTTCAAACGGCACGTAGTGAAGATCGAGTTGTCCGCTGACGGAAACCATGACGCCGTTGAGATTTTCCTCAACCAGTGCACGGTATGCTCCTACACCCAGTTGGCTCCCCAGCATGACATCGTATGCGTGTGGTCTTGCACAGCGTGATTCATAACCCAGTTGTAGCCCGTTGATCTTTCGTGTCGAACCACTTGCGGCTTCGTAGGCACTTGAGAGTAATTCTCCCATCATTTGGCACAGATTGATTTGAGAAATCGAAATGTGTCCATGATCATCTCTCGGAATGCCCTCGAGGTAGCTCATAGGCAGGAATTCGGCGAGTCCTTCCGCAACGACGATGACTCCAAAGGGTTTTCCTTCCTGCTCACGCACTAGCATCGTTTTGACCATCCGTTCCATCACTTTATCCATGTTCATGATGGTGCGGGTTTCGGTTTCACCGGTGACGGGATTGGTCCACTTTTCTTCCGCGGCATATTCCCCGATGATGTCCTCGACACTGATTACAAGGCTTGCTTCACCGGCAATGGCGGCGCCATATGCGAGCCAACCGGCGCTGCGTCCCATCAGTTCGCACAGGAAATAGGCACGGCCGGCTTCTGCATCGTATAGAAGGTTCCGAATCTCCGATGCTAGGGTTTCCACCGCCGTAAAGAAACCGAATGTAAAGTCGATTCCCATGTAGTCGTTGTCGATCGTTTTTGGGAGATGAACAACCGGGATATGCCGAGCATCATCTCCAAGATGATCCTGATACAACTTGAACTTATTTGCTGTCTTGAGTGTGTCGTCTCCACCGAGCGAAATAAGCGCATCAACTCCTAGTGAGCAGAGTGCTTCGTAGGTGCGTTTCATCGGTGCAACACGTTCGTCGTCTTCGTAGTGAGACGGATGAGAAATGGACTTTCCTGGATTTGCCCGTGCGGTGCCGATCATGATGCCCTGTTTCGCTCGACTTCGCGTGAGAAACGTGTGATCAAGAATGACGTAATCTTCGCCTTCAACCAATTCAGCGGAGCCATCGTATTCCATCAGGCTTGAGTAGCCGTGCTTAATACCAATGACTTCCACGCCATTGCGGAGAAAGGAAACGGCAGCGGTTGAGATCACGGCATTGGCAGCCGGTGCGGGACCGCCGGCGAATAGAATTGCAACGCGGTTAAACGAATGTTCGGTTTTGGGTGGACGGGCTAATGTATTATCCATCACGATGAAGATCCGCTAACACTGTTTTTTGGGTTCGACTTAACTAATCAGAATCAACTAGTCCAGAAACGTACGTTCAACGAATGTTGTGTCAATGTTGCCATCGTTGAAGTCTGCATGTCGCAACAACTCTTTGTGAAATGGTGCCGTCGTCTTGATCCCGCCGACCTTTAACTCATCGAGACAACGCATCATGCAGTCGATTGCTTCTTCCCGTGTTGGTTTATGAACAAGAAGCTTTCCAATCATCGAATCGTAATATGGCGGTACCGTATAGCCAGCATGTACGTGTGAATCAAAACGCACTCCCAAGCCGCCTGGAACAAATAGTGATTCGATTTTGCCGGGACATGGTTGGAAATTCTTGTCAGGATCTTCAGCGTTGATACGGCATTCAATCGCTGAACCATTTAGTACGATGTCGTCCTGCGTGAACGACAACTTCTCGCCGGCTGCTACAAGGATTTGTTCTTTAATCAGGTCGATACCTGTGACCAACTCTGTAACAGGGTGCTCAACCTGAATACGCGCATTTACTTCGATAAAGTAAAAGTTGTGATCCTTATCAACGATGAATTCAACCGTACCGGCGTTATGATAGTTTGCGTTCCGAATCATCCGTACTGCCGCGTCGCAGATCGAATTTCGTATGTCGACCGGGAGATTAGGTGCTGGGCTCTCCTCGATTAGCTTTTGGTGGCGACGTTGAGTGCTACAATCACGTTCCCATAAGTGCACGACATTACCATGTTGATCGGCGATCACTTGTACTTCGACATGCCGCGGATGCTCGACGTATTTCTCCAGATATACACCGCCGTTGCCAAAGGCAGCTTCTGCTTCAACTTGTGCCTGTTGGAGAGCCGTGTTGAGTTCTAGCGCGTTTTGGGCAACACGCATGCCTTTTCCGCCACCACCGGCAGTCGCTTTGATGAGTACGGGGAATCCGATTTCGTGTGCAACTTTGACAGCTTCTTCTTCTGACTCGATGAGGCCGTCACTTCCGGGTACAACAGGCACGTTTGCTTCTCGTGCCATAGCCCTTGCCTCATTCTTGTCACCTAGACGCTGCATAGCGTCCGGCGTCGGGCCGATAAAGTCGATTTCGCAACTGCGGCAAACTTCATTGAAATGAGCGTTCTCTGCTAGGAATCCATATCCCGGATGAATCGCGTCCACGTTGCCAACTTCCGCAGCACTAATCACGCGGTCGATTTTCAGGTAACTCTCGTTACTGCGGGCACCACCGATGCAGTAGGCTTCATCAGCCAATTCCAGGTAGGTAGAACCACGATCCGCTTCGCTGAATACCGCTACCGACTCGATTCCCATTTCACGGCAAGCGCGAATAACACGAAGTGCAATTTCACCGCGGTTGGCGATCAAAATACGGTTATACATGAGCAGATCTACTTCAGATGATTCTGAGAACTAGGATTGAAACTCGATACGGATCAGGCGACAAGCCGCTTACCGCCTACATGCTAGGGTCAACTTTGAATAGCGGTTTACCCACGTCGACAGGTTCCTCGTCGTCCACGAGAATCGCGACGATCTTTCCCTTGACCTCGGCTTGAATTTCGTTGAAGACCTTCATGGCTTCAATGATGCAAACCGTTGTATCGTTGTTTACAATATCGCCGATTTGTACAAAGGAATCTGAGTCCGGATTTGGTCTGGAATAAAATGTTCCAACCATTGGACTGTTAATGGTGATCAGATTGTCATCAGCAGCTGGTGCGGAGTCAGTTGCGGCCGGTGCGGCTGCAGGTGCTGCCGGAGCAGGTGCTGCAGCAACCGGTATTACTGGCTGGCCGCCGCGTACCAATCGAATCTGTTCGTCATCTTGTTTTAAGTCTATTTCGCAAAGATCGTGCTCTTTCATCAAGTCAATCAACTCGAGGATGCGATCCATTGCGAATACATCGGGGGTCTTATCTTTTGCTGCCATCGAGGGTCACGTTTCCCTGTTGCATAAGTTGTTGTGATCGGTTGGATTAGCTTATTGAATCCGTTCGGCTAATCTCCCAATTATCGGCACCTATATGCCAATTAAACTAGTGTATTTATTTATCTGATTTGTGGTAGGCCAAAGCCATAATTCAGGAAAAAACGATTTGTACTGATTGATGCTATAACGGCACCGATTCATTATAAATCAAGAATGCAGTTTTCGAGTTTTTTTGGCACGCTGGTCAATACTTCAAAGCCATCTTTGGTTACCAGAACATCGTCTTCAATTCGTACTCCGCCCCAACCCGGGATGTAAATACCAGGTTCAACGGTTACGACCATGCCCGGCTCCAGAACAGCATCGTTGTTCGAGGCTAGCCTTGGCAATTCATGAATGACTAATCCGATTCCGTGACCAAGGCTGTGACCAAAGTATTTACCAAAGCCTGCTTTGCCAATGATATTGCGAGCAGTTGCATCGATATTCTTCATGACAGCACCAGGTCGGATCTTCTTAATAGCGCTTGTGTTGGCTTTAAGTACGGTGTTGTAAACCTTCTCGAGTCGTTTTGATACTTTCCCGCTGGTTACAAGTACTCTTGTGATATCGCTCATGTACAAATCGTGATTGGCACCCCAATCGATTAAAACGAAACCATCATCTTTGATTTGCTGATGAGTTGGATTGGCATGTGGCAGGGCGGCTCGTGGCCCGACGGCAACGATGGGGTCAAAGCTGGTGCCATTCGCGCCAAACTGACGCATTTGGTGCTCAAGGTTAAATGCGATTTCCCGCTCTGTCTGGTCGCCGGTCATTGTTGCTTTGATCGCGTCGAAACCCCGTTGCGCGGACTTCACTGCCTTTCGGATGGTCTGTATCTCGTGCTTGTCTTTGATTTCCCGCAGTTTCTCGACTAATCCGGAAGTGCTTTCAAACTTCAGGTCCGGCATTGCGTCTCCAAGTCGCTCTGAAAGAGATAGCGTCAGGCTGTCCGACTCAAGCCCGATGACTTTTGATTTAATGCGTTTAGCGATTTTTGCAGTCGCGGTAACGATGGACTCGGCGGATGTTCTTATGTCTACATCGACATCCGGACACTCTTCAGCAAGTTGTACCGTATAGCGTGAATCACTAATGACGACCGCATCGTTTCGGTTGATCAGCATGTAACTGTCATCGCCGGTGAAACCGGTCAGATAAGTTACGTTGGTGTAGTTTGTAATCAGAAGGGAATCGAGCCCTTGTTGTTTCATCAGTCGACGCAGTTTGCTACGTCTTGTTGCAAAACGACTCATTGTGCAACTCCATTTAGTTAGTTGGGTTGTTTTCGTCATCCACACGGATGACGACCGGCTCGTGGCTCTGAATCTCTTCGTCAGAGAACTGACCGTAGCAGGCGATAATAACCAGGTCGCCGGGATTCACCAGATGCGCGGCTGCTCCATTGATACAGATGCTGCGACTACCCCGCTCTGCTTCAATTGCGTATGTTGTCAGCCGTGTACCACGCGTTACGTTGTAGATGTCGACCTGCTCGTGCTCGGTTATTCCTGCGGCCTCGAGAAGTTCCGTATCGATGGAGATGCTTCCATCGTAGTCCAGATCGGCCTCTGTTACCGTTGCACGGTGGATTTTTGAACGAAGGAGAGTGCGCAACATCTGTTAAAAACCAAAAGGCATGGCATATGAAGTTTGTAATTTAGCGGCCTGAGAAAAAATCTCGGTCGCAAACTACCATCATACGAACAGCACTCAAAGGCGCACAGACGACAAAGGTCATAAGTCGTTAGCTCTGCGAACTAGCCTCCGATTCCGGCAAGCCAGAATACAAATGCAATGATGATGAAGCAAATTACCACCGAAACGACGAATCCAGCAATATCTACAAATGTCGGCTTTTGAATTTCCAGCTGAGTATTGGGGAATAGGTTTTCTCGCTCCACCAGGCTTGGATCTTCGTAAACTGCTTTTAACTTCAGTTTGTCCTTCTCTGGATCTGAATCCACACTCGTTTTCATCTTGGCGTAATACCGATCAAGTGCTTCTTTGGAATTCCTAAACGGAAGTACAAAACTAAGCACGATCATCAACACGAATGGCATGACGATCTTGGGTACGAGTTCTAATGCACTGAGAGTCGATGACGGTTTGGTCTGCAACTCAACACCAAGAGGTTTGAACATCAGTAGATTGAGTTTCAGATTTCCCATGCCCTGCAATTCAGTGCCTTCAGGATACGCCAATGTTCTAACCACCTTGTCAGCTGACTCATCTGTGCCTGTTAGCACCGGTTCAATACCTTCTTTTACAGGTTCGACCTTATCCCAAAACAGCGCAGTACCCCCTGATCGTTTGGTTACGGGAAGCTTCGTTTCGCCTGCAATGATATTGATCATCTGCCCATCTTGTGGGACGCGAATTTCCGTTTGGGAAACTCGTTCAGGTTCGAGCGATTGGTGGGACGCAAGTGCATCGCCACTGAGACTCTCGGACTCTGCAGCCCATTTGTCGTGCGCAATGATGAACTGCTTTCTCAATTCACTCTTGGAAGCGGTAACCATGGTCGTGGTTTCAACGATCGGGGTGATTTGTGTTAACTCGGTATTTGTTCTCCAGCTTGTAAATAACGTGGGACCGAAATATGGAATCAAGAAGAAAAAGAACAGGCAGTAAACGACGGTGATCCATGCTGCCTTTGTATTGGCACGCCGCCAGTACATTCCCAGCCAAAATGGTGCGGCAAACACCAACGGAAACCAGAAGTTGAGTTTGAGTTGGCCGAGCATGTCATTGATAGACAATGAGAAGATTATGGAACCGGTAACGATCAGTGCGCCGGTAATTCTTCCAACCCAAAGGTAGTGTTGTTCAGATGCTTGGGGCTTGATGTACGGTGCGTAGAGGTTTCGAACGATCAATGCCGAGCCAACAACCATTTGTGCATCCACGCTGCTCATCAATGCTGCCAGCAGGCAGGCAAGCATTAACCCACGCAACCCTGGCCCGAGCAGCTCCATTGTGGCGTATCCCCAAGTCTTATCCGGATCCTGAATCAACTCAGGGACATCGGCATAGAGCGTCGCTGCGATCAGCGCAGTGAGCAACCAGCCGATCGTACAGAAGCGTTTGAGGAAGTTTCCCGTGACCAGGCCAATACGTGCGCTATTCTCATTTTTAGCTGAACCACCACCGGTGGCGATAAAGTGAGGCTGAACCACGATGCCAAGCAAATTCGCAAACACGATTGCAATTAGATAGTACAGTGAGAACTCTCCGGCACTAGAAAGCAGATCAAAGTGCCCCTCGGGCAATTGATCGTGCATGATCTCGAATCCGGATTTGTCCCCAGCTGGATTCAGCTCTTCGTTTTCGGTAAGTGCATTTAGGCCGATTGGAATCAGCATGATGCTCAGGCCAATAATACAAATGCCCTGTATCAAATCAGTAAAATAGGCTGCGGTCAAACCACCGGCAATTCCATAAAGCACAACAATGACGCCAATGACCGGAATCAGCACCTGGTTAAGTTCGAAGGGCCCAATTGTCTCGATCGGCACGCCGTCACCACCCGTAATCATGGGCGCCGCAGTCTTGGCGATGGCGGTAAAGAACATCGAACCATAGATCATAAAAAAGGTTACACCAAAAATGCTATACGCTGCCCCAAGCGGTTTGGATTCGTAGCGCTCTACATACCAGTCGCCAAGAGTCATGTGACGCATTCGGCGATACCAAACACCCGTAATCCAGTAAAACGGAGTGACGAACAACCAGTACATCACGCTCCACATACCGCTGACGCCACCCGTGTAGCTGTTGCGAGCAGTTTGAATTGGGTCGTTGGAACCGGTACCTGCTCCGAATGCAGCAAAGGTCTGTAGTAGCTTTCCGAATCCGCGGCCACCCATGAAGTAATCTTCCTGGTGCTTGATTCGTCGCATGCAATACACGCCGATGACTACTAACAGTACGAAGTAGCAGCCGAGGACAATATAGTCAGGAAATGTCATGGTGATGGGCTCGTTGAAGGACTCGGTAGGAGGATGTGAAGTCTTATCTGTTGGAGTGGGAAGTGCGAATTAGCCGGTGATGTGCTTAGTCTGATGGTCTAACAGTGGAAGTACATCAACACGATCGACTTCACTTGCCAATCTAATATCGCCTTCCATGCCAATAGATTGCAAGTTTCTTCCACCATTGCTTTCCAAAAGAACAGAGAAAATATCAATTGTGCCGGTGTGGATCTGCTGCCATTGGTTATAAGCATCGCGTGTGGTCTCACACATGCACAAGGTATCTTGAGGCAGTTTACTGGCAATTGCACCTGCAAGAAGAAAGTCCTCCTCTGTTTCCAGGCCGTTTGTTCCTGCGCAGATGATATGTAGATCCTGCCCACGCCCAAGAGAGTTCTTGCCGTGGTCAACGACGCGATGAAGGTTGTTAAAGCTTGCAAGGACTGTAGATTGCGCGTGCGTACAAATTTCCATCGCCTTGGTGCCGTTCGTAGTGGTAAAGACAATCGGAGTCTTGGCGACACGCTCTGTTGTGTATTCTGCCGGCGAATTACCCAGATCAAATCCGTCAATCAGCACCCCATCCCGTTCCCCACCAAGGATGGGCTTGGGGGTGATTTGTTTGGCTGCCTCTATCGCTTTCTCAACAGTCAAGCATGGCACGACATAGCTGCAACCATTTGCCAACGCCGTGCAGATTGTCGTGGTGGCGCGTAATACGTCAATAACGATTGCCGTACCGGAAGCGAGTGCATGAGGATCTGCATGTTTAGGGAGTGAATAAGTGTGGATCATTGACGGTAAATACTCTGTTTCAGCAAATACGGTTGCTAGTCATCCATCCTACACGGTTGTACGATGGAGCATGAGCCACCAAGAAAGTGGATGGATCACTTAATGTCAGAAACACAGCTCAAGGTCGATAAAACAGGCAGACGCGTAAAGCGGATGTTTGGTGAGATTGCGCCAAAATATGACCGCATGAATCACTTGTTGTCGATGAATATCGATCGACTCTGGCGTAAGAAAACAGTACGCATCGTGTCTCCGGTCGATGATACGCCGATTTTGGATGTTTGCACCGGTACCGCTGATTTGGCGCTTGCCTGGTGTAAACGGGTCAAAGGCAATGTGGATGTGGTCGGCACCGACTTTTGCAGAGAAATGCTGGAAGTCGGTATTCAAAAAAAACAGCAGCACAAGTTTGGCAATCGCCTAGAGCTGCTTGAGGCGGATACCTTGCACCTCCCCTTTGACGATGAAACATTTCAAATCATATCGGTGGGATTCGGTCTTAGAAACGTGCAGGACACAGATGCCGGTCTTCGAGAAATGACTCGAGTTTGTAAACGAGGCGGAAAGGTAGCCGTGTTGGAATTCTCACATCCACAGTGGCAGCCTTTTAAGTCCTTCTACGGTTTTTATATGAGCAAGATCCTTCCGGGTATTGGACGGGTCTTTGCGAAGAACTCCGAGGACGCTTACAAGTATCTGCCTGACAGCGTGTCAGAATTTCCCAGTGGTGCAGCGCTGATGGAACGTATGGAGTCTGCTGGCCTCACTGACGTGAAGATGTACAGTTTTACCCTTGGCGTCGTAACTCTATATGTTGGCACACGCCAGAACGAGGATGCGGATGGCTAGTACAAATGACAGACCCATCGTTCTAGCCTTTACCGGTGCAAGCGGCGTTCCGTACGGTTTGCGGTTACTGCAACAGTTGCTCGCTGCTGGGCGGCACGTCCATCTCATCATGAGTCCCGCTGGCGCTGCCGTAGTAACGCAAGAGACGGGTATCAAGGTAGATATAGAAAATGGCGAACTGGATGCACTCCTAAACACACATCTGGAATACTTTGGAGATGCTTGCATATCAGAAATCATTAGCCACGACTCCCAATTGAGTTATGAGCACTACAGTGACTTTATGAGTCCAACGGCGAGCGGTTCCTACTTAACTGACGGAATGGTTATTTGTCCATGCAGCGGCGGCACCCTTAGCGCGGTCGTTACCGGAGCGAGCAGAAATCTGATTCATCGTGCAGCGGATGTACATCTCAAAGAACAACGTAAACTGGTACTTGTAACGAGGGAGACTCCGCTTTCACTCGTTCACATCCGCAACATGGAACTTGCGAATCAGGCAGGTGCCGTGGTCTTACCTGCCAGTCCTGGTTTCTATCACGGTGCGAATTCTGTTGGTGATCTGGTGGACTTTGTCGTAGCCAGAATTCTGGACCAGCTTGAAGTGGAAAACGACCTATCGCAACGATGGGGATGTTAGATTTATCTGATGAAACAGCTTCGCCAGATTCTCGAAATGATTCGGTTCAGTCATACGCTCTTTGCGCTACCATTCGCGTTCATGAGCGCGGTAATGTGCTGGCTCGTTCCCGCAGCCACTGCGTCTGATCTCAATGCAACTGAGTCGATCCCGTTTCGGTTTTCTCATTTGGTGGCAATCGTCCTTTGTATGGTCTTTGCCCGCAGCGCCGCCATGGCATTTAATCGTATCGTGGATAGACGCATTGATGCGGAGAATCCGAGAACATCCCAGCGGCATATTCCCGCTGGTAAACTGAGTGTCAAAAGCGTGACATGGTTTACGTTGATCAACTGTGCCGGGTTTGTTGCGTCAACGTTGATATTTCTTCCGAACAAACTACCGATCATCCTCTCGGTGCCCGTGCTGCTGTTCCTGTTGATATATAGCTATACCAAACGTTTTACATCACTAGCACACTTCTACCTTGGAATGAGTTTAATGCTCGCTCCGATCAGTACCTGGATCGCCTTGCGCGGCCATGTTCTTATGTATCATCCCGCTGATATTCTGCCCGCTGTGTTGGTTGGGATCATCGTTATGACGTGGGTCGCCGGCTTTGACATGATCTACGCTTGTCAGGATTTTGAATTTGATAAGGAAGCCAAGCTCCGTAGTATTCCCAGTCGATTTGGTATCAAGGGTGCACTTCGAATTGCAGCGTTTTCGCACGTCCTAATGGTTGCCGCGCTAGTTGCGTTGCCCTTTTCACATCACTGGATGGGTCCGGATTTGCAATTGGGGGCAATTTACCACACAGCAACTGCCGCTGTGGCGTTATTGTTGCTCTACGAGCATTGGCTGGTAAAGCCTGATGATCTTACGAGAGTAAACATCGCATTTTTTCAGGTTAACATCGTCATAAGTGTCGGACTGTTCTTGATCGTATCGGTAGATCTATTGCTATAATTCTCAAGCTGGGAAATCGGATACCTGAATTCTCAGGTGAAAAAGCGCCAGGGGGCTTTTGGCGTCGACACGAAATCGTATGCGTCTGAATTTCACATCGGGAATTATGCAATTAAGGATGTCGGGATGAGCAGAGTCTTGGAGCAGTCAAAGTGGCCGACAGGTCAGCGTAGATTCACGTGGATTGAAATTCCAACACTATATCTACTGTTAATTACATTGTGCCTAATCGGGTGCAGCGGTGACGATACGACGGACCAAGGAAGTGATAAAGTCGGTACAGAAGCTTCTAGGGATACGGGCGGAAGTGACACCGACGTCGTGGATTCAGAAGATGCGAACGACGACGTAACACAGGATGACTCAACAACTAGTGATAATGTTGATGAGTTCATGGCCATTGCTCTTGATGATGAAATTGGGATGTTGCTGACGGAACTTGGCGGCGGTGAAACTCAAGAGAAGATTGATGCCAGTAACGCCTTGGATATGCTTGAAAAGGACGTGGTTAGCCAATGCGTCATGTACCTGGATCTCGGCGACGATGACCAGCGCCGCGGTGCAATGTACTTTCTGGCGGGCGGACGCATGCTTGACGTCAGCATTCTCGATGAAGTCGTCTTCAAAACACTGGATGATTCGGATGTAAAAGTTCGACAACTTGCACTGCAACTTGCTCGACGGATCAGTCTCGATAGTGCAGAAAAACTGGTGACACGATTGATGTCGGTAGCTCAAAGGCAGGATGAAGAGGAACAAATACGAGTTGCGGCTATTCGATTGCTAAACGAACACGCGTTATACAGCGACAAGTCAATTCCCGTGCTCAGTGAGATTGCCAAAAGTGACGCTGCGGCAAATATATGCAACGCTGCACTACTTGGGCTGAGCAAATTGGAAGATCCCCTTAAGGCGTTACCAGTCTATATCGCGGTGCTAAAGGGAAACGCAGATGCAACGGTCAAACGCTCTGCGGTGATTCGCCTGAAGAAACTTGGCCCAATGGCGGAGCCCGCTATTGAAATTCTCGGTGACTTGATGCTGCACGAAGATGCAAAGCTGGTCGAGTCTGCAAGCGACGCACTGTCATTGATTGGTGCCGCGGCAATACCAACGCTGATCGAGTTGACCGAATCCGAGGACCGCGTGGTCAAGCAATTAGCAATCTTTACAATCGGCACCATGGGTCGCGAAGGACGCCCTGCTCTTGATGCTCTAAAGAAATTTGTGGATGACGAGGACGAGCAGACACAGCGATTTGCCAGACAGGCTATTAAGAATTTGTTTGGTGTTCAGTAATCATCATCGCAGATGAGCTGATTTAAGCCTTATGCATTCTGCAATGTAATCGGTTCGCCGGTCGTCCACTTAGTCGGGTCTTCAGCATCCCTGTGCACATGGTTGTACACGGTATCACGTTCGACGGGATCCCGTCCTGCTTCACGGATTAAATCTTCGAGTCGATCTACGGTTAGTAGCTCAGGTGTCGTCGCACCGGCGTCGTGATAAATCAATTCGTGCCGCACCGTACCATCCAAATCATCAGCACCATATGAGAGTGCCGTTTGTGCCGTCCCGATTCCAAGCATGATCCAGTACGCTTTGATATGTGGTACGTTATCCAACATCAATCTCGAGACAGCTACTGTCCTCAAGTCCATCAACGATGATGGTTTCTTTATGTTGTTTTCTTCTCCGAGCTCAGTGTTTTCCGGATGGAAAGCCAACGGAATAAATGTTTGGAATCCGCCCGTTTGGTCCTGAAGTTCACGCAATCGGATTAAGTGGTCCACTCGATGGTATGCATTCTCGATGTGCCCATAAAGCATCGTGCAATTTGTTTTGATTCCGACGTCGTGAGCCGTGCGATGTATATTGAGCCAGTTGTGCGCATCTGATTTATGTTCACAGATTCTGTCGCGTACTTCCGGGTGAAAAATCTCGGCGCCACCGCCGGGCATACTGCCCAATCCGGCTTCACGCAGTTGTTCGAGAATGATACGTACCGGCTGTCGTGTAAGGAATTCAAACCAGTTTATTTCAACACCTGTCCACGCTTTCAAATGTAGTTGCGGATAGGCATCATGCAGAATCTTGACGAGGTTTAGATACCAGTCGAATTTCTTTTGATGATGAAGACCGCCGACAATGTGTATCTCAGTGCAGCCGTTATCAACAGCTTCTGCACCGCGTGCGAGAATCTGTTCGTCGTCCATTACGTACCCGCGAGGGTCACGCAAGTCTGCACGGAATGCACAGAAATTACAGCGGTACACGCAGATATTCGTTGGATTCAGATGCGTATTGATGTTGTAGTACGCAACGTTGCCATTGATTCGTTCGCGCACTAAATTTGCCAGTTGACCGATTTCATGCAGCGGCGTGGAGTCGTCGTAAAGAAACAACCCATCGTCCATCGACAATCGCTCGCCGTCTTCGACTTTCCGGGCGATTGAGTCAAGTGTTGGAGTGTTACTTGCCATGAAGCATCAGCCTGTGTTCAAAGGATGTATTGCAGAGTTGTCATAACGGATCTGCATAACGTACCAGCATTACGTATCGGGATAAATTGCCCGCCACCACCTATCCCGCGAGTTTAAAACAACATTAACTCGCTGTCGATGCTTGCAATATATTCATCATTCGAGCAGATCCTCGCCATAACCGGGCGGAAAGGGATTATGAAGGTCGCTTTGGTCGATATTCTTGCTAGCGGAGGGTCTTTTCTGATCTTCGAATTCTTTGACAATCTCATTCGACTCTTGCATGAGCTCCTCGAATATGTTGTCCCAGTCGTCGACTGGTTCGGATTCGGACTTTTTATCATCGACTTCCAATTCGGCATCCTTCTTAATCGTCTTAGACGATTTTGATTTGGCCGGTTTTGGTTCTACCGACGGCTCTCGTTTTAGCTTTGGAATGGGAGGAAGGTCGCCAAGTTCTTCATCAGAGAAAATTAAGTCGGCTTCCGATTTCAGTCCAAATACGCTGATCCAGCGTTGCACATCATATGGATGCAGTGGCCCGTCAGGTTTACTGGTATCCGCACGATCGCTGCGAAACTGTGCGTAGGCATTTCTGGTCATCTCGCGAAACCAATCGTCGCTGTCGATGGCATTGGCATGGCGGCGGCGTGCCATGCGTTGCACCCGGTGGTCGCTGGACACAACGGTAAGTTTTGTCGGAGACGTGTGGGCTTCGATGTACCCGCCGATCAAGTCATCGGCTTCTTCAAAATCAGCGGCGAAGTGAACAGTTAGTCCGGAGTGGGTAAACTGCCGTGGGCGGTTAGGTGGTGGATTCTTGGCATCAAACGTAAGAATAGTACGATTGGCCGTGGCTGCAGGCAGAGTCTCGAGAATCCAGTCGATTAATGCATCGCGTGCGTCTTCGAGCGTTCCGGTGGGATTATCTACGCCGTCAATTCCTTTTGCGAAAAGGAGGTTATAGCCATCGATAATGACTAGCGCGTTACAAGATGAAATCCGTGACATGCGATTCAGGATAACTCGTAGCGTAATTCCCCGCCAATAAATACCTGGCGTGCCCTGCCTGAGAGTTGCTCACCGTTAAACGGAGAGTTTTGGCTTTGAGACTCAAACGACGTTACATCCACCGTCCACGTGATGTTCGGGTCGATGACCGTGATGTCCGCATCGGCACCGACGGCAAGGGATCCTTTTTTGATTCCTAGTGCTTGTGCCGGATTGGTGCTCAGCGCGGCAATTGCCTCTGACCACTCCAATTTGCCGGTAGAGACCAGTTTGGTGATCACCACGGCAAGTGTGGTCTCGAGATTTACCATGCCAAACGGTGCACGATCCAAGACCGTCATTTTCTTTTCTATTGCCCGTGGTGTGTGCGCGCTGGTTATGACATCGATCGTGCCATCCTTGATTCCCTCCAAGCAGCTATCTACGTGTTGCTGGCTTCTCAACGGCGGATTCACTTTGTAGTTGGAATCAAAAGAACGCAGGGCATCGTCCGTGAGAATCAGATTTGCAATCGGACATTCTGCTGTGACCCTTACACCTCTCCCTTTGGCTCTTCGGATGATCTCCACGCTTCCACTGGTCGAAATATCCATCAGATGCAGTCGGCCGCCGGTGGATTCTGCCAATCGCAAGTCGCGTGCTGTCATGACCTCTTCTGCGTCCGGGTGTAAGCCACCGATCCCCAGGATGTTGGATACGGATCCATCGTGCATCATGCCGGATTGGCTTAATTCAGGTACTTCCGGATGATTGAGGATTGGTTTGTCAAACATCAGTGAGTATTCAAGCGCTCTTCGAAACAGATCCGTACTGTGGATCGGGCTGCTTGCATCGCTGAATCCAACGGCACCGGCTTCCACGAGCATCCCCATTTCTGCTAGCTCTTCGCCTTCTCGATTTTTGCTAACGGCAGCAATCACGTAGACATTGCAGTTTCGAGCGCGAGATGCCTTTTGCCTTACGAATTCGACGCCGGCTTGCGTGTCAATCGGTGGATCCGTATTTGGAATACATGCAATTGTGCTAAACCCTCCGGCGAGTGCAGCAGCCGTACCGGTTTCAATGGTTTCGTCCTCTTCAAAACCAGGTTCACGCAACTGCACGTGCATGTCGACTAAGCCTGGTGTGACGATCATGTCTTCAGCATCCACCACCTGATTTACGTTGGATGCGTCGAGTCCTTTGCCAATCTGTGTCACTTTGTGGTCTTCAACGAGTATGTCAGCGACCTGATCAAGCGATTGGCTTGGGTCGATGACTCGTCCGTTTTTGATCAGTAGTGACATTGGAGTGTTTGTTGCTTGCAAGAGGTTTTGTTTTACTGTTGGCTGGCTAGTAATCGTAAAACCGCCATACGTATTGCGATCCCATTTGTTACTTGATTTAGAATGACCGAGTGTGGTCCGTCAGCCACATCCGGCGTTATCTCGACACCTCGATTGATCGGGCCAGGTGCTGTGATCAATATGTCATCCTTGGCACGCGCCATGCGAGTTTTGTTCATGGCGTAAAGTAACGCGTATTCGCGGATGGACGGGAATGGCCGTGTGTATTGTCGCTCAAATTGAATCCGCAGTAAGTTTAGGACATCACATCGCGGCAAAATGTCATCGAGGCTGTACGACACTTCAACGCCGCAATCCTCCCAGTGTTTGGATACAAGTGTTGATGGTCCGCACACGATAACGTGAGCTCCTAGCTTCTTCAGGCCCCAGATATTTGATCTGGCGGTTCGACTATGTGTGATATCACCGACCAGGGCGACAGTTTTTCCTTCTAAGGATCCTCTGTGTTCTCGGATCGTGAGAATATCCAGCAATCCCTGCGTGGGATGTTCATGTGGCCCATCACCAGCATTTACGATTCCACAATCAACGTTTTGCGAAAGCATGTGTGGAGTACCTGGCGTATGATGTCTTACGACCATAATATCCACGTTCATTGCTTCGATCGTCTTGGCGGTATCGATAAGTGTTTCGCCCTTGCTGAGGCTACTGGTTCCCGCTGAAAACTCGACGGTGTCTGCACCGAGGCGACGTGCGGCAAGGCTGAAGCTGTTGCGGGTTCGCGTGGAATTCTCAAAGAACATGTTTGAGATTGTTAGACCGCTAAGGACTGATAGCTTGTCTTTGCATCCGCCCGTAGCTTCTTTTAATTCCGCGGCAGTATCGAGAACCGTGTTGATTTCCTCGGCTGAGAGATCTTCCAATCCAAGTAAATGACGCTTCGTCCAGTTATCTGGAACTGGACTGATTTGTGATGCGCCTTCAGTACTTGGCTCTGCCAATTCGGGGTTCTCCGAGGACTAAACGAATTTCATTCGCTCGGATGATTCTAACAAGAGGATTTGCTAGTACAAGAGGCTATTTTTCGAGAGCTCCGTATCCATAGCCAATGGGGACTGCGGGCTCCCTTGAAACTGACGGATGACTTATTTAATTTCTTCAAACAACTGCAGATATGCATTGCAGGATTGCTCGTCAGAGAAAGATGAGCGAGCCATTGCCCGAAGCCTGTCACCGTCGATCGGGTTTTGCAGCATGTACAGAATTTTCTCGGCCATCTTGTCCGAGTCACCGACCGGTACGAGTCCTCTGGCGAGGTCTTCCACGAGTATTTCGGCAGGACCTGACGGACAATCTGTCGCCACGATATTGCATCCACATGCCATTGCTTCGATCAATACGGTTGGAAGTGCCTCCCATCTGGATGACAACACCAACAAATTGGCTTGGGTCATCCAAGAATACGGATTCTTGCTAAAGCCCGCTAAGAGGATATCTTCTTCCAGACCGAGGGACCGGACTTGAGATTCCAGTTTGGATTGCAATTCACCAGTGCCGAGTAACACGAGTCGTAGTGCGCGTTGTTTTCGAGCAATGGCGAAAGCTGAGATTAAAGTGGTGAAATCTTTTTGAGGTGTCAGCCTGCCAACACCCAACACGACAGGGACTTCGTCTTGAAACCATGTCTGGTCGTTACCGAGATTCGCCTTGTTCATCATTGCATCGGTGACGACCGGGTTGTAGATCACATGTACGGACTCAGATGGTAGAGACAATGTCTGCTCAAGGTCGCGTGCAGCACCTTTAGAAACAGCAATAATTGCATCAGCATGCTTGTAGACTCTGCGTGCGATTGGCTTGATGAGTTTGTCGCGTAGCTTCACCCCTTTGTACGCGCTCATCGTCAGATGCTCTACCAAAACACACTTGGGCTTGGCGTTTGATTTCCTGACTGCACGAATAGCGGCGATATTCGCGTGGCTTAGGTGGGAGCAGAGAACATCCGGGCGTCGATCATCAATATACTGAGCTAGTTTGCCGATCGACTTGCGCACCTTGATGGTGTCTAGGTTTACTAATTCGACGTCGGTCGGAATTTGGTCACGGAATGCACCACTTGCTTCGGCAACGACGATGTTGACTTTGTGTCCCGCCCGGGACCACCCGTTACAGAGATTGAGCGCAACTCTTTCTGCGCCACCTCCGAACAATGATGGGATAAAACAGGCGATATGCATTCCGAATCCGTCGTCCAAACCGCGGGTGTAGTGGAATGCCGTCTTAAGCAATGAAATCCAAGGCTAAACTACGGCTGGCCAAGTAGATGTCCAAACGGAGTTAGTGCATCACTAATCGCAGTATCTATTGGCGTTGTGTCATCTTGTAGTACTACGATGTAATCACGCGGATAGATCGCATAATCGAACATCGGTTCAATGCGAGCGTGGGAATTGTTGAATTCCACATCCAGAGGGACGTACCTTAACGGATCACTTGTGGCACGCTTGAGCTTGATTTTCATGCCGGAAAATCGGCGGTGAGCTCCGGATTGATGCAGTGCATCGGAGATGACCATGTTGGGTTTATACGGCAACGTCACGCGGTCTTTGCCACCGCTGGCTGAGCGAAATTCCACGGTGTAGGTTTTCGCTGCCGAATTGGGCATGCCGTTTGGCCCGGAAGCTAGTCGGGTCGTACCTTGTTTTACAGCCGCAACTTGATCCGCTGTCATCGGAATCGATGTTGCTGCGCGACGTTGTCGCATTCCTTTACAACCGCAAAGTGCAATTACGATGGCTGCCAGGTAGACGTAACGAAGCAATCGTTCTAGGGATGGCTTCATTTTTAAATTCTCCAAAGTGGGGGAACGAATTGGATCTAGAGTAACAACGTGTTGGGGATTCGCTGTTCACTCTATTTGCCACTTGCAAGGCACCCAATCGTCCGTAGATGCGCACGATCTTTAGAGAAAGTGAAAAAAGATTGAAAGTCTTAAGTCGAGACGCTTGGCTTAAGAAAAATCTCTCGGTGTGATACGACCTTGCACCCGGCCGGGTAGACCCTGAATCCGGAGGAAACCTTCCGCATCATCCTGATTGTATGATCCACCGCCTTCCATGGTGGCAATACCTTCGTCGTATAGGCTATTACCGCTGCTGCGGCTGTCAACCATGATGTTGCCCTTATAGAGCTTCAGTGTGACTTCACCATTGACCTTTTGACATGCGTTTTCGATGAAAGCCAGCAGTGCATCCAGTTTCGCGTGATACCAGAATCCGTAGTACACCATTTCGGCGACTTCCGGTGACAGACGATCGCGGAGATGAACCAGATCGCGATCTAGGGTCAGTTGTTCGACGTACATCAAGGCATCATAAAGAATGGTCATACCAGGAGACTCATAGACGCCACGGCTTTTCATACCGACGAATCGATTCTCCACCATATCGATGCGGCCAATACCATTACGACCGCCGATTTCATTGAGCTTCAGAACGATCTCTAGTGGATTGAGCGATTCACCGTTGATCGAGACCGGTGTTCCGGCTTCAAAACGCACCGTGACCGACTCGGCTTCTTCCGGTGCTTCCTGTGGTGAGACTCCCATACCAAATTCAACGATTTCCACACCGTTGACATCCAGATCTTCGAGTTGACCTGCCTCATAGCTGATGTGGAGGCAGTTTTCATCGCTGCTATAAGGCTTCGCTGTGGATGCTTTGACTGGAATATTCTTTTCTTCGCAGTACTGAATCAACTCGGTTCGCCCCGGGAATTGGTCGCGAAATTCCTTGATCCGCCATGGTGCGATTATTTCAATGGATGGATCGAGCGCTTCTGCAGCCAGTTGGAATCGGCATTGGTCATTTCCTTTGCCGGTTGCACCATGTGCGTACGCCGTCGCGCCAACTTCTCTTGCAATTTGCAAACAGACTTTGGAAATCAAGGGTCTGGCGATGGAAGTACCTAGCAGGTAGATGCTTTCGTATTTAGCTTGCCACTTCAGTACGGGAAATGCGAAGTCGCGACACATTTCTTCCTGTGCATCGACGATGCGAGCGCTTGCTGCGCCGATGTCACGAGCCTTTTGAAGGATTTCTTCTCGATCTTCACACGGTTGTCCTAAATCCACGTAGACGGCATGTACGTCGTAACCGCGGTCCATGAGCCATCCGAGAATGACGGATGTATCAAGGCCACCGGAATATGCGAGTACGCAACTTGGCATGATTGCTTCCTTCAAAAAGCTGCTTAATGGGGTTATTTATGTCATTCTTGTTTGAGACACTAATACTGACAAGGTGTTAGCTATGACGTGTTCGCAGATAGGTGGCGGATGTCCGACTTGAGAATCATTGAAATACTAAATGCATTGGCAGATGGATCAAAATCTGTCGCTGAAGTAAGTGAACTATTGTCTCTTGCTCCACAGGCCATGGCGGAGGTCACTTTAGACCTCGATCGAATTGACCGGTGCGGATTCCCGGAGGTCGTCTATGGAGAAAACAAGTCAGCTGAGACCATCGTGGATATTTTTGAGGCGCTGCGCAAAGCGAATCAGCCGCTGTTGGCTACGAGGGTAACCGAAGAGAAAGCCAGCGTGGTTTGTGGTCAGCTATCTGATGTGTCTTATAACACAGTGGCCAGGACAATTCGTAGTCGCGAGTCAAACCTGCAACTGAAGGGAATCGTGGCTGTCGTTTCGGCCGGGACGAGTGACCTGCCGGTTGCCGAGGAGTGTGTTGAGACGCTTTGCTGGATGGGTGTTGAGCCACTTGTCATTCACGATATCGGCGTAGCAGGCCCGGAGCGATTGCTTCAAAACGTGGACCGCTTGCGCACGGCAGATGTTGTCATAGTTATTGCCGGAATGGAAGGTGCATTGCCTAGTGTCGTTGGAGGTCACGTCGACGTACCAGTTATTGCTGTACCAACCAGCGTTGGATATGGAGCCGCACTGGGAGGAATGGCCGCACTCTTGGGAATGCTAAACAGTTGTGCTTCTAACGTGACGGTCGTCAATATTGATGCGGGGTTTAAAGCTGCGTTCGTGGCTGGGACGTTCGTGCGTCAGTTGAGCCGGCGTCTGGAATCCAGTCCGGACTCTGAATAACAGAAAGTAAACCGGAAGGTATTTCTGCAATGGATGCTCGTGAGTTGTTAGTAGCCCGACCACGTGAGTCACATAAAGGTGATTACGGTCGAGTGTTAATAATCGGAGGGTGTCGGGGAATGGCCGGTGCTGTGGCCCTTGCCGGGCAGGCAGCGTTGCGCTCCGGCGCGGGGCTTGTTCGCCTCGCTGTACCGGACGGCATCCTCGACGTCGTGGCTTCTCATCACACTTGCTATTTGACTGAGCCACTGCCTTCGGATACTGTCGGCCGGATAGACCGTTCCGCCATCGATCAGATTCTGGCCGCTGCAGAATGGGCAGACGTTGTTGCAATTGGACCGGGCCTGGGACAAAGCGACGGACTTCTGGAAATCGTAACTCATCTGTTTCACCACGTCAGAAAGCCTCTCGTGGCGGATGCTGATGCACTAAATCTGCTGGCCGGTCTCGAGTCTGTCTGTTACAGCGGCGCGATGCCGAGAGTGCTTACGCCACATGCAGGTGAATATCAACGACTAGCGGTCGAAATTCAGCCGGAGACGTTTGCCGATTCCAATAACGTGATTCTTGTATTAAAGGGTCCCGGCACGATTGTCACAGATGGCCAACAGGAATACGTTAACACGACGGGTAATCCGGGGATGGCAACCGGTGGAAGTGGTGATGTGCTGACCGGTATGATTGCGGCATTTATCGGTCAAATTGGGAGTGAATCGAAACAGGCTTTGCAAGCTGCAAAACTGGGAGTCTATCTACATGGTCTTGCCGGGGACCTAGCCGTTAATCAAATTGGAGAAGTGTCGCTTGTTGCAAGTGATCTCTTAGATTATTTGCCCGCTGCGATTCAACAATCTCAAGATTAACAATACACTTTGGCTCGGTGAGCAACGTGCAGATTTTTCGTGACCTATCCGAACTTCCTTCCCGCTTTCGTGGTGGTGCGGTGAGTATCGGTAACTTTGATGGTGTGCACCGTGGTCATGCTTCTATTATTGGACAACTGAAGTCGCTCGTTGCAGATTCCGGTGGTCCGGCCATTGTGTTCACGTTTGACCCGCATCCTGTGCGTTTACTCCGGCCGGAGTTGGCACCGCCACCACTTACATGGACTACTCGAAAAGCGACTCTCCTAAAGTCACAGGGTGTTGATGCCATGGTGGTCTACCCGACCGACCGTGCATTGCTTGAGCTGACGGCCGAGGAGTTTTTTCAACAAATCATCGTGGAGCAACTCGGTGTATCGGCCATGGTCGAAGGGCCAAACTTCGCTTTTGGTAAGGACCGAGGCGGTTCAATTGAGAAACTGCAATCGCTTTGTCATCAACACGACATCACGCTTGAGATTGCTAATCCGGTGGAAACTGACGGCGAAATGGTTTCCAGCAGCCGAATACGAGACAGTCTTAAACGTGGAAATGCGGAACTAGCAAATCGAATGTTAACTGAGCCTTATCGTGTCCGCGGTATGGTAACACACGGCGTAAAGCGAGGAAGCCAAATTGGTTTTCCAACAGCAAATCTCGAAGCCATTGACACGCTGATCCCAGAAGAAGGAGTTTATGCGGGCGCGGCACTTGTTGGAAATGATAGATTTGCAGCCGCGATTAACATTGGTCCAAATCCCACTTTTGGCGAACACGCGTTGAAGTTTGAAGTGCATGTCATCGATTTTACCGGTGATCTATATGGGCAAGTTCTTGAGGTCGACATCTTGTCGAAAACGCGAGAAACACGCACATTTGATAATGCAGATCAATTAAAGAAACAATTAGAGATAGATATCGCATCTGCGCGGGCTGTGTTTCATTGAGCACAGGACCGGCAGAGGCGACTAAATGAAGGAAGTCCTCAGATGGCAGTTGATTGGCCGGCACTTGCCGACGTGATAAATAGTAACCAGAGTTTTGTACTGACCAGCCACATTCGCCCGGATTGCGATGCCCTGGGCAGTGAGCTTGGGATGGCAGGTGTACTTGAGGCACTAGGAAAAGATGTAATCATCGTCAACGGACAACGAACACCTCCGAATCTGGCCTTCATCGATCCAACCGAACGCATCAAAGTGCTTAATGAAGATATCTCCATTACTGAATTGTCGAGTCGCGATGTATTTATGGTCCTTGATACAAGCGCATGGGCTCAGCTAGGGCCGATGGGCGATGCATTGAGAGAATTTCCAGGTCGTAAAATCGTACTGGATCATCATCAAAGTGAAGATGATTTAGGTACCGAGTTCTTTAAGGATACTAGTGCGGAAGCGGCCGGTAAGCTTGTGTTTCAGTTTGCAGAGCATTTGGGTGTTGAATTGACGGAGTCGATTGCACGACCTCTGTTTGCCGCATTGAGCACTGATACGGGTTGGTTTCGATTTCCATCCGCATCAAGCAGTACATACAACTGTGCAGCTGCGCTTGTGGCTGCAGGTGCGAGTCCGTCGGAAATCTACGCAGAGTTATATGAACGCAATACGCTTGGTCGGGTGAAGCTACGTGGAGAGGTATTATCCAAAATCGAGATCAGTAATGAAGGGCGTGTTGCATTTACGCATATACGCATCAGTGATTTTGAAAAAACTGGTGCGATGCCATCCGACACCGAAGATCTTGTAAATCTTTGTTTCACGATTTCCGGAACAGAAGTTGCTGTAATCATGGTTGAGCAAAACCCAAATGTATACAAATTAAGCTTTCGCAGTCGCTGTGAGCTCGATTGCAGTGAGATCGCTGGTCACTTTGGAGGCGGCGGTCATAAAGCGGCTGCCGGCGCTGGAATTGATGGCTCGTTTGACGAAGCCAAGTCGACAGTGCTTGACGCAGTTTGCCAGCGGTTGCACAATTAGTTCAGCACGGGAACATCTCGTTTATCGTTTAGGCATAGTGCACGAGTCGTGCTTGATGCCTGATTGACATGGATGTCATGTACTTGGAATTTGCGTGGTCAATTCAAGCTAATGTAATGAATGGATCGCGACCCACCCACAGACCGAGTCGCACGATCCCTCCTGAGATCCCCGACAAGCTGATAACGAACAGCTAGCACGATGCCGTGTGCATTTTCACGTATCGCAAGCTATCGATTTATTGAAAATTGGGAGTCCAATCTGGCATGAGTGAAGACCTGGACAATGAAGCCGGTGATGAAGCTGAATCAGCATCCGGCACGGAACGCCGTAGCTTTATATTGGAGGCATCTACGGGGCTGTTAGGCGTTTGCCTCGGTGTCGGCCCGGTCATTGCAGGCCTTTGGGGATTCGTTTTCGACCCCTTCCGCAAACGAGATTTGCCGAGCAAATACAATACGGGTAGTGGCGATGTTAAAGAAGGACACTATCTGGTAGCAACCACCGATTCTCTACCGGAAGATGGCACACCACAGCGCTTCGAAGTGATTTCTGATAAATATGATGCATGGAATTTTATTCCTCGCCAACCAATCGGTTCGGTCTATCTGAGAAAGCTCCCAGGAGATCTGGAAATTGAATTAGAGGATGGTTCAAAGAAAGTCCTTAAGAAGGGCGAAATCGACTGCCTCCAAACAACCTGTCCTCATGCGGGTTGCAGCGTCTCTTATGACGGAAATACGAATGCCCTGCTCTGTCCCTGTCACAATAGTGAATTCGAGCTAAGCGGTGCTAAGCGAACCGTCGGCGGAAAGGACAACCCGAGTCCGAGATCACTCGATCGACTTGATACAGTGCTCAAACCAATCGCAGATGGCGACAATATGGAAATCTATGTCGAGTTCATGGAATTCTATACAGGCGTCCATGAGAAGAATCCTGTCAGCTAAACGCTATCAACATACACATCTATCTAAGACGTAAAGCCACATGCGTATTCTCAGACAATTATTTGAATTCACGGACAATCGTACAGGGATTCAGGAACTAACCAAGGAAGCGCTCTACGAGAATATTCCTGGTGGTTCCAAATGGCGTTATATCTCCGGCTCAATGTTGGTGTTTGCCTTTGTAACCCAGATGATCACTGGTACGTTTCTCGCGATGAGTTACAGTCCGAGTAGTACAACTGCATGGGCCAGCGTTTATTACATCCAGAATGAATTGAGCGGTGGCTGGCTGTTACGCGGTATTCACCACTACATGGCACAAGCCATGGTGGTATTGCTGCCGATTCACATGCTGCAGGTTGTACTTGAGAAAGCGTACGTGAAGCCACGTGAGTTTAATTACTGGCTCGGTTTGGTGCTGATGCTCATTACGTTTGGCTTGGGGCTTACTGGATACCTCCTTCCGTGGGATCAAAAAGGCTACTGGGCAACGAAAGTGGCCACGAATCTGATGACATTGCCACCCGGTGGTGCCGCGATGCAGAAGATGGTCGTCGGTGGTACTGAATACGGTAACTTGACGTTGACTCGTTTCTTCGCACTTCATGTGCTTGTGTTACCCGGTGCGCTTATCGGGTTCTTGGTGCTGCACCTCGCACTGTTCCGTAAGCACGGTATTACAGCTCATAGCAGTGACAAACGTGGCGACGAATACTTCTGGCCTAAACAGGTCCTTAAAGATGCCGTTGGTTGTGCCATACTGTTTGCCTTAATCTTCTGGATCGCGATCGCTCGTGAAGGTGCTGAACTTGGGCCACCAGCTGAACCAACCAAGGCCTTCGATGCTGCACGGCCGGAATGGTACTTCCTGTTCCTCTTCCAATTGCTCAAGAAATTCCAGAGTGAGTTTGTCGGTGCCATTGTTGTTCCCGGCTTGATCTTTGGTTTCTTCTTCATAATGCCTTTAATCGCCAAGTTCCGCCCTCGTCACTTGTTCAACGGACACTTCATCAATGTTTCAGTAATGGGACTCTTATTCCTTGGCGCCGGTTATCTGACATTCGAAGCAATGCAGGAAGACAACTACACTTTGTCTGAGGAACGCCTGGCTGAAGTACGAGAGAGTTCAGATCCAAGTGACAAGGTGGAACTCGAGAAGCATGACAAAGCGGCACGCTTTCATCGTGACAAAGAGGCGGCTGAACGGGACTACAATCGCATTGCGGCCTTGATTGACTATCAGGGAATTCCAGTAGCAGGTCCTCTGGAGTTGTTACGCAATGATCCTGAAATCATGGGTGCGCGTTTGTTCAAAGCAAAATGTGCAAGCTGCCACGCTTATGATGATCCGTCTACCGAAGGTATTGAACTTGGTGAATTTGCCGGACCGAATATGCCGGAGGGCTGGGATGCTGAATCTGGATCTGATTTCGGAGCGCCTAACCTGTACGGATTTGGAAGCGTTAACTGGATCAAAAATGTGCTGACACCGGAAAAAATCAAGTCAGTTGATAACTTTGGCGCTACGGCACATCGAGCTGGTTCCATGGTTGACTTTGTCGAAAACGGCCTAAACGGCGACTTCGATGATCAGATTACTAAAATTGCTAAGGCGTTATCAGCAGAGGCCGGCTTGGTATACGAGCCATTGACCGACGAAGTAGATGCCATTGCAGAAGGAAATGAGTTGATCCAAAACGGTGATTGGAATGACTACGGTACAGCTTGCACGGATTGCCACAGCTACAAAGAAAATGAAGAGATTGGTGGTGGCCCCGATTTAACCGGTTATGCTTCCGCGGATTGGATCCGTCAGATGATCAGTGACCCAAGTCACTCTTCGATGTATGGATATGATGGTGCGGATAACAATGACCGCATGCCAGCATTCAAAGAGTTTCTTACCGAGAAGGAAATCGACCTGCTCGTGCAGTTTATCCGTCAGGATATGAAAAATCTCAATCGATAGCGGGAATGGAATCCAGGTAACATTGTGGCCGCATGGCCTCAAGGCTTCCTCGTATTCTGTCTTCTTTCTCTGCTACCGTTGAGCTTAGGACTGTAGGCGATCCTGGATTTCCTTGACGACCTGATCCACTGGGATTCTGTCCTGCACAAGTGAATCGCGGTCTCGGATTGTGACGGTGTTGTCGTCGAGCGTTTGACCGTCAACCGTGATGCAATACGGGGTACCTGCTTCGTCTTGGCGACGATAGCGGCGACCAACGGCTCCCTTTTCGTCATAGAATACGTTGAAGTGTGGCTTGAGCTCCGAATAAATCTTCTTGGCGACTTCGGGCATGCCATCTTTCTTCACTAAGGGGAATACAGCTGCCTTGATCGGCGCAAGTCTAGGATGGAATTTCATGACCGTTCGCACCTGCATATTGCCTTTTTCATCGGGCACTTCGTCTTCTGTATAGGCTTCGCATAGAAATGCCAGGGTAGCACGGTCGGCACCGGCACTTGGTTCGATTACGTGTGGGACATACTTTTCTCCACTCAGGTCATCTCTGTAACTCAAGTCTTTACCACTGCCACGCCATTTCGGCTGACCGTGCTCATTTGTTTCGACTTCAAGTGGATTGGTATTTGGATCCAGCTTTCCTTCCATGTGACTGCGTAGATCGAAGTCGCCCCGATGAGCAATACCTTCCAATTCCCCGTATTCTCCTGGCGGCATAAACGGGAATGCGTATTCGATATCAGCTGTTCCTGTGGAATAGTGACTTAGCTCGTCTTCATGATGTTCACGAAGCTGAAGTCGTTCACCATCTAGTCCCATGTCCGTGTACCACTGCATGCGTCTGTCACGCCAGTATTGGTACCACTGCTGAGATTGATCGGGATGACAGAAGAACTCGATTTCCATTTGTTCGAATTCACGTGATCGGAAAGTGAAATTTCGTGGCGTGATTTCATTACGGAAGCTCTTACCTGTTTGAGCGATTCCAAAAGGTAGTCGAACCCGGGTGCTGTCGAGAACGTTTTTGAAATTCACAAAGATGCCCTGGGCCGTTTCAGGTCGCAAGAATGCTGTTCCTTCTTCACCTGAAAGTGCACCGATGATGGTCTTAAACATCAAGTTGAACTCGCGTGGTTCTGTTAGTGTGCCGAGCGTCTTGGCGTCAGGGGCGAGTACCATGTCGTTGTCTTCCACTTCGGTAAGCGGCATAAAATCGCCATCCCATTGAAGCTGGTCGAGGTGTTTGTTTCGCAAGTTGAAGAATTTCAGCGTGCTTCGTTCCACGGCTGATTGTTCTTCCGAAGCTTCGGCCATGGTCGTTGCAAAGATCTTTTGACCCTTTGCAGTGACCCAACGGCCACGGATTTGGTCATAGCGGTAGCGCTTTTGAGATTCCTTGCAATCCACCATGTGATCGTGGAACAGGTCATAGTGCCCCGAGCACTTCCAAACCTGTGGGTGCATGATGATCGTGCAATCCAGTCCGGTCATTTCGTAAGTGGACGGTGCGCCATCATGGACCGTAAGGTCATCATGGCCGGAGACCATGTCCCGCCACCATGCTTCTTTTACATTCCGCTTTAATTCCACGCCGAGTGGACCGTAGTCCCAGAAACCATTAATGCCACCATAGATTTCGCTTGATTGAAAAAGGAATCCGCGACGCTTACACAACGAAACTAATTTATCCATTTCCATAACGGCTATCTGTCTCCAGTGGAATGTTGGTGTGAGCGCCTCAATGATTGCTCAGTATTCGCCTGTGGCTAAATTGTCACCACGACTGCTACAGATACGGCAAAGTACTGAAGAAGTTGCAACGTATCTGAGCACATTATTATGCACACGTGGCGGTTGTTTCGGCTATGGGGGAGCAACGCCGCTCGTATTCGGCGCGGTTGCAATTCTGTAGGAATTAATACTATAACGGTTGCTTCATGTTGAACGGTCGCTGAGTTCTATATCATCGATGATCAGCCAGAATGAATTCAGTTTTTAGTTAGATTCCGCTACCTGAAATTTCGGGTGCGCGTCCAGAGTTGCTATGAAAAATACACATCGATTTTTGTCTGTTACTGCTTTTGTTTGTGCGTGCGTACTTCTGACAGAGGTGCTTAATGCGGCACCGGTAGTACCGGGATACAACCGGTTCTTTTCAGAGTCTGAGGAAGCATCTGTCGATGCAGGCCTACTACTTTTGGGTGAACTGAATTGCACGAGCTGCCATGCGATACCAGATGAGTTGAAGGATCAAATTTCCGTTAAAGCCGCACCGGATCTATCGAGTATTGGTGGCCGGGTAAGAAGCGGGTATTTAGCAGGCTTCATTACATCTCCCCAGTCGCATAAACCCGGCACGACGATGCCGGACGTAATGCAGGATGTTGGAGGTAAATCACGTGAAGAGCGTATTAATCACATCGCACACTTTCTTGCCTCCACCGGTGCCGTTGGTGAATCAAATTTCACCGCTGAGACCGTAAATAAAGGACGGCAGTTATTTACAACTGTCGGGTGCATGGCGTGTCACGACCTGCCGGAAGAAGATGCTGTCAAATTGCCGACAAGCGTGCCGTTTCCCAAAGACCTGTCGTCGAAATATACGGTAACCAGTCTTCGGTACTTTCTTGAGGATCCGCTGAAGGTGCGGCACTCCGGTCGGATGCCAAATCTTAATCTCGGCGGAGATCAGGCCAATCAAGTTGCCGCTTACCTGCTTCGGGATTTGCAGTTGCCGCCGAACTTGTCGTTTAAATACTACGAAGTTACCCTGCAGAACCTGCCTGATTTTTCAAAAATGAAGCCGAATTTGGAAGGTGAAGTGTCCGGATTCAACGTGGAAGTCGGACCGCGGCGTGATAATTTTGCCGTTGTCTTTAACGGCATTCTGACATTGCCAAAAGATGGCAAGTACACGCTTCATATTGGGTCAGACGACGGTGCCCGTATGCTTATCGACGGTCAGGAAATCATGAAGGTCGACGGGATTCATCCAGTGGTTCGCAAGAATTATCAAATGGATTTAAAAGCCGGTGATCACACGATCGTGGTGGAATATTTCGAAGCCGGTGGTGGGCAGGAGTTGTACTGTGATATCGAAGGCCCGGGGTTTGGTAAGCAGGACATGTCAACGTTTCTGAAGGTAAAATCCATCGAAGATTCCAATTTGCCAGAGCCACTGATGGTCGATTTGGAAATGGCCAAACGCGGTAAGGATCTATTCCTGTCAAACGGTTGTGCGAACTGTCACAAGATGGACAAAGCGGAATTGGATTTGCCTCGATATAGCGCACAGCCTCTTGTTGCACTCAAGGATAACAGTGGATGTCTTTCTGGCGGCGAAAAAGCGCCAAAGTACAATTTGTCGGATTCACAAAAGCGAGATTTGTCAGCTGCATTGGCGTTTATCAAGTCTGGTGACAAACTCCAACGTGACGCGAAGAGCCAGATCGCAACGACGATGACCCGGTTTAATTGTTATGCTTGCCACCAACGCGACGGTGTTGGTGGACCAGAGAAGCAACGAAACTCATTTTTCGATACGAATCAGAAAGAGATGGGTGATGAAGCGAGAATTCCTCCGCACCTGACTGGAGTCGGTGACAAGCTGCAAGGCGAATGGATGAAGCACGTACTGGAAAATGGCGCCAAGGATCGTCCGTATATGTTTACGAAGATGCCCCGTTTCTCCAGTGCTAACGTCGGAGATATTCATGAATTATTTGCGCAAGTTGATGAGCAGAAGAAGCAGCCTGAATTAGAAAACTTG